>OLWZ01000631.1_pt1 | contig 19738 bp, 19 predicted proteins | sample 1674011 | NCBI WGS metagenome assembly OLWZ01 (sample SAMEA103958137, study PRJEB25191) | human gut metagenome | biome: human-associated habitat [ENVO:00009003]; feature: intestine environment [ENVO:2100002]; material: feces | place: Germany | collected 2013/2015 | reverse complement strand
CCCTATTCCTCATACCCTTTTTATTCAATTGTCCAAGATGTATTGTAGTCCTACAAAATCGGGGGCGGATTTTTGCCGGAAATGGTTGCAAATGGCGGGGAAATGTGATAAAATTGTGTGGTTCCAATGGAATACGGAGATGTACCCAAGTGGTTGAAGGGTCCGGATTCGAAATCGTGTGGAGTGTCCGCTTTTGCGGTTCCAGAACGCCTTGATATTTAGGGCCTTTTCGGATATGCTGTCTCCGGTCAGCAGAGGAACTTCTACACATTTTTCTACGCTTTGCGAAGCGTGGTGGGTGCGAGTGGGGCGCGATTTTAAGGGTCACGAGCGGAACGCATAAGTTTTCATCGAATCATTACTCTAAATGGCTCGAAATCATGTGATTAGTCCTCAAAGGTGAATATTTATACATGGAAGCGTATCGAAGTGGTTGTAACGAGCTGCACTCGAAATTTCGGCAGAAGCTGGGAATTTCATCCCCTCGAAAACCCTTGCTAATTCCGGGTTTCCAAAAATTCAAATCGAATATTTTTTAGCTTTCTCTCCTGCTTTTCTCTCCAAAGGATTTTTGAGTGCTTTGGAAACGACGAGAATAGCGGGCGGAAATAGACACGGAGCGATATCGAAGTGGTCATAACGGGACTGACTCGAAATCATGTGATTAGTCCTAAAAAGTGAATATTTATGTATGGAAGCGTATCGAAGTGGTTGTAACGAGCTGCACTCGAAATGCAGTTGTCCGCAAGGGCACGTGGGTTCGAATCCCACCGCTTCCGCCATCAAAGCCTTGAAAACTCTATGTTTTCAAGGCTTTTTCTTTTGTTCGGGCAGCATCTATTTTGGGGAAAACAATTCAAATGGTGCCCTTGGTGCTCCGCTTTATGGTGCCCAGCTCATTCCACATCATACACACTATACAAGAAAGATGTATACTGTGGTGCCCCAATGGTGCCCGGAACTGCTAAAAAGCTATGAAAAGCAGCGCGGAGCTATAAAAAGATATTGCCGTTATAGCTCCATTTCGCTGCTTTTCTTTTTCGCTTTCTTCGATGTTTCTTGCCCTGCTTCTTTTCCTGTAACGGTTGTTTTCGGTTGCAGTGCTTTATGATAGGTTTGCAGTACGCGTTGTTTTCTTTCAAGCCGCACATCAACATACTGTGCCGTTACCACTTCAAGGTTTGTGGAAATACCAAGGGATATACCAATGCCCTTTAATGTATGCCCCAAAATCTCGCCAACTGTGTAGAAGTCGCCCGTCAGTTGGTGCATATTGGTAGCTGCCGTATGACGTAAATCGTGGAAGCGGATATGCGGCATTTCAAGGTGTCGGATAAGCTGTCCGAAGTTTGCCGACATTCTATCTCTGCGCTGCGGCGAACCGTCAGGCTTTGCAATAAAGAGCTTATTATCATAGTACACCCCACCGCCCGCCTCGGTCAAAGCCTTTTGCCGTGCAATCAAATCAAATTGTCGTAGGAAGTACGGCAATGCTTCTTCGGTAATCGGCAAAATACGATCATTGGATTTTGTCGGTGCCATTTCCGTAATGGTCTTTGTTCCCGGCGGCACTTTGAAGGGCATTTGCTCTACAACGCCAAACTGCATTTTTTCAAGGTCAATGTTTGTTGTCCTCAATCCGATAATCTCACTCATACGAAGCCCATACATTCCAGCAAGCACAACAGGCATTTCCCATTCCGTACCTATCACATTGCTCATAAAGGTCTGCATTTGCTCAATGGTGTACGGATCAGGCGTTTTCGCTTGCTTGCCGAACTTTGTTATAATGTCGCGGGCGGGGTTATGTTCAATGTATCGGTACTTCCGGGCGTGTTCCATTGATACGCTCAATATGCGCTGCGCGTATCGAACGGTGCTATTAGATAAGCCCTTTTCAAATAGCTGCTGAAACATATTATCAAGCATCGCCGGGGTCAGTTGGTTAAGCTGCACATGACCGATATATGGCACAATATGATTGCGAATATGGCTCTTATAGCCCGCAAAGGTGCTTGGACGTAAGTTAGCCTTGCCGTGGTTTTCTACCCATTCCTCCAAATACTCTTTGACGGTCTGCTTGCCTTGTGAAGCAACGACCGGGCTGTAAACAGGATTGGCGAGCTTTGCTTTCATTTCAGCTTCATGCTGCGTCGCTTCTTTTTTGGTTGCAAAGCCCTTTTTTGCGTAGGATTTCTTTTTCCCGTCCTGCCCGGTGTATTTAATGTTTACGTCATAGACGGTACCTGCCTTTCCAGTCAAAACACCGTTGCTGTCGCGCTTATTCTGAACTTTTCTTGATGATACCGCCATAGCTACTTACCTCCCTCCTGGTTTTGGGGAGCTACCTTTCGCTTTGCCCTCTCGTACCAGTCCCAAATAGCAGCGTCGGCAAGCAAACGGCGGTTTCCGTTTTGTATATATTCAAGCTCGCCGCTGTCCATCAGCTCGCGCAGCTTGTTTTCCCCTATGCCGCTGATTCGGCTCATCTGCTCAACCGTTTTGAGCATGGGAAGCACAGGCACAGTGGGATTTGATGTTTCCTTTTTTGCCAATGAGATAACCCCCTTTCGTGGTAATGGCTAAAAGGTCTTGATTCATAAATGGGGCTTTAATCGGACGGTTGTTAGCACAACCTCACGGGAGTTTCACCCCTGCATGGTTCTCATGCAGCCCTACCCATTGCCTGCGACGCTTTGAACGCTCGGACTGTGGCTGTAAGGGAGTATCATTATGTATTCTGCGCGTCGTTGCCCGCAAGCTGCCAGCTCGCTTTGCGGCGTCGGTGTTAGTCGCTCGCCCTAAATAGGGGTCGTGGCGCACCCGCCGCATGGCTCGGCGCAAAAGGAATGTATCCGATTTGCCCTATACTGCGCCGCCGTTATCTTGCGTCGCTTTCTTTGTCAAGGAGCAGAGAGAAGTTAAGGCTTTATGACAGCGGCGGAAAGGGGGTGCACCACTGTGGTTTTGTTATATCTTGAATTCCAAGATTGCTTTAATAAGCCGTGAATGCAGACGATCGCGTATATCCTCGTCAGTCCCGTAATAGGTGTTACCCCGTTCATCTCGGAGTCTGCGTGTAGCAAGAGAGGATATATACCCCTCGTAATGCTTTACAACAGCTTTTACCGCATCTGGATCGCCTTTGGTGGCGGCTATAATTACCGGGTACGGTAACAAGCCGCTTTCGTCAAAATCGCTGTTACCATTTACTTTCATCATAAGCTCGACCCTCCAAATATTTTTTTAGCAGCTCATAGGAGCTTGTCCGACGGAACTGTACTGTGCTTCTCGGAATATTCAAGTGCTGCGCTATCTGCGCGTCCGTCATGTCAAAGAAGTAGTACAGCAGTACCGCTTTGCGCTTTTCTTCCGGTAGCGTATGTAGTGCGTCTGCAAGTTGCTTTGCGGTAAAGCTCTTTCCGGCAACAAAAAAGGATTTATCAGCTTCATCAAACGCATAAGTGTCTGTCGTGTAAAGCTGTGCTTCTTCCTCCGGCGACAAGTTAGAAAAAGAAATCTCCCGTAGCTGCCTGTTTCTAACGTCGCGCCATGCGTTGCTTGCCTCGCATCTTAACACCTTTTTGCAAAATCCGTTAAAAGCACAACGTACTTCAAACTGGGTGCGATAAGGTTCGTTCAAGGTATTCACCTCCTTTCGCAACCGCGAAAGCGGGTGATAGGTGTATTTCCCCTTTCACTACCCACACCACTCAAAAAGCGGATTTTGCCAACTCCAAGCGATGATTTCCCCAAAAAATATGAAAGATTATGTTAAGAGGTATCCGCACACCATACATGCTGCTAATTTTGTGGGAGCAAAGGGGCAGGAAGCACGGTGGGGAACGGCAACACGCAGCAAGGAGTTTCTGCACATGACAAAAGGCACCCATACGGACATGAAAGCCCGCATGGGTGCCTTGAAGCAGAGCAAAAGCGTATAAAATATAAGGGCTGCTGCTGGATGGTGCGATAACCAAAAGCAAAAAGGTGACAATCTTAGGAACGCGGAAAAGTTGCTGCAAAACATAAACGTTGCAGCGGATTTCCAAAACTAAAATTGTCATTTGTAGAAATGTATTTTTTCCGCGGTATCGTGCCGCGTTAGATACACCTCCTGTCGAAATATACTCGCATATGATAGTTCATCCTTGTTTGTTAGATAAGGTTTAGGCAATTGTACTTTTGTGCAGGAAAACGGAGGGCAAGGGACGATCCTTACCCACCGTTACTTTTTTCTCATGGATTGGTGCTCGCAAAATCTTTCAGATTAACGAATTGAGGATCATAATCTACTGTGCTACTTTCCATGCCTTTGCGTTCTGGCGAATATTCCAGTATTTCTGATAAATACCCTCCTGTAAAACAAGCTCGTCATGCTTTCCATGCTGAACAAGTTTCCCGTTGTCGATGACTAAAATCTGCTCTGCGTCCCGAATGGTAGACAGGCGGTGTGCAATTACAATCAGTGTCTTATCTTTTACTAAAGTGCTGATTGCCTGCTGCAAATACACTTCATTTTCGGGATCAACGCTTGCGGTGGCTTCGTCCAAAAGGACGACAGGGGCATTTTTCAGCATGGCGCGGGCAATGGATATTCTCTGTTTTTCACCGCCGGACAGAGTAGAACCGCCCTCTCCAATCATGGTATTGTAGCCCTCTGGTAATAAGGAAATAAAGTCATGGCAGCGTGCCTTTTTAGCTGCTTCTACAACCTGCTCATGGCTTGCTTCCGGGCAACCAAACTTAATATTGTTTTCAATGGTATCTTTGAATAAATAAGCGTTCTTGACAAGGGTACAATGCAAAGTGAAAAGTTTTAGATCTTCCATTCAATAGCAAGTTCGGTGCGAGTGGCCTCAACTTTTGAAACCAGCGTGTCAAGAACGCGCCGCCTGTCATCGAAGCTCACATCTTCCCAATGGCTTAAATATCCCGTTATGCTATCGACCTGTGAGGAAGAAACAGAGTTAGCGGTGAGGTCGGCCACCAGCTTTAACTGCTTTTGCCGTTCCGCGTCCAGTTCTTCAATCCGGCTGTTTGCGTATTGCAACAAAAGCGGGTTTGCCCCGGTCAGCGTGTCAATGAGCTTTTCAATCTCGCCCTCGATTTTGGCAAGTTTAGCGCGGGCGGCGGTCAGTTTGGGATTGTACCCCTCCGCCTTACTGCCTTTCAGCGTTTGAAATTCCCGCATCTTCTTAACCATTTCCTCATAGACCGATTTTTCCAAGTCGTGCTTTGTGAGAGTGCCGGGCCCTTGACAGCTTTTGTTTTCCATGCGTTGCTTGCACCGCATATAAGTGACACCGTTTGGAGCGTTCAGACTGGCCAGCGCATACCCACAGCATCCACACTTGATTTTCCCGGCCAGCCATGTATTGTGGCATTTGCGGCCATTCTGGAACGTGGTATTTTGGGACAGCTTGTGCTGGACGGCCAGCCAGAGGGACGAGGGGATGCGGCCCTTGTGGGGCGCAATCACCAGAATGTTTTCCTCCCCCTCGCGGCCCTGGTACAAGTAACAGCTAAATTCACCTGTGAACAGTTCCGGCGGGCTTTCGATTTTCGCGCCCTGGGCCTTGAAATATTCGTAAATATCCATATCGGCCTGGACGTAAACCGGATTTCTCAAAAGCTGGCCCACAAAGCCGCGCTTCAATGTCTTTCCATACACCATGATTTCATTCTCGGTAAAATACCGGGTAATGTCGCCGTAGGAGTTCTCCGGCTCGGCATACATTTCATACATAAGCTCGGCGTAGTCCATCTCAGCGTTTTCAACCAGCCGCTTTGTTTTGATACCGTCCATGACGATGGGCTCCGTATCAAAACCGTATGGAGCCCGGCCCCTCATATAGTAGCCCTTGGCACACCGGGAATAAAAAGCGTCCTGCACACGCATCTGGATGCTTTCCCGTTCCAGTTGGGCGAACACGATGCAGATATTGAGCATCGCCCGGCCCATCGGGGTTGACGTATCAAATTTTTCGGTGCAGGAGACAAATTCCACGTTGTACTGCTTGAACAGTTCCATGAGCTTTGCGAAGTCCACAATGGAGCGGCTAATCCGATCCAGTTTGTAAACAATCACCCGCCGGATCAGTCCGGCCCGGATGTCTTTCAGAAGCCGCTGGAAGTCGGGGCGTTCTATGTTCTTCCCGGAATATCCCTTGTCTTTGTATTCTTTCGCTTCACCGCCTTTTAGTTCATACCGGCAAAATTCAAATTGACTTTCAATGCTGATACTATCCTTTTTGTCAATCGACTGCCGCCCGTAAATTGCATCTATTCTATTATCCATAATTAGCTCCCTTCCGTTTATACGGGAGCCAACCTACAATTATATTATACCTCTGCCGCCCCCATTCAACAAGGATGCCTTTGACTACCCCCGCTGTCCGGCATATTTGCGGAACACGTCAAAAAGCTGTTGTTCCACCTCGCGCCTGCGCTTTTCCCGTTCCTGCGGGGGCAGAATGGGAGTAAGATTTTTAATAGTAATTGTCCGATCACCAAGTACAGCCGTTTTCATTTCGCTTTTGTATTTGGTCTGTGCGTGCATAGAATACCTCCTATTTCAGAAATGACAAAGGCCAGCACCGCGAAAGTGCTGGCCCTTGTTTTGACCGGGACTTCGGGACAAAATGTCTCGAAGCCAGCCGGAGCCCTGCTCATAAAGCAGGCCCCGCTTTCATAAGATAGAGGGAGGCCGCGCCCGTTTCCTTGACCTGTCCAAAGACAACCATACTCGGCGCAGCACTCCCACACAGCAGGAGACAGCGGCCCGGAGGGACAGGCGGCCAGCCTGTCCTGTGGCGGATCGTGGCCGTGGGATGGCCCGGCCCACCTGCGGCGCAGGTGTTGGTCGCTCGTTCTCTTGTGGAGAAGTCACCGCGCACCCGCCGCCTGGCTCCCCGCGCTATGCTCGGAGCCGCCGCCGTCCTGCTGTGGAGAGGTAGGCAACCTACCTCTCATATACCACCAGAAAAACAGGGGGTAATGGAGATGCTTTTTAGAAATTTTCCCGCAAATATTTTTTCATGCGTTTGATCCCGCAGAGGACGGAGCACCTAACGGCGCTTTTATCCACGCCCTCCTCGCGGGCGATCTCCCGATAGCTTTTACCGAGAATGAGGTGGGCATCCACCCGGCGGCCCTGGAGCTCCGGCAGGGAGTTGAGCGCGTTCCAGAGCCGGAAAAACATTTCCTTGCGATCCAGGAGCTCCTGGGGGCTGGGCTCATGCTGGCAGGCGGAATATTCGATCCCGTCATCACAGTCCAGGGAATAATATGCCTTGTTGTACCGGGCCCGCTCCACATAGGCGGCCTCCTGGCGTCTGCTGGCGGTGAGAGCCTCGGCCACCTCGTCAGCAACCTCGATAAATTGATCCTGTATGTACCAATAATAAAAATCTTTCAGATTGATGGTTGTCATAGCTTGTCCTCCATTTCGTTTTGTTCGGGTTGAGGGGAAACGAAATGGAGGGCCGGCGGGGAGCGGCACCTGGGAGGGCCGTCCCGCACCTTGGGACACTTTGTCTCAAAGTACGGATAACAAAATGCGCCTGCACGACATAAAGCCGCGCAAGCGCATAAATTGAGATATTCACCTACATTATAACAATTTTCGCAACTACGGTTAAAATATCCTTGTCCGGGGCCCTGGCTTTTTTTGATAAGTTAGAGGGGCGGGTAAGGATTGTGCGGGACACGACGTACCTCCTTTGTTACCGCCGTGTGATATAAAAAGGCGGCGGCCTTGAAATGGTTAATTTCAAAACCGCCGCTTAACTTTAGTTTAGGCGTGCATCAACACAGCCGCCAAGCCAACGGTTTTTTTATATGCCGTTTCCGTTGGCGGCTGATGAATAGCAACAAATTTTCAAAAAGATTTATAATGTGAAACCAATTTTTCTCTGTGCAGGCCAAGGGCAATCACGCCATTGTCCGTTATCCTGCTCTGCTTTTCCAGTCAATAGGTCTGTGGCGGCGTCTGCAAGATAACCCAGGTAACTTCCTGCGGAGCTGTCACCGCATAGCAATTTCCACATCAGACCGCCAAAAAGATAAGATTGCGCAAATTCGCGCCAGCTATGCAGTTCCTCAACAACCTTTTGGGAGAGATCCCACAGAATACCAACAGCCTCGCTTTCTGTGATCCAGCCTAAATAGCATCCCCAGCGTGTCAGCATCGCCGCCCGGCCAATATCCCATCCAGCCATAAAACCGGGAGCATATTGACCTTTATACCGTTGTGCAAACCTCCATGCCCGGCAGGTAGACTCACGGTCATCCTCGTCCATAGTTTCGTCCATGAGTTCCTCCGGCGAAGATGCCTCACTATAAAGCTGATACCGCAGGATATAACCCTCCTGCGCCAGATAACGGATCATGTCCAGCAGATCACTCCGGCCATCTATCCCCCAGGAGCGGCGCACAAGGGACACGATTTTCTGCTCCATAACAGGAATATGTTCCTCCACATCCATACTATCCAGATCGTGACTGTTAAGGGTCGATAAAATACCGGACAGCAGGATGCCAAAGCGTTCCCATTTTACATCGTCTTTTTGATATGGGATCGCTTCTGGCTCAGGCATGGCCTCAAGCCGGGCCATTGTTTCTTCCAAGGTAGTATAGAGCTTTTCTTCCAGTTCCAGATCGAATGAGAGTTCTTCCTCATCGTCCGCATCTTCCATTTCCAGCGTTTCCAGAGCAGCCGCAAGTATGCCCATATCTTCTCCGAAAAGCTGTCCCATCAAGTCCCCAGCAGTAGCTGAAGTTGCCTCAGCAACTTTATCATTTACCATCTTTTGCAGCAATTCCTCATTAACAGCCATTTGAGCCATACTATCTGGCCCAAACATCTGTCCAAGAATTTCTACTTGACGTTGAGTATTAGCGGCAATCTGTTCTTCCACTTCGGCGGCAGACACAGATGCGCCTTTTTCAGAGCTGGGAACCTCAATTTTGCTAATTCGTTCCTCGTTCTTTTCCATGGTTTCTCTCATAGAAGCGAGTGCCTGTTTCCTAATCTCGTCTATATCGAACATTTTCAATCCTCCTTGTCCGGGGGGAGCGGATGCCATGCCGGAGGTTTTTTGTGACGTGTAAATAGCTTTTTAATCTGCCGCAGAATTGCTTCTACGAAATGAAACCATAGATTTCCAACTATAAACACGATCACAAGAAACAGCAGGAACGCTCCGATTTCTCCAATAGGCATCTTTTACCTCACTTTGTTGCAAAGCGATTCATAAAGAAGTCGGTAAAAGCGGCCAATTCATCATCCTGTGATACATAAACATACAGCTTTTCATCTTCCAGCCAGTCATAGGCATTGATGCCAATGTATCCTTTTTTGTCTGGATAAATGATAAAAGCATCGGTAGGGTATTTGTTCCGATAGGCTTTCAAAATTTCAGAACGGCGATAGTAGGTCGGATCGCCACAGCCGGAAAGATCGGGTACTGTGGGAACAACCACAATCGTCTGGCTGGCTTCGTTCCAGCCGACAATTAAATTTCCGATCTTTGTTTTGCTCCCATGAACAAAGCCATAGTTAAACCGGCTCACATCCTCGGTATATCCGAAAATCAGTCTGTAATTGTCCCCGTTCTCTACAACCTGATTAAATAGGGCACGCATTTTCTTTGCATTTGCGTTGCTCTTTTCCATGTCAATTTCAGGGCCCTTAAATAACTTGCTAAAAAATCCCATGACTTTTCCTCCTAAATGTTTGAATGTGTTTATATGAAACTGGATGGGGCAATACCCACAGCATCATAAATGAAATAATTTTGATAGTAGCTATATCACTTCGGGACACTTTGTCCCAAAGTAGCGGTAAAGCAAATTTATTGCTTTGCCAGAATATGCTCCATCTCTGCCAAACTCAGGCCGCGAACTAATATGTGATCTCCTCTCGTTTCCACAATGTAGGGTTGTAATTGTTTCAAAGCCTTGTGGTACTCCAAAAAGCCAAGGTTTTCCTCTTTTGTTAGACTAACGAAAGTCAGCGCCCATAGAGAAATAGTCTCTCCCTCAATCTCATATAGCGTTTCTGGTGCTACTGGCAGGATGGTATCCACAGTTTCCGAAAAGGTGAAGCTAACCATAAGCCCGCCATTATCCAATTCAAACACATGGGGATTTGCTTCATAGGCTTGCGACCACATATCATCCGGTTCTGTATCATCGGAATGATCCGCCCCCATTTCAAACAACAAGTGCTGATGAACAACGGCATTTCCCTTTTCGACATATTGAATGGACTCAGTTCCCCCAAAAGCCAAAGCCGGAGCAAAGAAGAAAATCTCGTTTTCTGAAAGGCCGCCATGTTTAGCAAATGCTTCTTGAAATAGACCCACTCTCAGAAACTGCGCCGCAAAATTTTCGGCAGGAATAATACGCTCAAAAAAATCGGAAAAGCTGGTAGAGAAACTGCCCGATCTGCGGTTGTGAATATCAAGCAGGCACATATTATCGGCTGTATCAGACAGCTTGCGGTAAATAAAAAGCGTTCCAAATCCAGTCATTAGAATGGGAAGGCACCCCTCCTGTTCGCCCAGCCAAAGAGTGAGCGTATCAATATAATCGGTTGGATCAATAATTTTTAGCAAACCTCCGCCATAATTTCCGAAACCATATTCCTGCCAAAAGTTCAGAAGCTCCGCTGGCACTTTCCCTTGAAATTGCTCCAGCGTTTCCGCAGTAGGTTTTCTCAAATCATTACCCGGTGGATATTTGCTTACGAACAGATCAAATACTTTCATCGCGTGTTCTCCTTTGCGTTTTATTTTAGGTTTTATCTCTCAAAAATAAGAGCAAAAAACCAAATTTGTTTTTATCCTGGCTAAAAAGAAATCCGTCTGAATATATGGCCGAAACATGATATTCGGACGGATTATCTCATTTCAATCACTCAAGCGGTAGGTGTTGCTTTTAATTTCTCCAGGGCATCCACAATAGCGTTTATTTGAAAGTCAACTGTTTCATCGGCAACTTCGGGAACAAACAGAGGTAACGTATCAGGAATTGCCTTGCGTACAACCATCGCTGTCAGACTCAAATTCGTAAATAAATTGATCCTTGCCGCGTCCGCCTTTATACCAAAGTTTTCTAAAATTTCTCCAAAAAGACGGAGCTGCTTTTGACGGAATATTTGATAGCTTTCCTTTGACAAACGTTTGAAAATGAGTTGCTGTTCTTCAATCGTTAAAACAGCGATGCCATTTTTCTCTCCGTAACAACAGGCATAGAGAAATTGTTTCACGGCATCACGCCAGCTTAAAGCAGGATCGGCCATCAGTCTTTGCACTTGCTCAATAATTTTAGGCTGTTGCAAGTACAGCGTTTCAACGATCAAATCTTCTTTCGTTGCAAAGAAAGAGTAAAAGAAAGTTCGTGAAATACCAACCTTTTTATATATTTGCTCCACAGTAGTATGCTGTATGCCCTGTTTTGCCATCAGTTCAAGACCAACTGCAACGAGTTCCGTTCTGATGCGCTCTCTATCCTCCTCAGAATAAGCTACCTTTGGCATCCCGTCACCTCTTCCCTGCAAAATAAAAACAAATTCTAAAAATCAACTTTATTTTAGCACATCCAATAGAACAATACAAGAGTGAAATGACATAAGTCCGATGTTTTAACGCGGGTACTTCCGAGGCCCGCACGTTTTGGCAAGCAATTCGAGTGTGTCCACACTCCGAAATTTTTGCCGGGCCGCAGGCCCGCAAAAATGCTTGTTGGGGAGCTCCCCAAACCCGCAGGACTTCGGGACAAAGTGTCCCAAAGTCCCGGCGCTATGCGCCTGTTGTCTGCGGCCTGTCGCTACCGCTCCTGGGCCTTATTTTCCCGCCCGTCCGTCACGCCGAGCAGGTGGTCAATATTCGCCTTGACCGCCACGGCCTCCCGCATATCCGCCTGGGCCTGGCGGTACTCGGCATAGAGGGCCTTTTTCTTTTCCGCCAGCTCCCGGCGGGATTTTTTCAGCGTGTCTATTTTGGGGAGCTTTGCCCCGTCCAGGATTTCATTCATGGCCGCCTTTGCCGCCCGATAAGCGGCCAGCTCCGCCTCATGCTGGGCCAGGTATTTTTTACTGTACCGGGCCGCCTTGTAACCATCGAACACAGGCCGGGTCTTGGCATAGTCCACCGTGGCCTCCATAAGCCGGGCCGTTTTGGAGAGGGCGGCCTCCGTGTCCCGCAGCTCCCCGGCCAACTTGTGAAAGCGATCCACCGCCGTCTCGGTGCTGGCCTCCAGCGCGGCATAGTCGGCCAGTTCTTGCTCCCGCAGATACTGGAGCGCGGCGGCCATCTGCTTTAGATTGTAGACCTTGGCCCACCGCGCATAGGCCGGGCCCTTGCCCTGGGCCATGCGCTGTTGAATGTCAATCACAAGATCAACGCGCCGGGGCGGGGCCGGAGCGTCCTGGGGGAGTTCCGGGATGGGCCGCTCCCCGGCAATCACCGCCCGGATGTCCTCCGGGTCAAAGCCCGCGCCCAGGGTAGAAGCCCGGAGCCGGGTCGGTTTATCCTGGCCGGGAGCCAGGAACGAGATCACGCCGCCCCGCCCATGCTTGACGGCAAAGCCGGACTCCTCCATGAGCCGCAGGAACGCCGCAAAGTCGGCGGGCTTTTTCTCCAGGGCCGCGATGACAGCCAGCCGCACCCTCTGCTGGGCAGAGGGCGGCTTTTCCCCGATCCATTGACCGTAATGGAGAAAACGGCCCTTGCTGTGCAGTTTGGGATTTTGGATATAGGACAACTCGTGCTCAATGCACACCCGGTCAGACAGCCGCCGCAGGGCAAAGGACGAGCCGATGAAATTATGGAATTTCCGGGAGCGGTCAAAGGCCGTGGAGTTGTAATAAATGTGATTGTGAATGTGGCCCTTGTCGGTATGTGTGCAGACAAAAAACTGGTATTTGCCTTTCGTCCAGCGCATCGCCGTTTCATAGCCGATTTTATTTGCCTCCTCCGCCGTCACCTCGCCGGGCGGGAACGCCTGCCGGATCTGGAAGAACAGGGCCCCGCGCTCCACGGGCCGGGCCGTTTCCGCCTGGTACTGGCTTTTTACCAGCAGGAACTCGGCGGGAGCTGTGGACGGGTCGCAGAGATAAGCGGACACGGCCCCCAGCTTTTTGGGATTGAGCCCATAATCAAACCGCTCCTCCATCGTCTGGATTGCGCTTTTTCCAGCCGCTACCTTGTAAGGCCGGATGTAGGTTGTGGCCGTGAATACCCCTCCTCTCTGTATGCGGCTTTCGCCACCTTGGGACAAAGTGTCCCAAAGTCGTGAAAACCGGGGAGCGGTAAAACACCGCTCCCCGGAGGGTCAAAGCTCCACCACGGCGGAGAGCCTTTCCAGTAAATCAGACAGCGGCCCCCATAAGGCCGCATAGTCCCTTTGCAGAGCGGCGATCTCCTCCGGGTAGATGCCGCCGTAGGTGTTGGCCTGGATCGCCACCTGGTTTAGATTGTTTGAGCACCGCCGCTGGAGCGACACCAGCTCCCGGACGGGCGAGAGGTCAACGTGGAGCACATAGCCGTTAAGGGCCATTTTCCGCATATAGGCCCCCATGTTGCGGATGCCAGCCTCGGCCATGCGCTCCCGGATCAGCGCCTGCTCCTCCTCAGACACCATGACATGAAGATGGACAGGGCGGCGGCGTTTCTTTGTCACCGCTCCTCCCGTTCCCGGCTCCGATAGGGGCGGGGCGGCTCCTTGACCTTATCCACGGGCTTTTCCTCCACAGGGGGCAGGGGCGCACCGAACACGCCGCAAAGACGCTTGACCTCCAGATGGGCAAATTCCTGGTCTTTCTGTTTTTCCATAGACACCTCCTCAAGCATAACAGCCTGGGACTTCGGGACACTTTGTCCCAAAGTCCCGTTTTTCCATGTTGACAGCATTTCGGCCATTCCGGGACAGGGCATATAAAACTACAGCCCGCCCCAAAAGCGGCCCCAAAAAGCCTTGAAATCAGCGGGTTTTCCGGGGGCTAATTGTCAACAGATCACCTCCGTTTCCGGCGCATATATTCCCGCTGTTGGCGGCGGTGGGCTTTTAAGGCGCAAGCCTCTGAACAATACGCCTGCCGCCTGTCCGGGGCCACGGCCCCGCCGCAGATGGGGCAGGGCTTGAACTCCGGCCTGGGGCCCTCGGTAGTAAGGGCGGCCTCCAGAGCCGGATCAAGGGGCAGGACGGCCTCCCGGAAGTAGCGGCAATAGGCACCTGTCCAGCACTTTCCCAGCATATAGCACTCACAGTCCAGGGGCAGGCATCCACAGGCCCGGTCATAGTTGGCGCACCATTTCACCACCAGAGAGCGGATGGCCGCCTTTTCCTCCCGTGTCAGTTCGCGGGCCAAAGCGTCACCTCCCGCCGCCCGACCTGGGAGAAAGTTTCTGATAACAGCAGACACAGCGCAGGCCCCGCCAGTAGGGACAGCCGGAGCAGGCGGAGCCTCTGGGCGGCCTGCTCACAGCGGGAGTTTGGGGACGGGGCTTTTCTTTCATTATTCGTTCAAAGGAGCTTGTTGTGAAATTCATTCCCCGTCCTCCGTTTCCTCGTTTTCTTCCTCGTCCTCATCCCAGGGCGGGCCGTCCTCCTCGCCGTCATAGTCCTCCAGTTCCTCGCCGTAGTCCTCCTCCGGCTCTGTTGCCGTCTGCTGTTTGGGACGGTACACCTTGAAATAGAACGCGGCCCCGCCGCCCAGCACCGCCACGGCCAGCACCAGCAGGAGCATCCCGGCGTTGCCTTTTTCTGTTTCCGGCTCGGCGTCGGGCTCGACCACAGGCTCCGGTTCTGGTTCCGGCTTTTGCTCCACACCTGCGCACTCGGTCATGTTGACGGCGCACACCGCGCAGTCGGCATTGACGGCCCCCGCCGCGCATTTGTCCGAGCAGGAGCAGGAGGCCAGCTCTACGCCAGCGGCCTCGGCAGCGGCCAGCAGGTCGGCCTCGTCCACCGTATTCAGAAAATAGGTCTGGTACTGTTCGCCGTCCTCGTCCACGGGCTTGTCGTAGTCAATGACAATGTAAAAGGTGGCCCCGCCGCTGGTCTGGACGGTAATAAACTGCTTGTTGGTATGCTTGTCATAGAGCAGATCACGGGTCACAAGATTGCCGTCCTCAGAAAAGCCCTCGCCGGGCTCAATCACCGGCTCCTCCGTGACAGCGGGCTCCACGGGGTCAAGCCCCTCCCAGTCCTCGCCGCCCCCGGCGTAGGCCGTTGCGGGGGTAAAGCCGCATAAAAGAACAGCGGCGCAAAGCGCCGCCGTCAAGACTCGAAAGCGTTTCATATTCAGTTGTCCTCCTTTCCCTCGGTAACAGGCGCGGGCTCGGACTTCGGGACACTTTGTCCCAAAGTGCCATCGTCCCGGAGCTTCTGGAGCACCAGGGGGAGCTCCGCAAGGGGGATGCTCATGCCCCGCACGATGTCCACGATCTCGCTGTTTTCGGCCTCCAGTTTCTTCTGCTCCAATTCTTTCAGCCGGGCCTGCTGTTCGCTGATTTTGGCCTTGACCTTATCAATCTCGGCCTGGATTTTCATACTTTTTGCTGTTGCCATTCAAAACCTCCATTCAAGGCAAACGCCCGTAGGCGTAGAAATGAGACTGCCAGTAGCTGGTATTTAAGTTTGCATAGCTGATGGGATCGCCACAATGGATCATCATTCCGTCCCCAACGTAGATGCCCACATGGGAAACGCCCGGCGTGTCATAGGTGCCCTTGAAAAAGACCAGATCACCGGGACGCGGGGAGCTGGTGCGGGTACAGATGTTATAGAGCCCCTGGGCCCCCAGGCGGCCCACATTCCAGCCGGAGTGATTGATTACCCAGGACACAAAGCCGGAGCAGTCAAAGGACGTGGCCGGGGAGCTCCCGCCCCATACATAGGGATAGCCCAGGTATTTTTCCGCCTCGGAGAGCATAGCGGCGAATGTTTCATCGTCCAGATATTCCCCCGGCACCTCATATCCGGCGGGCGGGTTTGTCACATAGCGATCCACATAGGCGGAGCCGGGGAACAGGTCGGGGCGGTTTCCCAGGGTAGACATATAGAGGGAGTACCGGGCCAACTGCTCCTCGCCCATGAAATACACAGGCAGATGGGACAGGTCAAAATTCTCCAGCGTTACATAACAGATATACCAGGAATAGGGCTCGTCGTCGCTGTCATACCGTGTCTCCACCACCACGCGCTCTGTGAGAATATACTGGCGGTCAAAGAGCATCCCCAGCGTACCCTGCACCTGGGCCGCCGTCCATTCCCCCTCGTGGAGCACACAGAGAATGGAGATCAGCACATAGGGATCGTGTTCGATTTCATCCAGATCAAAATGGTACTCGTCATAGTTGTGGGTGCTGGTGTAGGTATCAAGATAGTTTTGGAGCTCCGCCTCCAGATTGAGGTAGGCCGCCTCCGCCGCCAGGATTTCCCCGTCCGGGGATGGGTAGGTGGTAGCCCCAACAGCCCCGGCCCCGGCGTTGCCGAGCAAAACCAATGCGGACGAACAGGACTGCATAGACAGAATGAGCAGGACACAGGCCAGGGCCAGGAGCACGCCCAGGGGATGCCGCTTCACAAAGCCCACCGCCTGGGCCGACAGCTTTTCGGTGGCGGCGGCGGTCTTTTCAGCGGCCACGGCCCCCTGGCGGGCGGCCTCCTTTGCCCGCTTTTGGTACTGCTTGCGGAGCCGCCGTTTCTGCCAGTAGCGGGACAGGGCATTTTTCGAGAGCTCCGGGTGTTCCTGGGCGGCGGTGTAAAATTGATAGTCCGCCGCAGCCTTGCCATACCGGGCCTCGGCCCTCCGGACGGCCCACGCCGGGTGCTCCCGTATGCGCCGCCCCACGAAGCGGGAGCCCTGGCGGAACGCGGACTCGCCCAAAAGCTCGGAGTGATGGGCCCCCTCGGTGCCTACATTTTCCTGCTCTACCTCGTAAATCTTCCCATGCACAAAGCCGTGGACGGAGCCCCCCAGGGCCCCGCCCGCCCGTTTGACGGGGCCGGGTTTCTTTTGGGGTTTCTGCTTTGCCAGCTTGCCCTTTGCCGCCTCCAGCTTCTCCCCGCGCTTTTCCATACGGAGCTTGGACGCGGCGGCCTGTTCCTGCCTGCTCTTTTGCCGGAATTTGGACTTTGGGACACTTTGTCCCGAAGTGCCCCCGGCCTGTTCTTTCGTGCCAGCCCCGGCCTCCGGGCCCGGAGCCCCCTGGGGCGCGGCCTGCTCCGGGCGCACACGGGGCCCAGGGCCAGCCTTATCCCGCCGCGCCATCTTTCAAATCCTCCGGGCGGGTGGTCAGAAGATCGTAAATCTCCCCACGGGGGAAACGATCCATAAAGGGGATGGTCACATTCCCATAGAACAGCAGGCCCTCGCCGGAATTGCTGTGTGTGATATAGGAAAGCTGATGCTCGGAAATGCCGAGCTGTTTTGCCAGAATTGCCCGGTCACTCTGCGCCTGGGACAGCAGGATCATAAAATCCGTGTTGTCCAGAATATTCTGGATTTCCGGGCTGGCCAGCAGGTGCTTGACGTTCTGCGTCAACGCGCTGGGCACACAGCCCCGTTTGCGGAGCATCTGCCAGATGGAAACAAAATAGCTGGCGGTGAGCTGATCTCGGAGCAGAACATGGAACTCGTCAAAGTAGCACCAAGTCGAGATGCCGCTCTGATAGTTGGTATTGACCGAGGAATTGACAAACTCATTTGTGACGTGCATCGCAATTTTTCGGAGATTGTCTCCCATGCCCTTGAGCACGATGCACACCACACGGCAGTCGGTTTTGACATTCGTGGGATGGTTGAACAGGTTAAGGGAGCCTGTACAGTAGAGCTCCAGGGCCGTCGCCACGCGCCGGGCCTCCGGCTCCGGCTGTTTCAAAAGTTCCTCGTACAAGTCCTGGAGCAAGGGCATCCTGCCGTCCCCCACGCCCAGGGCCAGATCCCGGTAGACCAACCGCACACAGCGGTCTATGACGGTTTTCTCAATCGGTTGTAAGCCCTCCTTGCCGCCCACCACCAGCTCGCACAGGGACAGCAGAAAATCAGCTTTCATGGAAAGGGGGCTGTCCTCGTCGTTGCCGCCCATCTGGATGTCCATAGGGTTAATGTGATTAGGGCTGTCCGGGGCAATCTCAATCACCTGGCCGCCCAGCCGCCGCACCAGCGGGGCATATTCGCCCATCGGGTCTACAATGATAATCCGATCCTGGGGAATGGTAAGAAAGACGTTGAGCAGCTCCCGCTTTGCCGCGAAGCTCTTGCCGGAGCCAGTAGAGCCCAGGTAGAGCCCATTCGCGGATTTCAGCTTTTTCCTGTCCGCCATAATGACGTTGTGGGAAAGTGCGTTCATGCCGTAATAGAGGGACGGCCCGGCCATGCGGAGCTCCCTGGTCATAAAGGGAATGAAGATCGCCGTGGAGCTGGTAGTCATGCCCCGCTGGATTTCCACCTCATTCCCGCCCAGGGCCAGGGAGGAAACAAAGCCCTGCTCCTGTTGCCAGTCCAGCCGCTTCAATGTGCAGTTGTATTTCTGCGCGATACCGCCCACCGTGAAAATATCATTTTCCAGCCGCTGGCGGGTGGGGGCCAGATTTACCACGGTAAAGGTCAAGAGGAACATCCGCTCGTTGCGGGACTGGAGGTCGGCCAGAAGCTCCGCCGCGTCCTTGGAAAATGTGATAAGGTCGGGCGGCAGAATGTCGGGGTCATATCCGGCCCGGACAGCTTTGCGCTGTTCCTCCACTTTCATTTTTCCAATGTCAGAAATTTTCCCCTTGATGGTTTTAATCGCCTTTAGCTGATCCACGGTCTGGATATGGAGGGTCACGGTCATTTCCGCGTCAAGCTCCAAAATTTCCGCCAGGAGCTTGTCAGAGAGCTCCGACGCCAAAATCTGCAAGTAGGAGGCCGCGCCCCAATACTGGCCCATGCGGAACAGCCGGGGCTGGCGGAAGTCAAAGCTGTCGGGGGCAATAAAGTCCTTTGTGCCGAGCCCCGTCTTTGCAATATCCCCCCAGGAGAAGCGGAACGGCTCCCGGCTCCCAGGATGCATCTGGCCGTGAAGCAGGGCCAGACGCGCCCGCCCGTCCATAGGCTCGGAGGGCACGCCCAGCCGCTTAAAGTTGCTCATAACGTCCGCCTCCACGCGCTCCAGCCGGGGCCGCGCCTCGTCCAGACTTTCCGCCGGGATGCCAAAGGTAATATATTTTGAGCGTTCAATCCCATTGTTTGACCGGGCAATCTGATTTTTCAGCATCCCGGTAAACTCGGCCCGGACGCTGTTAAAGTCATCCTCGGCCTGGGGAATGTTCACCTTGTAGCGGCTCCGGGAGTGGGAACGGCGGTTAATGAAAGAAAGCTGGAACGGCAGAGAGCTGTCAAAGTAATTGAGGAATGAGCTCCAGCCGCTAAAGATAGCCGTCTGATCCTCGGTGCTTGCCACAGAATAATTGATGTCCTCATATTCCACGGTTTTTGTATAGAGCCCGCCGGGGAGCTGGCACACGCCGTCCGGGAGCATCCGCACATAGGGGATTGTCTGCTGGGCGGACAGGGCCGCCCGGTTTTTAGCCTTTGCGGTTTTTCTTCCGCTGGTTTGATTTGCCTTTCGCAATCGCATCCTCCTTTCTCACAGCGCCCCGTCCGGCAAAGGGGGCGTAAATGTTTTGTGTCTGATAGGGCCTGACTCCGGGCCGCAGAAACCGGGCCCGTATGATGTTTTTC
>OLWZ01000619.1_pt1 | contig 19908 bp, 20 predicted proteins | sample 1674011 | NCBI WGS metagenome assembly OLWZ01 (sample SAMEA103958137, study PRJEB25191) | human gut metagenome | biome: human-associated habitat [ENVO:00009003]; feature: intestine environment [ENVO:2100002]; material: feces | place: Germany | collected 2013/2015 | reverse complement strand
CCCCTGATGGGTTTCTTTCGTAACTATCTTCCTTTCCGATGGCGGAAGATTTCCGAGTTTTTCGACAGCCCCCCGCCGCCTGCCTCCGCAGGCGGCGGTTTTCTCGTTTACAATTTGTTTACAGAAAAGGTCAAGGAAAGTCAAAATTCCCTATTGACATTTTGAAACCCGGTGGTATACTATAGTCAAAGAAAGGCAAAGTCAGACAGACCGAATCGAAACAGAAAGGAAGTGAAGGGCTTGGGTACATCGGATATGATCGCCCGGTTCATCCAGGCGGAGCTGGAGGAGGCCAACGGGGTTCTGGAGCTGCAGCGCAGCGACCTGGCCCAACGCTTTGGCTGCGTCCCCAGCCAGATCAATTATGTGATGTCCACCCGGTTTTCTCCGGAGCACGGCTACATTGTGGAGTCGCGCCGGGGCGGCGGGGGCTACATCCGCATCACCCGGGTGCAGGTGGATCGCCACACGCTTTTGATGCACGTCATCAACTCCGTGGGCGATACGCTGGACCTGGCCAGCGCCCGGGCCATTCTTTCAAACCTGGTCCAATCCCAGGCGGTGGAGCGGAACGTGGCGCAGACCCTTCTGTGGGCCGTGTCCGACAATTCCCTCCGCTCCGTTCCCAAGGACCGGCGGGACGATCTCCGGGCCAGTATTTTCAAGCAGGTGCTGATTCACCTGGTTTGAGTTTTCAATAAGGAGGCAATCATTATGAAATGTCAGAACTGCGGAAAGAACGAAGCAACGTTTTACTATAAGAGCAACATCAACGGCCGGGTCATGGAGAGCCATCTGTGCCCCCAGTGCGCCCGTCAGCTGGGCCTGGTGCAGGATATGCGCCGCCCCATGATGAGCAGCTTCTGGGACGATGACGATTTCTTCACCCGTCCCTTCCGGATGCTGGAGCCCCTGCTGGGCGGCTTCGGCAGCCGCCTGCTGACGGAGTTCCCGGAACCCGTGGACGTGACCCAGCAGGCCCGCCGCGCGGCGGAGGAGCCCCGGGAGGACAACCTGGTCCAGGGCGACGAGCGGGAGAAGCTCAGCCGCCAGCGCCAGCGCAACGCCCTGGAGACGCAGCTGCGCCACGCCGTGGAAACCGAGAACTTCGAGGAAGCCGCTAAGCTCCGGGACCAGCTGCGGTCCCTGCCCCAGGCGTAAGCGTTACGCCGATCAACCGAAAGGAAGTGTAAACTATGATGGAAAATAAATTCACCCCCCGTGCGGAGGAATCCCTGCGGCTGGCCCAGGAGGCCGCCGAGGAAATGGGCCACGGCTATGTGGGCAGCGAGCACCTGCTGCTGGGCCTGATGCGTGAGGAGGAGGGCATTGCCCACCGCGTCCTGGAGGAAGCGGGCCTCACCGATGATATGATCTGCGATGTGCTGCATCGCAGCGTGGGCACCGGCCTTTCCGGCGCGGCTCCCTCCCAGGGGCTGACCCCCCGGGCCAAGAGCGCCGTGGAGCTGGCCGTGTCCGAAGCGTCCCGCACCGGCGCGGGCTATATCGGCACCGAGCATCTGCTGATGGGCCTGCTGCGTGAGGGCAACAACATGGCCATCCGGGTGCTGCGCACCGTGGGCATCGACCCCAAGAAGCTGTACAGCGCCGTGGTGAAAAAGATCAACGAAGCGCCCCGCGCCGCAGCCGCCGCCGGCAGCGGCTCCGCCGCTCCCGCCCGGGAGGACGGCAAGAAGGGCGGCGCTCTGGCGGAGTTCACCCGGGATCTGACGGAGGCCGCCCGCAGCGGGAAGCTGGACCCCGTCATCGGCCGGGAAAAGGAGATCGCCCGGGTCATCCAGATCCTGTCCCGCCGCACCAAGAACAACCCCGTGCTGATCGGTGAGCCCGGCGTGGGCAAAACCGCCATTGCTGAGGGCCTGGCCCAGCGCATCGTGGCCGCCGACGTGCCCGAGGACCTGCTGGACAAGCGGGTCCTGTCCCTGGACCTGTCCGGCATGGTGGCCGGTACCAAGTACCGGGGCGAGTTTGAGGAGCGCATCAAGAACACCATCAACGAGGTGAAGAAGGCCGGCAACGTCATCCTGTTCATCGACGAGCTGCACACCATCGTGGGCGCAGGCTCCGCCGAGGGCGCGGTGGACGCCGCCAACATCCTCAAGCCCGCTCTGTCCCGGGGCGAGATCCGGGTCATCGGCGCCACCACCCTCAACGAGTACCGCAAGTACATTGAGAAGGACGCCGCCCTGGAGCGCCGGTTCCAGCCCATCACCGTGGGCGAGCCCTCTCCCGAGGCCACGCTGGAGATCCTGAAGGGCTTGCGGGACAAGTATGAAGCCCACCATCACCTGACCATCACCGACGGGGCCCTGGAGGCCGCCGTGCGGCTGTCCCGCCGGTATATCAACGACCGGTTCCTGCCGGACAAGGCCATCGACCTGATGGACGAGGCCGCCAGCCAGGTGCGTATGGCCGCCGAGTCCGCCTCCCCCGATCTGAAGGATCTGGAGGAGAAGATCGCCGCCCTGCACCGGGAGAAGGAGGAGGCCGTCACCGCCCAGGACTTCGAGAAGGCCGCCCAGCTGCGGGATATCGAGAAGGACTATCAGGAGCAGGTGGAAATTGAGCGCGACAAGTGGCACAAGCAGATGTCCGTGAGCCGCGGCACCGTCACCGAGGACGACATCGCCAAGGTGGTGGCCGGCTGGACCGGCATTCCCGTCACCCGCCTGACGGAGGACGAAAGCCAGCGGCTGCTGCAGCTGGAAAAGGTCCTGCATGAGCGGGTGGTGGGCCAGGACGAGGCCGTGGCCGCCGTGGCCAAGGCCATCCGCCGCAGCCGTGTGGGTCTGAAGGACCCCAAGCGGCCCATCGGCTCCTTCCTGTTCCTGGGCCCCACCGGCGTCGGCAAGACCGAGCTGTGCAAGACCCTGGCCGAGGCCATGTTCGGCGACGAGAACGCCATGATCCGCATCGACATGTCCGAGTACATGGAGAAGCACACGGTGTCCCGTCTGGTGGGCTCGCCTCCCGGATACGTGGGTCACGAGGAGGGCGGCCAGCTGACGGAAAAGGTGCGCCGTAAGCCCTATTCCGTGGTGCTGTTCGACGAGATCGAGAAGGCCCACCCCGATGTGTGGAACATCCTGCTGCAAATTCTGGAGGACGGCATTGTCACCGACTCCCAGGGCCGCCGGGTGGACTTCAAGAACACCATCATCGTCATGACCTCCAACGTGGGGGCCAAGAATATTACCGCCGCCGACACGCCTCTGGGCTTTGACGGCAGCGGTGAGGCGGCCAAGCGCACCGAGGAGGAGCGGTTTGCACGCATCAAGGACGCCGTTATGGCGGAGCTGCGCCAGACCTTCCGCCCCGAGTTCCTGAACCGTATCGACGAGATCATCGTGTTCCACCAGCTGACGGAGGAGAACATCCGCAGCATCGCCCGCCGGATGCTGGATACCATCGGCAGCCGCATGGCCGCCCAGGGCATCACCCTCCAGGCGGATGACGATGCCGTGGCCGCTCTGGCCAAGGACGGCTTCGATGCCCGCTACGGCGCCCGTCCCCTGCGCCGCACCCTCCAGAACGAGGTGGAGGACGTGGTGGCCGAACAGATGCTGGATGGTCAGCTGAAGTCCGGCGACACCGCCCACATCCGGCTGAAGGATGACAAGGTGGTCATCGAAAAGTAAAATAATCCCCCAACCGGCGGCACCTCAAGCCGCCGGTTGGGGGATTTTACGTTCTGTCTTACGCCTTTACCAGCTCCACCAGCACCTGCACCATCTTTTCCATAGACGGCACGGGAATGAACTCATGGACGCCGTGGAAGTTTGCGCCGCCGGTGCACAGGTTGGGGCAGGGGATATCCCGCTCCCAGGAGAGCCGCGCCCCGTCGGTGCCGCCCCGGATGGGAACGATCACCGGCTCCACGCCCACGGCCTCCATGGCGGCCTTGGCGTTTTCGATCAGCTCCATATGGGGCCGGATCTTCTCCTTCATGTTGTAGTAGCTGTCCTTCATCTCCAGCCGGAAGGTACCCTGGCCCCACCGTGCGTTCAGATAGTCCACCAGCCGCTCCACAAAGTCCTTCCGGGCGTTGAATTTCTCCAGGTCGTGGTCCCGGATGATGGCATGCAGCACCACCTGGCTCTCGTTTCCGGCCAGGTCCGTCACATGGTAGAAGCCCTCGTAGCCCTCCGTGTGGGAGGGAGTCTCCGCCGCAGGCAGCATGGAGATGAACTGGTTGGCCAGCAGGATGGCGTTTTTCATCTTGTTCTTGGCGGAGCCGGGATGGATGTTCACGCCCTCCACCGTCAGGGTCACGGCGGCGGCATTGAAGTTCTCGTACTCGATCTCGCCCAGCTCGCCGCCGTCCACGGTGTAGGCCGCCCTGGCGGGGAACTTTTCCGGATCAAAGTGATCGGCGCCCTTGCCCACCTCCTCGTCGGGGGTGAAGCACACGGCGATGGCCCGGTGCGGGACCTCCGGATGGGCCAGCAGATATTCGCAGGCGGTGACGATCTCCGCCACGCCGGCCTTGTCGTCGGCTCCCAGCAGGGTGGTGCCGTCGGTGACGATCAGCTCCTGGCCGATGTACCGCTCCAGGAAGGGGAAGTCCTTCACCTTCAGGCTCCCGGCCTTCTTCAAGGGCAGGTCCCCGCCCTGATAGGTGACGATCTCCGGATGGATGTCCGCCCCGCTGACGGCGGGGGAGGTGTCCATGTGAGCGATGAGGCCCAGGGCCGGAGCCTGGCACCCGGGGGTGGCGGGCAGCAGGGCATACACATAGCCGTTGTCGTCCATGTGGGCCCCCTCCAGGCCCAGCTCCGCCAGCTCCTGGGCCAGATACCGGCCCAGAACCTTCTGGTGGTCGGTGGTGGGGACGGTGTCCGACGTCTCGCTGGAGGTGGTGTCAAAGGACACATATTTCAGAAAACGCTGGGTAACTTCCATGATGGTTTCCCTCCGTAAATTGGATTTGCCCCCAGTATAACACACCCGCCGCCCCGCCGTCAATCCGGGGGAAGCCGTCCCGGGACAAAGAGGGACGTCCCGGGCAGGGCCGGTTTTGTCCCGGGCGGAAGCGGGACAAAACGAAACAGGCAGATCAGTGCAAAGCGCCCCCGGCGGAAATCCGCCGGGGGCGCTTTTTCTCAATAGAAAATATCGTCCAGCTCCATGGTGGCGTAGGCGTTCAGGTCCAGCCCCGCCCGGCGGCCCGCCAGATACTCATAGTATCCCTGGGCCCCGATCATGGCGCCGTTGTCGCCGCACAGCCGCAGGGGCGGCAGATACAGCCGGTATCCGGCCTTTTCACAAGCCCTCTCCAGGTCTCCCCGGATGATGGTGTTGGCGGCCACCCCTCCGGCGGCCACGATGCACCGGCGGCCCCGGAGACGGGCGGCCTCCATGGCCCGGGGCACCAGCTCGTCGGACACCGCCTGGTTGAAGTCGTGGGCCAGGGCGGCGGCGTCCAGAGGCTCCCCCTTCTGCTGGGCGTTGTGGGCCAGGTTCACCACGGCGGTTTTCAGGCCCGAGAAGCTCATATCCAGGGGCGCACCCTCCACATGGGCCCGGGGCAGGACGTATTTCCCGCCGGGGGACCGGGCAGCCAGCTGGTCCATGGGCTTCCCGCCGGGGTACGGCAGGCCCAGCACCCGGGCGGCCTTGTCGAAGCACTCCCCTGCCGCGTCGTCCCGGGTAGCCCCCAGGACCTCCATATCCGTGTAGCCCTTCACGTCCACGATCAGGGTGTTGCCGCCGGACATGGCCAGGGCCAGAAACGGCGGCTCCAGCTCCGGAAAGGCCAGATAGTTGGCGGCGATGTGGCCCCGGACGTGGTGCACCGGGATCAGGGGCACCCCCAGGGCATAGGCGGCGGACTTGGCGAAGCTGACCCCCACCAGCACCGCGCCGATAAGGCCCGGGGCATAGGTCACGGCCACGGCGTCAATGTCCCGCCGGGTCAGGCCCGCCTCCCGCAGGGCCTGATCCGTCAGGTCGGCAATGGCCTCCACGTGCTTGCGGGAGGCGATCTCCGGCACCACGCCGCCATACAGGGCGTGCATATCCGCCTGGGACAGGATGGCGTCCGACAGCACCGCCCGCCCGTCCCGCACCACCGCCGCAGCGGTCTCGTCGCAGGAGGATTCAAAGGCTAAAATATTCACTGGTCATCCTCCTCAAAGGTCCGGGTCAGGATCAGGGCGTCCTCCTTGGGCAGGTCATAGTAGTTCCGGCGGCGTCCGGCCTCCCGGAAGCCGAACCGGGTATACAGGGCGATGGCGGCGGCGTTGCTGGGCCGCACCTCTAAGGTCAAAAACGCCAGATGGTTGGCCCGGGCAAAGCGCAGGAACACGTCCAGGAGCTTTCCCGCCGCGCCCCGGCGGCGATACTGGGGAAACACCGCCACATTGGTGATGTACCCCTCGTCGGCGGCCACCAGCAGCCCGGCATAGCCGATCACCTCGCCGGTGGCGGCGTCCTCCGCCACCAGAAAGGCGGCGCACTCATTGTCCAGCTCCTCGGCCAGCATTTTCCGGGACCAGGGCCGGGAGAAGCAGGTGCGCTCCAGCTGCTCCAGGGCGTCCAGATGGTCCGCCGTCATGGGTACGATTCTGATGTTGTTCATAATTCCCTCGGTGTATTGCGATTTTTACTCCACGGTGACGCTTTTGGCCAGGTTCCGGGGCTTGTCGATGTCGCAGCCCCGCTCCAGGGCGATGTAGTACGCCAGCAGCTGCAGGGGAGCCACCCCCAGCTGGGGCAGCAGCATAGGCTCCACGTCCGGCACCGTCAGCACCCGGGGCGTCCGGGCGGCCATGGCGTCCCGGTGGGTCTCAGTGGTCAGGGCCAGGACGTTGGCGCCCCGGGCCTGGACCTCCACCACATTGCTCATGGCCTTGTCAAACAGGGGACCGTAGGTGCTCAGGGCGATGACCGGCGTTCCCTCCTCGATCAGGGAGATGGTGCCGTGCTTCAGCTCGCCGGAGGCGTAGGCCTCGGAGTGGATATAGCTGATCTCCTTGAGCTTCAGGCTCCCCTCCATGCTCAGGGCATAGTCCAGGTTCCGGCCGATGAAGAACACGTCGTCCCGTCCGGCGAAATCCTTGGCCATCTCCCGGATCCGGTCCGCCTGGGCCAGCACCTGCTCCAGCTTCTCCGGCAGGGCCAGGATATCCCGGACCATGGCGGTGTAGGTCTCGTAGTCCACGGTGCCCATGACCTCGCCGAAATACAGCCCCAGCAGGTTCAGCACCGCCATCTGGGTGCTGTAGGCCTTGGTGGTGGCCACGGCGATCTCCGGCCCGGCCCAGGTATACAGCACGTCGTCGGACTCCCGGGCGATGGAGGAGCCCACCACGTTGACGATGGACAGAATGCGGGCGCCCCGCTTTTTGGCCTCCCGCAGGGCGGCCATGGTGTCCAGGGTCTCGCCGGACTGGCTGATGACGATGACCAGGTCCCCCTCCCCCACGATGGGGTCGGCATACCGGAACTCGGAGGCCAGGCACACCTCCACGCTGCGCCGCAGCATCCGCTCCAGGTTATATTTGCCCACCATGCCCACATGATAGGACGAGCCGCAGGCCACGATGTAAATGCGGCCCATGGCCCGGATCTGCTCCGGGGTCATGGTCAGGTCCTGCAGCACCACGCGGCCCCCCTGGATCCGGGCGGCGGTGGCCTTGCGGATGGCGGCGGGCTGCTCCATGATCTCCTTGAGCATGAAGTGGGCATAGCCGCCCTTTTCGGCGGCGTCCACCTCCCAGTCCACATGGTGGTGCTTCTTTTCCACCGGCCGCAGCTGGCGGTCGTATACCCGGATGCCGCTGCGGGACAGAATGGCCAGCTCCCCGTCGTCCATATAGGCGATGTCCCGGGTGTGGCGGATCAGGGGCGTCACGTCGGAGGCGATGAAGTTCTCCCCATCGCCGAAGCCCAGCAGCAGGGGGGCGTCCTTCCGGGCGGCCACCAGCCGGTCGGGATAGTCGGCGCAGATGATGCCCAGGGCATAGGCCCCGTCCACCGCGTGGAGCAGGCGGTTCATGGCCTCGAAAAAGTCGCCGCAGTCGCTGTAGTAATAGTCCAGCAGCTGGGCCACCACCTCCGTGTCCGTCTCGGACTGGAACACATAGCCCTTCTGCTGCAGCTCCTCCTTCAGGGTGATGAAGTTTTCGATGATGCCGTTGTGGACCACGGCGAACTTGCCGCTCTGGCTCATATGGGGATGGGCGTTGACGTCGTTGGGCTCGCCGTGGGTGGCCCAGCGGGTGTGTCCGATGCCCAGGGTGCCGGGCAGGTCCCCACCGTCATGGGTCAGCTCCCGCAGAGCCGCCACCCGGCCCTTTTTCTTGCAAAGGCGCAGCACGCCATCGCCGCACACGGCGATACCGGCGGAGTCATAGCCCCGGTATTCCAGCCGCTCCAGCCCGTCCAGCAGAATGGGGGCGGCCTCCTGATGGCCAACATATCCTACGATTCCACACATATTGATGATTCCTCCTGATTTCTGATAATGGGGAGGACAAATACGCAGACAATTTGCCTCGATTTCCGGTCGCAGCGTCTCTGTTTTGCGGTCACCCGCATATTTGCCCGCCGCGTGCGCGCCCGGACGGCGCGGGAGAGCTCCCGCCGAAGGTTCGATCCTCTCTCCTCCTCGTTATCCTGCCGGGAAACGGCAGGCACATGGCGCTTGGTATGGGATTTTCCCGGGGGCCTCCTTTCTCCGGTTCTGCGTTCTGTATATCAAACGACCTGCGGCCGGTTGAATCGGTATAACTTTCTCTCATCGGCGCATACTGGCCATAGAAGGGGGAATGCTCATGGCCACTGCTTTTTTCCGCACCATCATCCTGTATCTGCTGCTGATCGCGGGGCTGCGCCTGACCGGCAAGCGCCAGATCGGCGAGCTGGAGCCCATTGAGCTGGTGCTGACCATGCTGCTGTCGGACCTGGCGTCGGTGCCCATGCAGGACTTCGACTCGCCGCTGATCAACGGCGTGGTGCCCATTCTGACCCTGCTGGCCCTGACCACGCTTTTAAGCTATATCAGCTTCCGCAGCGGGCGGTTCCGGTCCCTGATCTGCGGGGAACCGGCCATCGTCGTCCGTTACGGGAAGCTCCAGCAGCGGGCCATGCGCCACAACCGCATGACGGTGGACGAGCTTCTGGAGGAGCTGCGGGGCCAGGGGGTCACCGACCTGAAGGACGTGCAGTACGCCGTCCTGGAGACCAGCGGCCAGGTGTCGGTGCTTCTGCGGTCCCAGGCCCAGCCGGTAACGCCCCGTCAGCTGTCCCTGAACGTCACCGAGCAGCTTCTTCCGGTGCTGCTGATCAACGACGGGCGGTTGCTGCGGGACAATATGAAGAAAATGGACGTGGATGACGCGTGGCTGCGGCAGCAGCTGAAGCGGGAGCACTTGACGGACCCGTCTCAGGTGTTTCTCCTGTCCCTGGACCAGGGGGGCAACGTGATCTGCCAGGCCAAGGAGGACGTATGAAGCGGTTTCTGATCGTGCCCTCACTGGTGCTGGCGGTGCTGCTGGCCCTGTGCATTCTCAACGCGGCGGCTCTGAACCGCCGGACCAACCGGTGGATGGACCAGGCGGACCGGATCGCCCAGCTGGCGGCCCAGCAGCGCTGGGACCAGGCCCGGGAGGCCATGGACGCCCTGTCCGCCGACTGGGAGTCGGCCCAGGACTTCCTCCACGTGGTCATCCACCACGAGACCCTGGACGCGGCCCAGATGACGCTGACCCGCTGCCGTACCCTGTGCCGTCTGCGGCAGGGGGACGACCTGCTGCCGGAGCTGGCCCAGCTGCGCCAGCAGCTGCAGCAGCTGGACGAGCTGGAGCGCCTGAGCCTGCGGAACATTCTGTAGCCCTTACTTCTCACTCAGGAGCTTGTTCAGCTCGCTCATGAAGGTGTTGATATCCTTGAACTGGCGATACACCGAGGCGAACCGGACGTAGGCCACCTCGTCGGCCTTCTTCAGCTTCTCCATGACCTTCTCGCCGATAGCCACGGTGCTGACCTCCCGCTCCAGGGAGTTCTGCAGCTCCTGCTCGATCTCGCTGGCCATGCGCTCCATGTCCGCCGCGGACACCGGGCGCTTTTCGCAGGAGCGCTGGATGCCCCGCAGCACCTTGCTGCGGTCGAAGCTCTGGCGGCTGCCGTCCTTCTTGATCACCACCATGGGCAAATATTCCACGGTCTCATAGGTGGTGAAGCGCTTTTCGCAGGACAGGCACTCCCGCCGCCGGCGGATGCTGGCTCCCTCGTCGGCGGGACGGGAATCCACCACCTTGCTCTCGCGATAGCCGCAATAGGGACATCTCATGGGCATATTCCTCCTCTATGGCGATAATTTACAGCCTATTATAGCACATGGCGGCGGAATATGCAAATTTCAATTTTCCTCCGGCGGCACAGGATACCCGTCCTCAAAGCGATATTCCGCCCAGAGTCCTCCGTCCATGGCCCGGATCCGGGCCAGGCAGAACAGCTCCGTCAGGGGAAACGGCCCCTCCCGGTCATAGGGCGCGGCCAGCCGCACCCGCCGCCCCTCCCGGCGGCACAGACTCCCCGGCGGCAGGGGCAGGGGGCAGTCCTCCGGCCCGGCGGGCCGCCACGGGGAGTCCTTCGCGGCGCAGGACTCCGCCCCGGCCCACCGGATGGCCCCCAGCGGCCCGGTGATCCGCCGGGAAAACCGGCGGCGCAGACGCCCGCCCTCCAGCAGTCCCAGGGCCAGCCGCTGTCCCTCCCCCTGGACCCAGGCCCGCCACAGGCCCGGCTCCGGGGGGTGGCAGATCACCTCGAACAGGTGGTCCTCCCCCGCCGCTGTCACCGTCATGGTCCCGGCGGCCCGGTCCCCGATATACACAGGATACGTCATGCAGCGCGCCTCCCCATCAAAGCATCCCCGGCAGGGGCTGTGCCAGTGTATGCACAGTCTCCGCCGGGGATGCCCCGTCCCGCCTTACCCGGCAGAGGGCAGGCTGTCCACCACCCGGTCCCACCCCAGGTTATCGGTATCATAGCAGTATGTCTCTCCGTCGGGATAGGTATAAGCCACGAACACGCCGAAGGTCTCCTCAGGGGTATAGCCGCCCCGGATCGGCACCTCCCACAGCCGCAGAAGACTGCCGTCGCCGAAGTCCAGGGTCACACCCTCTCCCTCCGGCAGCTCCTGCTGGCGCTTTCCCATTCCGGCCTGCCGGAGCTTTTCGCTGATACCGGCCCCGGCCAGCTGAGGATAGTGGACGCGGCTGCCGGCCCGCTCCAGCCACACGCCGTCATGTTCCCGGGCATACAGCACGCTGCCGTTCAGAGCGTCCATATACCGGCGGTATGCCGCGCTCTGCCGGGACGCCCACACAAGCGGCGTGGCCGTTAGCGCCAGCAGCACCGCCGCCAGGGTGATCCACAGCCCCAGCTTCAGGCGGCTGCGGTCCTTTTTGGACTGCGGCGCCTCCCGAAATGCTTCATACATGGTCATACCTCCTTTGTTTATGTTCTGTAAACCTTATGATACCATACCCAGGCGGCCCCGTCAAGGCAAAAAAGCTCCCCCAGGAGAGACAAATGCCTCTCCCGGGGGAGCTCCTGCCTGGGGAAGGTTATGTACCCTCCGCCGGGCCGCTATACCAATCTGCTGCGGGGCAGGCCGAAGCTCACCGCAATGGCGTCGTCCACCCGCTCCATCACCGCGCCGTCCACCCGGCCCATCCGCTCCCGCAGGCGGCGTTTGTCCAGGGTGCGGATCTGCTCCAGCAGGATCACGGAATCCTTGGGCAGACCGCAGCACTGGGCCGCCACCTCAATGTGGGTGGGCAGCTTGGCCTTGCCCATCTGGGAGGTGATGGCCGCCGCGATGACGGTGGGGCTGTGGCGGTTGCCGGTGTCGTTCTGCACGATCAGCACCGGGCGCACGCCCCCCTGCTCGCTGCCTACCACCGGGCTCAGGTCGGCATAATAAATTTCGCCGCGCTTGACATTCGTATCCACAAACGTTCACACTCCGCCGGAAGAAGTACCCGGAAAAAACGGGTCACTTTCATTCTCCCACGCAGCCCGGGAATTTATACCCGGTTTTCCCGCCCCGCTTCATTCTATGGGGCGGCAGGCGGCGGCGTGCGTCAGAACCGCAGCAGCAGCTCCCGCTCCGTCACCTGTCCGTTCTGTAAATACACCCGGGGCACCCGCTTGCTGACGGCGCAGGTCAGCTCATAGGGAATGGTCCCCGCCTGGGCGGCCATGACCTCCACCGGGTTGCGGGGCCCGAAGATCTCCACCTCGTCCCCCACGTCCACCCCCGGCAGGTCCGTCAGGTCGATCATGGACATATCCATGCAGATGCGGCCCCGCTGGGGCGCGGGTCCCTTGGCGGTCATCAGGCTGCACCGGTCGGACAGGCACCGGAAGAACCCGTCGGCATAGCCGTAGGGCACCACGCCCATGCGGGTGCGCCGCTGGGTGGTGAACAGCCGCCCATAGCTGACGGAGGTGCCCGGCTCATAGGTCTTGGTGGTGCTGATGGTGGTTTTCAGGGTCATCACCGGCCGCAGATCCAGTCTCTGGGCAAACTCGCCGTAGCCGTACAGCAGCAGGCCCGGCCGCACCATGTCCAGGTGCATCTCCGGATAGCAGGCGGTGGCCCCGGTGTTGGCGCAGTGGCGCAGGGGGAACCGCACCCCCCGCATTTCCTCCACCGCCCGGATCACCCGGCAGAACAGGTCAAACTGCCGCCGGGTATAGGCCTGGCTCTCCTGGTCCTGCTCGTCGGCCACGGCGAAGTGGGTGAAGATGCCCTCCGCCTCCAGCCCCGGCAGGCCGCAGGCCTCACAGATGCCCGCCACGCCGCCGTCAAAGTGACTGCCGTCGCAGAGGTAGCCCAGCCGGGACATGCCGGTGTCCACCTTGATGTGGATTTTCAGGGTCCCGCCCAGGGCCGCGGCCTCCCGGCTGTATTCCAGGGCCTTGGCCTTGCAGGTCACGGCCTGGGTAATGTGGTGCTCTATCAGCCGCCCCACCTGCTCCTTGGGGGTGTGGCCCAGGATCAGCACCGGCATGGTCACGCCGTTGGCCCGCAGCTCCATGGCCTCGTCGATGCTGGACACCGCCAGATAGTCGGCCCCCAGCTCCTGGAGGGTCCGGGCCACCTGCACGGCCCCGTGGCCGTAGGCATCGGCCTTCACCACGCCCAGGAAGCGGACCTTCGGCCCGATATGCTGCCGCAGGCGGCCATAGTTGTGGGCCAGAGCGTCCAGGTCGATCTCCGCCCAGGTTCTCTTTAATGTGGATTCCATGATGATAGCCTCTCTTTATTCTGAAGTAAAGGACAGCAGCCGGGCCGTCAGCACCACGCGGCTGTCCTGAGAAAACTCGGCATACAGCGGGGCCCCGTCCCCGCCCAGCCAAACGGTGCACAGCACCTTGCCGCCGGGGGCGGTGGTGTCCAGGGCCAGGCGCAGGCAGTCAAGCCCCTCCAGGGTCTCCTGTCCCGCGTCCACCAGATACCCCTCCTCCATGGCCCGCAGCAGCCACGGCAGGCAGTTGGCCGGGGCCACGTCCCGCAGGCTTCCGGCGGACAAAGCCGCCCCGTCATAGGACACCGTCAGATCCTCTCCGCTGACGGAGGCCGTCAGCCCCGCCAGGTCCTCAGGGCCTGTAACGGTGGTCCCGGCGCCGGTGGGGGTCCAGTCGCAGGACACGGTGAACGTGCGGTTCTCCGTCTCCAGATGGCAGGTGATCTCCGCCTCCATATGGGCGGCCTGCATCTCCCGGTACCGCTGGCGCAGACTCTCCGCCTGCGACGCGGTCTTTTTTCCGCAGCCGGCCAGCAGCAGCGCCGCCGCCAGCAGCCATACCAAGCATTTTTTCACGGTAAACCCTCCCTTTCCGGAAGGCTTTCCGCTATCCCAACATCTATCTGTCTGTCACGCTGCCCGCCTCGGACCGTTATGCGCCTCGCAGAGTTCGCGGCTCGCAGGCCGCGAATCAAGTCCGATCCATTTTTCGCGGCGGCGCCCCCCAAGGGGACTTCCGTTGGGCGTGTACGTCGCGAAAAATACTTTGCGCGGAGAGAGTGTGTCCAAATGAGCAAAAGGCTCATTTGGACGCGCGGGTCGGAGCGGGAACCTAATTTATCCAAAAGAGCAAAGCTCTTTTGGATAAGCCTTACTCCGTGACCTCCCGCAGAGCCGCCGGGATCCGGTCCAGCAGGTCCGATGGGGTCATGCCCCACAGGCCCACCTCCCGGGCGGCCAGGTCCCCAGCCCGTCCGTGAAGCCACACCGCGGCGCAGCAGGCGTCCATAGGCGGCAGGCCCAGGCCCAGCAGACTCACCAGCATCCCCGCCAGCACGTCGCCGCTGCCGCCCTTGGCCATGCCGCAGTTCCCGGTGGGATTGCGCATACACCGCCCGTCCGGGGCGGCCGCGATGGTCCCCGGCCCCTTCAGCACCAGGTATACCCCGTGCTCCCGGGCGAAGTCCGCCGCCGCCCGCTCCCGGCCCGGGGAAAGATCGCCTCCGGCCCGGACAAACTCCCCCTCATGGGGGGTCAGCACGGTGATCCGGTCCCGCCGCCGGGACAATGCATCCATATGCCCGGAAAGGGCGTTTATGCCGTCTGCGTCCAGCACCAGGGGCCGGGGCAGGTCCAGCAGCCGCCGCACCAGCCCGTCGCACCCGGGGCTGCGCCCCAGGCCGCAGCCCACCAGCACCGCATCGCAGCTCCCGGCCCGCTGCCGGATGGCCTCCTCTGCCAGGGAGGACAGCTTCCCCTCCTCAGACGGCAGGGGGAAGGGCATCGCCTCGTCGCATTTCATTGCCGCCACCGGCCACACCGGCTCCGGCACCCCCAGGTATACCAGCCCCGACCCGGTGCGCACCGCCGCCCGGCCCGCGAAAACCGCCGCGCCGGAAAAGCCCACGCTGCCGCATACGCACAGCACCTTGCCGAAGGTGCCCTTGTGGCCCATGGGGTCCCGCCGGGGCAGAAGCCGCCGCACATAGGCCGCCGTGATCTCCTCCATCCCGTCACCTCCCGGATTTTTCCCTTAGTATAGCACGGTTTTCCCCCGGTGGCGAGATTTTTTTGTCCGCCGCGTCAACAATTCCGCCGGTTGACAATTCCCCGGAAAAGGGGTATATATGGAGTAACGAATCAATTGCCATCAAGGAGGTCCCTTTCATGCTCGATTCCACCCGCCAGTTCATCCAGGCCATGGACGCCAAGGACATCAAGCACTCCGACATTGAGGTCACCGACTCCGGCATGGAGAAGGTCACCGTGATATACACCGGAGACAGCATTCCCTCCATCCGCATGATTTTTTTCTTCAGCAAGGACTGCGAGGACGTGGCCATCCGCGTGTTCGACATCGTGAAGCTCCCCGAAAACCGGGTGGACGGCTTCTTCAAGGTGGTCAACGAGGCCAACCGCCGCTTCCGCTTCTTCAAGTTCGTGCTGGACACCAATGACAACACCGTTCAGGCGGAGATGGACGCCGCCTTCCGCACCCACGACGTGGGCGAGATCTGCCTGGAGCTGATGGGCCGCTGCGTGGACATCTGCGACAAGGCCTATCCCGACTTCATGAAGGCCCTGTGGGCCTGAAAGCTCCCACTGTAATAACAAAAGCCGCCCGGCCAGGGCGGCTTTTGTTATGACGCTCAGATTTCCAGATAATTCTTCACCAGCACCTGCAGCAGCTCGTCCCGATCCACCTTGCAGATCAGGGTCCGTGCGCCGTTGTGGTTGGTGATATAGGTGGGGTCCTCGGACAGGATATAGCCCACGATCTGGTTGATGGGGTCGTACCCCTTTTCCTTCAGCGCCTCATACACGGAGGTAAGGATAAAGTGGATTTGCTCGTCCTTATCCTGGGCGGCGTCAAACTTTCTGGTGAAATCATCCATGCGGGCTTTCTCCCCTTTCTATTGATTCACCATCAGTATACGCTATTTTTCCGGCGCTGTAAAGAGGAAAAAACGGATTTTACCGGGTGCGCAGCTCCGCGCCCAGGCGCTTGGTGAGCTTCTTGATGACGCCGGAGGCGCACTCCTCGATCTCCGTGGAGGTCAGGGTCTTTTCCAGGGAGCCGATGGTCAGCCGGATGGTGACGGACTTCTTCCCGGCGGGCACCTGCTTGCCCCGGTACTCGTCCACAAAATCCGCTCCGTGGAGCAGGCCGTTTTCGTGGATGCCCTGGGCGATGACGTCGTACATCTGGCTCCACTTCACCTGGCTGTCGAACAGCAGGGAGATATCGTAGTCGGTCATGGGATACTCCGGCAGGTGGGTGAACCGGTTGGTGCGGGAGCGGAAGGGCCTCAAGGCGTCCACGTCCAACTCGAACAGCATCACGGCCAGGTTCTTGATGCCGCAGGCCATGGCGGGCTTCCGGGCAAGCATCGCCAGATTGCCCACCTGCTCCTCGCCAAGGAAGATGTTCAGCCACACCACCTGGTCGGCCCACACCGGGTGCTTCTCCTGGCGGAAGGTGAAGCTCTCCATGTGGGTGTAGCGGGGCATCTGCTCCACGGCGCCCTTGGCCCGGCGGAACAGGGCCGTCACGTCCTTGGCCGGGGCCACGAAGGCGCCGGCGATGTTCTTGCGCTGGGAGGGCAGCAGCTCCCGGGGGTCATAGGGGGCGGAATAGTCCGCGTCGCGGAACACCTGGGCCGTTTCAAACAGGGAGAACTCCGTGAAATAGCGCTCGTTCTTCACCACGGCCTTGCACAGATTGGGCAGCAGGGAGGAGCGGATCAGCCGCTCGGAGGGAGACGGCGGGGTGGACAGGGCCAGGATCCCGGCGGTGTCCTGCAAAATGGCGTTGACGTACTGCTCGTCCATCCAGGGATAGGTGAAGATCTCCTGCATGCCGCAGCGGATGGCCAGATACTCCTTGATCCGGCGCTCCAGGTCCTTGTCCAGCTGGTTGATGGCCCCGTCAAAGGAGGTGGTGATGGGGGCGGCCTGGAAGTTCTCATAGCCCACCATCCGGGCTACCTCCTCCATGATGTCGGCCTTGATGGCCACATCGCCGGTGGAGCGCCAGGTGGGCACGGTGACGTGCATGTTGTCGCCGTCGAAGTTCAGCCGGAAGCCCAGCAGGCCCAGCTTATGGGCGATTTCGTCGTTGGTCAGGTGCTTGCCCAGGCGGCGGTCCAGCCACCGCAGGGACACGTCGATCTCCGCCGGTTGGAGCTTCGCGGGATACTGATCGCAGAAGCTGGTGACACGCACGTCGGGATACAGCTCCCGGAACAGGCTCATGGCCAGGGACAGGGCCTGGTCGCAGCGCTCCGGGTCGATGGCCTTTTCATACCGGGAGGATGCCTCGGTGCGGTTGTCGTACCGCAGGGCCGTGCGGCGGACGCCGGCGGCCTGGAAGTTGGCGATCTCCAGAATCACCTTGTTGGTGGTGGGCAGGACGGAGTCCTTGGCGCCGCCCATGACGCCTGCAAGGCCCACCACCCCCGCCTCGTCGGCGATGACCAGATCGTCGGCGGACAGGGACAGGGCCTTGCCGTTGAGCAGCTCCAGCTGCTCGCCGTCCTTGGCCCGGCGGACGATGATATGCCCGGCGATGTTGTCGGAATCAAAGGCGTGGGTGGGCTGGCCGGTGGCCAGCATCACATAGTTGGTGATATCCACCAGGGCGTTGATGGGCCGCATGCCCACCCGCCAGATGCGGCTCTGCATCCGGAAGGGGGCGGGCTTCACGGACAGGCCCTCTACCGCCGCGCCAATGTAGCGGGGGCAGCGCTCCGTGTCCTCCACGGTGACGGTGAGGCCGTCGGACCCGGCATCGCAGGTGAAGGGGGGCAGGGGCTTCAGGGGCAGGTCATACAGAGCCGCCAGCTCCCGGGCGATACCGTAATGGCCCCACAGGTCGGGCCGGTTGGTCATGGACTTGTTGTCGATCTCCAGGATGATGTCGTGCAGGTCCAGGGCGTCGGCAATGGGGGTCCCCGCCGGGGCGTCGAAGGCGCTCAGGTCCAGGATGTGGGCCTCCTCCGTGGTGGGGAACAGGTCCCCCAGGCCGATCTCCACCGCGCCGCAGATCATGCCGTAGCTTTTGACGCCCCGGAGCTTGGCCTCCTTGATCTCCACCGGCTCGCCCTCGCCGTGCCAGCGGCACATGGCTCCCGGGGCGGCCACGGCCACCTTCATGCCCGGGCGGACGTTGGTGCCGCCGCAAACGATATCCCGGATGTCACCGCCGCCGATGTCCGTGCGGCAGATCTGCAGCTTGTCGGCGTTGGGATGGGGGCACACCTCCGTGATCTGCCCCACCAGCATATGGTCAAACTGCCGGGCCAGGTCCGTGGCCCCCTCCACCTCCACAGTGGACATGGTCAGGTCATAGGCCAGCCGGGTCAGGTCCATATCCCGGGGCAGGTCCACATAATCTTTGATCCAGTTCAGCGATACTTTCATGTGTTTCCCCTCCTTTTAACGGAACTGTTCCAAAAAGCGCAGGTCGGCGCTGTGGAACATACGCACGTCATCCACGCCGTAGCGCATCATCACCAGGCGGTCCAGGCCGATGTTCACATAGAACCCGGTGTATTCATCCGGGTCCAGGCCCGCCGAGCGCAGGACGTTGGGATGGGGGGTGCCGCCGGGCATGATCTCGATCCAGCCAACGTGCTTACACACGCTGCACCCCTTGCCGCCGCAGACCAGGCAGCCCATGTCGATCTCGAACCCCGGCTCCACAAAGGGGAAGAAGCCTGCCCGCATCCGCACCGGGACGTCCCGGCCGAACACCTTGGACAGGATGCTCTTGATCATCACCTTGCCGGAGGCAAAGGTGAAGTCCTTGTCCACGATCAGGGCCTCATACTGGAAGAAGGCGCGCTCGTGGCGGGCGTCGGTGGTCTCGTTGCGGTACACCCGGCCGGGGTACACGAAGCGGTAGGGGGGCTTGTGGGTCTGCATATAGCGGACGGAGCCGCCGGTCAGGTGGGGCCGCAGGCACAGCTTGTCCCAGCACTGGCCCTTGTCATGACCCTCCAGCCAATAGGTGTCCATGCTCTCCCGGGCGGGGTGGTTGGGAGGGAAGTTCAGGTTGTCGAAGCCGTACAGCTCGCTGGTGATGTCGGACTCCTCGAAGATCTCGAAGCCCATGGACCGGAACGCGTCGTTCAGGTCGTAGCACATCTGGGTGATGGGGTGCAGGCCGCCGGACAGGGGGGCGGTGCCGGGGACGGTGATGTCGAAGTCCGGGTCCACCTCGGAGGCCTTCAGCTTCAGCTCCTCCCGCTTACTCTCCAGCAGCTCCGTCAGCTGGGTCTTGGCCTGGTTCACGGCCTTGCCCATCTCCGGCCGCAGGCTCACGTCCAGCCGGGGCAGCTCCTTCAGAAGGCCCGTCAGGGCGCCCTGCTTGCCCAGCAGCAGGCCCTTGACCTCCTGCAGCTCGCCTTCGCTGCGGGCGGCGCGGATCTTCTCCTGCCCCTCCTGCAGCAGCTGTGTCAGTTTCTCTTTCATATGGCTCCTCCTTGATGGAATCAGTTTTTTGGGACGAAAAAAGCCCTTCCTCCCAATCACTTGGGACGAAAGGCATAGAACTTCCGTGGTACCACCCAGCTTCGCGGCAAAACCCGCGCACTCGTTTTCCCGATAACGGGGGATGACCCGTCCGCGCATTTCCTCGCGGCAGCTCCCGGGCGAACACCGCAGCGCCTGACGGACCGGCTTGCAGCCGGTGACCGGTCCTCTCTTGGAAAGGCGATGATTGCGGAACTTCCCGTTCAAAGCATTTTAAGCACCCCCATTTATACCATATTTCGCCGGAACTTGCAAGGGAAAATTGCAAAATACCCAAAATTGCTCCGGCCCCGGCACGGAAAAAAGAGGCTGGCGCAGGGTAGCAGCGCATAAGACAGGTTTATAAGGTTTAGAGAGAACAGCGTGGCGG
>OLWZ01000608.1_pt1 | contig 20090 bp, 17 predicted proteins | sample 1674011 | NCBI WGS metagenome assembly OLWZ01 (sample SAMEA103958137, study PRJEB25191) | human gut metagenome | biome: human-associated habitat [ENVO:00009003]; feature: intestine environment [ENVO:2100002]; material: feces | place: Germany | collected 2013/2015 | reverse complement strand
CAGCTATTCGGTTATGAGCAAGTAGCGAAGCGGATTGCGAATATCCGCTTTGACCCGAATCAAGCAAGTCACCTGTTTCCATTGCGCGAAGCAATAAGCAGGGGGTTGGGACTTACTTGATTCGGTTAAAAAAACAAGGGAGATGAAAAAATGAATGAAATTATAGCTTTACAGAAATATGAAAACGAAGCACAACTTGCAAAAGAGCTGATTCGAGGCTTTTGGCTGGCTCATGGTGATTATGTTATAACCGACGAAGAGGCCGCGGAGAATCTTGCTGCCTGGACAGACAAAGGGCATATGTTTTATTTTATCTTAAAAGAAGAGATCCCCATTGGATTTGTGCATCTCGGAAGCCGCGGGGCGGAAGTTGACTGGATCGAAGATCTTTTCGTACTTCCGGAATACCAGGGAAACGGATACGGAAGTCATGCGATTGCGCTGGTCGAAGCCGAGATAAAAAAGTATTCTGAATCTGTCTATCTTGAGGTAGCTGCGCGAAATTTTGGAGCGATGAAACTCTATCATAGATTGGGATATCATTGCCTGAACACTGTGACGTTACGCAAAGATTTTCAACCGGAGAATTTTGAAGTGATTCGCAGCGAAGAGCTTTTGGGGTATCCGTTGGAAGTTAAGAAGTATATTAAGTAGAATCTCACGCCGATTTGCGCAGCAAATCCAGACCTCCCCACCGCCCGCCTCAATGTCAGCCCGGAAGTGCACCTGCGCCGCCTGGGACTGTGCCCCAGGCGGCGCAGGTGCACTTCCGGGTGTCCGTTTTTTAAACAACCGCAACCCCCGCCATCCCCAGTACCGCCGCAATCGCAAACAGCACCAGCAGATGCACCGGATAAAACGCATAAAACGGATACTTCAGATTCAATCCTCGTTTTCCGTTATAAAAATGCACCGGGATCATCGCCAGAAAACAGGTGATTTCATTCAGGCTCAGCAGCGTAAGTACGGCGCAGCCAATTCCAATACAATACATCTTATTGTTACGCAGGTTATACATCAGAACAATCGTCAGAATTCCCATCGCACTGTAATCGGTTTTCAGCAGTGTAGCAACAGTGCATGCCGCTACGATCACCAGCAGTTTTCCAATGGAAACTTTCCAGTTGGCTCCCCGCCAGTTTGTACCGTCCTGATGCGTTTTTTCATCAATCTTCTGCAGGAAAATCATCATCACAAGGCCGATAAACAGAGTGAAAAATACATTCTGATAATTCAGATAAAACGGTTTTCCCGCAAATGCAAGGTCAAACGGAACTTCTGAAACCAGTGCGAAAATACCAAGATTCAGAGCATACTTTTTCACATCATGTGTATGTAGAAATCCCTCAATTAACAGAAAACAGAAAATTGGAAAACTGATTCGTCCGATGGCACGCATAATCATGTCCGCGTAATAAATCACAGCTGTGTTTCCTGTGGAGAGAAATGATGCGCCTCCGTCCGAAGCGTTCACCGCATCCAGAAGACCACGGGAAATCAGGATTCGGTCGAAAAGTACAGCTGCAGTGTGGTCGATCAGCATACAGACCATCGCAATGATTTTCAAGGTACTGCCGGGAATTTTACCGGCGCTTTTTACGGGTTTCGCAGTAGTAGCTGCCATATAAAACATCCTTTCTGGAACGCAAACGAAAGGCAGACTGTGCAAGCCGTCTGCGGATCAGGTTCCTGTAACGACAAACAGCAGAAAATCCTGCTGTTTTGCCAGAGTTGTAATACTATGATTATACGTTCTGAGGAGGTTAATGTCAAAGAAATAAATGGTTTTCATCACTGGCTGTTTTTGCGTATTTTCTTCTGCGTCCTGTGGTAAATCACAGGCAGAGACAGAAAAAACAGTTCTGAAATAACGCAGAGTATGGTAGAATCTGCCAGTCGGGTAAATGAAAATAGAAAGCGTCTCCGGGCTCATCCCAAAACGAACGGGGCAGCGTACTAATTCGTAAACCAGAATTGGTACGCTGCCCCGTATTTTAAAATACATCCAGGTCTTTTCCGTTCACGACATATCCGTCATACCCTGCATCCCGGATTTCATCCAGAATCGCGGCATCGCGCCATGCCATCTCGGCGGCAAGGTTTTTGTGGTTATCCTGTACATTCATATGGTAAATCCGGTGATACGTAACGAGCAGTTTCGGATTTGCCTTTTTTGCAACACCGGCAAGATCCGTGCTTAACGTATGCACTTCCCGGTGGTATTTCTGCCATTTTGGTTCGCGGCAGGAGATTCCGGCGGCGTATTCCACTTCGTGCAGCAGGATATCACAGCCTTTCGATTTTTCTGCCACGAGATCCAGCGGAGCGGTATCGCCGGTGATGACGATTGTGCGGTCCGGTGTGGTGAATTTATAGCCGTAGCATTCCAGTGTTCCGTGGCTGACCGGAAAAGCCTCCACCGTAACCAGGTCATCCCGGTAGACAATGCCGGATTCAATTTCTGTTACCTCAACGCGGTAGCCGGATTCGTTTGCTTTTTCGAAACCGTGAATTCGGAAATCAATGTCGGTTTCATAGGCCTGTAAGATATGATCGGTCATGTGCTGTAAGCCCTTTGGCCCGAAAACTTTCAATGGAACCGGGCGCTCCAGCACCCACGGAGTAAAAATCAGATCCGGGTATCCGGCGGTATGGTCTGTGTGAAGGTGCGTACAGAAGGCAACGGTCAGAAGATCCGGCCGCAGGGCATCCACGCCGTTAAAATAGGCGGCTGAGGCCTGGCGGACAACGCCAGGGCCAAAATCTACCAGATAAGCACGGTCACCGACCACGACAGCGGAGGAAGGTCCGTTGGCATTCGGACACGCATTTGGTGTGCCGGTTCCGAGAAGAACAAGTTTTGTCTGCATTCTTTCTCTTTTCCTTTTCTTTTTTTGTTTCTGTTTCTGATTTTCTGTTACGATTTCTGCTTTTGCCTTATTTCTCTTCTTTTGATTCATTGTTTTTGGTTTCCGGAAGATGCTTAATGGAAATTCCGGTAAATCCATAGAAAATACTGAAAACCGGGGTCAGGTAAAGCAGGAATAAGTACGGGAAAAATGCCGACCATGCAACACCAAGTGTGCCGGCCATGTATACGCCGTAGCCATGCCATGGAATCATAGGACCAGCCATAGTTCCGGAGTCTTCGAGGCAGCGGGAAAGAATTTCCGGTGCAACCTTGCGCTCTTGAAAGACAGGTGCCATCAGACGGCCGGTCAGAACGTGTGCCATCGGCTGGGAGCAGCTGATGAGGCTGGTCACGTAACCGACAATCATCGTTGCAAGGATCATACTTCCATCGCTGTTGATTCTCTTTACAATCGCCTGAAGAATGTGATCCAGTACACCGAGTTTTTCCAGCATGCCGCCCATGCCGACAGCAAAGCAGATAATGGCTACGTACTGGAGCATGCTTCCCATGCCGCCGCGGTTTAAGATGGATTGTAATACCGGTTCTTCGATTGTGGTTGTGTAACCGTTGTAAGCTGTGCGGATGATGCCCTGCAGAGTATCGTGCTGCACAAAATAGGAAACAAATCCGGCAGCGAAGCTGGAAAGACCAAGTGCAGAGATCGCATTTACTTTGCAGAGGAGCAATACAATAATCAGGATGGCAGGGATCATGGTAATCCATCCGAGCTGGAATTCACCGTTTAAAGCATCGATGTAAACGGTAATGCTTCCCTCGGTATAGCTTCCGCTGGTCTGCTGGAAACCGAGAATGGTAAAAAGAATTAAGGTTATCACATATGTTGGAAGGGTGGTCCAGAGCATCGAGCGGATATGATCGCCAAGTTTGGCATCTGCAACGGCCGGAGCAAGGTTTGTGGTATCGGAAAGAGGACTTAATTTGTCACCGAACATGGCACCGCAGATGACAGCACCGGCTACCATGCCAGGATGGATACCCATGGCGTTTCCGATCGCCATCATGGCAACACCTGCGCTTCCGACGGAACCATAGGAAGTACCGGTTACAATACTCAAAATGGAGCAGAACAGCAGCGTCAGAGGCAGCAGCCAGGACGGGTTAATCATTTTTAAGCCCCAGGAAATGATGGTGGCAATGGTGCCACTCTGCAGCCAGGTGCCGATCATGACACCGATGGCCATCAGAAGGCAGAGCGTCGGGACGACCATACGGATGGCATCGTATGCGCCGGCAACAATTTTGGCGTAAGAAATACCGAAAATTTTACAAAACAGATAGATAAAAATCCAGCTTGCAAACAGGCCGATCATAGGACCGCCGGTTTTCAGGCGGATACAGACTGCGACGGATACGATGATCAGCAGCAGCAAAAGCAGTGACTGTGGCAGATTGAGTTTTTTTTCTTTCGTTCCGCTCATAAAAAAATCCCCCATTCATAGGTAAAATGATTTGCCCATTCAACGCGTTAAAGTAGAAAAGACATGTAATATATTATAATGGTGAAATGCAGAAAAAGCAAGGGAAATTCTCTTGATTTTTTGTTCTATGGTTGCTATAATAAGCGTGAGTGTGGGGCGGAGGATAAACTTCGGCCCTTTTGCAGCTAACTATAAACGGAATCAACAAGATAAAGAGGTTAAATCAATGACAAGAATAGACATTATTTCAGGTTTCCTGGGCGCAGGAAAAACAACCCTGATCAAAAAACTCCTCGGAGACGCACTGAAAGGCCAGCAGGTTGTCCTGATCGAGAACGAATTCGGTGAAATCGGAATCGACGGAGGCTTCTTAAAAGATGCCGGTATCGAAATCCGTGAAATGAACTCCGGCTGCATCTGCTGCTCTCTTGTGGGAGACTTCGGCGCAGCATTAAAAGACGTTATCACCAAATATCACCCGGACCGCATCATCATCGAGCCGTCCGGCGTAGGTAAACTCTCCGACGTCATCAAGGCTGTAGACGGTGTAGAAAAAGAAGCAGGCGTAGCCCTGAATTCCGCAACAACCGTAGTCGACGTTATGAAATGCAAAATGTATCTCAGAAACTTCGGCGAATTCTTCGAGAATCAGGTAAAGAGCGCAGGAACCATCATCCTGAGCCGTACCGATAAAGCCGATACCGAAAAAGTAGAGGCAGCTGTAAAAATGCTCCGCGAACTGAATCCGGAAGCACACATTATTACCACACCGGTTGAAGTACTGGGTGGTAAGAAAGTACTCGATACGATGGAAGGTGCCATCATCAACCTTGCGCAGGTAGAAGAGGAAGAGCATCATCACCATCATCATGACCACGACGAGTGCTGCTGCGGCCATGACCACGATGAGGAGCATGAGCACCATCATCACGATCATGATGACGAGTGCTGCTGCGGTCACGATCACGACCATGAGCATCATCATCACGATGATGCGTGTGGCTGCGGTCACGAGCATCACCATCATCACCACGCAGACGAAGTTTTCACAAGCTGGGGTCAGGAGACTGTGAAGACCTTCACCAAAGAGCAGATCGAAGGCATCTTAAAGAAACTTTCCGAGGATACCGCTTATGGTATGGTTCTTCGGGCCAAAGGTATGGTAGCAGGCGCCGATGGACAGTGGATCTATTTCGATATGGTTCCGGAAGAGTACGAAGTACGTGACGGAGCACCGGAATTCACCGGAAGAATCTGTGTCATCGGTTCCAAATTAGCAGAAGATAAGCTGGCAGAGCTGTTCGGACTGTAAAAATACAAAGTAGCTGCGAAAATTACGGTCCGCAGGGTACCTGTGAACTGTAGTGAAGCTGCCGCATCAGAAACAAAATCCGATGTGGCAGCTTTTTTCTTGATTTAGAGACAAAGCAAAAGGCACGCCCGGAATCTCAGCCGCAAAAGCAAGTGCAGAAAGATTCCGGGAGTACGTCAAAGACAACGGAGGTACAAAATGTACGAAGAAGACGAAGTAGAAATTCCGATTTATCTCATAACAGGATTTCTGGAGAGTGGAAAAACCTCTTTTATCAATTTTACCGTAGCACAGGAATATTTCCAGATTGACGGGCCGACCCTTTTGATCACAACCGAAGAGGGTGAGGTAGAGTATGACGAAAAAGAACTGCTCAAACACAATACAGTACTGGAAATCGTAGAAGGACCGGAGCAGTTTACCTTAGATTACCTGAAAAAACTGAACCGTAAATATCGCCCGGAGCGTATTATTCTGGAATACAATCCGCTCTGGAGTGTAAAAAAACTGGAAGAAATGGAGCTGCCGCGCGGCTGGGGCATTGTACAGGAGATTGTGACGGTCGATGCAAGCTGCTTCCAGATTTATATGCAGAATATGAAATCTGTTTTCATGGAGATGGCAAAAAATGCGGATATGGTTATGTTCAACCGCTGTCGTCCGGAAGATCCGCTTCCGGCATTCCGCCGCAGCATCAAAGTAGTCAATCAGGCATGCGACGTTCTGTTTGAGAACGAAGAAGGCGAAATTGACAACATTTTTGAGGATCAGATGCCGTTTGATACCGATGCCGATGTGATCGAGATCGACGATGCCGATTACGGAATCTGGTATGTCGATATGGGCGACAACCCGGAGCGTTACGAGGGCAAGACTGTTCATTTCCGCGGTATGGTATTAAAGAGCAAGGATGTCGGAGCCGATTTCTTTGTTCCGGGTCGTATGGCAATGACCTGCTGTGCAGATGATACTTCTTTTATCGGCTATGTCTGCAAATGCGCAAGCGCCAAATCTCTCGTAATGGGTTCCTGGGTTGACGTGACTGCAACGGTAAAATGGGGCTATATGAAGGTTTACGACGGCGAAGGCCCGGTTCTGTATGCAAAAGAAATCAAACCGGCCAAGAAACCGGAGAGCGAACTGGTATACTTTAACTAAACATTGCCGAAGCATTTCAGCGAATAAAAGAGCAGGAAAAAGGCTGCTCTTTTGTTCGTGTTCTTTATTTATGACAGATGGAAAAACAATATATCATTTTTCGGTGCGGCGAAGCAGCTATTCGGTTATGCGCAAGTAGCGAAGTGGATGGAGAATATCCGTTTTGACCGTGACGTGAACAAAAACTGCGCCGGAAAATGGTCTGATGACAGGAGAATTTATGTATATTATAGTAGGTCTGGGAAATCCAACGCGCCAGTACGAAGGGACGAAGCACAATGTCGGATTTGATACCATCGATTATCTGATCGATGAATATCAGATCCCTTCCTCCGGTACAGGCCACAAGGCTCTGTTCGGAAAAGGCATGATCGCAGGTCAGAAGGTTATCGTTGCAAAGCCGATGACGTATATGAATCTGAGCGGTGAGTCTGTGCGGGAGCTGGTGAACTATTACAAAGTGGATCCGGAGAGCGAGCTGATCGTGGTTTACGATGATATCAGCCTGGCGCCGGGACAGATCCGTATCCGCAAAAAAGGAAGCGCGGGCGGCCACAATGGCATCAAAAACATCATCGCCAATCTTGGCACCGACCATTTTATGCGTGTGAAGGTCGGCGTCGGTGAGAAACCGAAAAACTGGGATCTGGCGGACTACGTGTTAAGTCCGTTTACGAAAGACGAACGTCCCCTTGTAAATCTGGCGATCGAGCATGCGGCAAAAGCAATCGAGCAGATGCTGAACGGGGATGTGGACGCAGCTATGAACGAGTATAACCGCAAATCTGCAAACCCGGCAGAGTAAGGAAAATGAAAGCGTTATTAGAACCGATCAAAGAAATTGCCCGTTTTGACGAGCTGTTCCGTGATCTGAAAAAAGGAACCGCAGGTGTGACGGTGATCTCGGGCTGTCTGGAAAGCCAGAAAGCCCACATGATCGCAGGCCTCTCCGAGGATGCCCCGGTGCGGCTTCTGATCGCGGAAAATGAATTAAAAGCAAAAGAATTATATGAGGATTACCGGCTGTACGATGCGGAGACGCTGTATTATCCGGCGAAGGACCTGATTTTCTATCAGGCAGACATTCACGGAAATCTGCTGATCCGGCAGCGGCTTCAGGTGATCCAGGCACTTCTTGAGCGGAAGGAAGTTACCATCATCACCAGTGTAGGGGGATGTATGGACTTTCTTCTGCCTCTTGGCGTGTTCGAAAAACATTGCATCCATCTGCGCAATGACAGCGAACTCGATCTGGATAAAATAAGAAAAGAGCTGGTGCGGCTCGGCTATGAGAGTACCTTTCAGGTGGAATCGACCGGCCAGTTTTCCGTCCGCGGCGGCATTCTCGATATTTATCCGCTGACGGAACAGAACCCGATCCGGATTGAGCTCTGGGGCGATGAGATAGATTCCATCCGAAGCTTCGATGCGGAGAGCCAGCGGTCGATTGAAAACCTCGAGGAAATCACAATCTATCCGGCATCGGAGCTGATTTTAACAGAGAATACGATTGCGCGCGGTGTGAAAGCGATTAAAAAAGAGGCGAAAGCGCAAAGCACAAAATTCCGCGACAAAATGATGACAGAGGAAGCGGCAAGGATCCGCCATGCGGCAGAGGAAATCTGCGATCAGATCGGCGAGGGCGAAATTCTGCAGGGAGCGGAGCAGTATCTTCATTATTTTTATCCGGAGACCGTCTCGTTTCTTGAGTATCTGCCGGAGAACAGCCGCATTTTCCTCGATGAGCCGAACCGCATCATCGAGTGTGCCGATGCGCTGGAAGCAGAATTTCAGGAGAGCGTGAGCCACCGTCTCGAAAAGGGATACCTCCTGCCGGGACAGGCGAAGCTGATGTGCAGTACGGCGGAGCTTGTGGCAAAACTGAACCGCCGCGGCTGTGTTGCCGTATCGCTGATGGAGCCGCAGAAGGGCGAGTGGAATATCCGTGACGAATTCAGTGTGACGGTGAAATCGGTCAATTCGTATAACAATCAGTTCCCGCTTCTGGTAAAAGATCTGAAATCCTGGAAAAAAGCGGGTTACCGTATTGTACTGGCGAGTCCGTCGCGGACGAGGGCGCAGCATCTGGCAGAGGACCTGCAGAATGAGGAGATTCCGGCCTTCTACAGCGAGAATGAGGAGCGTGTTCTGAAACCGGGCGAGGTCATGCTGATCCACGGCGCGGCCCGCAGAGGCTTTGAATATCCGATGCAGAAATTTGTGCTGATTACAGAGACGGATATTTTTGGAAAAGAGAAGAAGAAAAACCGGAAGAAATCGGAGTATTCCGGTCAGAAAATCCAAAATTTTGCGGATCTTTCGATCGGTGACTATGTCGTGCACGAGAGCCACGGTCTTGGTATTTACCGCGGTATCGAAAAAATTGAGATGGACCGCGTAACGCGTGATTACATGAAAATCGAGTATGCGGGCGGATCGAACCTCTATGTGCTGGCCACCCAGCTTGATACGCTGCAGAAGTATGCGTCCGGCGAAGCTGCAAAGGTGCCGAAGCTGAATAAAATCGGCGGTCAGGAATGGAATAAGACGAAAACACGGGTTCGCCATGCGGTAAAAAATATTGCACAGGATCTCGTGAAGCTGTATGCCGAGCGGCAGGCGTCATCCGGCTATCAGTTCGGAAAGGATACGATCTGGCAGAAGGAATTTGAGGAACTGTTTCCGTTTGAGGAGACGGACGATCAGCTTGCGGCGATCGAGGCGACAAAGGCGGACATGGAGAGCAAAAAGATCATGGACCGCCTGATCTGCGGCGATGTCGGATACGGCAAAACCGAGGTTGCAATCCGTGCAGCGTTCAAGGCAGTACAGGAGAGCAAACAGGTCGTCTACCTCGTTCCGACCACTATTCTGGCACAGCAGCATTACAATACGTTCGTTGAGCGCATGAAGGACTTTCCGGTGCGCGTTGATCTTCTGTGCCGGTTCCGCACGCCGGCAGAGCAGAAAAAAACGCTGGAGGATCTGAAAAAAGGACTCGTGGATATTGTCATCGGAACACACCGCGTTCTGTCGAAGGACGTAAAGTTCAAAGATCTTGGCCTTCTGATTGTCGATGAGGAGCAGCGGTTCGGCGTGACGCATAAAGAAAAAATCAAACAGCTGCAAAAAAATGTGGATGTTCTGACACTGACGGCGACGCCGATTCCACGTACCATGCACATGAGCCTGATCGGCATCCGGGATATGAGTGTGCTCGAGGAAGCACCGCAGGATCGCCAGCCGATCCAGACCTTTGTCTGTGAATACAATGAAGAAATGGTCCGCGAGGCGATTAACCGTGAACTTGCGCGGGGCGGGCAGGTTTACTATGTCTATAACCGCGTCCAGTCGATTGCGGATATGGCGAACACGATCCAGAAGCTCGTGCCGGATGCAAATGTAGGCTTTGCGCACGGACAGATGAAAGAGCGTGAGCTGGAAAAGATCATGTACGGCTTTATCAACGGAGAGATCGATGTGCTCGTGTCAACAACGATCATTGAGACAGGACTCGATATTTCGAATGTCAATACCATGATTATCCATGATTCCGACCAGATGGGACTGTCACAGCTCTATCAGCTCCGCGGCCGCGTCGGACGGTCGAACCGGACTTCCTACGCATTTCTGATGTACCGCAGAAACAAGATGTTGAAGGAAGTGGCGGAGAAGCGTCTCCATGCGATCCGTGAATTTACGGAGATGGGAAGCGGCTTTAAAATTGCAATGCGTGATCTTGAGATCCGAGGCGCCGGAAATCTGCTGGGCGCAGAGCAGTCGGGCCATATGGAATCGGTTGGATACGATCTCTATTGTAAAATGCTCGCAGAGGCTGTCCAGGAGGCGAAGGGCATCGCACCGGCAGAAGCGTTCGAGACAACGATCGATCTGAATGTCAGTGCCTATATTCCGGACAGCTACATCAGCAACGAGTCTCTGAAGCTTGACACCTATAAGCGAATTGCGGCGATTGAAAATAAGGAAGAGTATGAGGACATGACGGAGGAGCTGACCGACCGCTTCGGGGAACCGCCGAAAAATGTACAGAATCTTCTGGCTGTTGCAGAACTGAAAGCGCTGGCGCACTGTGCGTATGTGACGGAGCTGAAACAGATGGGCGATTCGGTACGAGTCACCTTACAGCAGCATGCAAAAATCGATGTGGCGCGGATTCCGGAGCTGCTGCAGAAATACCGAGACGAACTGAAATTCCAGATGGAGTCGCTGGCGTTTGTCTACACGCCGCGGCGGAGAAATTCAAAGGAAAAGATCGATCTGCTGGAGAAGAGCCATGCACTGGTGGAAGATCTGCTGCAGATCACACAGGAGTGAAATACTCGCATAACCACAAAATCGTGTGAAAAAGGCGTGAACAGGGAAGAAAAAAGTTGCCCTGTATCAACAAAAAGGGTATAATAGGAAAAGCGTTTATAAAAATCGATGCAGGACCGGAAATTCGAACGTGTAAAAAGAAAAACTCTTTTTGAGCATACATTTCGCCCTGCATGAGGAGGAAGTAATGAAAAATTTAAAAGCAAAAGCAGTCTGCGTTATGCTGAGTGCTTCGATGGCAGCGATGGGACTGACTGGCTGCGGTTCCGACAATGTGGACGGAACAAAAACGGCAATTACTGTAAATGACGAGTCGATTACACTCGGACAGGCAAATTTCATGCTGAGATATCAGCAGGCAACCATGTACAATTATTATTCCAAGATGTACTCGATGTACGGAATGCAGATGCCGTCTGAGATGTACGACAAGGAAGGCGACGATGGAAAGACTACCGGGGAAACGTTCAAGGAGCAGTCTCTTGATACGATCGAAAAAGAGCTTCTGATGCGGCAGCACGCAGAGGAATACGGAATTTCCCTGACAGACGAGGAAAAACAGCAGGCGAAAGAGGCTGCACAGGCATTCGCAGATAAGAACGGTGACGATGTGATGAAAAAGCTGCACGCAACCGTTGAGGACATCCAGGATGCACTGGAGCTGTATGTTATTCAAACCAAAATTTATGATCCGATCATCGCAAATGTAGATACCGAGGTATCCGATGAAGAGGCAAAGCAGACCTCCATCAGCTACATCACGGTATCCACAGCAGGAACCGAGAAGGATGACGATGGAAAAACGATTGATTTGACGGACGAGGAAAAAGCGGCAAAGAAAGAAATCGCACAGAGATTCCTGGATCTCTTAAAAGAGTCTGAGGATCCTGCAGCCGCATCGTTTACCGATCTGCGCAAGGAGCTGAACGATCAGTTAAATGCGGAGAATACCGCAGATTCCACCGATTCTGCCGACAGCTCCGATGAGAGCAGCTCTTCTTCCGATGCTTCCGACACAAGCGCATCCGACGCTTCAAGCGCGAGCACATCGAGCAGTTCCGCCAGCGATTCCTCCTCTGAGGTTTCTTATCTGACCTCTTCCGAGACATCCTTTGGAACCGGATCGGAGAAAGACGATGACGATACCTGTTCTCTTGGAGATAAAGTAGCGGAAGAAGCAGCAAAGCTGAAGGATGGCGAGTATTATGACGGTGTCATCGAAGGCGACGATGCATATTATGTGATCCGTGTAGATAAAGCATTCGACGAGGACAAAACCGAGTCCAGAAGACAGACTATCATTTCCAACCGCAAATCGGATAAGTACAACGATACATTGGATGGATGGGTAAAGGAGAGCGATATCAAGGTCGCATCCAACTGGAAAAAACTTGAAGTAACGGACGCAGATCTGTATACGATGACAGTTGACAGCGCTTCTACAGATTCCACAGATGGAACCACAACCGACAGTACAACAACGGACAGTACCGCAACGGACAGTACAACGTCTGACAGCACGACATCAGGCAGTACCGAAACGACATCGACAAGCAGCACAGGCACTGCTTCAACGTCTTCAAGCACTGCAGAATAAAAGCATACGATACAGGACAAACGGCAGCCGGATCCGGGAGAGGGGTCCGGCTGCTGTTTGTGTCTGAAAATATTTTGGAACAAAAAAAAGAAAATAATAGGGAATTTGTAGAATAAATTGACAATAGTAAGAAGTTTATTTAAAATGAAATTACAACCAGAGTGTATCTCGCAAATTGCGGAAATAATTTTTCGGACACGCTCTAATGTTCAGGCGAAAACGATGTACCAGGAAAGAAGGTGGAGAAATGAAGAAGGCAGTAATTTCCGTACTTGTCGGTACAGCAGTATTGGCTTTCGTTGCGTGTGGAAAAAATGCTGCAACGGAAAACAGTTCCGATTCGGGTGTTTCAACGGTATCGGCATCCTCGCAGGTGGAAAATGGACAGAAAGCAACCCGTGTGAACCAGGGAACAAATTTGTCTCCGGGGTCACCGAAGAATATCCCGTCCGGTGGGGGGAACAGCTCGGGCAGGACACATCATTCGGAGACGCATCATTCGGAGACACATCATTCAGACGCGCATCATGATTGAGAATGTCGGGGTTTGCTGAACATTCATGAACAGAAACAGACGAAGGGGTATCCAAAACGGATACCTCTTTTTTTACTTGTCGGGAAAACAATACAATGCTATACTGAACATGAATTTGACGCGAAAAGCGCGGCAGGTTCAGAAAAAACAGCCGGGATTTGTCAGTATACGCGGACATGTGCTGCAGGTAACTCGGGCAGAATGGAGAAAAGAAAATGACAAGAGAAGAATTTGAACAGCTTGCCGGAGCAGGTGTCATTTTATTGGATGGCGCAACCGGATCAAATCTGACAAAAGCGGGAATGCCAAAAGGAGTCAGTACAGAGCTTTGGGTTCTGGAGCACCCTGATATTCTGGCAAATTTACAGAAGGCTTACGTGGAGGCGGGAAGCCAGATTGTCTATGCGCCGACCTTTGGTGCAAACAGATTGAAATTAGCGGATTATGGAAGAGAAAACGAGGTGGAGGAGCTGAATGCACGCCTGGTGGACATCTCGAAAAAAGCGCTTGCCGGAACAGGTGCGCTGATCGCGGGAGATTTTTCTACACCAGGAAAAATGCTGCAGCCAAAAGGCGATCTCTCTTATGAAGAGCTGCTGGAATCCTACACAGAGCAGGTAACAGCGGTAGCAAATGCGGGCGTTGATCTTCTGGTAGCGGAGACGATGCTGAGCGTAGACGAAACGTGTGTCTTTATGGATGCTGCACTTTCTGTCTGCGATCTGCCGATTATGTGTTCTCTGACGCTGGAAGCAGACGGTTCTGCCCTGTTCGGCGGAAACGCTGTGGAAGCAGTTGAGACACTGCAGGAAATGGGAGCATCCGCCGTAGGACTGAACTGCTCGGTCGGACCGGATCAGCTTGAGGCAGTCGTAAATTCCATGAAAAAAGTGGCAAGAGTACCGGTTATTGTAAAACCGAATGCCGGCCTGCCGAAAATCACGCCGACCGGTGAGGCAATCTACAGCATGGATGCGCCGACGTTTGCAAAATATATGAACATTCTGGTAGACGCGGGTGCAGGCATTGTCGGCGGCTGCTGCGGAACGACACCGGAGTATATTCGTCTGGTGAAAGAAATGCTGGATGCGAGAAAGTAAATCAAAGATTACAATTCGCAGGAAACTGTGAGATGTAATGAATTCCCCTGTTGCGGACAAAATCTGTACGGGGGAATTTTTTTACGTTACCGGAAACTTCGTTGAATTTTCCGATAAAGTAAAAAGCCCTCCGGGCAGGATTCTTTCTTACAGAGAGCAAGACAAAACAGGTTTCAACGATCTGGTTTGGTGGACAGTCTGGGTGGAGAAAAAAAGATAGGAAGTCTGGAAAAAAGACATGGAATTGTGGAGAAAAGTCTGGTAGAATACGTGTCGTGTGGAAAACTTTCCGTAAGAAAGGATGATGAAGGATGTATCAGAATTATATTTTTGATTTATATGGAACTCTGGTAGATATACATACGAATGAAAAGAAAGCGTATCTCTGGAAAAAAATGAGCCTGTTCTTCAGCATGAAAGGGGCCGCCTATGAGCCGAAAGAACTCCGGATGGCGTATGAGACAAAAATCAAAGAGCAGGAAGCTGCGCTTAAAATGGAATGCCGCGGCAGCCATGTACCGGAAATCGACATTGCGGATGTGTTCCGGCAGCTGTTTGAGGATCAAGCTGTTTCGGTAACGGAAAAAGAAATTGCAGATCTGGCGAAAATGTTCCGTGCGATTTCGATAGAAGAACTGAAACTGTTCCCCGGCGTGCCGGAAATGCTGCAGCGTTTAAAAGACGCAGGAAAGAAGGTTTTTCTGCTGTCCAACGCACAGGCGCTTTTCACCGCGCCGGAAATTTCCCTGCTCGGCCTTACGAAATACTTTGATGGAATCCTGCTCTCATCGGATGCCGGTGTGAAAAAACCGGATCCGGCGTTTTATGAGATGCTGCTGAAGCAGTATCACCTCGATCCGGCAGAATGCCTGATGACAGGAAATGACGATATCGCTGACTGCCACGGTGCAGCCTCTGCCGGAATTGCAAGCCGTTACGTGGCAACGCGCCAGTCACCGAAAATAAACGACCCGCTGCCGGAAAACTGTGAGAAGATCGCGGCGATTGCGGAGTTGTTCTGATTAAAGAGCATTCAGCAGCACTCCTGAAAAAATAATGCGAAAAAAGGGGCTGTCGCACTACGTTCATTTTCTTAGTGCAACAGCCCCTTTTGCTTATGTCAGGAAAGGAATCCTTCAGTTTTTCCGCATTCCTTTATTCCACCGGAATTTCCGATAGCAGGCATAAATCAGAACACTGCATACCAGCCATCCCGCCGGATAACCAAGTGCAATCGGAATGATGGAATCAAATATATGTGACATCACAAACAGGTAAATCTGGCGGAACACGACGAAGCTTCCGAGCATTACGATCATTGGTGTTCTGGTGTCTCCTGCGCCACGCAGGACGTTGGAATAAACCTGGTTGACGCAGCAGAGAATGTAGAACGGGGAGAGGAGATACAGGAACAGGGTTCCGTAACGAATCACAGCTGCCTCCTGGTTAAACAGATAGACCATTTGCGGAGCGAAAATCAGCAGAGGAATCATCATCACAATGGTTACAAGCTCAGCAAGCAGGAATGCGGTTGTAGCACCCTTCTTTGCACGGTCAATGTAGCTGGCACCGACGTTCTGTCCGGTGAAGGTGGTCGAAGCAAGACCAACACTCATCATCGGCAGCATCATAAACTGGTCGATTTTCATGCAGGCACTCCAGCCCGCCATAACATCCGAGCCGAATACATTGATATAGGACTGCACGAAAACGTTGGAAACGGAAGTCACCATCTGCTGGATCGCTGCCGGCAGTCCGACGCAGACGATGCGGTACAGCAAAGACCAGTCCATGCAGAGCTTTTTCCAACAGATGCGGTATGGGCCGTCTGTTGTGGCCAGCACATACAGCGTCAGAACCGCCGAAAGGCACTGTGCAATAACGGTTGCAAGCGCCACACCCTCGATTCCCATGCCGAAGGAAACGACAAACAAAAGATCGAGCACGGTATTGACAACAGCGGAAAAAATCAGGAAATACAGCGGATGGCGGGAATCGCCGACAGCGCGGAGAACGCCGGAGCCCATGTTGTAGAACATCAGACCGGCAACACCGCCAAAGTAAATTTTAAGATACGTTGCTGACTCGCGGATGACGTCGTTCGGCGTACTCATCATGCGGAGCATGTACGGTGTAATGAAGATGCCGAGAATAGTAAAGACAATAGAGAGAAAAAATGTCATCACCAGTGTCGTGCTGACGGTGCGGCTGACCTTTTCATCCGCCTTTGCGCCATAATACTGAGAGATAATGACACCGGCACCGGTGGAAAGTCCCATGAAAAAGCCGATCAGAGAATTGATGATCGGACCGACGGAGCCGACGGCGGCGAGTGCTTCCTTGCCGACAAAGTTGCCGACAACGATGCTGTCAACGGTGTTGTAAAGCTGCTGGAAGAGATTTCCGGCCATCAGCGGAAGCGAGAAGAGAAGAAGCTGTTTCCAGATAGAGCCCTGGGTCATATCGCGGGCTTTGCTCTTTTGTACTGTTTTCGTCATAGTAGTCCCCTTTTTTACGTTGATTTTACCTTCTTTTTTATTGTAGCACTTTGAAGTTGTGATGGAAATATCCATTTTTGACGCGATTTTCGGACTTTGTTGATATAAACAGACGAAAATAAAAGTGAAAAGAATTGTTTCTGAAAAAATTGTCTGGTATAATAAGGAGCAGATGCGTAAATGCAAAAACAACAGATGCTTCAAAGACCGGTGCAAAAACGGAAAGATCAGGGGGATTTTGCGGTGGTTTTTTGGAAACTGCGCGTCACAGAACAGGATAGAAAGAAGGTAACTGAAATATGGGAGATTATTTTGTATGCAGTAAAACAGATCCGGTAGTAGAGACAAAAGCAGGAAAGGTACGCGGTTTCCGACTGAACACGACGTATGCCTTTCATGGAATCCATTACGCCGAGGCGGATCGTTTCCAGATGCCGCAGCCGGTGAAACCGTGGAAAGGAATCAAAAATGCACTGGCATACGGCTATGTATGCCCGCTTTTAAAGCAGGATGAGCCGAACATGGAGGTGCTGGTACCGCATCGTTACTGGCCGCAGGACGAGCATTGCCAGAACCTGAATGTCTGGACACAGAGTCTTGATCCGGGTGCGAAAAAGCCGGTCATGGTATGGCTCCACGGCGGCGGCTTCAGCGCCGGCTCTGCGATTGAGCATGTGGCATATGAGGGGGATCACTTAAGCGAGTTCGGTGATGTCGTTGTTGTTTCCGTGAACCATCGGCTGAATATCCTCGGTTATCTCGATCTCTCGCCGTTTGGCGAAAAATACAAAAATTCTGCGAATGCAGGAAACGCAGATATGGTAGCTGCATTGCAGTGGGTACATGACAATATCGCGGCATTCGGCGGAGACCCGGAGAATGTTACGATTTTCGGTCAGTCCGGCGGCGGTATGAAGGTGGCAACGCTGATGAATACGCCGGCAGCAGACGGCCTGTTCCAGAAGGGTATCATCGAGAGCGGTGTTTATGAGGCAAAGGTTTATCAGAAAGAGGACGGAGACGGCACCGCGATTGTGAAGGCTCTGTTAAAAGAACTGAATCTGGACGAATCCGAGGTGGAGAAGCTTGAGACGATCCCGTATTATGAGCTGTCAAATGCGTACAATAAAGTTGAGGCAGAGGTTGCTGCGAAAGGCTGCTATATCGGACAGGGACCGATGGAGAACGGCTGGTTCCGCGGAAATCCGATCAAGTGCGGATTTACGGATCACGCCAAAACGATTCCTGTGCTGGCAGGAACCAACATCGGTGAGTTTGATTTTGGACCGGTTGTGCCGGGAAAACATGAGATGAACCGTGAGGAACAGATTGCGTTCCTGACGAGAAAATATGGTGATGCAACGCCGGAACTGATTTCTCTTTTTGAAAAAGCATATCCGGACAAAACAATTGCCGACCTGTGGTCTGTGGATACGTTCTTCCGTCCGGCAACGATCGAATTCATTCGTCAGAAATCGGAGTTTACAGAAGCGCCGACCTATTCCTATCAGTTTACCTATGAATTCCCGATCGATGGCGGAAAAGCCGCATGGCATTGTGCCGAGATTCCGTTCGTATTCCATAACATCGACCGCATCGCCGTATGCAATGTCCCGGGCGAAACAGACCGTCTGCAGGAGCGTATGGCCACCGCCTGGATCAACTTTGCCCGCTACGGAAGCCCGGAAACCCCATCCCTCCCGAACTGGCCGGCATGCACCCCAGGGGATGAAGCAACCATGATTTTCGACAGAACCTGTGAAATTCGCCGCAACTTCGATCACGAGCTGGTGAAAAAATTGGTGGAAACCGAGTATAACCCGATGACACCGGTTGTGGAAGACGAGGAAGAGGACGCGTTCTTTATTCATTAATTAATTGACTCATAGCAATCCCAGAAAAAACAGCCAGAATGTTTTGCCTCAGTTAAAAACATTCTGGCATTTTTCAACTTATGCTAAATTGAACTTAAGGCAAGAATATCGTATGATAGAGGTAGAAAGAGAAAGGCGCAGGTGGAATATGGGAGTTTATCTGAATCCGGGAAATGAAAAATTTGCAAAAGCGGTTCAGTCCGAAATTTATGTGGATAAAACAGGGCTGATCGAGTATACCAATCAGGTGATTAATACTGTGCAGAGATATGTCTGTGTCAGCCGTCCGCGGCGCTTTGGAAAATCTATGACGGCGGATATGCTGACGGCTTATTATGGGAAGGAATGCGATTCCAGAGAACTTTTTTCTGGATTGAAAATTTCTCAAAATGCTGTATTTGCACAGCACTTAAATCAATATCCTACGATTTTTTTGAATATGCAGGAATTTCTGAGCAGAAGCAGGGATGTATACGATTTGCTGGAGCGGATGAAAAAACTGGTGTTTCGCGATATGAAAAGAGAGTACCCGGATGTGGATTATTTTGATGAAAATGATCTGATCGAGGCAATGCAGGATGTATATGAAGAGACAAGACGACCGTTTGTTGTCATTATTGATGAATGGGACTGCATTTTTCGGGAGTATAAAGAAGACAAAGAAGCACAGGCGATTTATCTTGATTTTCTGAGAGATATGTTGAAAGATAAGCCGTGTATCCATCTTGCATATATGACGGGGATTCTTCCTATAAAAAAATATGGGACTCATTCAGCTTTGAATATGTTTGATGAATTTTCAATGATTGATCCCGGACCGATGGCAGAGTATGTTGGATTTACGGAAGAAGAAGTTGCTTCATTGTGCGAAGAATATAAGATGGACGGAGAAGAAGTAAAATGCTGGTATGACGGGTATTCTTTTGATAAAGTTCCGGCTGTTTACAGTCCAAGATCGGTTGTCAGTTGTATGAGATTTGGTAAAATCGGAAACGTTTGAAGCGTTGAAGATTTATATTGATATGAATTTTGATGGATTGCGGGAAGATGTACTGAGCATGATGGCAGGAGAATCAGTTCCTGTAAATACTGGTAGTTTTATCAATGATATGGCTACATTCAGGACGGAAGATGATGTGCTGACCCTGCTGATCCACCTTGGGTACCTGGCATATGATTATGAAAATAAGACCGTAAGAATCCCTAATAACGAAATACGGGGAGAATATGTGAGCAGTGTAGCTGTATCAGAATGGGGAGAAGTGTCGACTGCGTTGAAAAATTCTGCAGATACATTAAATGCAATCTGGCAGAAACGACCTTTGCAG
>OLWZ01000595.1_pt1 | contig 20355 bp, 20 predicted proteins | sample 1674011 | NCBI WGS metagenome assembly OLWZ01 (sample SAMEA103958137, study PRJEB25191) | human gut metagenome | biome: human-associated habitat [ENVO:00009003]; feature: intestine environment [ENVO:2100002]; material: feces | place: Germany | collected 2013/2015 | reverse complement strand
GGCAACTGCCATAGTATTTGTTTCTCAAAACCTGTTTTATGGGCAGCTACCTCAGGTGCGTTCTTTTTTCACAGGCACATACTCACCGCCCAGGCCAGCAGCACGGACACGGCGGCGTGGGCGGCCTTGGCCGCCAGATACGGCCCCATGGGCAGGTCCGTGCCGGACAGCACGGCGGCGGACTGCCCGTGGACCGACAGGCCGCCCCAGCCCAGCAAGCCCGCCGCCCACACGAAGCCCCGGCGGGTATGGGGCAGGGCCAGGATCCCCTGGGTCAGCTCCACCGCTCCCGACAGCACCGGGTGGCTCAAACCCGTGACCCGGCCCATTACCCGCAGCAGCACCAGAAAGAACACCACGAAGCCGCAGATGTACACCATGGTCCCGGCGGCGTCTCGCACGGCGGCAATCAGGGCCGGGACAAGGGGGGGACGGGCCGGGACAGAGCCGGGACGTTCCGACGGTTCCGCCGCCTGCCGGGGCAGGGCCAGGGCTATGACCAGCGCCGCCAGAATATGCACCCCCCACAGCAGCACCCCGGCCCGGAGGCTGCCGAAGCAGCCCAGCCCCGCCACCCCCAGGATAAACGCCGGGCCGCAGTTGTTGGAAAACAGCAGCAGGCGGCAGGCCTCCCGCCGGGAGATGCCGCCCCGGCGATACAGCTGGGCCACGGTGCGGGCCCCCACGGGATAGCTGCCCGTAAGACCCAGGAGAAAGGCCCTGGCTCCGGCCCGGCTGCACCCCAGCAGCCGGGCCAGAGGACCCAGAGCCGGGGACGTCCCGGCGTCCAGTGCCGTCAGTAGGCCCGACACCGCCAGAAATGGAAACAGCGCCGGGATCACCGATCCGGCGCACAGGGCCAGCCCGTCCCGGACGGCCTGGGCCGCTTCCGCCGACCGGGCCAGCAGAAGCCCAAGAGCCGCCAGGCATCCCCAGGCCGCCAGCCTTCCCTTCATATCCCTCACCTCCATGGCCACTGTATGCGCCCCGGCGGTGGGACTTGCAAGTTTTTCCGGCGGCGCGCATAGGGTTTACGGAATCGGGAGAAAGGCGGTGGCGCGGCATGGACAGAGGGTGGCTGACCCGGGCGGGCCAGGCGGCCATGGAGCGGCTGGACCTGCCGGGGGATATCCCGGCGGGGGTGCCGCATATGGAGCTGATAGGCGAGCGGGAGTTTTTCATGTGCCGGCACCGGGGGGTGCTGTCCTACAGCACGGAAACCGTGGAGATCGGCGGCGGGAGCCTGACGGTGCGGGTGATCGGCACGGAGCTGCAGCTGGTGGCCATGACGGAGGAGGAGCTGCGGCTGCGGGGCCGGATCGCCGCGGTGGAGCTGCGGCCGGGAGGCGGCCATGTATAAGGCGGCGGTGAACTTCCTGCGGGGCCAGGTGCTGGTCCATATCGAAAGCGGCTGCCCGGAGCGGGTGGTGAACCTGTGCGCTGGGGCGGAGGTGCCCTTCTGGGACGTGCAGTGGCTCTCGCCGGTGGAGCTGACCCTGCGCACCACCCGGCGGGGACTGGCGCAGGTGCGCCGGGCGGCGGAGCAGGTGGGGGCCGCGGCCACGGTGCGGCGGGAGCAGGGGGCGCCCCTGCTGGCCAGGCGGCTGCGGCGGCGGTATGTGCTGCTGGCGGCGGCGCTGCTGACGGTGCTGCTGGTGGTGGAGGGGAACTTCACCATCTGGGAATTTCAGGTCAGCGGCAACGAGACGGTGCCGGACGAGGCCGTCTTACGGGCATTGGAGGATTACGGCATCACCATCGGCACCCGGAGCCTGGACATCGACCAGAAGGACATGCGCAACCATGTGCTGCTGGAGCTGGAGGACGTGGTGTGGCTGGCGGTGAACGTCCGGGGCTGCGTGGCCCGGGTGCAGGTGGTGGAGCGGGTCCGGGTGCAGGACATGGTGGAGGACGGCCCGGCCAACGTGGTGGCCCGGCGGCCGGGGCTTGTGACCCGGGTGGAGGCCCTGGGGGGCCAGGCCGCCGTGGTCCCCGGGGACACCGTGACCCAGGGACAGCTGCTGATCTCCGGGGCGGTGGACCTGGACAACGGGGGGCTGCGGTGGCAGCACGGCATGGGCCGGGTGTGGGCCAGGACCTGGTACGAGCTGACGGCCCAGGTGCCCCTGACGGTGCGGCAGAGGGGGGTCCCCCTGTCCTCCCGGACCCGGTATGCCCTGGATATCGGCAAAAAGCGGATAAAATTATACGGAAAGGGTAGCACATTGGGGGGCGACTGTGATAAAATAACCCAGTATAGGCCCGTGTGCCTGCCCTGGGGCCTGCGCCTGCCCATCACGTTGGCGGCGGAGACGGTGACGGCCTATGGCCCGTCCACGGACGTTCCCCGCAGCACCCGGGAGGCCCGGGACGAGGGTGAGGCCCTGCTGCGGGACCGGCTGACCCGGCTGCTGGCGGATACCGGCACGGCGGAAAGCGTCCGGGTGGACGCGGTGGAGCAGGACGGCTGGCTGACGGTGACCCTGCGGGCGGAGTGCCTGGAGGAGATCGGCCGGGAGGTCCCGCTGACCAAGGAATAAATTTTTGAAGATACAAGGGGAGGAATGCCCAATGGAACAGCGCATCGGTATCGAGCGCATGGAGGAGGCCATCAACCTGTTTGGCTCCTTTGACGAAAATATCCGCCTGCTGGAATCGGAATTCCAGGTAACGGTGGTGAACCGCGGCGGCGAGCTGGTGATCTCCGGGGAACCGGAGAACGTGATGCTGGCGGAAAAGGCCGTGCAGGCCCTGCTGACCCTGTCCGCCAAGGGGGAGAGCATCAGCGAGCAGCACGTCCGGTATGTCGTCGGCCTGTGCCGCAGCGGCCAGTCCGAGCGCATCGGTGAGCTGACCCAGGACGTGATCTGCATCACGTCCAAGGGCCGCCCTGTGAAGCCCAAGACCATCGGCCAGAAGCAGTATGTGGACGCCATCATGACGGACACCGTCACCATCGGCGTGGGCCCCGCCGGAACCGGCAAGACCTATCTGGCGGTGGCGGCGGCGGTGGCCGCCTTCCGGGACAAGCAGGTCAACCGCATCATCCTGACCCGCCCCGCCGTGGAGGCTGGGGAGCGGCTGGGCTTCCTGCCGGGGGATCTGCAAAGCAAGGTGGACCCGTATCTGCGGCCGTTGTACGACGCCCTGTTCGATATGCTGGGGGCGGAGACGTATCAGAAATATCTGGAGCGGGGCAACATCGAGGTGGCCCCTCTGGCCTATATGCGGGGCCGGACCCTGGACGACAGCTTCATCATCCTGGACGAGGCCCAGAACACCAGTCGGGAGCAGATGAAGATGTTCCTGACCCGGATGGGCTTCGGCTCCAAGGTGGTCATCACCGGCGACATTACCCAGATCGACCTGCCCGGGGACAAGCCCAGCGGCCTGAAGGAGGCCATGAAGGTCCTGAAGGGGGTGGAGGGCGTGTCCATCTGCCAGCTGGGCAAGGCCGACGTGGTGCGGCACGTGATGGTCCAGCGCATCATCGAGGCCTATGCCCGGTTTGAGGAGAAAAAGAGATGAGAAAGACCCACTATATCCCCGTTACCGCCGACGTGCCCGGGGCCGCCAGTGATGCCAACTGCGCCCTGATCCGCCGCACCATCCGCACGGCCCTGGCGGCGGAGGGGGTCACGGCCCCCTGCGAGGTGGACGTGCTCCTGACCGACGACGAGGGCATCCACCGCATCAACCTGGATATGCGGCAGGTGGACAGGCCCACGGACGTGCTGAGCTTTCCGGAATTTGACTTGGCCCCCGGGGAGCACCCGGGGCCGGAGGACGCCGACCCCGGCACGGGACTGATCCCCCTGGGGGACATGGTGCTGTCCATGGAGCGGGTGGCGGCTCAGGCCAAGGAGTTCGGCCACTCCCGGCGGCGGGAGCTGGCGTACCTGGTGACCCACTCGGTGCTGCACCTGCTGGGCTATGACCACCTGGACGAGGGGCCCATGAAGGCGCAGATGCGGGCCCGGGAGGAGGCCGTCATGGCCCTGCTGGGCCTGGAGCGGTGATACACGATCAAAGGAGATTTGCCATGAAGATACGGAACCTGTGCGCCCTGCTGCTGGCGCTGATGCTGCTGGCCCTGGCGGGCTGCGGCCAAAAGGAGCAGCCCACCCAGCCGGAGAACCCGGACGTCCCCCAGGAGGAGGCGGCGGTGCCAGTGCGGCTGGTGTGCAGCAACGGCTCCACCACCCTGCGCTTCAGCCGGGAGGAGGACGGACACTGGCTGTGGGCCGATGACAAGACCTTCCCCCTGGACGAGAGCTATGCCCTGACCCTGCTGGAGACGGTGCAGGGCATTGAGCACCTGCCGCCTGTCACCACCGCCGCCCAGCTGGCGGATTACGGCCTGGAGAGCAGCGCCAAGTACGTCACCCTCACCGACAGCAAGGGCGAGTCCGTCACCTATCGTCTGGGCAGCGAGTCCGACGGCAGCGTGTATGTATACCGGGAGGGGGCCGAGGCCACGGTGTACGCCGTGCCGGACCTGGTGAGCCACATCGGCCGCAGCATCTATGACATGATGGCCCTGCCGGAGCTTCCGCAGCTGACGGCGGAGAATGTCACTTCCCTGACCGTCACCGCCGGAGAGAGCACCCTGACCCTGACTCCTGCGGAGGGGGTCTGGACCGCCGATGGCCGGGATGTAACGGATCAGCTGGCAGACCTGACTGCCTGGCTGGGGGATATGCACCTGGCGGCCTGCGTGGACTGGCGGCCCAGCGCCGGGGCAGCGGCCCTGTGCGGGCTGGACCAGCCGGGTGCAGTTCTGACGGCGGAGTATACCCATAACGGGGTGCAGCACAGCTTCACCCTGACGGTAGGCGGTCAGCGGGGCGCAGGCTACTGCGTCACCGTTTCCGATGACGACACCATTTATCTGATGAGCGCGGAGGCCCTGGCCCCGCTGCTGGCCCTGGCCCAGACGGGCCTGGCATAAAGAAGGAGGCGCCCCATGCGGCTGCTTGTGATCGAGGATGAAAAGCGCCTGGCCCAGAACCTGGCGGAGCTGCTGCGGCGGCAGGGGTACACCGTGGACGTCAGCAGCGACGGCGTGTCCGGCTACGACAACGCCTCCACGGACCTGTATGACCTGATCCTGCTGGACGCCATGCTGCCGGGGATGGACGGGTTCACCCTGCTGCGGAAGCTGCGCGCCGGGGGCCACGCCGTGCCGGTGCTGATGCTGACGGCCCGCAGCGACCTGTCCGACCGGGTCCAGGGACTGGACTGCGGGGCGGACTATTATCTCACCAAGCCCTTTGAGCCGGAGGAGCTGCTGGCCTGCGTGCGCTCCCTGCTGCGGCGGGGCGGCGGCGACGCCCGGACCGACGACGCCATCACCTTCGGGGATCTGCGGCTGGAGCCGGGGACCTTTCAGCTGTCCTGCGGGGAGCGGTCCTTGCGGCTGAGCCGCCGGGAATACGACTTGCTGGAGCTGCTGCTGCGCAGCCAGGGCCGGGTGGTGCCCAAGGAGCAGCTGCTGCTGAAGGTGTGGGGCTATGACTCCGACGCGGAGGACAACAACGTGGAGGTGTATATCAGCTTCCTGCGGCGGAAGCTGACCCATCTGCACTCCGCCGTCACCATCCGCACCCGGCGGATGGTGGGGTACTATCTGGAGGTGGAGGGATGATCCGCCGCCTTCGCTGGAAGATCGTGGCCATCAACATGGCCATGGTGACGGCGGTGCTGCTGGCGGTGTTCGTGGGGGTGCTGGTGTCCAGCCGGGCCGCCGTGGAGCGCACCGTGAACCAGCGGCTCATGCAGGTGGTCCAGACCGGGCGGTATGATGCGTCCCTGCCCGGGGAGGAGTCCGCCGCCCCCTGCTTTGTGGCGGACGTGTACCCCAGCGGCACCGTGCGCCTGTCCGGCAGCAGCTATTACCGGCTGGACGACCAGGATGCCATGGCGGAGATCGTCACTGCCTGCCTGGAGCAGGGGGATTCCTCCGGCATCCTGCGGAGCTATCATCTGCGGTATCTCCGGGCCGACGGCCCCCTGTATACCCGCATCGCCTTCACCGACGCCGCCCAGGAGGACGCCACCCTCCGGGCGGTGGTGAAAATGTGCCTGATCGTAGGCGTGGCGGCCCTGGCGGTGCTGCTGGGGTGCAGCTGGCTACTGGCGGGCCTTGCCGCCCGGCCGGTGGCCCGGTCTTTGGACCAGCAGCGGCGGTTTTTGTCCGACGCGTCCCATGAGCTGAAAACACCCCTGACGGTGATCCTGTCCTCGGCGGACCTGATGCAGCAGACGGCGGTCCAGCCGGACCAGCAGCCGTATGTGGACAACATCCGCTGGTCCGGGCGGCGGATGAAGCGGCTGGTGGAGGATATGCTGACCCTGTCCCGGGCCGACGACGGGCGGCTGAAGGCCGCCATGGTCCCGGTGGACCTGTCCGATGCCGTGGTGGACACGGCGCTGCGGTTCGAGCCGGTGGCCTTCGAGGCCGGGCGGCAGCTGAGCTATGACATCGACGAGGGCATCACCGTTACCGGCAGCCGGGACCAGCTGCAACAGGTGGCGGGGGTCCTGCTGGACAACGCCATCAAATACGCCTCCCAGGGGGCCGGGGTGTACATGACCCTGACCCAGGCGGAGCGAAAGGCCGTGCTGACGGTGGAAAACGGCGGCCCGCCGATCCCGCCGGGGGTGCTGCCCCATCTGTTCGACCGATTTTACCGGGCCGACGGCAGCCGCACCCAGGGGGGCTTCGGCCTGGGGCTGTCCATCGCCCAGGCCATCGTCCGGGAGCACAAGGGAACCATCCGCTGCGAAAGCGACCGGCGCTCCACCCGATTCATCGTGACCCTGCCTGCGGGCGGGAAGAAATAATCGCGCAAAAGAAGGGAATCTCATGTTTGATCTGATCATCCGGGGCGGAACCGTCTATGACGGTTCCGGCCGCCCCGGCATCCAGGCGGACGTGGCGGTGTCCGGCGGTAAAATCGCCGCCGTGGAGCCGCTGCCCGCCGCCCAGGCCGCCCGGGTCATCGACGCCCGGGGCAAATGGGTAACTCCCGGCTTTATCGACATCCATCGCCACGCCGACGCTGCGGCCTTCCGCCCGGGCTTCGGGGAGCTGGAGCTGCGCCAGGGGCTCACCACCATCGTCAACGGCAACTGCGGCCTGTCCTGCGCTCCGGTGGGGCCGGAAAATCTCCCTGCCATCCTGTCGTATCTGGAGCCTATCTGCGGCCGGGTGCCGCCGGAGGCGGCACAGGAGACTCTGGCGGGGTATTTTGCCGCCCAGCCTGCCGCTCCCCTGCACACGGGGATGCTGGTGGGAGCCGGTACCGTCCGGGCCAGCGTGGCCGGGTACCAGGTCCAGCGGCTGGAGCCGGCGCACTACGCCGCCATTCACCGGCGGCTGGAGGGGGCTTTGGCCGACGGGGCCCTGGGCGTGTCCCTGGGCCTGGGCTATGCGCCGGAGTGCTTCTATACCACCGATGAGCTGATCCGGGCCCTGGCCCCCCTGGCGGGGCAGAGCATCCCCATCACCGTGCATATGCGCCAGGAGGGCGGCGGCGTGGTGGAGGCCGCCCGGGAGATGGTGGAGGTGGCCCGGGCCCTGAAGGCCCCGGTGCATATCTCCCACCTGAAGGCCATGGGCCGGGACAACTGGCGCAGCAAGATCCCCCAGGTGCTGGCCCTGCTGGACCGGGCCAGGCAGGAGGGGCTGGACCTGTCCTGCGACGTGTATCCCTACACCGCCGGGTCCACCCAGCTGCTGCACATCCTGCCGCCGGAGTTTCTGGCCGGGGGCATAGAGGCCATTGTCCGCCGCCTGCAGGACCCGGACCAGCGGAAGCTGCTGGCCCGGCGCATCGAAAGCGGCGATGGCTTTGACGACATCGCCAAACTGGCGGGCTGGGACGGCATTTTTCTCACCAGTCTCCACTGCCCGGAGGATCACCCCTATCAGGGCATGAGCCTGCAGCAGATCGCGGAGCTGACCGGCCAGGACCCCTTGACCTGCTGCTGCGACCTGCTGGTGCGGGAGCAGGGGGAGATCACCATGATCGACTTCATGGCCCACGAGGAGGACATTGCCGCCATTCTGCGGGACCCCTTCTCCAACCTGATCTCCGACTCCACCTATCCCACGGAGGGACAGCCCCATCCCCGGGTATACGGCACCTTTGTCCACCTGCTGACCCGGTTCGTCCGGGAGCGGGGGGACCTGACGCCGGAGGCGGCCATCCACAAGATGACGGGCCGCCCGGCGGCGGTGCTGGGCATGAAGGACCGGGGCGTGCTGACCCCCGGGGCCCAGGCGGATATCAACGTGTTCGCCCCGGAGGACCTGCGGGAGCCGGGGACGTATCAGGACCCCTGCCGCATGGCGGAGGGGCTGGACACCGTGCTGGTGGCCGGACAGCCGGTCATCGACGGCGGCCAATACACCGGCGTCATGGCCGGGCAGATCGTCAGAAGGAGCTAAGTATGCTGGAGCAGATCATCGACATTGTGCGCCGGGCGGGGGACATCGTCCTCTCCGCCCACGACATTCAGAACGTCACCCGGGAGAAGCACGGCCCGGCAGACCTGGTGACCCAATATGACGAGGCCGTGCAGGTGTTTTTGCGGCAGGAGCTGCTGAAGCTGCTGCCGGAGGCGGAGTTTTTCGGCGAGGAGGGGGAGCGGCCCGCTCTGACCCACCCCTGGATTTTTGTGGTGGACCCCATCGACGGCACCACCAATTTCACCCGCCGCATGAATTGCAGCAGCGTGTCCGTGGCCCTGGTCCACAACGGGCAGGCGGAGTACGGCGTGGTGTATAACCCCTTTGTGGGCGAGCTGTTCGCCGCTCAAAGGGGCTGCGGGGCCACCCTCAACGGCGCGCCCATCCGCGCCAGCTCCCGGGATGCCGCCCACGCCATTGTGGCCTGCGGCTCCACCATCTATGACCGCAGCTATACCCACCGGCACTTTGCCATCCTGCGGCACCTGTATGACCGGTGCCTGGACTACCGGCGGTTTGCCTCAGCGGCCCTGGACTGCTGCATGGTGGCCTGCGGCCGGGCGGAGATCTTCTTCGAGTGCCGACTGTCCCCCTGGGACTATGCCGCCGGGTCTTTGATCGCCCAGGAGGCCGGAGGTGTCGCCGTCCGGCTGGACGGCTCCTTCCTGGACCCCCTGCGCCCGGGCTCGGTATTCATCACCAACGCCGCCTGTCGGGAAATGCGGCAGGGCCTGCTGGAATAAGAAAAAAATCTCAAAGGGCTTTGGCCCTTTGAGATTTTTTTATGGAATTCAGTTCTTCTCCTGGCCATACAGGGCCGCTTTGAAATAGGTGGCCCGGACGATCTCCTCCACGTTGTCCTGGCGGCGGCTGCGCAGGGTCTCGAACAGGTCGCTGTGGGCCTCCAGCAGCTCCTCGCCCCGGCCGGTGTTGATCATGGTGCTGACCGTTTCATACCGGACGGCGTGGGTCAGGGTGCGCACCACCCGGCTGATCTTGTCGGCCAGGGGGTTCTTTCCCATCTGGGACACCATGTCGTGGAACTGGTTGTCCACGGCGAAAAAGCGCTCCACCTTGTCCTGGCCATCGCCGCGGACGATGCCGCGCATCTGGTCCAGGAGCTGCTCCAGCATCCGGCCGTCCTCCTCATTATACTTGGCGCTGGCCAGGCGCATGATGCCGGCCTCTACCATCTCGCGCAGCTCCATCAGGTTGTCAAAGGAGTCCTGGTTCAGGATCATGCCATAGATCATGGGGTCGATCATGCTCTCCTGAAAGCCGCTGCAAACGAAGGTCCCCTCGGAGCGCTTGCTCTCCAGCACGCCCAGATAGGTGAGAATTTTGATGGCCTCCCGCACGGAGCTACGGGCCACGCCCATGGAGGCGGCCAGCTCCGGCTCCGGCGGAATGCGGTCTCCGGGCTTGAGCTGTTTATTGCGCATGGCATCGGTCAGGCAGTTGATGACGCTCTGCACCACCGACTCCTTCTTCAGATTTTTCACATAGCCGGGGGTATCACTCATATAAATCGCTCCTTTATGGGACTGTTAACTCTATAACATATGTATAACATAGTACAAAGTTTGAATACCGTCAAGTAAAAGTTTCACCAAGACATCAAAACGCGCAGCGGACGGCAGACAAAAGCTGCCGTCCGCTGCTTTCGGAGGGGAAAAGGGTAAAAGAAGGTGTGTTTGACTGTGTAATTTTTGTCAGCGGCCCAGATAGATGGACTGCTTGGCCAGCACCAGCTGCAGCATCAGGTCGTTGCAGGGAGTGGCGATGCCGTGCTCCCGGCCCAGGCGGCACACGGCGCCGGTGATGATGCGGATCTCGGTCTCCCGGTGATGGGTCACGTCCTGCACCATGGAGCTGATGGTCTCATCAGTCATGCGGGAGACCTCATAGGCGTGCTCCAGCTCGGCGTCGTGGTCCAGGGTGCAGCCGCAGGCGTTGGCCACGGTGATGGCCTCCTCCACCAGCATCCGGGCGGCCTCGTGGGCATACTGGTTGCCGTCCACAAAGCCGTTCTTGGTCTCCAGCAGGGCGCTCATGCCGTTGATGGCCACGTTGGCCAGCAGCTTGTGCCAGATGGCGTTCATGACGTTCTCGTGGACGCAGACCTCCAGGCCGGCCTCGCGCAGGGCCTCGGCCATGCGCTCCACGTTCTCCTTGGGGGCCTTCAGGGAGCCCATGTTGGTCACGCCGGTGCCGGTGTGCTTCACATGGCCGGGCTCCATGGGGGTGGCGCCGAAGGCGGTGTTGCCGATGATGATCTGCTCCTCGGGAACCACCTTGGCAATCTCGTCATAGTTGCCCAGGCCGTTCTGCAGGCACAGGATCATGGTGTGCCGGTCGATCATGGGCAGAGCGTTGCGCACGGCGGCCTCCAGATACTGATAGTGCACGAACACGATCAGCAGGTCCACCACGCCGATCTCCTTGGGGTCGGTGGTGGCCATGGCCGGGCGGAAGGACACGGTCTCGCCGGTGCCGCTGCCGGGGGCGCACTCGTCCAGGAGAATGCCGTTCTTCTTGATGGATTCAATCACCGGGGCATAGGTATCCAGCACGCAGACCTCATGCTCGCGGGACAGATAGCTTGCATAGCAGCTGCCGATGGCGCCGCAGCCAACAAAACCGATTCTCATAATGATAACCTCCTGATTTTTCCGATGTTAGGCGTTCATGCTCTCGGCGATGGCCACGATGTCCTCAACGGTCACGCCGTTCATGGCCAGCAGGCGCTCATAGGGGGCGGACTGACCGAACTGATCCCGGATACCAACGCGCTTGACCAGGCCCTTGCCCATCTCGGCGGCTACCTCGCACACGGCGGAGCCCAGGCCGTTGATGATGTTGTGGTCCTCCACGGTGATGACCTTGCCGATGTCGTTGATGGCGGCGGTGACGGCCTCCACGTCCAGGGGCTTGATGGTGTGCATATCCAGCACGCGGGAGGAGATGCCCTTACCGGCCAGGACCTTGGCGGCCTCGATGGCCAGGCACACGGTGTCGCCGTTGGCGATGATGGCCACGTCCTTGCCGTCCTGAATCTGGTGGGCCTTGCCGATGGTGAACTCCACGTCCTCGTCATAGATCTGGGGCACGGCGTCACGGGTGAAGCGCAGATACATGGGGCCGTAGGTCTCGGCGGCCTGGCGGACCAGCTTGCGGGCGGCGTTATAGTCCGCCGGCATGATCACGGTCATGTTGGGGATGGTGCGCAGCACACCCATGTCCTCGATGGACTGGTGGGAGGCGCCGTCGTTGGCGGGGGTCATGCCGCCGTGGGAGCAGGCGATCTTCACGTTCAGGTTGGGATAGCAGACCTCCTGGCGGATCATTTCGCACATACGCAGGGAGCCGAACACGGCGTAGGTGACCACGAAGGGGACCTTGCCGCAGGTGGCAAGACCCGCAGCCAGGCCTGCGCCGTTCTGCTCGGCGATGCCCACGTTCAGATACTGCTGGGGCAGCTCCTTGCGGAAGTCGCCGGTCTTGCAGCTCTTGCCGATATCAATATCCACCACCAGAATGTCAGGGTTTTCCTTGCCCAGGGCCACGATCTCCTTGCCGAAGCCTTCGCGGGTAGCGATCTTTTTCTTTTCGCTCATTGCTCTTTCCTCCTTGCTTAGTGGATCAGCTGGGCTTCCAGCTCAGCCATGGCCTGCTTATACTGCTCATCGTTGGGGGCAACGCCGTGCCAGCCGCACTGGTTTTCCATGAAGGAAACGCCCTTGCCCTTGACGGTGTGGGCATACAGGCACTTGGGCTTGCCGTTCTGGGAGGCATAGCACTTGTCGATGGAGGCGGTGATCTCCTCCATGCTGTGGCCGTCGAGCTCCAGGACCTCCCAGCCGAAGGCACGGAACTTCTCGCCCAGGTCGCCGTTGGGCATGATCTCGTCGCAGGTGCCGTCCAGCTGCAGGTTGTTGTTATCCACGAAAACGATCAGGTTGTCCAGACCGTACTTGTGAGCGGTGTTGGCAGCCTCCCAGATCTCGCCCTCCTGGGCCTCGCCGTCGCCCACCACGCAGAAGACCTTGTAGTCCTTGTGGTCCAGCTTACCGGCCAGGGCCATACCGGCGGCGCAGGCCAGACCCTGACCCAGGGAGCCGGTGGAGATGTCGATGCCGGGGCAGCGGTTCATAGAGGGGTGACCCTGAAGCATGGAGCCCTCCTTGCGCAGGGTGTCCAGCACGGACTCGGGGAAGAAACCCACGGTAGCCAGGCAGGCATACTGGATGGGGCAGACATGGCCCTTGGAGAGCACCATGCGGTCCCGGTCCTCCCAGCGGGGGTTCTTGGGGTCCAGGTTCATGTATTTGAAGTAGCAGGCGGTGACAAAATCTGCCGCAGACAGGGATCCGCCGGGATGACCGGACTGGGCCTTGTAGATCATGTCGATGACCTTCATACGCATCTGCGTGGCGGTGTTTTTCAGCTCTTGCATGGAGATATCTTTCACAAAAATCACCTCATTGAAAATTTTCGGAATGTACGGATTTGTTTAATGTCGGACAAATGACAATTACAGTATAGCGTTTTGTCTGACAAAGTCAAGAGCTTTTTTGGATTTTTCTCTTTTACCTAATTCTTTGCATGTTTTTTATGGAAATTGACCGAAATCTGGACGGATATGGGGCGGCGGGATAAAAAATGCAGCACCGGGCGGATGAAATCCGCCCGGTGCTGCATGCGTGGGATAGAAAGCTGTGTGTGGAGAGAGAAAGAAAGCGTTAATGAATGAGGAATGTGGAAATTGCGGGGACGTAGGTGATCAGCAGCAGCACCGCCAGCTCGGCGATGAGGCACGGGACAATGCCCTTGGTGATCTCCTCGATCTTGATATCTCCGATGCCGCAGGCCACATACAGGTTGACGCCCACCGGCGGGGTGAACAGGCCGATGGCCAGGTTCACGATCATAACGGTGCCCAGGTGGATGGGGTCAATGCCCAGCTGCACCGCAACGGGGGCAAACAGCGGGGTGAAGATGTACAGGGCGGAGGTGGAGTCCAGGAAGCAGCCGGCGATCAGCAGCACCACGTTGACGATGATGAAGAAGATAACCGTGTTGCCGTTGGTAACGGTGAGCATGAAGTTCTCAATGGCCAGATCCAGTCTTGCACGGGTCAGGACATAGCCGAACAGGGTGGCGCCCATGGTGATGAACATAACCGTGGCGGTGGTGGAGCAGGAGTCGATGAGGATGTCCTTCATCTTCTTCCAGTTGACCTCGCGATAGATGAACACGCCCACGATCAGGCCATAGAACACGGAGACAGCGGCGGCCTCGGTGGGGGTGAAGATGCTGCCATAGATACCGCCCAGGATGATCACGGGCATCAGCAGACCCCAGAAGGCATCCTTGAAGGCCTTCAGCCGTTCCTTGCCGGAGGCCTTGGGCTGCACCGTCAGGTTGGCCTTGCGGCCCACGAACAGGGCGGCCACGATCAGGCCCAGGCCCATCAGCAGGCCGGGGATGACGCCGGCCTTGAACAGGTCGGTGATGGAGGCGTCGGCGATGGAGCCGTACACCACGAAGGTGATGGACGGGGGGATAACCACGCCGATGGCGCCGCCGGCGGCCATCAGAGCGCAGGCAAAGGCCGGGGAATAGCCCGCCTTCTTCAGAGCGGGGATCATAATCAGGCCCAGGGCCGCCACGGTGGCCGGGCCGGAGCCGGAGATGGCCGCGAAGAAGCAGGACACCACCACGCAGACCATGGCCATGCCGCCGCGGATGTGGCCCAGGCACTTTTCCGCCAGGTTGATGAGGCGGCCGGAGATACCGGCCTTCTCCATCACGTTGCCGGAGAGGATGAAGAACGGGATCGCCAGCAGGACGAACTTGCTGCTGGCCGAGGAGCACAGACGGGGAAGCACGCTCATGATGGCGTCCAGGGGCTTGCCAGCGCCCTGCACCAGGATAGCGCCTACGCTGGACATGCCCAGGCAGACGGCGATGGGTGCGCCGAAGGCCAGCAGCAGCACAAAGATACCCAGTAATACGATACCGACCATTTATTTGCCCTCCTCTGCCCGATAGTCTTTATACATCTGCACCATGGTCTGCAGGAACGCAATGGCGGCGAAGGCCGCGCCCACGGGTACAAACGAACCATAGATCCACTCAGGCCACTGCATGTTGGCCGTTTCCTGACCCAGCCGATACTGGCTGATAACCATCTGCACGCCGGTGACCACGATCAGCAGGCAGAACAGAGCGGAAATCGCATAAACGGTCAGATGGATGATGATGCGGGCCTTGGGGCTGACCCGGTCCGTCACGATAGACAGGCCCAGGTGGGCCTTCCGCCGGGCGGCGATGGCCGTGCCCATGAAGCTCATCAGCACAAACAGATAGGTGGACATCTCGTCGGACACAGCCAGCGAGTGCTTGAACACAAAGCGGGCCACGACGTTGGCAAACACCAGCACCGCCATAACCGCCACACACGCGCAGGCGACGAATTTTTCGATTTTCTCAAACATGTTGGCCCCTCCTTAGTTGATCCCGAAGGCGGCGCAGGCGTCCTCACCGTATTCCGTCTTCAGCTCAGCCGTGACGCCGGCCACGGCATCCTTGAACGCCTGCAGCTGGTCCTCGGTCAGGATATCCACCTGCATGCCGCTGTCCATGAAGCCCTGGATCAGCTGGTCCTCCTCGGCCTCCAGGTGGTCGCGGCCCCACTCGCAGGACTCCGTGGCGCACTCCTGCAGCAGCTGCCGGGTGTTCTCGTCCAGGCTTTCCCAAACCCGGCTGTTGGCCACAAACAGGTCGTTCTCATAGCTGTAGTTCCAGATGGTCATGTACTGCTGGATCTCGTCCATCTTGGCGGACTTGGTCACGGAGCAGCCGTTCTCCTGGCCGTCGATGGTCTTCTGCTGGATGGCGGTGAACACCTCGCTCCAGCTCATGGCCGTGGGGCTTGCGCCCAGGGCATTGAACACGCCCATATACACCGCCGAACCGGGCACGCGGATCTTCAGATCCTTCAGGTCCTCGGGCTTGGTCACCGGGTGCTTGCTGTTGGTCAGCTGGCGGAAGCCGTTGTGGAAGGAGCCCAGATAGGTGATGCCCTTGGCCTCCAGCAGCTTGGCATAGTAAGCGCCGCCGGTGGTGTCGATGACCTGGCGGGCCTGCTGATAGGAGGTGAAGGACCAGGGCAGGGTGGCCACGGACATCTTCGGCTCCAGGTTGGCCAGCACGCAGGTGGCGTAAGCGCCCAGGTCGGAGCCGCCCACGGCGATGTACTCCACGCCCTTGGTGCTGTTGCCGCCGGCCAGGGTGTCGTTGGAAAATACGTCGATCACCACGTTGCCGCCGGAGCGCTCCTCCACCAGATCGGCAAAGTGGTGGGCCACCAGCGAGTCAATCTGGGTGTCGGTTCCGTTGACCGCCATGGACAGGTTGATTTTCTGATATTCGCCGTCGCTTCCACCGGACGGCTCGGTGCTGCCGCAGCCGGACAGACTGCCGATGAGCAGGGCAGTTCCCAACAGCGCAGCGACAATTGATCTTCCGTGCTTCATATTACGGTTCCCTCCAAGATTGTTCAAACTTTGTCATTTGTTCTATGTCCGACAAATCTATAAATGATTATATGAACTTTACCGGGCCGTGTCAATAGGCTTCCAAAAAACCAACGTTTTTTACAAGAAACGCCAGGAAAATTTATGTAAAAAGTCAAATGCACCTGGGGGACGGACGGTGCATGCCCCGGAAATATCCCTGTCATACTCCCGCATACACTCATAGTAAGCGGCCTGCCCCGCCGGGGCGCCGACTTATGGGGAAAGTGAGGATATTGACCATGAAACGAACCTTCCGCAGGCGGGGGGCGGTGCTGGCGGCGGCGCTGGTGCTGCTGTGCGCCGTCTCCTTTGCCGATCGCGGCGGCCCGGCCTCTTTTGAGGCCACCGGCTGGGCGCTGCTGCCTCCGGCGGTGGCCATTGTGCTGGCCTTTGCCACCAAGGAGGTGTATTCCTCCCTGCTGGCCGGGTGCGTGGTGGGAGCAATGCTGACGGAGGGCTTTGCCCCCTGGCGCAGCTTTGAGACCCTGTTCCTGACCCTGATGGAGGGCATCGACCTGAAGATCTTCTTCTTTGACGTGCTGCTGGGGGCCATTGTGGTGCTGTTTGCCCGGTCCGGCGGCTCCCGGGCCTTCGGGGAGTGGGCCTCCCGCCGGGTGCGGTCCCGCCGGGGTGCGGTAACGGCCACGGCGGGCCTGGGCTGCCTGATCTTCCTGGACGACTACTTCAACTGCCTGACGGTGGGGGCCATCATGCAGCCCATCACCGACCGCTGCCGGGTCTCCCGGGAGAAGCTGTCCTTTATCATCGACGCCACCGCCGCCCCGGTGTGCATCCTGGCCCCCATCAGCTCCTGGGCCGCCGCCGTGTCGTCGTACATCCCGGCGGATTACAGCCATGTCAACGGCTTCGCCCTGTTTATTCAGGCCATACCGTATAATTTCTATGCCCTGCTGATGCTGTGGCTGGTGTTTCTGGTGGCCCTGACAGGCCGGGATTTCGGCCCCATGTACCGCCGGGAGCAGCTGGCCATCCGGCAGGAGCCGCCCCGGCCCAAGACTGCGCCGGAGGGCCGGGACCGCCCCCGGGGCCGGGCGGTGGACCTGCTGCTGCCCACGGCGTGCCTGATCGTCGCGGTGGTGTGGGGCATGGCGGTGCTGGGCCGCCGCAGCTGCCGGGAGGCGGGCCTGGCCCTGACGGCCTCCAACGTCTTTGCCAACACCGACGCCCCCATGGCCCTGTGCTTCGGCTGCTCCGTCACCCTGCTGGTGATGGCCCTGCTGTATATCCCCCGGGGGGTCATGAGCTTTTCCGGGTTTGTGGAGGGTTTTCTGGACGGGTTCAAGCTCATCACCCCGGCGCTGCTGGTGCTGACCTTCGCCTGGGGGCTGAAGTCCTTTGCCGCCCGGCTGGACACGGCGGCCTTTGTCCGGGAGCTGTTTGACGGCCGGGAAACCCTGACGGCCCTGTTCCCCCTGGCCCTGTTTCTGGTGGGCGGGGTGCTGGCCTTTGCCACCGGCACCAGCTGGGGCACCATGGGCATTCTCATTCCCGTGGTGGTGCCGGTGTTTGCCGGAAGTCCGCTGCTGCCCATGGCGGTGGCGGCGGTGTGCGCCGGGGCCGTCATGGGGGATCACTGCTCCCCCATCTCCGACACCTCCATCATGAGCTCCACCGGAGCCGGCTGCGACCACATGGCCCATGTGAACACCCAGCTGTGGTACGGCCTGGCGGTTGCCGCCGACTGCACGGTGTGCTATCTGCTGGCCCCGGCGCTGGGAAATCCCTGGGTGCCCCTGGCCATCGGGGCTGCGCTGGTAACGGGGCAGGTGTTCCTGCTGAACCGGCTTTCCCGGCGGCGGGCAGGGGAGGCGGTATGAAGCGGCTTCCGGTGCCCTTTATCGGCCAGGGGCAGGACCTGCCCACCGGCTGCGAAAGCGTCAGCGCCGCCATGGCGCTGCAATACCTGGGTTTCTCCGTGACGGCGGAGGAGTTCGCCCGGGAGTGGCTGCCCCGGGGCCGGTTTTACCGGGACGAGAACGGCGTCCGCCACGGGCCGGACCCCCGCCGGGCCTTTGTGGGGGACCCCCAAGACCCGGAGGCCCTGGGCTGCTGGGCCAGCGCGGTACAGACCGGATTGTCCCGGTTCCTGGCGGCTAAGTCCCGGGACGGAGCCGGGACATACCGGGTCAAAAACGAGACCGGCGCGGAGCTGGGCTATCTATGCCGCCGATACATCGACCGGGATCTGCCGGTGCTGTTGTGGGTCAGCATCGACCTGCGCCCCACCGTCAACGGACCCTGGTACCGTCTGGAGCCGGGAGGCGAGCCCTTCATGTGGATCTCCAACGAGCACTGCGTGGTGCTGGCGGGGTATGACCGGGAGCACTATATCTGCTGCGACCCCTGGAAGGACCGGGGCATGGCGGCCTGGCCCCGGGAGACGGTGTGGCAGCGGCACCGGGAGCTGGGGATGCAGGCGGTGGCCCTGGAGGGGCCGGTATGAGGCGACGGGCGGGGATAGTTCTGGCCCTGCTGCTGGTGCTGACGGGCTGCACCCCGGCGGAACCGGCAGGCCCGGCGGCGGAACCGGCGGCGGAGCCGGTGTACATGGCCCTGACCTTTGACGACGGCCCCTCCCCGTCCAACACCCCCCGGCTGTTGGAGGGCCTTTCCCGGCGGGGCGTCCGGGCCACGTTCTTTCTGGTGGGCAGTCGGATCGAAGGCCGGGAGGACCTGGTCCGGCGCATCCGGCAGGAGGGCCACCAGATCGGCAATCACTCCTTCGGCCACGGGGACCTGACGGACCTGTCCGCCGCCCAGGCCCTGGCGGACCTGGACAAATGCAGCCGGGCCCTGGAACGGGTGCTGGGGCCGGGAAGCTACTGGCTGCGGCCCCCTTACGGCTTCATATCGCAGGAGGAGCTGCGGGCCCTGGGGACTCCGGCCATCTGCTGGTCCGTGGACACGGAGGACTGGAAAAGCCGGAACGTGGACAGCATCCTGGACATCGTGCTGCGGCAGGCCGGGGACGGGGATATCCTCCTGCTCCACGACTGCTATCCCACCAGCGTCACGGCGGCCCTGGAGATCGTGGACCGATTGCAGCCTCGGGGGGTGCGGTTCGTCACCGTGGAGGAGCTGTTCGCCGTCAAGGGGGTGCAGCCTGCCTGCGGGACCCTGTACCGCCGTGTGCGGGGAGAATAAAAAGCGCATTTTGTCCAAAATGACAATGGACGCGGGGGCGCGGGGAGCATATAATAGGGCCAGATTCCGAAAGGAGCAAACGCCATGAACCGCAACGTTTCCATGAACAGCTGCCGGGCCATTTGTACCATGGTCTGTTGTTGTCATGCCCGGAACGGTCATGCATGGTTTGCCCAGAAGGCCCGGGCCTGACGCGCCCGGGAAAAGCGCGTAAAAGCAGCGGCAGAGGATGCATGACGCATTCTCTGCCGCTTTGATTTTTCCACACACGGAAAGGAAGCCTGCTTATGTATCCCCAACACATCCAAGAAGCCGCCGCGGCCATGGGCCGCACCCTGACGGAAAGCGCCACCCCCCTGTATGGCAGCGGCCTGCGTCTGCCGGACCGCCGGGCGGTCATCGAGCTGGTGAAGGAGGTCCGCCGCCTGCTGTTTCCCGCCTATTTCGGGGACCCGGCGCTGATGTCCCTGGCCCCGGAGAACTACGCCGCCCTGCTGCTGGAGCGCATCTGTGAAAAGCTCACCGAGCAGCTGAAGCTGGCCCTGCCGGAGGACCAGGTGCAGCGGGCGGAGGAGATCACCCGGGAGTTTGTGCGCCGGCTGCCCCGGGTGCAGCGGCTGCTGCTGGAGGACCTGGACGCCACGTTTGAGTCCGATCCCGCCGCTGCGTCCCGGGAGGAGATCATCTTTGCCTATCCGGGGCTGTTCGCCATCTTTGTCTATCGCATTGCCCACCTGCTGTACTGCCAGCGGGTGCCCATGATCCCCCGGATCATGTCCGAATATGCCCACAGCCGCACGGGCATCGACATCCACCCCGGGGCCTCCATCGGCCCCCACTTCTTCATCGACCACGGCACCGGCATTGTGGTGGGCGAGACCACCGTCATCGGCCGGAACGTGAAGCTGTATCAGGGGGTGACCCTGGGGGCCATGTCTCCCCGGGGCGGCCACGGGTCTCTGCCCGGCAAGCGCCATCCCACCGTGGGGGACGACGTGACCATCTATTCCGGCGCGTCCATTCTGGGAGGTGAGACGGATATCGGCGACGGCTCCGTGGTGGGGGGCAACGTGTTTTTGAGAGTGGAGATCGGAAGAGCGGTTCAGCAGGAATGCCGAGACCGATCTCGTA
>OLWZ01000575.1_pt1 | contig 20821 bp, 10 predicted proteins | sample 1674011 | NCBI WGS metagenome assembly OLWZ01 (sample SAMEA103958137, study PRJEB25191) | human gut metagenome | biome: human-associated habitat [ENVO:00009003]; feature: intestine environment [ENVO:2100002]; material: feces | place: Germany | collected 2013/2015 | reverse complement strand
CGCAGCACTTTGCGGTCAGACAGTATAAAAAATACAAAATGGCCGCCGGCAAAACCGCAAAATCGATTTTGATTTCCTGTGGAGCCAGACTTGCCCCATTTGACATCGCAGAGCTTCGTGAGATCATGTCTTATGATGAAATGGAACTGGATAAGATTGGGGACAGGAAGACAGCCTTGTTTTTGATTATGTCCGATACAGATACAACCTTTAACTTTGTGATTGCCATGTTACAGTCACAGCTTTTCAATCTGCTTTGTGACAAAGCAGATGATGAATATGGTGGAAGACTGCCAGTTCATGTGCGTGTCATTGCTGATGAGTTTGCCAATATTGGACAAATTCCTCAGTTTGACAAGCTGATTGCAACCATCCGAAGCAGGGAAATCTCTGCTTCTATTATTTTGCAGTCACAGAGTCAGCTAAAGGCAATGTATAAGGATAGTGCAGATACTATTCTGGGTAACTGTGATACCACACTATTTCTTGGAGGAAAAGAGAAAACTACCTTAAAGGAAATGAGCGAGCTTCTGGGTAAGGAAACCATTGACCTGTATAACACTTCGGAGACGAGGAGTAATCAGAAGTCTTTTGGATTGAATTACCAGAAAACAGGCAAACAGCTGATGACAGAAGATGAGATTGCAGTCATGGATGGAGGAAAATGTATCCTGCAGATCCGTGGTGCCAGACCATTTTTCTCGGACAAATATGATATCACGAAACACAAAAACTATCGGCTTCTTGCAGATGAAAACGAGAAGAACCGATACAAAGTTGAGAAAGAGTTAAATCCGCAGTACACACCGAAATCTGAAGAAGAGGTGGAAGTAATTCATGTAGAACTGTCGGAGTAACCTTGGGAATGAACGAAAAATAATGAGGAAAGGAATAACTGACATTAGGTGCGCCGGCTTTTTAGTCGGTGTTTTTTCATTCCCGTAAACACCTGAAAAAAGTCAGTTTTGGTGAATGTATATGGCGTTTTTTAGCAGTGCAATTACAACTTTAAAAACTCTTGTAGTCGCAATCGGCGCAGGTCTTGGCGTGTGGGGTGTCGTAAACCTTCTGGAAGGATATGGGAATGACAATCCCGGCGCTAAGAGCCAGGGCATCAAACAGCTGATGGCTGGTGCCGGAATCATGCTGCTGGGAACTACCCTGATTCCACAGCTGGCAACATTGTTCTCTTAAGAGGAGTGGTAGATGAACACCATCATTGAGAGAATTACGGAAGCGATAAAGGATATCCTGATCGGGCTTATCAAGTCAAGTTTGGATAACATGTTCACGTCTGTCAATGAGCAGGTGGGAACCATAGCCGGGCAGGTGGGACAGACACCGCAGGGATGGAATGCAGGGATTTTTAATCTGATTCAGAATTTATCCCAAACAGTGATTGTCCCCATTGCGGGACTGATCATCACCTTTGTCCTGTGCTATGAATTGATCACGATGGTAACACAGAAAAACAATTTCCATGAATTTGAGACTTATAACATTTTCCTCTGGATCTTCAAAGCGTATGTAGCCATTTATCTGGTGACAAATACGTTCAATATCACGATGGCGGTCTTTGACGTTGGCCAGCATGTGGTCAACAATGCCGCCGGAGTAATTTCCGGAAACACAGCAGTGGACGCATCGGAAGCAATCACAAGGATTGTGGATGCACTGGAAGATATGGAACTGGGGGATTTGTTCCTGCTATCCATGGAAACGATGTTGATCAGTGTTACCATGCACATTCTGTCAATTATCATTACGGTAATCTTGTTCGGAAGAATGATAGAAATTTACCTTTATACTTCCATAGCACCAATTCCGTTTGCCACCATGACCAATAAGGAATGGGGCAATATCGGAAACAACTATTTAAAAGGCTTGTTCGCACTGGCATTTCAGGGATTCTTCATGATGGTCTGTGTGGGAATTTATGCAGTTTTAGTAAATGCAATGACCATATCCAGTGACCTTCATGCAGCAATGTTTTCAGTAGCGGCTTATACCGTGATTCTTGCATTTTCATTATTCAAGACCGGAAGCCTTAGCAAATCAATATTCAATGCCCATTAACGGGCAGGAAAGGAGCGCATACCATGGCGTATGTACCAGTACCAAAAGACCTTACCAAGGTCAAAACAAAAGTAGCGTTAAATCTGACAAAGCGGCAGTTGATTTTCTTTTCACTTGCCGCAGTTGTGGGAATTCCGTTTTATCTGTTCATGAGAAAACCAATCGGTTCCAGTATCGCTGCCATTCTGATGGTAACGATCATGCTTCCGTTTTTCTTCATGGCGATGTATGAAAAAGACGGGCTTCCCTTTGAAAAAGTGGTGGCAAATATCATTCGACAGAAGTTTATATGTCCAGCGGTAAGACCATATAAGACAGAAAATTTTTATCAGGAGATTTCCACCCTTGTAAAAAAGGAGGGTGTGCCGGATGGCAAAAAAGACAAAGCAGGAGGCTCAGCAGGAGCGTCTGTCCCTGGCGGAAAAAAGAAACCGTCAGGAAAGAAGAAACAAAAAAAGCAGAAAAGAAAGAGAACAGGAAAAGCGTAGGAAGAAGCAGGAACGGGATCGTAGGAAACAGAAAAACATTCCTACAACTGCACAGCAGAGTATTCCGTATATTCGGATGCTGCAGGATGGTATCTGCCAGGTGACAAAGACCTTTTTCTCTAAGACAATTCAGTTTTATGACATCAACTATCAGCTTGCTTTAAATGAGGATAAGACCACGATATTTGAAAATTACTGTGATTTCTTAAATTACTTTGATTCTTCCATCAGTGTGCAGCTGTCCTTTATCAATCAGCAGGTGGATGTGGCAGAATTTGAAAAAAGTATTGATATTCCGGATCAGAACGATGACTTCAATGCCATTCGTGAAGAGTACCGTACTATGCTGAAAAATCAGCTTTCCAAAGGAAATAATGGTCTGGTAAAGACAAAGTATATCACTTTTGGAATCGAAGCAGAAAGCCTGAAGGTGGCAAGACCAAGGCTTGAAAGGATTGAAGCCGATATCCTGAACAACTTTAAAGTTCTGGGAGCACAGGCACATTCCTTAAATGGTCTGGAGCGACTGGAGATTCTGTATCATGTGTTCAACCAGGATCGGATTGAACCATTTAAGTTCCAGTATAAGATGCTTCCGGAAACAGGATTAAAGACCAAAGATTTTATTGCACCGACTTCCTTTAACTTTTCCAAGAATCAGACATTTTTGATGGGAAGAACGATGGGAAGTGTGAGTTATCTGCAGATTCTGGCACCGGAGCTTACAGACCGGATGCTTGCAGATTTCCTGGATGTGGATGACAGCATCAATGTCAACATTCATATCCAGTCCATTGACCAGAGTTCTGCGATCAAGATGATCAAGAGCAAGATTTCAGATTTGGATAAGATGAAGATTGAAGAGCAGAAGCGGGCGGTACGTTCCGGGTATGACATGGATGTGCTTCCATCGGACCTTATAACCTATGGAGAAGAGGCGAAGAATCTGCTGGAAGATCTGCAGTCCAGAAATGAGAGAATGTTCCTTGTGACATTTCTGGTAATGAATACCGCAAAGAAGCGTCAGAAGCTGGATAATAATATTTTCCAGGTGCAGGGAATTGCACAGAAATATAACTGTTCTTTAAAACAACTGGATTATCAGCAGGAAGCAGCACTCATGTCCTGTATTCCACTGGGAGTCAATCGAATTGAAATTCAGAGAGGGCTTACCACATCTTCAACAGCGATCTTCGTGCCATTTACGACACAGGAACTGTTTCAGGAAGGGGAAGCTCTTTATTATGGATTGAATGCATTATCCAACAACATGATCATGGTTGATCGGAAACGTTTGAAGAACCCGAATGGACTGATTCTTGGTACACCAGGTTCCGGTAAGTCTTTCTCAGCAAAGAGGGAAATTACAAACTGCTTTTTGATCACGGAAGACGATATCATTATCTGTGATCCAGAAGCCGAATATTCGGCACTTGTGCAGGCACTGCATGGGCAGGTAGTTCGGGTTTCGCCAGTATCTGACCAGTATATCAATCCAATGGATCTGAACCTGAACTATTCCGAGGAAGATAATCCACTGTCATTGAAAGCAGATTTTATTCTGTCTTTGTGTGAGCTGATTGTTGGAGGAAAGAATGGACTGGAGCCGGTAGAAAAGACCATCATTGACCGCTGTGTACGGTTAGTATATCAGGAATATCTTGCCGATCCAGTGCCGGAGAAGATGCCAATCCTGGAGGATTTATACAACCTTCTGAGAAAACAGGAAGAGCCGGAAGCACAGCGACTGGCCACTTCGTTGGAAATCTATGTTACAGGTTCTTTGAATGTGTTTAACCATCAGACAAACGTGGACATCAATAACCGCATTGTCTGCTTTGATATCAAGGAACTTGGTAAGCAGTTGAAAAAGATTGGGATGCTTGTAATCCAGGATCAGGTCTGGAACAGGGTAACAATGAACCGTTCTGCTCATAAGTCCACCAGATACTATGTGGATGAGTTCCATCTTCTTTTGAAGGAAGAGCAGACCGCAGCTTATAGTGTGGAGATATGGAAGAGATTTCGTAAATGGGGTGGTATTCCAACTGGAATCACCCAGAATATAAAAGATTTATTGTCTTCCAGGGAGATAGAGAATATATTTGAAAATTCAGATTTTATTTATATGCTGAACCAGGCTTCCGGAGACAGGCAGATTCTGGCAAAGCAGCTGAATATCTCACCAACCCAGCTGTCCTATGTAACCAACAGTAATGAGGGGGAAGGACTTTTGTTCTATGGAAATGTCATTATCCCATTTGTAGACAGATTCCCGAAGAATTCCCTCTATAAAATCATGACAACCCGCTTAGAGGAGACTTCCGAAGCAGGTTAAATCAAAGGAGAAAACAATGTTACGAGCAATTTCATATGTATTAACTTTTAGTGGCGGTGCTGTTTTCGGCATCGCTTTTCTCTGCTTATTACAGGCAGGGAAAGGGTATCCGAAGAAGGAGGAGTAAGTAGTGGCAGAACAGAGAATGAAAGTCAGGGACAAGAAAGTCCAAAAGATGACCAAGGATGGTCTGGTGGAAGAAAACCTGACAGATAAATCTTCTGTTCGTGTCAGTAACCGTGCCAGTGATGTGCAGATGGGAAGAAAACAGGGGGAAAAAGAAGAAAACCTTGTGGATAAGTCTCCCCGCCAGTCTGAACGGAGTGGGAAAAATATTCGTCCCTCTGTGCAAAAATCCAGAGATGCACCGGAACTGATACGGACAGAGAAGCAAAGTGAGGATTTTGGACAGAGTAGTAAGCAGCAAAATAGAAAAAGAATCCGTGCTGAAGTCGGAAAAGAATCCAGACTTGCAGAAAAATCTGAAGCCGGACAGTCAGGGAGACTGAAAGAAAAACGTGCTGATCTATCAGAAAACAGAGGAGACAGCCGGAGAAATCAGACCGGTGGCAGCAAAAAGCCTAAACAAAAACAACGTTTGAAGTTTGCTTATGAGGAAACTGGTGCTTCTGTGAAAAATGACAAAGATATGGAGAAATTGAACCAGATGGATACGGATGGAGTCAATTTCCGCCATCAGAAACAGAAAGAAAAAGCCAAAAAGTTTTCTTATGAAGAAGCAAGAAAGAGAAAGGAAGCAAAGCAGCATTCCAAGAAAGCACAGGTCTATCAGGCAAATGAAGGAGAATCTCCTGGAAAGAAAAAATCCCGTTTGAAGTTTGGTGAAGGGGAATCTGTGAAAACAGAAAAAGCTTCTGTTGTCAAGAAAGCAGGAAGTGCAACTTCCGTAGCATTGCACCGTGAGATCAGCAAAAATGAAGACGATAATGCGGCGGTAGAAGGTGCCCATAAGTTGGAAGAAGGCGGCGAAGGTATTTACCGGCTGGAACAGAGAAGTGCCAGACGAAGGAAACAGAGGGCTTCCAGAAAGAGAAGCAGACTGGAGAGACAGGTAGAGAAACAGACACAGGCGGCAGCCCGTCAGGAGCAGAAGAAGCTGAAAAAGCAGATTCAGAAGCAACAGATCAAACGGGATTATGCCAAAGCGAAGCGAAGTGAACAGACAGTAGGAACAGCTACAAAAGGTACGATTGATTATATCAAGAAGATTGGCGGCAAAGTGACCAACTTCTTTAAAGAAAACCGGAAAGTGTATATCAGTGTAGCAGTTCTGATCGGATTGATGTTTCTGATCATAACGAATGTCACGTCATGCTCTGCAGTGTTTTTACAAAATGTGATCACTTACACAGGAACCAGTTATCTGTCATCGGATCAGGCAATCCGGGAAGCGGAACTGTATTATACACAGCTGGAAGCTAATCTGCAGGAGCGGATCAACAACATGGAATCTGAAGAACCGGGACATGAGGAATACCGATATAACATCGGACCTATTGAGCATGATCCGTTTATCCTGATCAGTTATCTGTCAGCAAAGTATGAAGAGTTTACGTTTGAACAGGTCAAGCCGGAGCTGGATGCTTTGTTTGCAGAGCAATATCATCTGACTACAGAAGCGGTCAATGAGACTGTGACAGAGACAGCAACAGTAAGAGTTGGAGAATCTTTGGGACAGGTTGTGACCAGTGGCTATTGTAACTGCCCAATCTGTTGTGGTATTTGGAGCGGAGGACCGACTGCCAGTGGAGCATATCCAACTGCCAATCATACCTTAGCGGTAGATGCTTCCAATCCGTTTGTTCCAATGGGAACAAAGGTGGTAATGAATGGTGTCGAATATACGGTAGAAGATACCGGAGCTTTCGCAAGATACGGGGTACAGTTTGACGTCTACTATGATAATCATGCGGCGGCATCTGCACATGGACATCAGACATGGGAATGTTATCTGGCAGATGATAATGGAAGTCAGGAAGTGGAAGTGACTAGGACAAGGGATGTAGATGTGCTGAATGTCACCTTAAATAGTGGAAACCTGATGTCAATCTGTCAGGACAGGCTGGGATTTTTCCAGAAAGAACTGTTCAGTGCCTACAACGATACAAAAGGCAACTTGCAGATGTTTGCAACACCGGTTGATTTTAACTGGTATTCCAGTGTGACCAGCTATTATGGATATCGGATTCATCCAATTTCAGGAGCAAATCAGTTACACAATGGTATGGATATCGGAGCACCGGAAGGGACAAAAGTAATGGCAGGGCTGACCGGAACAGTTACAACTTCTGCTTATAACGACAGCTATGGCAATTATGTTGTGATCAAGGACAGTAAAGGCTATGAACTGCGGTATGCACATTTAAGCAGCCGGAGTGTATCTGCAGGAGCATCCGTCACGAAAGGTGATGAGATAGGTCTTGTAGGAAATACTGGTAATTCCACAGGAAGCCATCTTCATATTGAACTTCTGAAAAATGGAGAGCGGTTAAACCCGATCTTTTATCTGGAAACTGGAGAAGGAGCAGGCTTTGGCGGCAATGAATATACCAGTGAAGCAGCACAGCGTTTGTTAAATGAAGCAGCGAGATATCTTGGAACACCATATGTATGGGGTGGATATTCCCCAAGTGGATTCGATTGTTCTGGATTTGTAAGCTACTGTCTGACAAACTCTGGTGTAAGGAATACAGGAAGACTAACAGCACAGGGACTGTACAACATTTGTACACCAGTATCCCAGTCGGAGGCGCAGCCGGGAGATCTGATTTTCTTTACTGGAACTTACGACGCAGGGGAGCCGGTAACGCATATCGGAATCTATGTAGGCAATGGTCAGATGATCCATTGTGGACATCCGGTGCAGTATACGTCCATCAATTCCCCATACTGGCAGAGCCATTTCTATGGATTTGGACGATGGTAAGAAAAAAGGGCGGCTGCATCAGCCGTCCGGAAAGGAGAACCGATGAAAAGTCTTGAAAAAGCTACGGCAGATTATGAGAAAGCCAAAGAGAAAATGGAAGCCTCCAAAGCCAGATATGAAGCAGATTTAAAGCGGTTCAAGGCTGCGGAGATTGCAAAAACAGAAGCGGAAAATCTGGAAATTGTAAGAATTATCCGTGCAATGGATATGAGTATTCCAGAATTGGAAGCTTTCAAAAAGAGAATGAAAAATGAACTGCCCGGCAGGGTAGAAATACAGAAGGAGGAAACAAAAGCCGATGATGAATCTGGAAAAAATGAAACAGAAGAAGAGAACAATTACTAAAAGCAGGGTAAAAAAGAGCCTGCTTGCAGCAACGACATTTCTTTGCCTGACAACACCTTTGCTCCAGACACAGACTGCTTATGCAGCTGAGAATACCACACCTGCAATCACGATTGAGAAACCGGATGGCTGGAAACAGGGAGAAACAACCATTGCTGTTACGGTAGATGCCAGTCATATGCCGGAAGGTTTCTCAATAGCAAAGATTGAAGCAAAAGCAGGAAAAGATGGAAGCTGGCAGGATGTAACCGGAAGCGGAAGTATCACGATCACTGGAAATCAGACAGTGTATGTGCGTGTGACAGATGGTGAGGGGAAGGTCTATGAGCAGAATCGCTCTATTAAGTGTTATGACACGGAAAAGCCGACACTCTCTGCTTCTCTGACAGATGGTGTGCTGACGATTCAGGGGAATGATACAGTATCCGGGATTACTGCGGTAACCGTCAATGGCACCACTTATACAGACTTGAAGGATGGAATGCTGAGAGTGCAACTGACACAGAAAGATTTTACTACAAAGCAGATTGAGATTACGGTAACAGATGGTGCTGGAAATACTTCTGAAAAGTATGTGTTGCAGAATCCTTACTATGAATGGGCAAAGAAGCAGGCAGAAAAACAGAAATCTTCCAGTGACAGCAATGGTGCAATGGCAACTACGACCAGTGCAGATGCAATGGGGACTGAAAAAACAACGACTTCTCCGCTTCCGCAGGATGCACAGGCTTCTGAGCCGACAGATGCAAAAGGGACCGTGGATGATCGGACAGTAACAGGTATTGAGAAACAGCTTAATAAAGAAGGCGAGACAGCAGATTCTGTTACCAAAACAGCTACGGAAGGCACAAAAGAGTTTTATACCATTTCAACTAAGAGTGGTAAGATTTTTTATCTGATCATCGACAATTCAAAATCTCAGGATAATGTGTATTTCCTTACCGAAGTCAGTGAGAAAGATCTGATGAACTTCACACTTTCTGATTCCGTGACACTTCCGGAAGTAGATACGGTTTATGCAGAACCAGAGAAAAAAGCAGAGGAAGAAAAACCGGAAACGACAGAGTCAGCTGAGAAAGATAAGGTAGAGGATGATATTCAGATGCCGGAAGATAAAAGTCCATTCGGAACGTATCTTTTGATTGCACTGGTTGCAGTCGGAGCTGCGGCAGGAGGATATTATTTCAAAGTCTATAAACCAAAGCATGAATATGATGACGAAGATGAGATGGAAGAGGATGAAGATGAATCCGAAGATTCAGAGTCAGAAAAACGGGAAGTAGACGATGCAGATGAGCAGGAAGAAAGTGCAGAACCGGAAATCCTGAGAGATGAAGATTTTAATGATGATGTACTGGAAGATGAAGAAGAGGAGCAGGAGTAAATGAAATTAGTGATTGCAGAAAAGCCATCGGTTGCGATGGCACTGGCTTCCGTGCTTGGAGCCAGAACAAGAAAAGATGGCTACGTGGAGGGAAACGGTTATATCGTTTCCTGGTGCGTAGGACATCTGGTTGGATTATGCGATGCATCGGAATACGATGAAAAATATAAAAAATGGAGATATGAAGATCTGCCGATTGTGCCGGAATGCTGGAGACACAAGATTTTGGAGGGCACAAAGAAGCAGTTCGGAATCTTGAAAAAACTGATGAGAGATTCCAAAGTAGATGAAGTGATTTGTGCCACTGATGCAGGACGTGAAGGTGAGCTAATCTTCCGTCTGGTGTATGAGCAGGCAGGATGCAAAAAGCCGATGAAGCGGCTCTGGATCTCTTCTATGGAAGAACAGGCAATTAAAGATGGATTTGCGTCATTAAAAGACGGTTCGTGTTATGACAGTCTCTATCAGTCAGCACTTTGCAGGGCAAAGGCAGACTGGCTGGTGGGAATCAATGCGAGCCGTCTTTTTTCCGTTCTGTATAACCAGAATCTGAAAGTTGGAAGAGTACAGACACCAACACTTGCCATGATCGTGGATCGAAATCAGAAGATCAAGGAATTTACCAAAGAAAAATATTATATGGCTCATATCAAGTTTGACGATATGGATGCGGTCACAGAGCATTTTCAGAAAAAAGAAGATGCAGATAGAGTGGCTGCGGACTGTATGGAGCGTATGTGCGAAGTGGAGAAGGATGATGTGAAAGAGAAAACGGTTCGCCCTCCAAAACTCTATGATCTGACCACTCTGCAGAGGGAAGCAAACAGAATGTTTGGCTATACCGCTCAGCAGACATTGGATGCCGTGCAGGAGATGTATGAGCAGAAGCTTGTTACTTATCCGAGAACAGACAGCCAGTATCTGACAGATGAGATGGGAGAAAGCACAGAAACTCTGATTCAGATGTTGCTTGGGAAAATGCCCTACGCCGAAGGGCTGGAATATCAGCCGGACGTGAGTAAGGTATTAAATTCAAAGAAAGTATCTGATCACCATGCAATTATCCCGACCATGGAAGTAGCAAAGGCAGATATAGGTAAACTGAAAGAACGAAACTGCAAGATTTTGTATCTGATCAGTGCCAGGGTACTGACAGCAACCGCAGATCCTTATATTTATGAAAGCCATAAATGCCAGATTACCTGTAATTATCATACGTTTTATCTCACGGCAAAGAAAACAAAGCAGGAAGGATTCAAGTCGATCGAAAATAAATTGAAACAGTTCTTTGGCGTAAAGAGTGAAAAAGAAGAGCCGGAGCTGGATATCTGGGATGGCAAGCATTACGGTCCTTGTGATTCTTTTGTATCGGAGCATTTTACACAGCCACCGAAACAGTACACAGAAGATACCCTGCTTTCTGCGATGGAACGTGCAGGGAATGAAGAACTGACCGAAGATACAGAAAAGAAAGGACTTGGCACACCGGCAACAAGGGCAGCAATCATTGAAAAACTGATTCAGTCTGGCTTTGTGAAAAGGGAAAAGAAAAATCTGGTGCCGACAGATGATGGCAATGTCCTGATTACGGTTCTGCCGGATGAGATTAAATCTCCGAAGATGACAGCAGAGTGGGAAATGGCATTGAATCACATTGCCCAGAATACAGAGACAGCAGATGAATTCCTAAATGGGATTACAGAGCTGATGCAGGAACTGGTTGCCAGATATCAGGGGATTTCAGAAGAAAAGAAAGAGCAGTTTCAGGGAAAAGCAAAAGGAGAAGTCATTGGCAAATGTCCCCGCTGTGGAGCTGATGTCAGGGAAGGAAAAGTAAACTTTTACTGTTCTGACCGGAACTGTGCTTTTGCCTTATGGAAGAATGATAAATTCCTTGCAAGCCAGGGGAAAAAGATGGATAAGGCGGCAGCAAAGAAGTTCCTGTCTAAAGGAAAAATCCATTATAAGGATCTGTTATCCAGAAAAACAGGGAGACAGTATGAAGCAACCGTGGAGATGGTTGATCTCGGCGAGGGAAATGTGCAGTTCAATCTGAGTTTCCCGCAACGATAAGCAGTGTATTGCAGGCAGTCTAAGGACTGTCTGTTTTAATACAAATATTATGAAAGAGAGGACCTTAGCATGAAGAAAAAAGGTAATTTTAGAAAAGTAGTATCTGGCTTGCTGGCAGGCATGACAATGCTAAGTACAGTGTTATCTCCGATGACAGCATATGCAGCGGAGATCCAGCCAGAGAAAAAACCGCCACTTTATGAGGACGTGAAAGACCTTCTGGATGAAGATGAGGTGGTGACTGCCAAAGATTATGAAATCGAAACAGGCAGTGTATTTGATGTGAAATCAGATTACACAGGACTGGAAATCAAGGATGATAACAAGGTCAAAGTCACATTCGAGGAAGCAAAGAACGACAAGGATGAGGATTTTACGACAGATCATGCGGACACTTACAAAGCGGTCTATTATGTGGAACCGGTAAATCAGGAGCATCCGAAGTACCAGATCAGCCGAAAACTGATTGTGCGTGAGAAAGCAACAGAAGCTCAGACAGAGGTGGCAGGGAGTGAAGCAGTGACCGAATCCGAAAAAGCTGTAAGTGAACAGCAGACAGAGGAAGCGGAGGATTCCGAAGCAGACTCGGAGGTTACCGATATTGACGCTGATGAATTTGATGATTTGGTAGAGCAGGCACAGAACCAGGATACCTATGATGAAGAATCAGGGTTAGAGCTTCATGATGTTTTGGAACAGGCAGGAGACGAAGGTGTGGATCTTGATTCTATGGAAGAAGGAGAGATTGCAACATTTGAAGCAGTTTCAGCTTATTCAGCAAGAAGTACACAGCAGGTAACAATTGAAAAAGGACCACTGTATAGATATGCAGATTATAATCTTGGAACCTATCTGACAGAGCCGTACTATATCAGCTACGGAAGCGTCAGAGCAATTGCGTATTGTGTACAGCCAGCAAAGCCAGGACCTGGATCTGGAAATTATACAATTACAAAGATTGGAGACAATCAGGCGTTAGCAAAAGTGTGCTATTACGGTACAGATGCCGCAGGAAGTGAAAGCTTTTTTGCAAATAAATACACGGATTTTTCAGAAGGAAAAAGATTCATCATTATTCATATGGCTGCATCATATGCCAACGGAAGTAGTGATGCCTTTTACGGAACAAATGCTACAGGAGAGGCTTTGGCAAAAGAACTCTATAATTATTGTGTGAATAAGCCGGAAATACCAGATGTAGCGATGTCATTTTCAAAGCCGAATGTAAAAGCTTATGTAGATGGAAATGTTCAGAGAACGGAGAACATTCAGTTCAACGCATCTTCCCAGCAGAAAATCACAATGGACTTACCAAAAGGAGTAAAGCTCCATAATGTATCTACTGGAACCGTAAGTGCGGCAGGTGCAAGCGTAACAATTGGAGGAGGAACCACGTTTTATCTTTCAGCGCCTCTGACACAGACAAAAGATGTAAGCGCTACTTTTTCTGCAAAAATGAAGGGAAGTATTACAAAAGATTATTCAGCATATAAACTGACTACGAATGCAAGTGTTCAGGATCTGGCATTTGTGTTTGGAGAAGGTGTCGCTGATGAAAAATATGTAAGCTTAAAGGTGTCCTGGATTGAACAGGCTACGATTGAAATCGTAAAGAAAGACGACACGGCGGATGTTAATCTTGCGGGTGCAGTATTCGGTATATACAGCGATGAGTCTTGCACAAAACTGATCACTCAGATGCCGGCAACAGATAAGAATGGAAAATCTTCTGTTACGATCATCAAGACACAGGATACTGTTTATCTGAAAGAGATCATAGCACCACAGGGATATGTGGTAAATGCAACGGCAACAAATGTAAAACTGGTAGCAAGTAAGACCTCAGCTGTAACCGTGGAAAATAAGGAACAGCTGGCAGAGCTTACCATTTACAAAGAAGGACAGGTGCTTACCGGAGCAGAGGTCAGTGAGAATGGAACGGTATTCCAGTATGAAAACCGCAGACAGAAAAATGCAGTATATAACGTGTATGCCGGAGCAGATATCGTAACTGCTTATGGCACAAAAGTGTACAGCAAAGGGGACCTTGTAAAAGAAAATCTGACAACAGGTGAGAATGGTTCTGTTACACTGAAGAACCTGCATCTTGGATGCTATGTGGTGAAAGAAGCAAAAGCACCGGACAATTTCTATAACGGCAGCGAAGAAAAGCCAGTGACTCTGACCTATGCCGGACAGAATAAAGAAGTTGTATTTGCAGATGTGACTTTTAACAACGAGAGACAGAAAGCAGATGTTTCCGTAGTAAAACAGGATAAAGATACCAAGAAACCACTGAATGGCGGTATTTTTGCTCTGTATGCATCCGATGATATTAGAAATGCAGACGGAACCGTTGTTGTGAAAAAAGGAACATTGATTGAGAAAGCAACTACTGGAGCAGATGGAACTGCAAAATTCACAGCAGATCTTCCGATTGGATATTCCTATTCTGTAAAAGAAGATCAGGCGCCGGAAGGCTATGTAAGAAATACAGAAGATGTGTATACGTTCAAGTTTTCTTACACCAATGATAAAGAAGCAACCGTATCTTTTGCCCATACCTTCAGCAATGACCGTGTGACAGCAAAGATCAATTTATTCAAAGTTGATAAAGAGACAGGAAAAGCAGTACCACAGGGAGATGCCACACTGAAAGGTGCAGTTTATGGTCTGTATGCCCGTGAAGATATCGTGCATCCGGATGGAGCAACTGGAACTATTTATAAAGCAGGAGAACAGGTAGCTTCTCTTACAACCGATGACAAAGGACAGGCTTCTGTAAATGGCTTATATCTTGGCAAATATTATATCAAAGAGATCACACCGCCGACCGGATACCTGGCAGATACAGAAGAGCATGATCTTACGTGCAGTTATGAAGGAGATATGACAGCAGAAGTGAAAAGAGAGTGCACTTCCAGTGAGCAGGTCATCAAACAGCCATTTCAGATCATCAAAGCAGCCAACAATGGAAAGACCGATGCAGATCTGTTATCCGGAGCTGGATTTACAGTTTATCTGAAATCTTCCCTTACAAAGAAAGCAGATGGAAGCTATGATTTTGATTCTGCCAAACCAGTAGTGAGTGGAGAAAATGGAGTAACTGAGATTTTCACAGATGAAAAAGGGTATGCCTGCAGTATTCCATTACCATTTGGAAGCTATATCGTGCGTGAAACTACAACACCGCACAATTACAAGCCAGTCGATGATTTTGAAGTGAATATCACAGAACATCATCCAAACGAGCCACAGATCTGGCGAGTGCTTCTGGATGAAGAGTTTAAGGCAAAACTGAAAATCGTGAAAAAAGACGATGAAACAAAGAAATCTGTATTGATTGCCGGAACAGAATTTAAGGTATATGACCTGGACAACAAGAAGTATGTGGAGCAGGTAACAACTTACCCAGTGACAACTACTCACAAGTCCTATTTTACGGACAGCCAGGGATATCTGATCATGCCGAAGAATCTGAAGATCGGACATTACCGGATTGAGGAAGTCAACGCACCGGAAGGGTACACAATCAATAAGAACTATGTAGAGATTGCGGTGGATGCAAATACAGCATACCAGATGGATTCTGAGAGCGGAGATGCCATTATTACGGTAGACTACGAGAACCATCCGGTAAAAGGAAAGCTGACGATCTATAAAAAAGGTGAGATGCTGACCGGATTTAAAAAGGACTTTGTTTATGAAGAAAGATACCTGAAGGGTGCATCATTTCATGTCTATGCAGCTGAAAATATCTATACACCGGATTATCAGAAAGATGAAAACGGAAACAGACAGCTGATCTATGCAAAAGATGCACTGGTAACAACGGTAACGACCGGGGAAGACGGAAAAGCAGTTGCAGAGAATCTGCCGCTTGGTTCTTACTATGTGGTAGAAAAGACTGCACCGGAAGGATTCGTTTTGAACCATGACAGATCAGAAGTCGCATTTGTCTATGCCGATCAGGATACACCTGTGATTGAACAGGAAGTGACTGTTGGCGATGACCGACAGAAAGTTGCAATCCAGGTAGAAAAACAGGATGCAGAAAATGGTGCAACCGTAGCAGGAGCTGTCTTTGGTATCTATAACAAAGCGGATATTAAGGCAGATGGAAAAGTGATCGTGAAAGCAGACACACTCTTACAGGAAATGACTTCTGATAACGATGGTCTTGCAACATGTACGCTGGATCTGCCACTTGGACAGTATTATGTGAAAGAGTTAAAAGCACCGGCGGGATTTGTATCCTCTGATGAAGTTCTGAATCTGGATGCTTCTTACCAGGGACAGGATGTGAAGACAGTAAAACTGAAAACAGTGAAAAAGAACCAGCCGACAACAGTAGAAATTACAAAATCTGATGTAACAACAGGTGTGGAACTGGATGGGGCAAAACTCACCGTTCTTGATAAAGAAGGAAATGTTGTGGATCAGTGGACTTCTGTAAAAGATCAGCCACATGTGATCAAACGACTGACAGTTGGAGAGGAATACACTCTTCGTGAGGAAATGGCACCGTATGGATATCTGAAAGCAATGGATGTGAAGTTCACGCTGGAAGATAGAGCCGAGATTCAGAAAGTAGAGATGAAAGATGAAGTTCCAACAGGACTTCTGATCATCAACAAAAATGGAGAATTTCTGGATAAGATAACACTTCTGGATCATGTAAAAGGTACCGTGGAGCATCTCTTTGAGTATGTAACCGGAAGCCTTTCAGATGTGACGTTCGATGTATTTGCTGCGGAAGATATCAAAGCGGCAGATGGTGTCAGTGAAGATTATTTCAAAGCAGATGAAAAAGTGGGAACCATTACCACAGATTCCAATGGTATTGCACAGATGGGAGATCTCCCGGCTGGAAAATACTATGTGAAGGAAGTGAAAACAGCCCATGGTTATGTGCTGGACAAAGAGCCGAGATATGTTGACCTTTCCTACCGTGATCAGGACACACCAGTCATCACTTATGATGAGAAATGGCAGAATGCCCGTCAGAAAGTAAAGGTTACGGTTCTGAAGAAAGAAAAAGATACAGACCGTGTTCTTGCAGGTGGTGTCTTCGGTCTTTATACCAGTGAAGATATCAAAAATGCAAAGGGCGAGGTACTTCTTGAGAAAGACAGTCTGATCGAGCAGCGGGTAACGGATGAAAAAGGACAGATTATTTTTACGGCAGATCTTCCGGTAGACGGAAAATACTATGTGAAAGAAATCTTTGCGCCGGACGGATTTGTTACAACAGAAGAAGTACAGGAATTTACCTTTGAATATGCCGGAGAAGACCAGGCAGAAGTAAGCTACGACTTTACTTTTGAAAATCAGCCAACCACAGTGGAGCTGTCCAAAACAGACCTGACAACAGGTAAAGAACTTCCAGGTGCACACCTGAAAGTAACGGATTCAGATGGCAATACAGTAGATGAATGGACTTCTACGGAAGAATCCCATGTGATCAAAGAACTGGTTGTTGGTAAGAAATACACCATGACAGAGACAAAACCGGCAGATGGATATGTCACTGCAGAAAGTATTACTTTCACAGTAGAGAATACAGCAGAGGTTCAGAAGCATGAGATGAAAGATGATGTGACAAAAGTAGAGATCAGTAAGACTGATATCACAGGAGAAACTGAGATTCCAGGTGCGAAACTGACGATTCTCGATAAGGATGATCAGGTAGTAGAGAGCTGGACTTCCACAGAGGAAGCACACTATATCGAAAAACTTCCAATCGGTAAATATACCTTACGTGAAGAGCAGGCACCGAAAGGATATATTCTGACATCGGATGTTAGTTTTGAAGTAAAGGATACTGGAGAGATCCAGAAAGTAGCTATGAAAGATGACACTGCCAAGGGAAAAGTGATTCTCAATAAGACAGATAAATCATCAGGAGAACCGCTGAAAGGGGTAGAATTTGAACTCCGTGACAGCAAAGGAAAAGTTCTGGAAACCTTAAAGACAGATGCTGCCGGTCATGCAGAAAGTAAGCTGTATGAGATTGCCACATTTAAGAACGGCAAATATGATACCGCTATCAAGTATTATCTGGTGGAAACAAAGACACTGGACGGATACACACTGGATCAGACCAAGCATGAAGTGACATTTGCCTATGCAGATGACAGTACACCGGTTGTAGAAGTTACCTTTAATCTGACAAATGAGAAACCGGAAGTTCCAGAAACACCGAAAACACTGGATACACCACAGTCCCATGAAGAGACAAAGGTATCAAATGCACCGAAAACAGGTGACAGCACGAATATTTGGCTGCCGATTCTTCTTCTGGTAATCTCCACAGGAGGTATGGCAGGACTTTATATCAGAAAAAAGAAAAACAGAAAATAGTAAAGTAATTAATTTGTAGTAAAGGGGGGCCCTGAATCAGGGCTCCCTTTTCAATACAACTAATGAAAGAAAGGAACAGAAAACTATGATGAAAACAATGGTAAAAAGACAGGAAGCAAAAAAGAACCAGGAGAAAACTTTAAAGAGAATGATGGCTTATCAGAAGAAAGCCGAGCAGATGGTCAGTAGAAAAAGAGTGAACCATCACATGATCAGAAAGGGGTAAAAGCGTATGATGAACAGAAAAGAATTTTATGAATATGTCAAAGACAATGTAAAGGAGTATCTGCCAGAGTCTTATAAGGACGCAGAAATTAAACTGCAGGAAGTAGAAAAAAACAACGGTTTGAAGCTGACAGGTATTACGATTCCAAACGGAGATCAGAGAATCGTACCGACAGTCTATCTGGATTCCCTCTACCAGGAATATATCCATGGAAAAGATGTAGACTCTTGTGTTAGCGATGTGGCTGATATGCGTATTGAGGCACAGGGAAAAGCAGAATTTTTTGATATGGGAGTTCCAGATATTCTGGATTATGAAAAGATGAAGGACAAATTACAGATGAGAATTTGTGATAAGGAATGGAATACCGATCTTCTTGCAGATAAAGTAGTCACAGAACACGGAGATTTTGCAGCTTATTATGCAGTAAATCTGGAGGAAAATGGAGAAGGGATCAGCAGTATTCCGGTAACTGTTTCTCTGATGAACGAGTGGGGAGTATCTGCCGAACAGATTCAAGCGGATGCGATGGTGGCAGACCGAAAACGTGGTGTCACACTTATGGATATGAATGAGATTATCAAATCTATGATTTTTGGTGAAGAACCAGAAAACCTGCTGAATGAAAAAATGGATATGGAAGCCATGGAAAACCTAATGTTCTGTCTGACAAACAAAGCTAAGATGAATGGAGCGTCCCTGTTACTGCAGGAAGATATTCGTAAACAGATTGGGGAATGCCTGGGAAGTGATTACTTTGTCATCCCATCTTCCATTCATGAAGTGCTGATTCTTCCTGATAACGGCATTTTTCAGGTTCCGGAATTAAATGCGATGGTACAGGAAGTCAATGAGACAAAGGTGGAGAGACAGGAGCAGCTTTCCGATAAAGTTCAGTTTTGTGATGGGAAAACGGCAGTTATGGAAAATGCTGAGCGTAGGGAAGCTCGTTTGGAGAAAGAAAAAGCAGCCGAAAAAGCGGAAGTAAAAGGTGGAATCCATGGAAGACTGGAGAAAGCTAAGGCAGAAATCAAGGCAAAAGAGGGAGACAAAGTGCCAAAGAATAAGTCAAAAGAGCTTGCCACAGCATTATAAAGAGTAACAACGATGATTTTAAGGGGACTGTGCTAAGCAGTCCCTGATTTTATGAAAAGGAGTAGCGCATGGCAAATAAATTATATGCAATGGAACAGCTGACGGAAGAGGTGGCAAAAGATGTAGCTGCCAGTCCGCAGGAATGGATGCGGTTCCTAAACACTGCATCCAGACTGTACAAATACACTTTTCCAGAACAGCTTTTAATTTATGCACAGCGACCGGAAGCAACTGCCGTAGCATCCATGGAAATCTGGAATCAGAAGATGTACCGCTGGATCAAAAAGGGATCCAAAGGGATTGCCTTGATTGACAATACTTCCGGACCGAAAACGAAACTTCGGTATGTATTTGATGTGCAGGACACTTATAAAGTGCGGAATCTTGGAAAGGATCCTCAGTTATGGAATCTTCCGGTGGAAGGAGAACAGCTGGTGGCAGATTATCTGCAGGAGCAGTTATCACTGGAAGATACAGAAGGAGGACTTGCTGAAAGTCTGCATCAGGCAGCGAAGGAGAGTATGCAGGAATGGCTTCCAGATGCATTGGAAGAACTGAGACTGGACGTAACGGGGACATTTCTGGAAGAACTGGACGAACAGAATCAGGAAGTCGAATTTCGGGAACTGATGACCAATAGTGTCTGGTATGTATTACTAAACCGGTGTGGACTGGATGCACAGGAATATCTGGATGCAGAGGATTTTCGGCATATTACGGACTTCAATCAGCTGAAAGTATTAGGACATCTGGGAAGTGCAGTCAACGAGATCAGCAGACCAGTCCTGATGCAGATTGGACGATATGTTCTGAATGATCTGGAAAATGACCTGAAAACGGTTGCAAAAGAAAAAGAAGTAGTCTATAATGAATTTAACACGTTAATGCGTGAAAACAGTACAAATAAAACAGAAGATAGAGAAGAAAATAAGGAGGAAACAGACTATGAGAGAGATCACTTACAGCCAGAACGGAGAGTATCAGATTCCAGATATCAGCCTGGAAGAGACGAGAGGAACCATCGGGAAGTATGGAATGATGAGGAAAGAGTATCTGAGAAATCACAAGGTAGCAAGGTTCAACATTCTGACTCTGCAGAACCGTCTGGACAGTCATCTGATGGAGATCGACAGTCAGGCAAGACAGAGAGTAGACAACCTGATGAACGAACTTCTGGAGAAAGATCCGGCACCGGACAAGATGGCAGACACAATGGCGTGGACCAGACACATGAACCAGATCAAAGCACAGGCAGAGGAACTGGTGATTCAGGAGATTATTTACAGTTAAGCCTGTTCCCAACAGAAGAGGAACAGTTAGGGGAAATAAGGAAAGCGGCAGCTGCATTAGAACAGCCAGCCGCTTTTCTTATTTCTGATGAAGTGGTAGACGATATTCTCCGAACAGGAAGCGGACAGAAAAATACGCTGTTTCACATTACTGCAAGATTGATTGAGGGTCTGGACAATGAAGAAATGCAAAGCTT
>OLWZ01000560.1_pt1 | contig 21162 bp, 8 predicted proteins | sample 1674011 | NCBI WGS metagenome assembly OLWZ01 (sample SAMEA103958137, study PRJEB25191) | human gut metagenome | biome: human-associated habitat [ENVO:00009003]; feature: intestine environment [ENVO:2100002]; material: feces | place: Germany | collected 2013/2015 | reverse complement strand
CAAAACTCTTGATGGAGTAGATATTCTGCTTGCCTAGATTATGTCCGGCACCCCAGTCCTTGTTCAGCATATTCAGGAAATTGAAAAAGTCTATCGAGGCCTCGATGGAATGAGTCTTATAGATCTTGAAGTTCTTGTTCAAGCGCAAATCGAAAGTACCGTAGAAGCCATTTACGCCACCGTTACGCTCGGCAACCTTCCCATAGTTTTTACGGATATAATCTTTTACGCTCTTCTCCGCTTCCGGATTGTCCAAGATCGCTTGGATACCCTCACGAAGATATTGAGGCGTATTACTATCGTTCGGGTCATAGATATAAGCCAAGTCGTTGGATGATACGAAATCACCGTTCATATTACCACTAACCGCTAAAGAGTAGCGGGTTCCACCGATCCCGGAGAAACGCAAGCCTACGCTGATTCCCCAGAAAGAAGGAGCCGTACCGTAGAATACGACCTTATGGCGGAATTGGTTGTCCGAGTAAGTCATGGTACTCAAATCACGAGGATCATCTTTTACCATCAAGGCTAGAGTCGCTGTATTCGCTACGTTACCGTTGTAAGAGGTGTTATCCTTGGAATCGTTCCACGTATAGCTGAAAGAAAGCTCGCCATCCTTGAAATAACGCCAAGTTCCATCTACCACGAACGCATATTGGTTGATTTTTCCATCGCTGATTAATTCCAGCACACGGCCTACCTTATTACTTTTACGTCCTTGCATCCAGTCGGTAGCTCCGTTCTTAGTATTGATACTCTCGGCGGGGACGAACACGCCACGATTCCCCTCGGCGGCGATACGGAAGTAAGGCTCATCCACCATATTACGGTCTACGTACATATAATTATGGCGTGCCCAGTTGGCGTAAGCACTGATACCTACCCGCAAGCGATCGGAGAAGAAATGCGTGTAGCTGGCGTTCAACTTATATACTACCGGTACACGGGCATCCTTACTATTCATATTGATCGTGCTGATCTTTTGGATATTCGGGTTGTTGAATAAATCAACGCCCGGAGCGGTAGAAGGATCTTTGCGGTATGCCGGGAAATTCGGTGTCGGAACCAAATTGCCTTGTATATCCACGGACGCTACCTTCGTACCGTCGAACAGCATATTGTTGATCATGGAATAGTTGTTTAAATCCGAACCGAAGATACCGGCGCCAAGGCGGATAATATCTTGATGTTTATCATTCACGTCCCACGTGAATTGAACGCGGGGTTGCAACTGGAAGGTGGAGATTACGTTGTCCGTACGTAAGCCTAGTTCGTCATAAACAGTCTGGTTAAAGTTCGCGTGGTTGAAATAACGGGTATAATCCGCACGGATACCGGCCATGACCTCGAATCCGGTGAAAAGCTTCGTTTGTAATTGTCCGTAGATAGCGGAGTTCAAGGTATTCATCTTTACGGTAGGATCATCTACCAAGGCGATTTCCCGGGCATAGCGGTAAGGAGTCATATGCTCGAAATTATCCAGTCCCGTGAAATAAAACCGTCCGTTCATCTCACTGCCGTAGAGTGATTTCATATTGGTGTACATGAAGTCCGCTCCGAATGTATAGTTGATGCGGTCCGTATTATAATACATATTGTCTACCAATTGAAGTACATTATCCTTAAAATGTTCGGGAGCGTAGCGTTGACCTCCAAGTTGGATGGAAGTGTACATGCTCTTGTCACCAGAAATAGATTCCACGTTCTCTACGATTGCTCTCGGAATATTAGAACTTGGCAATTGCTTGTTCGGGGTCGTGGCCTCGTAAACCAAGAAATGTTGAAGCTTCAACTCATTGGTCAGTTTCGGGCTTAATACCGAGCGTAAGGTAGCGAGTAAGCTGTTGTTATGCGATTTGCGATCGATCCAAACCTCGTAAAGATTGATGCTGGAGTTATCGCTCTCGCTCTGTTTATTATCCTCGTTGATGAAATTATTGCGAATGGTTAACAAGTTGGTAGCGTTCAACTGCCAGTCGATACGGGCGAAGACTGCGTTCGTCTGCTTCTTCTTGCCGAACTCCCCGAATTGAGGATCATTGGAGACTCCGTATTTAGTACGGGCGATATCCAGATAACGGTCTAGCGTAGATTGAGTGACATTATAGCGAGACTCGTCCGCCGCCGTCTTGATATCCGCTATATAAATCGGACGGGAATCCTGTTGGTGATCCCATACGACATAGAAGTGCGCACGGTCTTTCACGATCGGGCCTCCCAAAGAGAAACCATATTGATAGGTAGAGAAGTCGGAAGTCGATTTATTTCCCCGTATATCATAGGAGCTGGATAACCAATCGGCACGACCGAATCCGAATACACTTCCGGTGAAAGTATTGGTTCCTGATTTCGTGACAGCGCTCACGGTGCCGCCCCCGGAACGTCCGTTGGTCACGTCATATTGATTGGTTACCACCTCAAATTCGCGGACGGCTTCCATGGATATCGTATAAGCGCCGGAAGTCGTTCCGCTCGCTACGGTTCCTTTAGCCGTCATACCGTCGATGGTGTAATTCGTTGAGGATGATAATTGCCCGGCGATATTTCCTCCGCTACTCAATGGCGAGAGATCCATTAGGGATGTGAAGTTACGGCCGTTTACAGGAAGCTTCGTGATATTTTGAGCGGAGATAGATGTTGCCGCACCGATCTTCGGAACCATGTTCTTCAAGGAATTAGCGACTACCTCGACGGCTTGTATCTCCACCGATTCCTCCGCCAGCTTGAAATCCACTCGAAGCATATCCCCTTGGTTCAATGCGTATCCTGTCTTTTTCTGTTCTCCATAACCGATATAAGAAGCTGTAACGGTATAAGGAGAACCTAGCGGAAGCTGCTTGATGGTGTATTCTCCTTTATCGTTCGTGATAGAACCCGTGAAGAATCCGGTAGATTCATTCTTGACTTGGATCGTGGCTCCGATCACCGATTCCCCTTTATTATCCATGACCGTACCGGTGATAATCGCTTGCGTTCCTTGCGCAGACAAGAGAGCCGGCAAGCAATTAAAAAATAACAAACAGGCAAGCAGCCTGCATGTAAGTTTGTTAAACATCCTCATAATAATCTTTTTAAAATTAAACCTAAATATCTTTTACGGCGCAAAAGTAAATGTCCGGTTTTGCAAAGAGATTACATCCGTGTGTAGGTTTAAATAAAGAAAAAAGCCTAATGAAGGATATCCATTAGGCTCAACGAGAAAATTATAAATGTGTCTATAAAAAAGAAGGTTAGTCCTCGTCCAAAGTCTTGATAATGGTAGATGCTATCTTGGATGAACTCTTGCGGCTGCTCTTTCTGAGTTTATCCGGGTTCTCAAGATTCATGCAGGTAAAGAAGTTATTCCCCCTATATACCTCATTTTTATCTTTGTCGAATAAGGTATAGCTGACGATATGGAAAAGCGTGCGCAAGGGTTGGTCTTGCCATTTAAGATAATGCTGGTTTAATACTAGCAGATAATCAGCGTCAGCATTATCCAATACCTTTTGTAACTCTTCGGTCGGCACGGCTGAAAGATCGGAATAGCAATCCTCGCTCTCCCCGTTAACCTTGATCTCATTCAGTACCTGTCCGGTCACTTGTGTAGCGTTTGCCGGAATAAACTTGCAATCTCCGTTCTTTACGGATGCGGCGATATTCTCGGCGATGATCGTATTATACGTTTGGTCGATACTATCCGCTTTCATACCGGTCTCTTCGGCGATCATCCCATTGTAGAAATAGTTTGATTTCACGTTATCGTGCAAACCTACGATGAGAATTTGCTTTGCATGATAATTGTCACCTTCCTTCTTACTTTCTTTAGCGTTCGCTGCTATAGAAGCTACGGCTAAAAAGAACATAACCGTAAAGATTCTGATTTTAAATAACCTTTCCATGATTCTTCTATTAAATTCTGTGTCTATTAATTTCGGAGGCAAAGATATTAGCGGGGTGTTGCAGGGATATTACGGTTGTATAAAGTAATAGTTACCGATAATCCCCCCTGTACCGGCTTGGATATTAAAATCGTGGATTCGTTGTAAAGTCTATTCTACCGTGTGGATGAGTTCAATCAAAAGGCGGTTACCAAGAAACTTTAAGGAGATATAGAAACAAGGGTTGTTTTTAAGGTTCAAAGAACGCTAAAAACAACCCCTGTTATTTTTACTTATTATTCTCGATCCACTTGCGAGCGTTCACGAACGCCTCGATCCATGGAGTGACCTCGTCGTTCTCCTTACGGTCGGCGGGGTAATAACCGCACTGCCAAGGGAAGATCGCACGTTCGGGGTGAGGCATCATGGCTAAATGGCGGCCGTCCTTTGAGCAAACACCGGCAACGGACCAAGGAGAACCGTTCGGGTTGGCGGGATAGCCATCGTAGTTGTATTTAGCGATGATGTTGTACTCCTTCTCCTCGTAGGGGAACTCGAACTTACCTTCACCATGAGCTACCCATACACCCAACTTCGTGCCGCTCAAGGAGCCGAACATTACGGAGTTGTTTTTCGGGATCTCCAAGCTAACGAAGTTAGACTCGAACTTATGGGAATCATTGTGAACCATCTTATGCTTTTTCTCGTGCTCCGGATAAACCAAGCCTAACTCGGCCATCAACTGGCAACCGTTACAGATACCCATGCTCAACGTATCTTTACGTGCGTAATAGTTGTCGATCGCTTTCTTGGCTTTCTCGTTATACAAGAAACCGCCGGCCCAGCCCTTGGCGGAACCTAATACGTCGGAGTTGGAGAAACCACCGCAGAATACGATGAAGTTTACATCCTCCAAAGTCTCACGTCCGCTAGCCAAGTCCGTCATATGGACATCCTTCACGTCGAAACCAGCCAGATACAAGGCGTAAGCTGTCTCACGCTCGCATTGCGTACCCTTCTCACGGATTACCGCAGCCTTGATGCCGTTCGGAGCGCGGCGTTCGGCTGAGAGTCCGTAAGAAGAAAGCTTTCCGGTAAAGTCCTTGTGGAACTTGTACTGTACGGGCTGCATCTTATAGTTCTCGAAACGGTTTCCGGCACAAACGCTTCCGCTCTGCTTTACATCCAGTTTATAAGAAGATTCGTACCATACGTCACGCATATAGTCGATGCCGAAGTGATATTGGATGCCGTCTTTCGATACCAATACATGGCGCTCGTCGGTCGGTTTGGCGATGATGGCGAAACCTACGCCAGCTTCTTCCATCAACTTTTCGAATGCCTTCTTGTCCTTTACCTGAACCAAGATACCCGGATTCTCGGCAAACAGGATCTTCACGATATCGCTCTCGGAGATCTTATCCAAGTTGACATCCAAACCACCCTCTACGTTGGCGAAGCACATCTCTAACAGGGCGGTGATCATACCTCCCGCTGAGATATCGTGTCCGGCAAGGATGAGTCTCTTCTCGATCGCATCTTGTACGGCGTTGAAAGCGTCACGGAAGTATTCCGGATCTTTCACGGTCGGAACCTCATTACCCAGCTTGTTCAAAGCTTGAGCGAAAGCGGAACCACCCAACTTCAAGGTATCGAAAGAGAAGTCTATATAATAAATGTATGTATTCTTGTCTTGAGCTACTACCGGGGAGACGATTTTCTTGATATCGCTAACCTCTGCACCTGCGGAGATAATCACCGTACCCGGGGCGATCACCTTATCGTCGCCATATTTCTGCGTCATGGATAAGGAGTCCTTACCGGTCGGGATATTAATACCTAAGCTGCAAGCGAAGTCGGAAGCGGCTTGTACGGCTGTGTACAGACGGGCATCCTCACCTTCGTTACGGCACGGCCACATCCAGTTGGCACTTAAGGATACGCTCTCCAACTTATCTGTCAGCGGAGCGAATACGATATTGGTCAATGACTCGGCGATTGCCATAACGGAACCGGCGGCCGGATCAACCATGGCTACCTGGGGAGCGTGACCGATAGAAGTTGCGATACCAGCTTTCCCGCGGTAATCCAACGCTACGGCACCTAAGTCGCTCAACGGCAATTGTAATTCACCTTGACATTGCTGGCGGGCGATCTTACCGGTTACGGAACGGTCTACTTTGTTTGTTAACCAATCCTTGCAGGCTACGGCCTCCAATTGAAGTACGTTCTCCAAATAATGGTGAAGTTCGGATTCTTTGTAAACAACCGGTTGATAAGATTCAGTGACCGTATGGTCTGTCATAACCGTTCTAGGCGGTTTACCGAACATATATTCCAGCTTGATATCGATAGGTTTTACGCCGTCCGCTTGTTCGAAGACAAACTTCATGTCGTTAGTAGTCTCGCCTACCACATACATCGGGGCACGTTCACGATCCGCGATACGTTTTACACGGGCTACATCTTCTTCTTTCATCAATAAGCCCATGCGCTCTTGGCTCTCGTTTCCTACGATCTCCTTCGCTGAGAGAGTCGGGTCACCAATCGGCAATTTGCTCATATCGATGTGTCCGCCGGTAGCCTCCACCAACTCAGACAAGCAGTTGAGGTGTCCACCCGCACCATGGTCATGGATAGAGACGATCGGGTTCTCGTCAGACTCGGCGATCGCACGGATCACGTTAGCCGCACGTTTCTGCATTTCCGGGTTGGCACGCTGTACGGCGTTCAACTCGATACCGCTTGTATATTGCCCCGTGTTTACGGAAGAGACGGCTCCACCACCCATACCGATACGGTAGTTATCGCCACCGATCACAACCACTTTCTCGCCCGGTTCCGGATCGCCCTTCAAGGCATCACGCATATTTGCGAAACCTACACCGCCGGCAAGCATGATTACTTTGTCGTAAGCGTATTTCTTATCGTTCTCCGTGTGCTCGAAAGTCAATAAAGAACCACAGATAAGCGGCTGGCCAAATTTATTACCGAAATCGGAAGCGCCATTGGAAGCCTTGATCAAGATCTGCTCCGGAGTCTGGTATAACCAAGGACGAGGGTCTAGGACTTTCTCCCATTCGCGAGCGCCTTCCGTACGAGGGTAAGAGGTCATATAGACCGCTGTTCCCGCTATCGGCAAGGATGCCTTACCACCGCCCAGACGGTCACGAATCTCACCACCTGTTCCGGTAGCGGCACCGTTGAACGGCTCAACGGTTGTCGGGAAGTTATGCGTCTCGGCTTTCAAGGAGATAACCGTCTTGATATCTTTTACGGCGAAGAAATCGGGTTTGTCACCGGATAGGGGAGCGAATTGCTCTACCGTCGGTCCTTCATTGAACGCTACGTTATCTTTATAAGCGGAAACCAATTTATTAGGGTTCTCGGCGGAAGTTTTCTTGATCAAGTTGAACAAGGAACTTTCTTTTTCCTCGCCGTCGATGATGAATACACCTCCGAATATTTTATGTCGGCAGTGTTCCGAGTTTACTTGGGAGAAACCGAACACCTCGCTATCGGTCAACTTACGTCCCAACTTCTGGCTTACCTCGTTCAAGTAAGCGATCTCCTCTTGGCTTAGAGCCAAGCCCTCTTGTTGGTTGTACACTTCCAAATCCTCAATGTAGACAATAGGATCCGGTTTTTTACTGATCGTGAAGATCTCCTGATTCAAGCCATTGTAGATACGTTGCAACATCGGATCGTGATCTGTGTCGCCAGAAGAAACAGGAAAATATTCCTCAATACGGGAAATACCGGTCAGGCCCATGTTCTGGGTAATTTCAACGGCGTTCGTACTCCACGGGGTAATCATTTCCCGGCGTGGCCCTACGTACCAGCCTTCCAATGTTTCTGATTGAACAGGAGTCGCCTCGCTAAACAACCAAACCAGTTTTTGAGTGTCTTCAGGAGAGAAAGCGTGCGCGGCCTCTACAGCCAGCACCGTCTTTGTTGAAGATTGAAAGAATAGAATCATATCGTTGATTTATTAGTATTTATCACGAAATAACGAATAAGCCTCTTTTAGAGAGTGCAAAGATAATGATTTCCCGTGAATTATTATGTCAATACGTTTTAAAAGAAAAGAGGGCGGAACCTCCCGGTCTCGCCCTCTCATGTCCCCTGCATAGTAAAAAATAAGAGTGTGTCTATATTCTACCAGCCTGCGTTCTGTTGTGCGGCTAGCGTGGGGTTTCTTAATATATCATTCAATGGAATCGGCCAAATAAAGCGTTTATCCGTGTACGGGATGAACTGTTTGCTGTTGCCGAACCATTCAGCTTTCACTTCTCCACCAACAACGAATGCGCCTTGGTTCTTCACATTGTTATATTCGATTTTAGCGGGAATACCACCGGACGGCAGCAAGTCGTCAGCCGCTAAACGATGAATGTCTTCCCAACGGCGACCTTCACCTTGGAACTCAATGCGACGCTCCCAAAGGATAGCTTCCACCAGTGCTTTCGTGTTGGCGAAATCGCTTGCCTTATACGTCTGTGTAGCGGGGTCGGCCAAAGAACGGTCTCTTACTTGATTCAATTTCTCCAATGCGAGAGTCTTGTCTCCCGCACGTGCGGCAGCCTCGGCCTCGTTTAGCAATACCTCGGCATAGCGCAGGATCGGGGCGTACTCTTCACGTGTTTGGGGATTCTGGTATTTATCACAGAAGTAATAATCGTCAGACGCACGATAAAGGACGAGGTTACGACGCTTGTCATCCCCTTTCCAGAATTTGGAGTTGTAAAGGGTAGGGGATGTCGGGCACATCGCACGGCCACCTTCACGGGCAGACATCATAGCGGACATAGCTCCATTTACAGATGCGTTATCTTGAGAGTCATTCGGAATGGAGAATATAGATTCCTGATTGTCTTTGTAAGAAACGAAAGGAGTGGCAGGATTGGTTTCCAGAATGAAACGTCCGCCTTCCAGTTTCTTAGCTTCAGTAACTACATTGTTCCAATCACGCATATGTAAATATACGCGCGTTTTCAATGCGATGGCGGCACCTTTGCTCGCACGTCCGATCTTATCAGCATCAATAATGTCCGGAAGCATGCTTTCCGCATTATTCAGGTCGCTTAATATCTGATCGTAAGTCTCCTTAACGGTAGAACGGCCTATGCTTTGTTGCTCAGCGAGTTGGCTGGGGTCGTTTACGGCTTTCGTGTAAATAGGCATACCGTAGTTATTGTTACCTTCTACGTTGTAGGGCAGGGCATAATGGATCATCAAGTTGTGATAGGTTAACGCACGTAAGAACAGGCATTCTCCTTTGTACTGATTCCCTTTCTCTTCGGTTATGACACCCGCCGCTACCGCGCCTTCTATACCTGCGTATACCGTATTATAGCGGTTAATAGCCTCGAAAGAGGTTTCCCACATCGCCACGTTATTAGCGGTAGTCAAGTTATAGGTTGCGGAATAGGTATAATCATAGAATTGGGCGGTTAGGTTCATATCTTCACCGCGCATTTCGCCTTGCAATATACTGGCCGCTCCAAAAGGATAACCGCGTGCCCACCCAAAGTCATTCGGATCTACGTACATACCACATTGTGCGGCATCGTAAGCTCCGACTACGGCTAACTCGCAACGTTCTTCTGTCCCGTATGCCGTAAGCTCGGAGAATTTGTCAACAGGTTCAAGGTCTACGACGTCGCTTTCGCAGGCGGTGAACACGGGTAGCGAGAACAGGGCTGTCCCTAACGCTACTACTGAAATGTTTTTATATAATTTCTTGTATAACATAATTGTAACTTTTCTTAGTTTGTGAAATTAGAATGTAATGTTCGCTCCAAAAGTGAATGAACGTTGCTGTGGCATACCGTTCCAATCTACACCTAAACGAGAGTTTGTCTCAGGATCCAATCCGGAATAACCTGTGATAGTGAGTAAGTTCTGTCCTTGAACATAGAAACGAATCTTTGTCATGTTCAGTTTGGATACGACCGCCTTCGGTAGTGTATAGCCTAAAGCTAACGTCGATAGTTTTAGGTAATTGCCGCTCTCAACGAAGTGTGAATCCGTATATCCATCATTGAATAAGGAAGAGGCGTCTCCATAACCGATTTTTGGAGTCATGCCGTCACCCGGTTGCTCTGGAGAAATCCAGCGGCCTAAGATTTCTGTTCCATTGTTGGAGAAATCCATATTGAACAATGCGCTTTGACGAGAAGCGTTCATGATCTTATTACCTCCGGAGAAGCGGAAGAATACATTTAAATCGAAATTCTTGTAAGAAACTGTATTATTCCAACCTCCGTACCAAGTAGGCATAGATGAACCTAATACCTTACGGTCGCTAGCGTCCAAGGAAGAAGCCTTGGAGACATCCGAAGGGTTGGAAGGATCATATTCCGCATAGTCGTAAGAGCCGAATGTGTCGAATTGCACTAATGAACCGTCCGCCTTACTCCAGATCGGATTACCGTTTGCGGCGTTTACGCCGTAATAATCATATCCATATAAAGATCTATATGACTCTCCTTCACGAATGATTGTGTAATTGTCTACGATGTCTGTTCCGCCGTATAAGCTCTTCACCGTATTCTTAGCTGTGGAGAAGTTGAAATTAGTTTGCCAGTTCCAATCTTTGGTAGCGATGATTGTAGCGTTAACTGTCAATTCCATACCGGAGTTCTTGATCTTACCGATATTATCAAAATATGAGTTGTAAGGAATACCAGCGGTAGGTGCTGTAGGAACTTCCAACACCAAGTCTTTGGAGTTCTTTTGCCAATAAGCTAGCTCGAATGTCAGGCGGTTATTAAAGAAAGAGCCATCCAATCCGATATCGAAAGTCTCGGTTGTTTCCCATTTAAGCTGGCTGTTACCCATACGGTTCCAAGCGATAGCTGTATTCGATCCTGCTTTCTTCGCCCCGTAAGTTCCCAGATAAGGGAAATAATTCCCTAGGTCAGAGTTTCCGATTGTAGCGTAGCTGGCACGGATACGTAAGTCGTTAAACCAATCATTAATAGTTGATTCGCTCCAGAATTTTTCGCGAGAGATACGCCAAGCGGCTGATCCTCCCCAGAATGTACCCCAGCGGGTGTCTTTCGGAAGGCTGGATAAGCCGTCTGTGCGGACGGAGGCTCCGATATAATATTTACTATCATAGTTGTAATTCGCACGGAACATATAGGAGGCTAATCCCATAAACGTTTTACCTCCAGATACGAATCTCTCACCAAATGTGTTGGAAATGATATGGTCGGTGAAGAAAGCATCGGATATTTGTTGCACGGTTGCGTCCGTATATTCATATTCTTGATGGGTGTACTCTTGTACCGCTGTCGCCGTCAGATTATGTACATCATTGAATGTACGGTTAAAGTTGATTACGTTTTGCCAGTTCCAGTTCGTGTATGTGGTATTGATTTCTTCCAATAAGCCGCCATAGCCGTATCCGTCTCCTGATTCCGGGTTCCATACCATGAAATCTTTAACATTCGAGATGTCTAAGCCAGCTTGTGTCTTTAAAGTCAATCCGTCCATGAATGTGATTTCAGCCCATCCACCACCTAATACACGGGTATTGGTCGTACGGTTTACGTTATTGTCTAATGCCCAGACGATATTCTGGATACCATTATCAATATAGGAAAGGTTGCTTCCGCGACCTAATGTCTTACGGTTTTCAGCGTCGATATTGTAACCAGTAGGATCATCCGGATTGAATACAGATACGTTTGGAAGCATACGAGTGCCGGCGAAACCTACGCCACCCAATGAATTCTCGTCATTCATGACACCATTAACCCGGGTACGGGTCATCTGGCCATTTAATCCGATGCGTAACCATTTTGTCGCTTGTTGTGTCAAATCTGCCTTTAAGCTCAAACGGTTTAAGTCATTGGCGCGAATGATACCTTCTTGTTCCGTGAAACCTAATGATACATAATATTGGCTTTTATCCGTACCACCACTGGCGGATAAGCTATGATTGTGCTGGAAACCTGTACGGAAAATATAATCATTCCAGTTTGTGTCCGGTCCGTTCGGATCGTAAACAGCCTGTCCTTTCATTCCCCAGTTCTCGTATTTCTCGTTAGCGATAGTCACGAAATCTTTCGCTCCCAGAAGATCATGCAATTTAGCTGCGCTGGCTGCGCTTACATAGCCATCGTAAGTTACTTGAGTACGTCCCTTGGAGCCTTTTTTAGTTGTGATCAATACAACTCCATTTGCCGCACGGGAGCCATAGATAGCTGTAGCCGCACCGTCTTTCAATATTTCAATGGATTCGATGTCATTCGGGTTAATATCAGACATCGCATTGTAAGAAGCGTAAGCCATTCCTAAGCCGGTTTTTCCATCGGCGTTATCACCGGTGGCGATCGGCATGCCATCTACGATGAATAACGGCTGAGAGTTAGAACTGATCGTACTCATACCACGGATCTTGAATTGAGGACCGCTTCCCAATACGCCACTAGGAGTCGTAACCTGTACACCAGCGGCACGTCCAGCTAATTGAGAGTCGAAAGACGCTGTTGCCAAGTTGCTTAAGTCTTCACCTCCTACTTTAGATATGGCACTCGTCACATCCTTTTTTCTTTGAGTTCCGTAACCGACAACCACGACTTCATCCAAGTTCTGAGAGTCGGACTCCATCGTGACTTTAATGATTGGTTTTACTGCCACTTCCACAGATTTCATACCGATGTAGGAAACGATTAGCTTTTTCGCGTTAGAAGGAACATCCAAGGTGAACGCTCCGTTGTAATCCGTTACAGTACCGGTAGTAGTACCAGCTACTACGATAGAGGCTCCAATGATAGGTCCATCGTCTTCCGCCGAGATAACCGTACCGGTCACCTTCGTGGTCTGAGCCGTTGCGAACGCTATACTTGCGAACAAGCATAGTAATAGATAAGTCAACCTTTTCATAGACACATACTTTTTGTTTAATTTGTTAATAAATAGATCATTGTAATCAATTGTTGCCACTTAGTCGATTGACTTAGTTTCCGAAGAACTTCATGAGGGTAAGGTACTTTGGTGTTACTTCCTAGCATTGATGCGGGATTGAGTTAAAAATAACTTGCATATTAATACTATATATTAATACTAGAATGTATTAAATTAACATATAACTTAAAATAATCCGTATTGACAAAGTTCCGTGTAAGTTTATTTTTATTGTCAATATGTTTGTTTATTGCAAATATATCTTTATATTTGCCGTACAGCCATTAAAATAAAATGCTTGCTGTAAATAGTACAATTAGACATAACAGATGTTTACATAGGTTGCATGTTCTATAATTTATTAAGATATTTATAATAATTAATAAATATTGAACGGAAAAGTGATTTAGTTCTTCGGAGACTAAGGTGTTTCATAAATACTATCTAATGTATTTAAATAAAAAAAGAGTATCTAATAAAGATACTCTTTAGATATATGTGAATAGAGTGACCTATTTTGATTTTTATAGGCTTTTCGGAGGATATAATGCGTCCCACCACTCCGGTTGATCTTTCAACCACTTAGCGAACCATGCGTAAATTGTGTTATTCCACAAGATACGTTTGTCGTAATCCAGTATATGGTGGTTCTCTCCTTCTACCTGGACAAACGCTGTAGGCTTACCCAATAATTTTAATGCGGTAAACATCTGGATGCTCTCTCCAATCGGAACATTCGTGTCTGCGGTTCCATGTAAGAACAAGATCGGGGTATTGATCTTGTCTGCGTTAAACAGCGGACTTTGTAAAGTGTACATATCCCGGGCATTCCATGGATAACTGTTAGCGCTAGCCAACGAGCTGTATGAATATCCCCAGTAACCTTCTCCCCAATAGCTGGTGATGTCGCTGATTCCCGCGTGAGACATGGCCGCCGCGAATATATCTGTTTTTGTTTGTAGGTATTGAGTCATGAAACCTCCGTATGAAGCCCCCATGCAACCGATTTTCTTCGTGTTGACAAAAGGATGCTCCTCACAGAACTTTTTCGTGCCTTCGATGATCTCGTCAGCGGTAAGTTTACCCCATGCGTTGACATGGCGTGCGGAGAACTCTTGGCCGAACCCTGTCGCTCCACTGGGCTGTATGATGTAGACGATGTACCCTAAGCCGGCGTATACATGCGAAGGATAACGGCTTTCCATCACCCGGGCCGTAGGGGTTGTTCCTCCGTAATAATTCACGATCATCGGATATTTCTTGGTCGCATCAAAATGAGGAGGGAGATAGAAGCGGCCGTAAATCGTATCCCCTTGGGCGGAAACGAAATTCCAATCTTGCACTTCTCCTAAAGTGACGTCTCTCAAGATCTCTTTGGAGAGATCGATCAAGCAGGAAGAGGCGTCGTTTTTCAAGTTATAGGTATAAAGCCTTTGGGAATTGGAAGCGCTTAATCCGAAATAAACCATTTCGAAAGCTTGATTGGCGATGGAGTAATCGGAGATGACATCTTCCTTGGCTTGAAGTTGCTTAATCTTTCCGTTGGACGGGTTTAGACTATACATGCGAACACGGTCCTTATCTTTCGCCGTGATATAGATTTGTTTATCGAGGGCGTTCCACTCGTAGGAATCGACAGAGGGGTCAAAATTTTTCGTAAGCGGCTTTATACTTTTATCTGCTATATTGTATAGGAATAATTGCCCGTCGCTCGTATTCGATGTCTGTCCTTCTTTGATCTTTAATCCGATACCATCGAAAGCCTCTCCAGACGCGTCAACGAGTAATTGGGTGGCATCCGGGGAGAAAACGGCACGGCTTACGAATTTCTCACCTTTTATAAGGGTATCCACATGCATGGTTCGTAGATCCATCTTATATATATATGTACGTGAGAAAGGACGCTCCGTTAAATTCGGTTCCCTGCGACTGAATAGCAGATAGTGGCCGTCTTGAGATATATCGTTGATGTAAGTAGAAGTATGTCCATAGGTGAGCCGTTGGAACAATCCGGTTCGCAGGTCATATTTATGGATAAACATACGGTTTCTCCATCCCGGTTGGCGATCATCCGGCACCAGTATCTCTTGGATCTCTTTTCGTTCTTGCGGTCCTTTCTCCCGTATGGAGAATAATAGATAGTCCTCGGTAGGTCCCCAATTCCGTGCCTTTCATCCCTTTCCGGGTGTAATAGGCCAGATTGCTTTTAGGCATCCAGCGTAAGCTCTGTCCGTTCTCAACCAATACGGAACCGGTAGCCTTGTCTAGTATCTGGGTAAATGAGGACTGCTTTCCGCCGGGATAGGTTTCTTGATAGGAGACGATAATGAATTTTCCATTCGGGGACAGGCTGGCGGATTGGATGCGTTTACCATCAAATACATCACTTAATGTATAACGTTTCTCCGGATTGATGGTCGTGGTTACCACTGCGTCTTTTTCCGGGTTGAATGAGGCTTTTAAGGCATTCTCTTTGTGGCTCTCAGATAAATATTTAATTACGATTTCATAGCGTCGCGGCTCCAAGGTCAACGAGGCTTCTCCTTGGGTTAGTTTTGTGAGTTGTCCATCCACGTAGACTTCTGAAATCTCAGGGCCATTGATCCTTAAGGTGCCTTTTGTATAGCGGTCACTATTCAGGTAGAAGGAAACCAAATGTAGCGCGTAGGAAGAGGCCGAGGTTGGCAAGGTCAGCTCTCCGGAAGACGCCGCGTCAAGGGTTTGTCCGCTTTGGGAAAGGTTGCAGAAAGGAACAGTCGTGTTCAATAGTTCCTTGTCTGAGAATCTCTTACTGTTTACATCCAGGCTATCTGCCAAGAAGGGTTTCTTCACCTCGTAAGGGCCGGCATAATTATAATGTCGCACGACAACCTCATCCGCCCATAGTGAGCAACAGGAGCATAGGGCTGAAAGAATTAAGATGTTTTTGTTTATCATGATATTTATTATTTAGTATAAGATAAGAAAGCGAGATGGCAGGTATCTCTCAGCCATCTCGCTGTATCATTATCTTATAAGATTTCTATCTCATCTACGAACAAGAATGCGGGACTTCCGGCGCCACCGTGCCATTTCGGTAGTTTGCCGCTGTTGATGATAACCTCGACATAGCGGGCCTTTACCGGGGCGAAGGATATCTCTTGGGGATATAATCCGTCCTTGTCGTTTTGGGTCAGCTCCGGGATTTTCTTGGAAGCTACTTCCTTGAAATTCTTGCCATCATCGGATACCTTTACGGTTACGGCGGAGGCGCCCATGATCCAGTCACCTTTCACCACATTCGTATTGAAAGATACCTTTTGGATTTCGGTTGGTTCCTTTAGATCGATCGTGGCGTCAAGGTCTTTTCCTTGGAAACCCAGCCAATGGCCGGTCTTGTAATTACTACCTCCGCGCAAGCCGTCTACCAATACCTGTGCCCCATTGAAAACGTAGCCTCTGCTGGGCTGCTCTTTCAAGGTGATGGGCTTCATCGTCGCTTTGTTGAAGAAGATCTCCTCGGAGAAGACGCGGCTCGTACCGTTCGGACGGACAACGATCGCCTTGAATTCGCAATCTTGGTTGATCTGTACCGGGCCTTCATACTTGATGCTGGCGATCGTAGGATCGCTACCGTCTACCGTATAATAGATATCTCCTTCACCCAGCTTCGTCAAGGCTATGTCAAGCGTTCCGTTCTCCGTATTGGTGGTCAGGGAGGCGTTAATATCGAAGATATGCTTTCCGTAATTATATCCCAAGCGATCGTAAAGTTGTGTCATGCGGGCCACACGGGGCAGGAACGTCTGATAATCTTTCTTGGACGGATCGCTCCACTGGATATCGGCTACGGCGTCGATACGGGGCATGATCATGTATTCCACCTGCGAGAAGGTCGGGATATATTCCGTCCAGAGGTTGGCTTGCGCCCCGATCACGTACTTCTGGTCTTCAGGAGAGATACCGGCTGTCGGCTCAAAAGAATATACTTTCTCTAACGGCAAGTAACCACCGATAGCATCGGGCTCAAGATCCGTATCCGCTGATTGATAGTAATCCAGATATACATATGTATTCGGTGTCATGACCACGTTATGCTTTTGCTTGGCGGCCTCGATACCTCCATCCATGCCTCTCCAGCTCATTACCGTGGCATTCGGGGCCAAGCCTCCTTCTAGGATCTCGTCCCAGCCGATGATATGGCGTCCTTTGCTCTCCACGAATTTCTCCATGCGGGAGATCACGTAGCTTTGCAAATATTCCTCGGCGGAATGTTTCTTGTCCCCCTTGATACCTTCCGCCTTGATGCGAGCTTGGCATTTCGGGCATTTCTCCCAACGTACCTTCGGGCACTCATCACCACCTACATGGATATATTCGGACGGGAAAAGATCGATGACCTCGCTCAATACGTCTTCTAGGAATTGCATTGATTTCTCGTTTCCGGCGCAGATCACGTCGTCGGCTACTCCCCATTGGCCCCATACGTCATAAGGGCCTCCGGTGCATCCAAGTTCCGGGTAAGTAGCCAAGGCTGCCAATTGATGTCCCGGCATATCGATTTCCGGGATGATCGTGATATGGCGTTCGGCGGCATAGTTGATGACATCGCGAATCTGGTCTTGTGTATAGAAGCCCCCGTATTCCTTTCCGTCATATGTTCCGGAGTTATGGCCGATCACGGTTTCCTTGCGTTTAGATCCGATCTGTGTCAATTCCGGATATTTCTTGATCTCGATACGCCAACCTTGGTCATCGGACAGATGCCAGTGGAACGTATTTTGGTTGTGCAAGGCAAGGATATCGAGATACGTTTTTACCGAATCCACGGGGAAGAAATGGCGGCTGACATCCAGCATCATGCCTCTATAGGCAAAACGGGGATAGTCGTTGATGGTAGCTGCCGGTAATTCTACGTTCATCCCTTGGGCCGTGGCCGGGATCGATTTACGTAATGTCTGGATACCATAAAATACGCCGGCATCCGTACTTCCGGCGATCCGTATCCCGTTATCGCTAACGGTCAGTTGATATCCTTCCGGATTCTGGATGCTTTGGTCGATAACGAGGCTGATCCCCTTACCGGGCTGGCCAGTAGCGGTTGCTAATTCATAGCCCGTGATTTCCTTGATATAAGAAGCGAGGAACTCGGCGTTCTTCTTCATCTTATCATTGCCCTCCGGATAAAATATCTTCGTGGATGGACTTAGGACGAAAGGATTTCCGTTCGTCAATGTTACTTCTTGTGGCAAAGGCACTACTCCGTAATCTCCTTTTACGGCCTTACCACCGGAGCAAGCGATCATTCCCGTGCAAAATGTCAGGACGAGCGCTAGTTTGCTTAGGCTGTTCATGTGTTTAGAGTTTAGAATGTAAAACAATAATTGATTCAGTATCACCGCCCAAAGATAAATAGAATTAGCCGTTTTATCTAATGCTTTTACACTTTTGATGCGATAACCTTAGGGATTTTGTCTATATATATAGACTATTTATCAACTGGTGGATAATGAATACTTCTATAAGAAATGTCTAAGAAATATGGAAGAAACACCTAAGGTCTAAAGGGAAAAGGGCTAGGGACTAAGGGAAAAGAAACGTCTTCTTGAGAGGTATTTCCTTGTCTTTCTTATAATATGTATTCACACGTTTTACGGTTGTGCAGCGGATGTAAGCGTCATGGCAGTAGATGAGCGCTTGCCTTTTTTCGGCGGCTTCGGCAAGCATGCGCAGTTTCTCGTTGTATGACGTGACCGGATACGTGTCGTAAGCGGAGATCCATTCCGGGGATACGCTGGCTACAAGAGGGATAACATCTCCGGCAAAGACAAAAGTCCGATCTTCCGTATGGATATAGGGAACAATTTGCCCCGGAGTGTGCCCATCATACAAGCGTAGCTCTATCGTGGGGCAAATCGAAGTGTCGGCATCTAGCAGCCGTAAGGAATTAGCATCCGCGACGGCTTGCATATTCTCGATAAAATAGGAATCTTTCTCCAAGGCGTTCGGATGAAGGAAATTCTCCCATTGCTTGCGGCTAACCCAGTGGTTCGCGTTTGGGAATGAGAGAAATAAATGTCCGGTAGATTCATCCTTTTGCGTGGTATAACCGCAATGATCGAAATGGAGATGGGTGAGGACAACATCCGTGATTTCCTCCGGTTGAATTCCCCGGTTTCGTAGTTCCGTGCCGAGGTCTACCAAGTTGAAGAAGCGGTAATAACTTAGTTGTTTTAAGTGTTTATTTCCCGCTCCGTTATCTACTAGGACGATGCGTCCGTCATCTGTTTTTATGACAAGGCTACGCATGGCTAGCACGCAACCATTTGTCTCGTCGCTCGGATAGCGACGGCTCCAAGCGCTTTTAGGAATGGCCCCGAACATGGCGCCTCCGTCGGCGTAGAAGTAGCCGGTATCGATGATTTGTAGTTTCATGGTTTCTGCATTCTTTCTTTGGGGGAGTAAAGGTATGGTTTTTATCATACTCAATAGTATAATAAATGTAAAAATGACTGGTTTAAACGTTCGTTTAGACTAGTCGTCCGCGAAGTTAACCATTAATTTAAATTAAGCAACATTCATTTAAATCATTTTTCGATTCTATTAGTAATAAGACTTATAATCAATACATTACATCCAATATTAAAATTGTGTCAAATGCACTATCCCATCCATCAAAATGACTAGTCTAAACCAACGTTTTAGCTAGTCATTTTTATTAGGGACTGCGCTCAGAGATAGCAGAAAGTAGGTTTTTGGTGTTTGAATATTGTTAATCTCAATTAATTATAACCATTTAATAATAAAGATGGAAAAATGTAGTAAGAAGAGCAAGCAATTGTGTTTAAGCTTGTTCAAACCAAGTGTTATGATGCTTACCACGGGATTCCTATGTATGGCCTCCTTTCAAGGATTGGCGGCTGTGGAACCCTCGCACAACTACGGACCGAATGTTGAATCGGTCATGCAAAATGGTAAGACTGTTACGGTTAAGGTTTCAGATTCAATGGGTGAGTTGATCGGCGCGAACGTGTTGGTCAAGGGAACTACTATCGGTAACGTAACCGACATGAACGGCTCGGTTACGTTGCAAGATGTGCCCGCAAACGCTGTTTTGGAAATCTCTTATATCGGTTACACGACCAAGGAAGTCCCGGTTGGCAGTCAAAGTGTTATAAATGTTACGTTGTCGGAAGATTCCCAGGCTCTTGAAGAGGTCGTGGTCGTAGGTTACGGTACGATGGAGAAGAAGCAAGTGACCAGCTCCGTTACCTCATTGTCTGCCGGCGATATGATGAAGGGTGTGGGTGGTGCCGATATCACCAGCTCTTTGCAAGGTAAGATCAGCGGTTTGATCTTGCAAAATAATGGTGGTGCCAATGGTACGACCACGATCCAGTTGCGTGGTTTGACCTCTATCAACTCTGGTAAGGCTCCATTGATCGTTGTCGATGGTTTCCCGGGAGGTGATATTCGTGCCTTGAACCAAGACGATATCAAATCTATCGATGTGCTGAAAGATGCTTCCGCTGGTGCGATCTATGGTACACGTGCTGCTTCGGGTGTGATCTTGATCACAACGAAGAGTGGTTCTAACACGAATGGTAAAGTAAAATTGAATTATAGTACTGAGCTTTCGAAGAAACAAAACTATGGCCGTCCAGATATGATGACCGCCGATGAGTATCGTAATCGTACGGACGTGAATATCATTGATTACGGGCAGAACGCTGATTGGTGGGACGCTCTTTTGCAGAAGGATAACTTCTCGCAAAAACATCACCTCTCTTTGGAGCTAGGTACCGAGAACGCACAAGTGTACACCTCTTTCTTCTATGAGACCAACGAAGGCATCACGATTAAGGATAACCGTAAGGACTATGGTGGACGCTTGAATGCAAACTTTAAGCTGTTCGATGGTTGGTTAGAGATCCGTCCGATCGTGGATTATCGTCAGACTGCTCGTACTTCCGATGGATCGGATGAGGATAAGAAGGCAAACTTCAAGCAGGCGTTGTATAATAACCCGACTCGTTCCCCATTTGACCCGGAAAGCCCGAGCGGATATAACGTATGGACCGGAGAAACTTTGGACTACAATATCGTAGCGGATCGTATGCTTTCCGACTACGAGGGCTTGGATAAATGGTTTAAGCCTGAGGTGACGATGAAATTGAACATCAAGCCGATTGAAGGTTTGAGCTATTCTCAGACATTGGGTTACGAGAACCGTCAGTGGGAGTTGCACCAGTTCCGTTCTCGCTATCACCGAGAGGAGGTGGCAAACAACCGCGGTGGTTGGGCGAAATTGGAATTCTCGAAGACCGAACATCTTACTTCTGAGGGTTACTTCACTTACCTGAAAGAATTTAAGGGAGGTCATAGCTTAAATGCCGTTGCCGGT
>OLWZ01000543.1_pt1 | contig 21522 bp, 19 predicted proteins | sample 1674011 | NCBI WGS metagenome assembly OLWZ01 (sample SAMEA103958137, study PRJEB25191) | human gut metagenome | biome: human-associated habitat [ENVO:00009003]; feature: intestine environment [ENVO:2100002]; material: feces | place: Germany | collected 2013/2015 | reverse complement strand
CAGCTGCCGGAGCGGTGCTTAAGCCGCAAGGCGGGAATTGTGCGGTGTTGCCTTAGGTCAGAACTGATTGCACGCAAACACGCTGGCTCCGGTGGCGCGGGCGGCGGCAAGGCCGGTGGCGCTGTCCTCAAAGATCATGGTATGGGCGGCGTCCACGCCAAAGTGGGCCATGGCTTTCAGGTAGCCCTCCGGGTCCGGCTTATTGTTGACCACATCTTCCTGGGTCAGGATCAGGTCAAACCAGTCAGTGCAGTGAAAGTGGTCCAGCATTTCCGTTGCGTTCTGGCGGCTTCCTGTGGTAATCACGGCCAGGTAATGGGTGGGGCGCAGGGCTTCCAAGATGACAAACAGTGCCTCGTTTTTGCGGGCTATGTCCATGTTGGCGGCGTAATACTGCTTTTTCAGGTCATGCACCCGCTCCACATCCTCGGCAGAGGGGTTGCCGCCCATCAGCGGCTGCAAAAAGGCGCGGTAATGCCTGCCGTTGCAGTAAGCGGCATAGTAATCATAATCCAACGTAAAGCCGAACGACTCCAGCGCACGGCGGTAGCTTTCAGCGTTGACGGCAACCGTATCAATCAATGTGCCGTCCAGATCAACGGCGATCAGTCCTTGCTTTTTCATCAAACTTTCCCTCGTTTTCCCATGTGTTTAGGTCGTTGGCCACCATGACAAGCCCAGCATAGAACATGGGGGCACGCTTTTTATCTTTGTTGAGCTTATAGGGCATCAGGCGCAGCCAGTGGATAAGCTCGTGCGCCAGGATGCTGTGCAGCCCTGCCGCGCCGCAGCGGGTACGCAGGTCATCGCAGACCGCTTCAAACAGCGTATCATAGGCGGCGGAGCGGGTCAGCTGGAAGTCAATATGGTTTTCCTGCACAGTGCAGCGCGGGGTCATCATCATAAACTCATAGCCGCCGTGCAGGCTTTGCAGCAGTTTGCCGTAATCCAGGTAGGGGCTGTCGTGCAGGTTGCCGGTGTTGGGGTCAATGATGTACCACGCTTTATCGGGGTTCTCCACATCGGTGCGGCAGATGATGTTTTCCACCGTCAGATCGCCGTGGATATCCGCCACGGGGTCTGCGGCAAACAGGGTACGCAGCGCATTGTGGTCAAACAGGCGGCCCAGCTCTTTCAGGTTGCGGTAGCTGCGGCCATTGATCCAGATGCGGTCATAGTTCCACAGTTCTTTCAGGATGCGGGCGTCCCGGATCTTTTCCAGATTGGCATCCATCTTTTTGTTCAGGTATTTCTCTATTTTTTCGGGATCCGCCGGGCGGGCTGTGGGGCGGTAGAGCTGTTCATCCAGTGCCCGCAGCACACTGCGCAGGATGGCTGCGCTTTTTCCCGGCGGGTTGGAATGGATATAGCGGAACAGCCCCACCGCGCTGCCGGAATAGGTCATATCATACCAGCAGTAGCCTTCGCCGGTGCCCTCGCGCAGAATTTCGCACAGCGGCAGGCGGGCGGCATTGCGGCGCAGCCAGGCCAGCTGTTCGGCCAGTTTGGCACCGTCCGCGCCAAAGGCGTATTTGCGGTAAAAGGTCGCGGCACCATCGGTACACAGCATGGTAGTTGCGTTGGAACCGGCGGAATAATCCTGCAAAATGGTAATGTTCTGGTTGATCTCAATGAACTTGGCCACATAGGCTTTGTTCTGCAGGCTGAAATACTGGTTGAGGAATGCGCCGCGGTCCCGCGGGTCCACCTGGGGCAGCAGGTTCAGGTAGTTTTCCTGCCCGGCTTCCCGGTTGGCGATCGGCTCCGCTGCACCGTTCAGGGCGGCGCGCAGATGTTCCGGCAAAAGAGGTGCCGCAAACATAACCGCCAGCGGCAGCAGGAACCAGGCGATCACCAGCCCACGGGCGGCATCGCTCAAACCGAGGGAGCCCGCCACGCCAAGGCTGGTCACATCCACGCTCTTGACGCCGAACAGCATGTTGAACACTTCCACCAAGCCAAAGCTGCCGCCAGCGCCGCCGCAGGCAATGATTGCCTGCCCCAGCACCGCGTAAGAAGCAAGGTAGGCCCCCCACATGAGAACCGTATTGAGCAGCAGCCGCCACAGGTTGACGCGGCGCAGATCCTTGAAGGTATTGATGAGACTCCAGCAGAACACAAGGCCGTCCAGCTTGATGGTATCATTGAAAATGCTGCACACGGCCAGGCAGCACCGCTTGAGCAGGTCCCGCAGCAGCACCACCAGCACCAGGGCGGCGGCCAGCAGCAGCGCAAAAACCAGATAATACCGCGCTGCGCCCAAAACCGCAGCGCCGCCCAGCCCGGCCAGCCGGAACCCGCCGAACAGCAGCGCCACCACCCACACATCCAGAAAGCGATCCATGATGACAGTGGCAAAAGCAAAGCCTGTTCCGGTTTTCATTTTGCGGCCAGCCAGAGCGGCGCGCAGAAAATCGCCCACATGGAATGGCAGCAGAAAGTTGACGGCATAGCCCCCGGCCATGGCGCGCAGCAGGCTGCGGCGCTGGGGGTATTCATAAATGCGGATGAACTGTTCCCACCGGAGCAGGCGGAACACATGCCCCAGCAGCACCAATGCCGCGGAGGAAAGCAGCAATAATAAAATGGTTCCGAAAGGTTGCATCGGCGGTCACCTGAATCAGTTAGTTTATTGGGGAGATTTTACATCAGCATTTCAAACGCGGCCTTGTTGGCTTCCTGTTCCGCCTGGGCATACTCCGCCGGGGTGCCAAAGGGCAGGTGCAGATCAGTTGCAAATCCGCGCAGGTCCGCCCCGCGGGCGGCCAGCACGTTGTAAATGCCGGAAACAAAAAATTCTTTATAATCGCAGTGGTGCAGGTACTCTGCACAGGCGGAAGCATAGAGCTGCTTATTTTTGAAGTAATACGCCCCGCAGATGGCATCATGGCTGACGACCTGCTTTTCCACCGTGTGGCACACCCTGCCGTCGGCCCCATATTGCAGGTAGCTGTAGGCCGGGGAGTCGCTGGCAAAGGTCAGCAGTGCGCCGTCCGGGCCGTTGGCAAAATCGCCCGCCTTGCAAAACTCATTGAACGGCTTGCAGAGGAACAGGTGGTCGCAGTCATTAAAGAGCAGCGGCTCATCGTCCGGCAGGCTTTCCGTCCCGCGCAGGGCGGTGATGGCGGCGCCCTCCGTCACTTCGGGCAGGGCCACGATTTTGGCATCGGGGTAATAGGTTTTGATTTCCCGGTCAATGGCATGGTCGCGGATATGCTCCTCCAGCACCACAAAGGTGATATCGGCACAGTCCACAAATTTGGCAATGCTCTGGGTTGCCCAATAGAAAAACGGGCGGTCGTTGATCTCGATCAGGGGCTTGGGCATCACAAAGCCGTTTTCAAAAAAGCGGCTACCGCGCCCGGCCATCGGCATTACAAGGTGCAGCTTTGCCATGTTATTCCCCTTTCGCATCGCGGGCAGCCAGCATGGCGCACTCGTTCTCGATCACGCGGCGCAGGCCTTCGCGGATGTCGATCTTCGGTTCCCAGCCATAGCACTCTTTGGCGTGGGTGTTATCGCACAGGGAATACTTGTTGACCTCGTGGTCCAGAATTTCCGGCTTGATGCCGTAAGCGCCGCCGTACAGCTCCGGGTACTTGGCCCAGTAATGGCTGGACGGGCAGTATTTGGCTTTGATCTGCTTGCCCATCAGCTCGCAGGCCGTGGCGTACAGTTCGCGGACGGAGTAGTTCTTGTTGCTGGAAACGTTGACTGCATCAAAGCCCGGCTGATCCCACACGCGCATGGCCAGGTCGATAAGGTCATCCACATAGATATAATCGCGGCGCTGGTTGCCGTCAGAGTGGAACTCCGGCACGCGGTCATAGTACAGCTCGCGGATCATATAGCCCACAAACGGCGGCTGCTTGCGCAGGCAGTCAATGTGCGGGCCGTAAACGTTGGCAAAGCGCAGGCAGGTGATGTTCATGCCGTAGGTATCGGCAAAGCTCTGGCAGAACCGCTCGCCGCAGTATTTGGTGTTGGGATAGATCAGCGTGGGCGGGTTGAACTTGGATTCCACGGTCGGGAACTCGGTTTCATTCTCGTACATCGCGTTGGTGGATGCCTGAATGACATGCTTAACACCGGTGCGGCGGGCGTTTTCCAGCACGTTGACAAGGCCCAGCGTGTTGACGCTGACGGCCTCCACCGGGTCGCTCTGGCAGTCCGGCAGGGGGGCAATGCCCGCAATGTTATAGACGATATCAAACTTTTCCTGCTCAAACAGGGCTTTCATGCTCTCTTTATCGCGGATATCCATCTTGATGACATCGGCGGAAAAATCATGGTCGTCAAAATGCAGGTTATCGGCGCTGCCATAGCTGTAGTTATCCACACCAATGGCGGTATGGCCGTTTTTCCACAATGCATGCATAAGCTGGCCGCCGATAAACCCGGCAGCACCCGTTACCAGAACCTTCATAATCAACATCCCCCTTTACAGATTGGAAGCAATGATGGTGCTTGTATATTCTTCGATTGGTTTTTCCCGCCATTCGCGGGTCACAAACTCGTTTTTGTTTTTCAGGTAGCGCCCGCACAGTTTGAGCAGGCTGACGCCAAAGCTGGTCAGTTTGTTGTTGGATACCTGGTCTTCCTCCCGCCAGCTGATGGGGAAGAAAAGGACTTTCTGCTTGAGGTGGCAGAGGGCCAGGATCATGCAGTCATTAAAATACAACGTATCCGGAAATTTTTTATAATAACCGTTTGCCAGCGGTGGCACGGCGTACAGGTTCAGGCCGCTGCCCAGGTCGGTGATCTTGTGCCCGGCCACCAGGCTGAACAGCCAGTTAAAGCCATAATTGCCCACCACGCGCAGAGTGCTGTAGCCCTTGATGCGGCTTTCCGGCATAAAACGGGAGCCAAGGCAGCAATCATACTTACGGTGGCGGCCGCTGTGTACCAGGGGCAGCACATCGCGGATATCGCCCTGGTCGTCGCCATGCAGTACAATCAGGTAATCGAAGTTATGCTGAACGGCGTACTGGAATGCCACTTTATGGCTGCCGCCCAGGCCATAGTTCTGGTCGTTGCGCAGCAGGCGGACCGGGGCCTGCGGGTGGGCCTGCATCCAGCTTTGCACGGTGGCCTCGGTGCCGTCGGTGGAGCGGTTATTGACCATGATGCACTCAGTGACCATAGCGGCCACCTGACAGTCCAGCAGCTGGTTCAGCACACGGGGCACCTGTTTTTCACAGTTATAGGCAGGGATAAAAACAAGAAAGCGTTCCGGCATAGGGCAAGCCTCCTGAACAAGATATTTTGATTGATTATAGAATACTATATTTGGGGCGAGGGGTCAAACGAAATCGCATGATTGCCAGGCGAATCATGCGATTTGAATGAATAATGAATAGAGAATAAAGAATAATGTTGGTGGACCGCCGCGCGGCGCGCGGCTCAAAAATAATAGTGGGGTCGTTTCCCTTGCAAATGCCCGCAAACTTTCCACATTTTTTCCTGTGCTTGTGGAAAGCTCAATCAACTACCAGCACTTGCAGGTGGGCGGTGCCGTGGGTGACGGGGTAGCGGGCGGTGATGGTAAAGTTTTCTTCGATCCAGGCATGGAACGCGGCCATATCGCGCACTTCGGCTTCATCATACAGAATCACATCGGGACGCTTCTCGGGCAGTTCCTCATAATACTGGATGAACCGCGGGTCGCTGTCGGTACCGGAGATGACGGACGCCTGACCGATGGTCAAGGTTCCTCCCGCCATCATAAAGCCAAGGCCGTGCTGCTCGCCAATAGCCTGCAGCACCTGCTTGCCCGCAAAGGGTTCCAGCGCTTCGTACAGGGCCATCTGCATATCGGCGGCTTTTCCGTCCGCCCAGGTCCCTGCAGCGGGGCCTGCGGTGATCTGCTTCAGGTTGGCTGTTGCCACATTGGCAGGCTTCCAACCCGTTACCAGAACGCACCAGAACCGGCACACCAGCAAAAATACCAGCAGCGCCGCCAGCACACACTGGCCCTGGGGCAGTTTTCCCTGCTCCGGATTCTCCTGCCTGCACGCCAACATGGCAAAGCAGCCGCAGAGCGCGGGCCAGGTCAGATACATAAAGGTAGCCGAAAAGCCCAGCAGCGTAGAGCGCAGAATGAACGCATACGCCGCCATGCCCGGCAGAAAGCCCAGCCAGAACAGTGGCTCCCACGCCGTGCCGCGCCCCTTGCGGAACGCCCAGGCCGCCGCCAGCACCAGCGCCGGCATAAAGTAGCGCTCATCGGAGCTGGAGTCCGCCACAGCACGCACCGCGCAGAGCAGGGCCGCCAGAATGGCCCAAAGGTTCAGGGCAAGGCCGATCCAATCCCGTTTTTGGCGGGTTTTGGCCCACCACAGCAGACAGAGCACCACGCTGGCGGCCAGCGGCTTTGCCAGGAATTTGGCGGTGTTCAGTGCCTGGCTTGCCAACAGGGCCAGCCGCTGACTTGTGGTAAAATCATACTGCGGGTCGTTCAGGATCAGGCTGACGCGCTGCAAAAACACGGTAAGCCCCATGCCGGGCAGCACATACGCCAGAAACGCTGCCGCGCAGGCCATACAGCCCAGCACAAACAGCACCGCGCCGCGGGGGATCTTACAGATCGTCGGCTCCTTGCCGCGGCGGCCCAGCAACACCATGCCGATAAAAATCACCGCCGCCGCCAGTGCGCTTTGCGGGAACGCCAGAAAGCTGAAGCAGACGCACACCGCCCCCAGCACTACCAGCCATGGGCGGCGGAAACCATGGGTATAATAATGGTAAAAGCACAAAAATGCCGCCACGGTGAAGTGGAACTGCTGGCTGATATAATCCGGCCCCAGGAACCACTTGGGGGTGTAAACAAACAGCACCACCGCGCTCAGCAGCGCCCCATGGCGGCCAATGGTCTGCTTGAAATCGCGGTAAAATACCGCGCTCATGGCCGCTTTGCAGACCAGCACCACAGCGCGCACAAACAGCAGCGCCCCGGTGGTTGTGCCTGCAATGGCGGTATACAGAGCCAGCACCAGCGCTGCCGGTAAGGCCGAAAGCTGGTGCGGCTCCCACATGGTATAAAACAGCCGGTCCCCCTTTACCAGGCGGAAGCCCAGGGAGAACGCATATTCTTCATCAATTTCCAGCCCCACAAACAGCGTTTTGGCCATGGCGAGAACCGCCAGAACCAGCAGCACCGGGGTTAAAATTTTCCACAGGCGGTCCTGTGCATTTTTTTGCGGCATAGGCCGCCCCTCCTCTATTGTTTGATTTCATGTAAGGCAAAGCGACGGGCGCACAATGTGCGCCCCTACGGGAGTTCTGTAATTTCTAATTGCTCATTTCTAATTGCTAATTAGGTTACAGGTGTTTTTGCAGCAGTTTGTCCCTTGCGCACAGCAAATACGGCAGGTAGTTTTCGCAAAAGGCTTCCCATTTGCATTGCAGCCAGCTGCGGGTGTGCTGAGAATGGTGTTTGACCGCCGCCACATCAAAGTAGCGGGATTTATTGCGCACAATGATTTTTTGCTCAAAGGGCATCTGCCAGCCTTCCGGGTACCAGTAAGTGGGGGGCAGCAGGCGGTAGCTGCCGGGGTGTTCGGCGGCATAGCGGTTCAGCTGGCTTTCGTCATGCCACAGGGGCACCACGCCGTTGCGGATATCCTGCTCTGTGCGGCGGTCCAGCTCTTTGCACATGGCCAGGAATGCCGCGGAGGTACCGCCGTTCAGCCCGCCGGAAACATAGTCCCGCCCGCAGTTGTACGGGATATAGGCCGTACATCTGGGGTTGCGGTCATAGCTGTAAAACATCGGCTTTTTGTTCCAGAACCCCGGCTGCTGGACCAGCAGCAACTGTTCCCCCTGCTGCGGACGGGGCAAAAATTCTTCCGGGGTAATGACCTCCCGGCAGGTCAGGTTGGCGTTGAAAAAGAAGAGATAATCCAGCTGTTCCAACGCCTTTTCCTGGGTTAGGAAAATCGCAAAGCGCTTCATGGTGCTCAGCGGCCAGTCATAGGCGGGCTGGTCAATGCGGTGCACAGCGGGGTCATCCTCGTGAGCGATGGACGGTGCATCGGTAAAGATAAAGTATTCTTTTTTGCAGCCGGGTAAAAAGTTTCGGCTGAAAGTTTCATAAAATTCCGGCCAGAACACGGTGTATTTGCCGGTGCAGATATACAGCATGCCAATGGTTGCCATGTTGTGTTTCCCCCTTAACGATGGGTAATTTTTTGCCAAAGGCGGCCAGCCTGGGTGCGCAGATAGGCGGCATCGCTGGTCCAGATATAAAACGCAAGGTTCAGCACGTTGGGCAGGATGCAGACCACAACAGCCCGCCCCAGCAGCCCCAGAATACCGCCGGGCAACAGGGCGCACACGCGGTAGCTGCCTGCCATAAGTACCACAAGGGTAACAAGATGCACCGCCTGCACCCGCAGGTAGCGCCAGCCACTGCCGCGCATATACTGGCGGCAAACCACAATGCCGCGCCCCACCCACATGATGCAGTGGGCCACAACGGTAGCCGCCACAATGCCGGTAATGCCAAACGCCGGGAAGAGTGCAAAGCTTAGAATCAGGTTTGTGGCGGCAGAGGCGACCATGAACCACTGGTCCTGCTCAAAGTGGCCCAGCACGGCGCGGTAGGAGCCGAGCATCCGGTGGTTCCAGCCCACATATTCGTTCAGGCTGAACACAATAACAAAGCCCAGCGGCAGCAGGCGGTCACTGCCCATCCACAGGCTGATAAACGGCTGGAACAGGCAGAGATATGCCGTTGCCACAAAGCTGCCGAAAAAATAGCTGAACAGATCCAGCCCCCAGAACACCTGTTTATCATGGGCGTTGGCCGTGGCGGATTTATCGTACACGATATTGCCGATGGCTGCGGCAAAGCTGTCCATGATTTTATTGCCGATGTTGGTGGCGCTGTCCGACACGGTGGTATAGTTGCCAAGGTTAGCCGTCATAGCGCTGCCCGCCATACGGCTGGTGACGATGGTATCGGACGAGCCGTAAATGGTGTTGGACAGGCGGTGAACCAGGTAATACTTGAGGTCATGGAAGATGCCAAGATCCTTGAAATCCCGCAAAGTAACCTTGACCTCGTGCAGTTCGGGGAAGTCCTTTTTATACCGTGCTGCCACCACCAGGTTGGCACCGGTGTTGAACAGGATGCTGACGCCGAAATACAAAATATAGTTTGGCAGCCACAGCGCAATGGCAATGCGGGCCAGATAGTTGGCAACATTAAAGCAGAAGTCGATGCGGGTACACAGGTACCCCTGCTGGGTGCAGGTGTACATCAGCCGCCGGGTGACAAGGAAATAGCCCGACAGCGTGGAGATGGTGTTGAGCAGGTAAACGGTATAGGCCGTCTGGATGCTGGCCACGCCGGGCATGATCCACGGCAGGGCCAGCGCCCCGATGCCCGCCAGCACGCAGATAACCACACCCACGGCGCGGTATGCCCATTTATACATGGACATATATTTGCTGATCTTCTCGGTATCCTTGGCGGCGATCTGTTCATACAGGCGGTAGCTGATGACGCTGCCAACACCGAATTCCGCGATGGAGAAAAAGTTGAACAGCTTATCCACCACCTGGGATGCGGCGGTGATATCGTTGCCAAAGTTAAATACCAGCAGCCGCCGCGTGGCAAAGCCCAGCAACATCAGCAGCAGGCTGGACCCCAGCGCATAGACCAGGTTCAAAATTGTTTTTTGTGTACGCAATCAGGTGTTCTCCTAGGTGTTTTGATAGGGCCAAGGCGCGGAAAGGCGGCGGGGTCGAGTGACCCCACCCTACGGGGCATGGAGCCGAAATCGGCATTTACGGCAGAGGTTCATGGGGCATCGGGGACGCCGCCCCCTACAATGGGTGCAGAGCTTTATTTCCGTTTCAGCAGCCCGGCCGCCCAAAGGGCAAAGCGGGGGCCGAAGTGGTTGAGGAGGAAGGCAAACAGCTTCCAGTCCGGGCGGGTGTTCTCGTCCCCCAGTTTCCAGAGCGCTTTGCAGGCGGTCAGGCCGGGGGCACAGGCGGCGCGTACCTCGGCATCACGGCAGGCAGCGCCGCGGGCCTGCGGCCAGAACACATTGGCGGTGCGCCGCCAGATCTCGGCTTGCTCCGCCGGGGTCCAGGGGCAGTCCGGCGCGGCGAACATTTTTTCAAACCGGTGGATGACCGCCGCGATGCCCGCAAAATGTTTGGCAAGGCCCGCGTTCAACAGGCTGCCCGCCCGGTTGGCGCGGTAGACCACCAGCTCCACATCCAGGTAATACAGCCTGGGGCAGGCACCGGCCAGCACCAGGTCAAAGGGATAATCCTCCGCCCAGCGGACCTCATTCCAGAAAAGCAGGTTATACTTAACCAGAAATTCCCGGTCAATACAAAAGCGCCAGACCGCCCAGTGGCCCGCGGCATACAGCCGCGCCACGCGGGCGGCGTAATCGGGGTCGGCATCCGGGCCGGGGGTGAACCGCTCCACCGGGCCGGGATAAGGCTTGGCATCCATTCCCTGGCTTTCGTCCTGCTCCAGATAGCGGCAGACGTACCAGCGGTAACCCGGCGCGGCGGCCAGAGCGGCGCGCAGCTTTTCCAGCATATGGGGCGGCCAGTAATCGTCGCTGTCCAAAAACAGCAGCCACTTGCCCTTGGCGGCTTTGATGCCGGTATTGCGCGCGGCGGCCAGCCCGCCGTTAGAGCGGTGGATGACCGTAACGCCGGGGCAAAGCTGAGCAAAAGCATCACACATGGCGGGGCAGGCATCCGTGGAGCCATCGTCCACCAGGATGCACTCCCAGTCCGCCGGGCCGGCCTGCTCCACCACGCTTTTGACGCAGGCAGAAAGATAAGCCTGCACATTATACACCGGCACAATGACCGAAAATGTGATGTTTCCTGTGCGTTCCATCGCAGTTGTTTCCTTTACTTTGTCGGGATCAATGTCCAGTCGTGGTCATACAGGGCGGTCTTTTTGCCGTTGGCGTACCAGCGGTCCGGCGCGATCACACAGCGGCCCGGCACACCGGCCAGCCACTGCCCCCACCAGCTGAAGGTGGAGTTGCTCAGCACAAACGCCCGGCAGCGGCGCATCAGGGCAAGGTCCGCCGCGGCACTTTTTGCCCCGGTGCTGTAATGCACCGGCAGGCCCGCAGCGTCCAGATGCTGCCGCACATAGGCGGGGTCGTCTGAAAAGACAAACAGTTCCGCCTGGGGCAGGCTTTGGCGCACCGTGCGGCAGGCGGCGGCGTAATACTCCGGCGTGCAGACCTGCAGGGCCGCGTTCTGCGGCAGCAGATAGTCCCCGCAGCGCCAATGCAGGCAGACGGGGAACGGGCTTGCCTCAATTTCCCGCGCAAAGGCGGCGGCCGCAGCGGTAAAGCCGTGTTCCGGGTTCTCAATGGGCAGCAGCTCCGCCCGGATAGTTTCAGCCTGGTCCTTAAAATAATCTGCCCCCTGGAAGTACCCCCAGGCCAGAAAGTTTTTGGCGTGACCGCGCTTGGCAGGGGTAAAGCCCTCAGTCGCAAAATGCAGGCCGATGGCGTTCAGCATAGGGGCCATGCGGGCTTCAAAGGGGTGCCAGTCCCGGTCCATCAGGCCCACACGCTGTTCGTGGCGGATCATCAGGGCCTTGGCGGCGTTCTGCACCAGCAGATACTGCTTGGCAAAGCCTGCATCTGTGATGAACTGCACCTCTGAGCTGATATGCAGTGCCTGCAATGCCAATGCAGTGTGGGCCGGGGAGCCGGTTTTCCAGTCCTGCCGGTCAATCAAAGTGACAGGCTCCTGGCAGCACAGGCCCATGGCGCGGGCAAAGGCATACACAAACATCTGGTTGCCCAGCCCGCCGGAAAGTTCGGCGTAAATCATCGTGCGCCCTCCCCTGCCACTTTATCATACACCTGCTCCATGCGGTGTGCAGCGGTTTTCAGCTCATAACCGGCAGCGGCCAGCGTGGGCCAATAGTCCGCGTGCGGCCCGCCGGGAGCAATGGAATCCGCCGTTTTGGCCCACTCTTCAAACGGGGCACTGAGCGGCAGGAAATGCACCAGCTCGGTCACCGAGCCATCCCCCGGCACATTGGTGGAGGCCAGGCAGGGCACGCCGCAGCCCTGGGCTTCCACCAGGGTAACGGGGCTGCCTTCAAAGTTACTGGGCAGCAAAAACAGATCAAAGGCATTCATATAGTCGGGCACATTGTTCTGCACCCCGGCAAACAGCACCCGGTCCGCCACGCCAAGCTGGGCGGCAAGTTCCCGCATGGGCTGTTCCTGCTCGCCGCCGCCCACCAACAGCAGCTTCCAGCGGGGGTCCTGCTGAACCATAGCCGCAAACACCCGGATGAGGTAGAGCGGGTTTTTCTGGTGGTTGAGCCGCCCTACAAACCCGGCCAGACGCTCGGTTCCGGTAATGCCGTACTGGGCGCGGATTGCCGTGCGCGCCGCGGCGTTGGGGTAAAAGCGGGTTTGGTCCACCGCATTGCAGGCAACGGAAAAGTTCGGCCTGCGGTCGATATGGTCACCAAACACAAACCGGCCCGCAGCCACGCCGCAGCCCAGAAAGTAATCTGCAAACAGCTGGTACACCAGATGGGCGGCGCGCCAGGTCAGCGTCATGGGCGGGTAAACGATATGGCTGTGCACAATGATCTTGGCATGGGGGCAGAGCACCCGCATCATACCGCAGACGGGCGCGCCGATTTTGCTGGCAGTATGGTAATGGATGATATCGTAATCCTTATGGGTTTTCAGATGCTGGTACAGTGCGCGGATACGGGCTTTTTTATTGTCCGGCACCGCAATGATATGCACCCCGGCTGCTTCCAGTGCCGGCGCGCACGAAGCTTGATCTGGCGGGCAAAGGCCGACAAACAGATCCACCTGGTAGCGGGTAAGGTCCAGATTGAGCAGAAGGTTCTGCACATAGCGCTGCACCCCGCTTTGCACGCCAAGGTGGTTGCTGATCATCAGGATCTTCATGGATACGGCTCCTTTGCACATCTGGATTCGGGCGGACGGTTTGTTATAACGTAATGTTAGGGGCGCAGGTTCTACCAGTAGCTGCCACCCTCCACCGCCTGCTTGTTGGCGGGCTGTTCGGCGGGGGCAGGGCGCACCCATGCAGGGTTATACAGCTTGCTGATTTGGGGGTGGGTGTCCCACCGGCGGCCCTTGATGCCAAACAGCAGCTGCGTAGCGCCGCTCATCTGGATGGCAACATGGCCGGTATCCCGCGCATGGGCGGCCAACGGCAGGCCGTAAGCACCTGCGCCAATGATGGCAACCTCATAATCGCAGGCATCCATCTGTTTTTCCATTGCGGCAAGGGCATCAAACCAGGTATCATACCCGGTTTTCTGCCCGGCAAGGCCCTGCACTGCCGGGATGACGGTCAGGGAGGCCAGTTCCGGCAGAGTGTTTACCCCGCCGGGGGCGTTGGTGAACAGCTCCCCTCGCTTTTGGTACTGGGCGCGGATGGTATCCGCAAAGGGGTGTACCACCAGCACATGCTTTCCGGCCAGTGCGGCGCTCCAGGGGTTGGCATAATAATATGGTTCCAGCGCGCGCAGCTGGGTAAAGCGGGTGCCGTGGCAGCCATCGATTACCTGCCGCTCGGCCCCCACATCCCACAGCGCCAGCAGGTCCGCCCCCTGAGCGCAGGAAGTATACAGCTTGCAGAAGCGGTTCAGCGCTTTATCATCGGTGGGAAACACACCGGACAGGGTGTTGATCTCACCCCTGGTTTTCTCGGTATATTTCCCGGTCAAATATTCGGCCACGGTGCGCATCTCGGTTGCACCGCAGCGGCCGAACAGAAATGGCTGCCCGGCGCGGATGGCATCGGCAGCAGCCGCATTGCCCTGTTCCGCGGGCAGAATGATCAGGCCGCGGTATTTCCACCGGAAGCGCAGCCCTTTATAGGTATTGCGCAGTACCTCCAGCAAGGCTCCATCATTATCCACGGCGGTTTCCTCCTTGTTTGTCCAGCATGGCCAGGGCGGTTTCGGCGCTGTTTGCCCACAGGAAATGTTCATTCACGCGGCGCTGGGCAGCGTGGCCGCAGGCCGGGTCCGCCGCTGCTTTCTGGATGGCCTCAGCAAACTGGGCAGGGGTATCGGCAAAATAGCCGCTGGTGCCGGGCTCTATGATCAAATCCGGCCCCGGCGCATGGCGGGCAACCGGCGGGCAGCCCGCATACATGGCTTCCAGCAGGCTCATGCCAAAAATTTCGCCGTCATTAAAGTTCACAAACACATCGCAGGCATGGTAATAGGCCTGCACGGTTGCGTTGGGCAGCTGAGGAATGCAGGTACAGCGGTTTTCCAGCTTGTGGGTGCGCAGGGCATCCTGCAGTTCCCCGGTCAGGCTCCCCTGCCCGATGACCACCGCGTTCCAGCTGCGGGGCAGTGCTTCCAGTACCGGCACCAGGTCCAGCGGGCGCTTGTAGGAATCCAGCCGCCCCACAAAAACAAGATAGTTGGCTTTGGGGTCCAGCTTCAAAAATTCCCGCAGTTCATGTTTTTCCCCATTTGCATTGGGGATGATGGCGGTATCCAGCCCAACGGGCATTACCCCGGCGCATGGCACATGCAGCTGTTCCAGCTGGGCGGCCACGGCGGGGGTTTTGGCATAGGTGGGGGTTTTGCGGTAGATAGCCAGGTTGCGGCGGCACAAAAGGTCCATCACAGCCCGCATAACCGGGTTTTCGGACGTACTTTTGATGGCCCCCAGCTGGCTGTAGAAAAAGATATCGTGATTCCGGCAAAAGCGGTACAGCCCCGGCACGCCGAGGGCGTTATCCCCCATCACATGCACGGCGTCCACATGCTCGTTCAGCAGCGGCTGCCAGGTGCGGTAAAAGGCACTGACCCCGGCTTTGCGGGCCGGCACATAATAGATGCGCACATTGGGCTCCAGGTCCTCGCTGGTCACAGCTTCGGGGGCGGCGTCCGGGTCCGGGTACAGTACAACAGCCCGGCAGCCCAGGGCGGCAAACGCCCGTGCAAGGCCAACCTCCTGCCGGTTATAGGCTCCTTTTTTGCCGGATGCCCCGCAGTACAGCTGCGGGATGGCAATGGTTCGCATAAGCTTTGCTACTCCAATTTATTTTTAGGGTGTATCTTGCTATTTTTAGGGTGTATCTTGCTTTTGGTCACACCTTGCGCAGGTAGCGGGCATCGATCACCTCAATGTCCGCATCCCGGCAATAGGTGTGGATGCCGATCAGATCCGCCGGGTCAATGCCCGCAATGGCAACGTTCTGCGGCATGGCGGCGCACAGTGGCACTTCCGAAGCACCGCGCCGCACCCAGAATTGCAGGTACACACCGTAATCCACCTTGGTGCTGACCTGGGCCGGGCGCACGGTCTGGTCGTTGTTGGTAAACAGCGGGCCAGCATTGCGGCTGCCCAGCTCATAATTGCGGTGCTGCAGGTTAAAGGGTTCATCCTCATCCAGGATAAACTCATCCACATCATCGCGCTCTTCCGCTTCGGGGTTTTCGCGCACAGTATAGCGGCGGTAACGGGTGTACAGCTGGTTGTCCGGCCTGGTTTCGCTGCACAGCACCGTCAGGGCTTCGGGGGTTTTATCCACAATAATGCTGTCGCACAGTTCGCGCCCCACGCTGAACGCCTGCACTTTCTCCCATTTATCCGGGAACTGGGTGCAGCGGTAAAGGGTCAGGCTGTGGTCGGCGCTGGTTTCCGGCAGCATCCACACTTCCCCGCGCCAGTCAAACACGGTGGGGAAAGAGAGATGGAAGTTTTCCTTTAATACCACGCGGGGCGGCAGCAGGTGGTCGTTTTCATCAAACTCCGCCACGGCAATATCACCACGGTTCTCCGCCATATTGAATGCTTCGCAGAACAGCCAGCGTTTGCCGTTGTCATCCTCATACAGCAGGGGGTCGGCATACCAGGTGCCGGGGGTGTAGGGCAGCGGGGTGTAAGGTTCTTCACCCAGAGCGGGCAGCGGGTCGCAGCCTTCCCCCTTGGGGGCGCGGCGCACCGCAATGGTATAGATTTCTTTTTGGCCGCTCAGCTTTTTGATCAAACGCTTGGGCGGCATATGCAGGGCACGGTAGATCTGGTTCATGAATTTTCGTTCCTCATGATTTCCCGGTAAATTGTCATCAGTTCGCGGTAGTTTTGTTCCGCGTTATACGCCTGGCAGGCTTTTTGCTGCATGGCGGTCAAATCAAAGGTTTCGCCCACGTTTTGCAGCTTGCGCACGGCATCCGCCAGCGCGGCGGCATTGCCGGGGGCAAAGTGCAGGCCGTCAATCCCCTCCTGCACGGCAGCGCCCACGTTGCCAAGATCACTGGCAAGCACGGGGGTGCCCACCGCATGGGCTTCCGCCGGGATCAGGGCAAAGCTTTCATAGCACAGGCTGGGGCAAAGGGCGGCGCGGCTCTGGGCCAAAAGCTCGGTAAGTGTTCCATGCGGGAGCTGGCCGGTAAAAGTTACAGTATCGGGGGCATTCTCTTTGGCCCAGGCTTCCAGCGGGCCGGTACCGGCCACGATCAGCTGCGGTGCGTCCGGCCCCAGCAGCTGCCAGGCCTCGATGGCGGTGCGCAGCCCCTTTAATTCTTCCAGCCGCCCAGCAAAAACAATCTGGTTTTTGCGCTGTGCCCAGGGCAGCGGGGAATGGTTCGGCGCGGCCACGCCGTTGGGCTTGCAGTACAGCCGCTCCGGGGTAAACACCGGGCGCGAAGCTTTGCGGTTGAATTCCAGCAGCTTGCTGCGATCAAACTCCGTCAGGGTGATCAGGTTCACCTTGCGGTAGGTGCCAAGCAGGCGATGGAACGCATAAATGCCCGCACAGACCAAACTTTGGGCACGGCTGCCGCGGTAGCAGCTGTGCCGCACTGCACAGCCAAGGCCATGCTGCGGGCATTCCTCGCACACATGGCCGTCCCGCATCAGGATGCCGTTGGGGCAGAAAATGCGGAAGTTGTGCAGCGTCTGCACCGCCGGAACATGCTCTTTGAAGCATGCCTGGAACACCGACGGGCTGATGGTCAGCAGGGTGTTATGCACATGCACCAAATCCACCTGTTCTTTGCGGATCAGGGCGCGCACTTCCCGCACGGTTTTGGTGCTGTAGATGGCCCGCAGGGGCAGCAGCAGTTTTTGGGCCAGGCCGCCGGCATCATTATTGCGCTCATAGGTGATCACGCGGTGGCCGTGGGCTTGCAGCATGGCGCACTCCGCGGCAAACACGGCGTCCTCGCCGCCGGGCAGGCGGTAGTGGCAGTGCACCAGCAAAATGGTATGCGGTTGTTCCGGCTGCGGCATCTGCGGCCCCCTTTCCCTGCGTGAACAGAACTAAGGCAGCACCGCACAATTCCCGCCTTACGGCTTAAGCACCGCTTCGGCGGCTGCGGCACGGCATCTGCGTTGCCAAAATGCTCGATAATGTCGGGTTGCGGTACCCGCATCGTGCTTCGGGGGCAAAAGCCCCTCGCACTCTGCGACCGCTGCCCCTGCTTCGGTTCGCTGTTTCCGCCACTGGCGGCGCTCACCTTTGCAGCATCCAGTATTATCTGCGCTTTTGGCTTAGCATCTGCCGCACCTCGCTCGCCGTATCGGCACTTAGAATTATGCGGTATTGCCCTAAATATAATTATTATACCGCGCAGCACCAGATATGGAAAGAGATAAAACGTAAAAAATGCCCCTGTGCACAACGCCTGCGCACAGGGGCAGCGGTTATTCAGCTTCTTCTTCCAGCTCGCGGACCAAGTTCCAAACTTCGCCAATGGTACCAAGCTGTTTTAAGCGGTCCTCTTCAACCTCGGTACCGGTAGCTTCCCCAAGCTGCCAGGCCAGCTCCACCAGGTCTTCTGCATCCACGCCCAAGTCTTCAAAGCTGGTGTCCTTGCTCAGTTCGGCGGCGTCACAGCTGAACTGCTCCGCCAAAATGTCAAGCAGATCCTCAAACGTCATGTGTCCTTCCCTCCGTATCGGTGCATGTGGTATTTCTATAATACCCATACGGCAGCATGCCGTCAATGGCAGATTCGACTAATATTGCGAGCTTTTTCCGTTAAAAGCGCACAAGTTTGTACGGTCAGGCTTCGGGTACGGCTGAAAAGCCGAGAATTCAGCCCATTTCAGCCTGTATATCCATGCCGGGCTGCAGGGGCATTGTCTGCTTTATGTATTCAGCATGTAGAGCGCACCATACAGGTTGAACAGCATTGCCGCACCGCAAAGTGCCCAAGCGCTGGAATCCGGTCTCCACTTAGGGCGCCCCAGGAACCATACAAACAGCCACGGGAAAAGATCGACCATATACCGTGCGCCAAACTGCCAGCCGCCCAATGTGCGGTGCATACAGGTCAGGCAGGTCATTAACAGGCACATCGCCGCAACAAACCACCCCGCTGATGGCAGTGGAACACTGACCTGCACTTCCGCCTGGTGCCCGGGCAGGCGCAGCAACAGTCCGCGTACCATCGCCAGCAGGAAAAGCGGGTTGGCAGCAAAGAACAAAAATCCATTGTATATCTCAAAGTGCAGCTGTCCCTGCGCGTCCAGTGTGACCGGGCGCAGCAGCTGCAGCAAATTGGGTACAAGGTAGGTCAGGCTGAACTGGCCGTTCTCCGCGCGGACAAATTCCGGCAGATAGTTGTGTCCAAACTCCGTCACGCTGCCAAACCGCGCAAAGTTATACGCCATCATGCAGGCGGCCATCACAACGGCGGGCAGCAGCGCGGGCAGAATCTTTTTCAGACTGCGCCGCTGATAAAACTGCCAACCCAGCCAACAGGCCAGCAACAACGCGTAAAAGGGGCGGCACCCCACTGCCAACGCCATGCAGAGGGACGCTGCGGCATCCTGCACAGCGTTGCCGCCCTGTGCAAAAAACAGCCCCCAAAAAGCAAACCCCAGCGCACAGACCTGCGCCAGGAACCACACGCCATCGCTGGTTGACATCCAAAAGACATTGGAACCCATGCTGACAAACAGGGTAAAGAACGCACAAGTCACAGGCTGCATACCACCGCGCATACAGCAGGCATACACCCCGCCCGCGCAAAGCAGCGCCAGCCCCATTGCGATCAGATTACCGGGGATGGCGCTCCATTCCCCGGCTGCCGCCACAAAAGGCAGCATCAGTACCGCTGGCACCGGTGGAAAGGATTGATAATACCGTCCCTGATAAATTGCCAATTCCAGCCATGTGTAGTTTTCGCCATTTGCTATATTGTTACGGCCTGCAAGCCAGTTTTCGGCCTGCAAAGCATAACTGTTATAAGGCGAGCTTTGCAGCAGCGTGCCGCCAGCCAATGAGTGATACAGCACCAGTGCCAGCGCAAGGCACGCCAACACCGCCGTCAGTGCAGACGCATGTTGTTTTACGGAGTTTTTCACGACAGGCTCCTACAAAAAAGGGCTGTTGCACAAGAAAAATTCAGGTGCAGCAGCCACCGAGCTATACTTAAATACTTAATTTTCCAGAAAAGATCTGACCACTTGCCTTCGTGCCTTTTCCGTCCTTATTATAGCCTTTCCGGCCGGACCGTCAAGTTCAGGACCGGCTTTACTTTTTCTGGCCGTAATAGGCGTTGGGGCCGTGCTTGCGCATAAAGTGCTTGTCCAGCACATGCTGGGGGGCGGGCTCCGCGTTGGGGTTGATCTGGCAGGTCAGCAGGGCCATCTTGGCCACTTCTTCCAGCACAACGGCGTGGTAAACAGCCTGGGCGGCATCCTTGCCCCAGGTAAAGGGGCCATGGCTGGCGCACAGAACGCCGGGCACATGCACCGGGTCAATGCCGCGGGTGCGGAAAGTTTCAATAATCACCTTGCCGGTGTTTTTCTCGTAATCTTCCTCGATCTCTTCGGGGGTCAGCTCACGGGCACAGGGCACAGGGCCGTAAAAATAGTCTGCATGGGTGGTGCCGAACGCCGGGATATCCCGCCGGGCCTGGGCCCATGCCACGGCGTGGGTGCTGTGGGTATGCACCACACCGCCCAGCGCGGGGAATGCCTTGTACAGTTCCAGATGGGTCTTGGTATCGCTGCTGGGATTCAGGTCACCTTCCACCTGATTGCCGTTCAGATCCATGACCACCAGCATATCAGGGGTCAGTTCATCGTACTCCACGCCGGACGGCTTGATGACGAACAGCCCTTTTTCCCGGTCAATGCCGGACACATTGCCCCATGTGTAAGTAACAAGGCTGCGGCGGGGCAGTTCCATATTGGCTTCATATACCTGTTGTTTCAGTTCTTCCAGCATAGTTGTTCCCTCACATTGTTTCAACGGCGGTGCGCTCGGCGCACAGTGCCTTTTTGTATTCTTTCAGGAATGCGGCAAACCCGGCTTCATCAGCGGCATCCGGGTTCAGGGTGGTGCTGGCGGTACCGGCGAACACGCGGTTCTGCAGGTAGTTTGCCAGCGTTTCGCCATCGGCGTGCTCCACACGGTAAGCAGCCAGAAGGGCCATGCCGTAAGGGCCGCCCTCGCCTGCGGTTTCGGTGCAGGTTACAGCGGTGTGGGCGGCAGCGGCCAGGTAGCGCTGGGCCACGCCGGGGGTCTTGAACAGGCCGCCGTGGCCCAGCAGGGTATCCAGCGTCACATGTTCTTCGTTCAGGATATCCAACCCGATGGCCAGCGTGGCAAACGCGGAGTAAATGTTGGCGCGCATCAGGTTTGCCAGGCTGAAATCACTTTCCGGCCCACGCAGCAGCATGGGGCGGCCCGTCTCCTGAAGCATGGCCGCCGCCAGCATAGCCCGGTGGACGGGGGATACGCCGGTGACCATGGGCTTGTCGCGGCGCAAGGTACTGTCCAGCAGTGCGTGAGCCTCGGGCATTTGCAATAGTTCCTTTAGCAGCGCGTTCATATCCCCCTCCTTTCTGTTAGCTGGCGAAAAATCTTACGATTTTTCTGCCAATAGGTTTGCGGTCGGCTGCGCGCACCCTTCGGGTGCACTGGCGACCGAGAAGTATTTTTCTGTCGCACATGTCGTCAGAAAAATGATTTGAATTTTTCGTGCCGTGCGCGGCACGAACTCTGCGAGGCTTTTGGCTTTTTAATGCTCGGAGCGCCGCCGAAATGGCGGCGCTCCTTTCTTTCAGGAGAAACTTCTATGCTTTCTCAATGGTTACAGCAGGCCCGGAACGGACGGAGCGTCTGGCTCAGCGACGTGCGCCGGGGCTGTGAAGCGCTGCCGGAGCACGTGGCCGTCACCGTGCAGCTGACGCTGTGCGACGGCGCGCGGCGGGACTTCTCCCTGCCCATCCCCCGTTGGGCGAACGGAGAACAGCGGCAGTTCGTGCAGCAGTACGTCACCGCCTTCGTATTCAACGCCCTGTCCGCTCTCAGCGGCCGGGAAATGGCCTTCTATCTGGACTTGCGGGAAACAGAAGTCGTCGCGCTGCTGGGCGAACTGGACGATATTTTTCAGGTGCACAAGACCGCCCGCAGCGGTTACGGCAAGGTGGTCAATATCGCCAACCGCCTGTGCCGCGCCTTCGGCGGCGGCACGTTCTCCTTCGCCGTCCGTGACCGGAGCGCCTACGTTCCCGCCCCGCCGGAGGTATCTCG
>OLWZ01000539.1_pt1 | contig 21629 bp, 17 predicted proteins | sample 1674011 | NCBI WGS metagenome assembly OLWZ01 (sample SAMEA103958137, study PRJEB25191) | human gut metagenome | biome: human-associated habitat [ENVO:00009003]; feature: intestine environment [ENVO:2100002]; material: feces | place: Germany | collected 2013/2015 | reverse complement strand
CAGGCTGTCGCCTGCCACCCATTCACAAGGTCATGGGCGACCATGCCTCCAGAGGTCCCATCCCCGCCGGGGCTTTTGCCTGTACATGGATTATCGCTAAACGTTTTTCATGACGATACATTTGACGTGGCGCGTAAATAGCTGTATGTTAGATATTTCGTTATTTTCAGAGTTGGCAAAACAATAACTCTGAAAATAGCTAATCTAATATGAAACAGAGACTTATGCGCCACGCATTCTGTGTTATGTCTTCGGCCGCGCCTTGTGCGATGTGTAATGGTTATGGTAGCGGTGCACTCACAATCTCGCGACTTCTTCTTCGACTTGGTGTTCGTGTCAGGAGTGTTTGGAAAATATGCGAGAAAGTCGAAACTGGTGGTGTGGCTGGTTTAGGGTATTATTCTTTAGATGTAGTTCCAGTGATACTAACGCCTCTTGTGCTATTTGACGGACAGATGGATATATCGGGGTGTTCTCAAAACAGACATCTGAACCATTTACTATCAGATGCAATGCTTGCGTATCACGGTACTCATTGTAAAACATTTCCTCAATTCTCTTGTCTTGAAGATTGTTTTCATAATGAGCTCCTCCATCTTTGTTTGCTAAGATGGTAAACAATTGGTATCGTGATAAATGCCAATTCTGTTCTTCTCCCCAATTCCTGCCTTTCAATACCTCGAATATGTTGGAGTCCAGCCAGTCCTTTGTGGAGAGAAATCTATTTTGACTGATGCACCTTTGTTCGTAATCTGAATATAAGGAGGATTTACGGAGAGGGGAGAATGTGTATCTGACGCCACCATTATCGGAATTGTTGATCTCCTTACAGAGCAGGCCACAATAAATATGTGTGGCGACTTGTATGTTTTTGTTCGAGACGTTATCCCCTACAGCGAAGAAGGAGATGGTTCCTCTTTGGGCCGTCGTGTCCAGGAATTTAACTTTATCGCGCAATCCGCATTGGGTCAGGACTGAAAGACTTCTTCCGTTCGTACTATCGTGCAGCAATGTCCGCAATGCGACTGCGATATCCATTGCGACGCACATTCCGTTATCGTATGATTTGCACAGGTCGTGTAATCTGTGGAGTTGCTCTATGAGTGCTGTTTGAGGTGTTCGTTCGGGTTTCATATAAAGTGATAGTAAATGAGTTTCAGCTGGATTGTTCAGTTTGTCGTATGAGATGAATGCGGTTGCTCCAATGCGGTAGAATTTTGTCAGTTCAATGAATGTGTTTAGGACTGGTCCGAGTTGATTTCAATTATGGTGTATTTGAAAGGGAAGGACTCTCCATTTGCGTCTCTTTCTTTATTTAATTTTGGGTAATCTTTCCAGTTTGTGGTATAATTGTGGGTTAGTGTAAGAGGTCCCAATCTTTTCTGCCAGGCAGGTCGGTTGTCTGATGGTGTGCCCCAATCGAGTGTCGCGCCCGCGACAATCTTCCTCCCTTTGTGAATTCTAAAGTCTCTGAAGACGATGGTGTGCATGGTTGTGTGGGGGTTGAGTTTAAAAAAAGTCGTAGAAAACAAGTCCGGGCTTCTGCCGGAGCTACTAGGGTGATGTAGTTCTGGTGGCAGCCTGGAGACTCTTTTATGGTGGTGTCGGCTAGAAACTGGAGATAGATTTCCGGCGACTCTGTTATGTGTGGTGCTGGCCCGGAACTGGAGGTGGAAGCCCGGAGACTTGTCGTGTGGAGTGACGGCTAGAAACTGGTGAAGGAGGACCGGGTGGGGTATTCAACTCGGCGGCGGATTCGAGGCTGTCGGGATGGTTTGTGGGGAAATTATGACGAGTCAGGGCTTCTGCAGGAACCGCTAGAGTGATGTAGTTCTGGTGGAGGTCCGGAGACTCTGTTATGGTGGTGACGGCTCGAAACTGGAGATAGATTCCCGGCGACTCTGTTATGTGTGGTGCTGGCCTGAATTGGAGGTGGAGGTCCGGAGACTTGTCGTGTGGAGTGACGGCTAGAAACTGGTGAAGGAGGACCAGGTAGGGGGCTTCGACTCGGCGGCGGATTCGAGGTCGTCGGGGAGATTTACGAAGAAGTCGAAACCGGTCCAGGTTTCTACTTGGTCAACGCTGACAGTGTAGTTCTGGTAGCTGTCGGAGTAAGCCTTGTGGTCGAACCAGAAAGCTATGCAGGTCGCATCGGAGACCGTTCTGCCGGAATACTTCACCAAGAGCACCAGCTTGTAGAAGTAGTTCGGGATGGGAACTCTCTGGGAGCTGGACTTGGGACTCGTGTAATTTATGGTGCGAGTCTCGCCCTCCTTTTCGAAAGCCACGCCCGTCACCACGTAGATCTCCTCGTTGTGGCTCTTGGCAATGCCCTGGACGGCATTCTCCAGATTGCTCCAGATTCCGCTGTTGAAACTGTTCTGGATCTGCGGAACCTGATTCGTCACGTAGAAAGTCTGGGCCTGCATCGTGGCGTTTCCGTTGCGCGAACCGTTCGGACACATGTGACCTCGCGAATACGTGCTGTTCGAATAGCTTCCGTCAGTCACTCTGACCTGGTACTTCTCGTCGATGTTCGGGTTGTAGCTCCAGCCCGATGGCCGGCTGAGAGATCCCATGTGGCTGCTGTCCAATGGATATGCGGTCCAGAGGGGCGTCGTCATCTGTGTGTCGTAGAAGACGGTGTAGTTTCGTTCGCCTGCGTAGGTGGTGCTTACCACATACTGCGAGCCTTCCTTAGCCGAGGCGAGTTCGAGCCAATCCTTGTTAACAGCAGGCTGGACGCTTCCCGGCATCTTGAAGACGGTCGGCGTGCCGGCATAGAACACTTGCTCGTCGGACGAGTATGAGCAAGTGCCTGATACGCGCGCGAACGCCTGAAAGACGTAGGATTTCCCCGGAACGAGGTCCGAAAGGTGAGCCACGAAAGTCCCGCTGTCCGTACCTGTCGCCGTGACCGAGCTGACGGTCAGTTTGTTTGTCAATGAATTTGAGGATGTGCCCCAATAAAAGCCAAGTTCGGCAGGTGAGCTGCTGGCCCCTGTGTAAGAGCCCGACAGAGTCACCTCCGTCGAACTCAACACATTGGCCTCAATGTTTCTTACCTCCGCGTATGGCTTATGATCCGTGGGTTCTTGCCCGCCGGCCTCTCCGCCGGAGGGTAGTCAGTTGGCGAGTTTGTAAAGTTGAATATCCTTCTGACCCGATTTATAATAACGGAAACGAGTTTGATCACTGCTAGAGTTATATTTCAAATAACTGTTACTACTCTTTATAGTAATAACTTTAGTTTTCGCATCAAATTCAAAAACATTTTTATATACCGTCGTTTGATCTGTATTCATTCCATTCTTTTTACCAGTGTAACCGACATAATATCCACTAGCAGATTTCAGAGAACCCGCTTTTCCATCGATTACGAATACACTCTTCATCAATGCATCGGTAGCCTCTATCTTGTTGTTAGAAATTGTAACAGATACGGTGTTACTTATATCATCTAAAGTTGTCAATGAACCATTAAAAGCAACATTGCCAGCCTCACCAGCCTCATAAACTATAAGATATGTTCCTGACCAATCAGTAGGAGTTTCCGTTACCTTAACGAAATAGCTTGCAGCACTTGCAGCATTTTGCTTCAAGGTAATTACCTTTGTAAGAGAAGCGTCAGAAGCGTGAGCGACGGTAATGGTAGCCTCGTTAGCGGTCTCCGTCTCGTTTGCCCCGTTAGGAGTAATGGTGATAGTCCCTGCTGCCTTATCTACTGCGATAGTTGCCCAAGGGAGAGTCTCAGGAGTTACCGTCCAGTCACCACCTTCAGAGTTTACAGCCACATTCACTACGAAAGCATCGATAGCATCAGCTGCCCAAACCTTTGAGGTCTGGTCTACAGAAAGGGAAGGAGTAGTGTTATCAACTGGTGCTGAAAGATAAGTAATGGACTGTACATAGATATAACCATCTGAATCCAATTTAATGGAGGTCAAAGGCGAACCATCAAGTGCGAATTCCAAGTCAGTGTAATCCTCGCCTGGCTTTTGCTTTGCGGAATCGTTAACACCAATACCAAAAGCCTTTCCTTTACTATATTGTTTTGCAGAAATAATAATCTTGTTCGCATTAATTTGTCCGTTCTTTGACAGAGCCATAGTTATTGAACCACTCGCGTCGCTTTTACCAATTCTTAACGGAAGTCCATTGCTTGTATTTCCTCCATAGTAAGCATTAGTAGACTTTGAGAATGGTTGTGTTTCCAAATATTCTGCACCTGCAATTACAAAAGTGGAGGCCTTTGTTGTTGTGGTTATTTTAGAAGGACTTCCGGACTTGTTATTAAACTCAATCTTGTATAATGTCGACTTTGTGTCATACTTAAAACCAATCTTCTTGACAGTACCTGCTTTGAATGTAACATCTTTTGTTAGTGGAATTTCTTTTTCGTAGCCATTTACGTTAATGACGATTTTAGAACCGGCTTCTGCGATATGCGGTTTGATAGGAATATAGAATTTAGCACTTCCGTTTTTTGCTATCGCGTCTCCATTAGTAACATTTAGAGTTGCGACCTTGCTTACATACTGCTCGTCGCTAGCTGCGTAAGTGACATTATCGCCTTTAAAATCAATTATGTACGAGCCTACAATGTTCTCATCTGAAGAAGCAAAGGTGATGTTTTTTACTGTAAGGTCCGCATCTGTCTCATTCGTAACGGTGATTTCAACGACAGCAGCAAGGTGCTGCATGTCGAAAGATACCGGATCTGAGCTATTTACATTTTTAGCGACGCCATAAAGAGGGCAAAGCGTTCCGCATAAATGTGCGGTGCTATTATTGCCATTCTGAATAGCACCTTTGGAATGTCCAATGTATGTATAATTTTTTTCAGTGTAAGGGTAAAGAGCATACCAGTCATAAGAGGATCCTTCTTCGAGATTTGATTTAAGGGTTCCGTTAAATTTATTTGTGGCAAGATTGGCTTCTGAAATGGAAAAACTTCCATCAGTTATGTATTCGGTAGAGCCAGCAATAGCGTGTGTGATATCAAGCTTGTCATTTGCCACCCAAGATGTTTTAAATCCATCTATGCTGGTTTTGGTGTCAACGGATGATGCTGTAATGGCGAATTGTATGCCGTTGGAGGCTTCGTTTGAAGGATTGTCAATTTCCTTACTACAACTTGAAAGAGCGGCAATGGCTACCAATGACGCCCCGATGTAAGAGAAAAATCTTTTCATGGTTTACATTGATTTAGCAGCCGAGCGTTTCATCTTCGTCATAATTAAAATCGCGGATGGTTGCACCATATCCACTATCCGTCACCATTACACTTTCCGTCTCTACGAAAAGCACCTGGAGGGTCGGGCGCTCGTAGGTCTTTTGATTGTTTTTCGTCATGATAAATTGTTAGTTTAATGCGTTTATAATTTGTTGTTTACTAGTCTTTTCCGAAGGCGGCATCGCGCCGCGCACACTATAATTTCACAAAGGTACATAAACATTCCGGAATTCCTTATATTTATATTGAAAATCTTGTAATTGCGCTGTCGGCGCATCCGCTGCCGTTTTATCGTCTCTCTTGCCGGGCAAAGATTTGCCCGAAGGGCTGTACGTAATCAAAAAATTCGTATATTTGCCAAAATATATTTATTCACAATGCAGTTCGTAAATACAGAAATCCCAGAAGGACTTACCTTCGATGACGTTTTGCTCGTTCCTGCACGCTCCGAGGTCTTGCCGAGAGCTGTAGATGTTTCCACTAAGTTCACTAGAGATATTTCTCTCTGCACTCCTATCGTGTCTTCCGCAATGGACACTGTTACAGAGGCTGAACTCGCTATTGCAATGGCTCGTGCCGGCGGTATCGGTGTCATTCACAAGAACATGACCATCGACCAGCAGTGTGAGCAGGTCCGCCGTGTGAAGAGGGCGGAGAACGGTATGATTTACGACCCGGTCACCATCAGCCCTGAAGCGACTGTCGGTGACGCATTGGCACTTATGGCCAAGCACCATATCGGAGGCATCCCTGTCGTGGACAATGCGGGAAGGCTCATCGGAATCGTCACGAACCGTGACCTCCGTTTCCAGGACAACAAGAGATTGCCGATTTCCGAAATCATGACCCGCGAGAACCTCGTTACCGCGAAAAAGGGCATCAGCCTGCAGGAGGCCACCGGAATCCTGCGCAAGAGCAAGGTCGAGAAACTCCCTGTTGTGGACGATGACAACAAGCTTGTCGGACTCATCACCTACAAGGACCTCATGAAAATCAAGGACAATCCTATCGCTTCCAAAGATTCGAAGGGCCGTCTTCTCGTGGCAGCTGCAGTCGGCGTGAAGTCAGACACCCTCGACAGAATCGAGATGCTTGTGAGTGCAGGTGCTGACGCTGTGGTAATCGATACGGCACACGGACATTCAGTAGGCGTGCTCGAAGTTATTGCCAAGGCTTGTGAAGCATTCAAGAACAGAGATATACAGATCGTTGCCGGCAACGTCGCTACCGGAGAAGGTGCAAAGGCATTGGCGGATGCCGGTGTAAGTGCCGTGAAGGTGGGCATTGGCCCTGGCTCGATTTGTACTACGCGAATCATCGCGGGCGTCGGTATGCCGCAGTTGACGGCGGTGATGCTGGCGTCGAAAGCGCTTGAGGGAACGGGCGTTCCTGTCATTGCCGATGGTGGTATCCGCTACTCAGGCGATATCGCGAAGGCATTGGCCGCAGGCGCAAGCACCATTATGGCGGGCTCGCTTTTTGCCGGCACGGAGGAGTCTCCTGGCGAGACTATCATCTTGAACGGCAGGAAGTTTAAGGCGTACAGAGGCATGGGTTCGCTCGAAGCGATGGAGCATGGCTCGAAGGACAGATATTTCCAGGATATGGAAGAGGATGTGAAGAAACTCGTGCCGGAGGGAATCGTGGCGCAGGTGCCTTTCAAGGGTACTGTATCCGAGGTAGTATATCAGCTTGTGGGCGGTTTGCGTGCAGGTATGGGCTATGTCGGAGCGAAGGATATCGCATCGTTGCGTAACGCCAAGTTCGTCCGCATCACTAATGCAGGTTACCTGGAGAGCCATCCGCATGATGTGACAATCACCAAGGAATCACCTAATTATTCAAGATAGAATTGATCGGAAACAGACTTCTGAATATTTTCGGCGTTTGCCTTTTAGTAATCGTCTTGCCGTGGCTGAATTCGTGCAAGACGATTACGTCGTTTGTTCATGACGGGCGCGTGGTGGCCAAAATCGGCAATCACAAGCTGTATGCGTCGGACCTGAATGCGTATATTCCGGATTCGGCGAGCCCGGAGGACAGTACGCGGCTGGCGCTCCAATACATCAATTCGTGGGCGTCGGACATGGCATTCATCGATGTGGCCGAGAAGGAATTGTCGAAAAGCGAGAAGAACGTGGACAAGGAGCTGGAGGACTACAGGCGGTCGCTGCTGAAGTACCGTTATGAGCAGAAGTATGTGAACCAGAGGCTTGATACGGCTGTGACGGAAGCGCAGATAGAGAAATACTATGAGGCGCATATCGAGACTTTCAAGCTGTCGCTGCCGATAGCGAAGGCGCGTTTCCTGTCGATTTCCTCGGATTCCCCGAATCTGGAGATCATCAAGAAGAAAATGAAGTCGGACAAGCCGGAGGACCAGATGGAGGCCGATAGTGTCGCATCCTATTCGGCGTTCCGGTACACGGATTTCGGCGGCAAGTGGATAGACCTCGTGCGGCTGTCCCGGGAGTTCGGAACTGACTATGGTACAGTGTTTTCAATGCTGAAAGACGGGGTGGTGGAGATTCCGGATGATAACGGGAACCTGAACATCGCCTATATCGGGAGCTTGAAGAAGGCCGGCGAGACCGGTCCGGTGGAATATTATCGCGAAAGAATCAAGGACATCATACTCAGCACCAGAAAACAGGCGTTGCTGAACGGTTTGGAACGGGACTTGATAGAGAATGCGCGCAATCAGGAAAATTTCATCATCTATTGATGGGGTTGGACCAATAATGAATATCGAAGAAACATGAAAAATATTCTGAAACTGACAGTATCTGTAATGGCGCTCGTCCTGCCGGTATGCGGCTTTGCGCAGACGTACCCTAACGGGCTCATTGACAAGACTATAGCCGTGGTCGGTAACGAGATGATCTCGCTGTCCCAGCTGGAACAGGAGATATTGTATATGCGTATGCAGGGCATGTATTCCGACAAGAACATGCGTTGCGAGCAGCTGGAGCACATGATGGATTCCAAGCTGTTCCTCATGCAGGCGAGAATCGACTCCCTTTCGGTGAACCAGGAGATGGTGAACAGCTCCCTGGACCAGAGGATGGCGCAGATTCAGACAAATTTCGGTGGCGATGATGAGGTGGAGAAGTTCTATGGCAAGCCGATTTACAAGCTTCGTCAGGAATGGAGGCAGCAGTTGGAGGACATGTCGCTTACCCAGCAGATGCAGCAGCAGATCGCCTCGTCGATTCCGGAACTTACGCCTCATGATGTGAAGAAGTATATTTCCGAGACGGATCCTGAGGACCTGCCGATGGTGCCGGTCAAGTACCAGCTCAGCCAGATCAGCATCTATCCGGACCGTGAGAATGCGAATCTCGCTGTGAAAGAGAAGCTTCTGAGCATCCGTGAGAGAATTATCAACGGCGAGAAATTCTCGACATTGGCCCGTATTTATTCTGAGGACCCGGGTAGCGCGAGAAAGGGCGGCGAGCTCGGAATGGCGTCCAAGTCCATTTTCTGGCCGGCGTTTTCCGATGCGGCAATGGCGCTGAAACCTGGCGTCATTTCGCAGATTGTCGAGACCCCTGACGGCTTCCATATCATCGAAGTGCTGGAGAAGAAAGGTGACATGTTCAATGCACGTCACATCCTCATAAAGCCTTCATACACAGACCAGGACAGGCAGAAAGCATTCGCTACTCTCGATTCGTTGAAGACGGAGATTCAGAATGACGCTGTGACGTTCGAGCTTGCTGCGAAGTTCTATTCTCAGGACGCGCAGACGAAGACCAACGGCGGTCAGATGGCTGACCCTAATACCGGTTCTTCGTATTTCGAGATTGACCAGCTGAAGCCTCAGGACTATGCGGCTATCAAGGATTTGAAGGAGGGCGAGATTTCGGAGCCGGTGGAGTCCAAGGACAATGAGGGCCGCGACGGCAACACCGTATATAAGATTATCCGCGTCGACAAGATCATCCCGGCGCATACCGCTTCTTTCGACAATGATTACAGCGACTTGCTCGAAGAGGCACGTGCCAAGGAGCAGAATGCAGCCATCGACGAATTCATTGACGGTAAGATAAAAACTACATATATAGTCATTGACCCTCTCTTCAAGAATTGCGAGTTCTCACGCGACGGCTGGAACAAGGTCGCAAAAGAGGGCGCATCTGAGAAATAATTATGACTTTTCGCAGAAGTCTCATAGCGGGATTGATATTTCTGTCAATGTTTTTCCGCCTGTCTGCCCAGGAAAAAGGCAGTCAGGTGGATTCTCTTGTACGCCTGTTGAGCGCGCAGTCCATGGAATTGATAGAAAAGGACGGAGTGGATTACCGTAAGGTTACGGGGCCGGCGCGTTTCCTGCACAATGACACTTTTCTCATTTGCGATACCGCGCTCTGGAATGTGCGGACCAATGAAATTTTCGCTATCAGTAATGTGAAAATCCTTCAGGATCAGACGGTTCTGACCGGTGACAAGCTCACCTATTATGTGGACCGTGACCTGGCCGAGTTCCGCGGTTCGCTGGTGCAGCTGGAGGACAAGGACCACAATGTTCTCCGTACGGAATTCCTTGACTACAATACGCGTGACAGTGTCGCGATATTTTTCAACGGCGGTTCCATGAAGGATGCCGAAGGTCAGGTAATCGAAAGTCGCACAGGTACTTACGATTCGAAGGCGAAGACGTTCACATTTTCGGACAATGTCAATATGTTCACGGATTCCGTGTTCGTGAAGACGACGAATCTCGTTTATGATTCTGCCCGGAACAAGGCATCTTTCGGTTTCGGTACCGATGCCTGGAGCGAGGACAACATGTTGTCTTCCAATGCCGGATGGTATGACCGCAACAGGGAGATTTTCCTTTTCCGCCGGGATGTCCACGGTATGAGCGACACGCAGGAGGGATGGGCGGATTCATTGTTCTATTATCGTCCTACCGGAGACATTGAACTTCTTGGCAATGCGCAGGTTACGGACACGACGCGGGATATGTCGGCTGTCGCCGGAAGGATGCTGTATACGGATTCATTGTCCCGACTGGTCATGACGCGCGAACCGGCTGTCATCGGGGTGGTGAAGTCGGAAACCGCGCCGCCTGATTCGGTGTATTTCGGCGCGGATTCGATTGTGGCTCAGTCTCTTATGATGTTCCAGATAGAGGATGCCGTGAAGAGTGCCGCCAAGTCTCGTCTTGAGGACTTGTCTGTGGATGCTGTCCAGAATTATCGCCAGAAAGCGGCGAAGGAGGCGGCTGAGGCTGCGGCAAAGGCTGCGGAGAATGATCCGAACAGGCCTAAAGGTGGCAAGAAAGGTGCTGCTGACAAGGTGGAGGGTGATGTGAAGGCGCCGAAAGGGGGTGCCGTGGACAAAGGCATTGACCCGAATGCTGCGGCCGCAGGGCTGGACTCGAAGCCGGTGGGGACGGATTCATTGGCAACGGGCCTGGATTCATTGGCTGTCGGGTTGGATTCTCTTGCGGTCGGGGCTGATTCTCTGGCGTCAGCAACGGATTCGCTCGCGGTTCAGAAGGATAGTATTCCGGAGCCTCTGGATTCCACGAAAATCAGTTTCATCACCGCTGTAAAGAATGTAAAGCTTTATAAATCAGATATTCAGATTGCATGCGATTCGCTGGCTTACAATGACTTGGATTCGTTGGTAAGGATGTATGAGAGGCCGGTCGTGTGGAATGAATCGAACAGGCAGTATTCGGCGGACAGTCTTTTCGCCGTTCTGAAAAACCAGTCGCTGCAGAAGGCGAGTCTGATGTCCAATGCGTTCATTATCATCAAGGAAGATACGTTGTGCTACGACCAGATCCGCGCTACGGAGATGCTCGCTTATTTCGACACTACCGGTGCGTTGTCGCGTTTCGATGCGATGGGTGATGCCAATGCGATTTTCTATCTGCAGGAGGATAGTGTTTACGCGACCGTGAACAAGAGCGAGGCGAAGATGCTGAGTGCGTATTTCAAGAACGGGGATATTGACCGGGTTTATTATTTCGAATCTGCGAAGAATGACGGTTATCCGGTGGCACAGATGACGAGTGAGGAGCGTGTTCTGAAGGGTTTCTCGTGGCAGCCCGAGCTTCGTCCTTCCGGCAGGCAGGATGTGACGCCATATTCCATAAGGCCTTCAGAGCGTTCACGTTACGCGGCTCGTCCGAGGACGTCGTTTGAGTATACCGACAAGTTTTATCCGGGTTATATGCCGGGCGTGATGAAGAAGATTGAGGCCGGGAAGCTGGCGAAGGAACGTGCTGAGGTTCAGAGAAGGTCTGCTGCGAAGTCAATGCAGATGGATTCTGCTTCGGTTTCATCGCCGGATTCTCTCGCCAATGTTCCGCCTAAAGATTCGCTCAATGCTGCTGTTCCGGCTGTCGCCGATTCTACCAAGGCGGCAACTGATTCATTGTCAATGTCTTCGGATTCTTCTTCCGTCAATGCTGCCGTACTTGATGCCGCTGCATTGAAGAAGGCGCAGCGTGATTCGCTTCGTGCCGCGAAGGATGCCGCACGTGAGGCGAAGTGGGCGCGTCTGGACAGCCTGGATGCTGCCAAGGCCAAGTTGGCTGCGGATAAGAAGGCGGCCAAGTTGCGTGCCAAGAAACTGAAGCAGTTGAAGGCCATCGAGGCGCGTGAGGCGAAGGAAAATGCCCGCCTGGAGAAGTACAAGGCAGTTTTTGCCAAGAAAAAGGAGAAGGAAGACCGCAAGGCGGCCGAACGTGCAGCCCGCGAGGCGGAGAAGGTGGTGCGTGAGAGGGAGAAGTCTGCTGAGAATGCTGTGGACGTGCCTGTGGAGTCGGAGAAGTCCTAAGTGTCTCCGCGGATATCCTGACACGGCGCACCGTCGGGACGCATCCACGCCTTATTTTTAGAGTCGCTGATTATCAACAAGTTATAAAACAGAGCGTGGAAACGTAGGCTTTTTTTGGCCGCGTTTCCACGCTTTTGTTTGAATGGTATTTGATTATCAATAAATTACAAATTCAGGCGTGGCCGCGTCCCGCTTGTCTTGCAGGGGCAGAGGTACATCAGTCCGGTCTTTCCGTGATGATTCAAGTCGCTCAGCAACTCTATTACGAACAGCATTACTGATGCGGTGTCTCCTTCAGCAAGTTCAGAGGCATTGACGGGAAAGCAATTGACTCCGGACAATGCTGAATGAAATTCATTGACACATTGATTGAATTGTTGAAACTATTTTATATATTTGCGGCATCTCCCTCCCCACAGGGAGTGCAAATAAAGACATAGAGCGTTTCAACGTTTCCGCCTTCTTATCAAACTTAGACACTTTGATCCTTATCGGCGGGCAGTGACAACGCTTATGTCCGTATCGTGTTTGTATATAATCATATACCCGATATCTGGACATGAGCATTGTTGCTTGTTCATAAGGAAGGTAGTCTAAGACCTGATAAGAGGACAAGAACAATAATGTTCGTGTCCTTTTTTGCGTATGCTAAAACTACTGATAAAGCAAAATGAAAAAAATCGTTTTGGTTTCTTGTGTGTCCAAGAAGAATCGAGGAACACACAAGGCAAAGGATTTATATGCAAGTCCTTTGTTTAGAAAAGCTTATGAATATGCTGAGTCTTTGAACCCTGATAAGATATTCATCCTTTCTGCAAAGTATCATCTTCTTGACCCTGAGGCGATTGTGGAAGATTATAATAAGACTTTGAATACTTTTTCCGCGGCAGATAGAAAAGAGTGGGCGAATGTGGTCTTGGAACAAATGAGTAAGGTCGGAATTAATTTGGAACAAGATGAGATGATTTTCTTGGCAGGTAAGAAGTATTGGCAGGAGATAATCGAGTCCGGAAAGGTGAAAAAATATGAACGGCCATATTTGGACAACAACCTGAAAGGCATAGGATATATACTGAAATTTTTAAATGATGCACTAAAATGATAGAGTCTGTTAAGAAACTGAGAAGTCGTATCAATGCTGCTGATTCTCCTGTTTTGTACAAGTGGTGGTTTAAATACGACAAAAGAATATGGGACAAATTCGTGTCCAATGGCATTGACACAGCAAGGCTTGAAGTCAGGAATATAGATGGGGAAGATTACTATGCCTTGTACGTGGGAATAGGCGCTTCTTGTATTTCCCGTTTCCGCTGGCATATAATACCATCTGTGCATCATACTCCTTCGGCAGTGAAGTCCGGAGTGATTTCGACTCTTCGCAAGACACTTTGCGCATTGTTGGATTTGAAACTTCTTGGCGCTGAACAATTTGTAAATCAATATATGGATGACCATTGCTTTCTCGAGTGGAAAATCTTTCATAATGGGATAAGTAAACCAGGGTTGGAGGACATCGAGTCCGACAGAATCAACGCCGGCTATTATCCGTTGAATATCCAATCAAACGGAGCGGTGCCTAAAGAATGGCTGCGTTATCTCAAGGAAATGCGCTCCCGTTTTGGCAGCAATTAATGATGAAAATTCTATGTTTAACTATATAATTAATGTATTATGGGAGCACCAACATCAAAAGCATCGTGTCTTAGTGAGATCGATTCTCTTACACGTCAGTATCAGCAATGTATGAAAAATATTGAGTGTTATAACATCAATATGATCAATTCAAGTCCAAGTCAGAAGAGTTTTTATAAAACGCTAATCCAAAAAGAACGGGCAATAGCATCATCGATTAAGGCGAAAATTGCCAATGTGAAAATACAAATGAAAGGACTAAAATAGTGCCGGTTAAATTCTTGCCATTTGATGATTTTGTCTTTTGGGATAATTTTTCACCAAAAGACAAAGTCTTCTCTTGGTTTTCGTTGGAGGATTGGCATAAGATTGTTCATGACCTAGATGGTGATCAACCTTGGGCGTCTTTTCTAGAAAGGTATCCAAGGTACTATCGTTGTTATGTGTTAAGACGGAAACAGGATAACGAATCGCTTGGATTTGTATTCATTATCAACGAAGATTTAGAATGGAAAACTGTTTCTATTCATGGAGGAGCAGCATTCGGTAGTTCTGTGTTTGAGAGGTATCGAGGATTTATCCTTATGATTTCTTCTCTGCTTGGAGCCGGGATAAAGGTTAGGACAGCATATAGTAGTGATAATGTTAATGCTATGAAATTTAATAAGAGCATTGGCTTTGTGAAGTATCGCGAAATTGATAATGTTATTTTTGCTTGGATAAACAGAAATAGGCTTATTTCTATGCCGATATATAAGCGACTATATGGTATATTTGAAAAGTAGTTAAATGGGAAGACTCTGAACTACCTGGCTTTCCGGCTCTTATATAACCTATTGATTATCAGTGTGTCTATTCGAAATACACAAGTGCAGGTTGTTAGAAATTATGGCGAGAGAGGCTCCTGAAATTCAGACTCCCGGCAAGATCAGGGTGAGTCAAGTATGGTCTTTTGAAAAAATGCTGTAAGGGGCATTGTGCAGAAAAATCCGCGCAGAATGGCGGTTTGCAAAACTATTGCGGATACAATTAAGGCTCACATTGAACCGGAAAAAGAAAACGAATCGCTTCCTGAACCAAAGATTAAAGGTTTGGGGGTAAGCGATTATAAGTTTTAATTGCTAATTATGGCTGCATTATTTAAAAAGCTGGCGGATGGAGCTCAGATAGTGGTGGATGCTGCGCAGAAGGCATCCTTAGCTACAGGCCATGCGTTGTCCGAATTGAACGCGCTGCTAATGGCGTATTCCAAGTTTGGCGTGTTCCAGGGTTCGGCAAAGAAGGAATTGAAGGTGGCTATTGATGCCAAGATGAAGTCGCTTCATGAAATCAAATTGAAGTTAGATGGTGTCGAGAAGAAGTTGAACGAGTTGAACAATATCTTCCCTGACGCAGAGATAAAGAAAAAAGAGATTGCGGAGTATGATGAATCATTGAGTCGGATAGAGTCAATGTTTGAAAACAGATGAAAAATTATGGTTGAAGGTGTTCCACTATGGTTCGTGATTATTTTTGTAATAGGCTTGATCCTGTATTTGCTGAAGAGTGTGTTTAGCGGATTCTTGGGTGATGTGGTGTCTGTCCTGCGTGGCAAGATGTCGTTATTCGGATGTCTGATCAGTACCATAGTTTCGATATTGGCGGTAGTGCTAGTTGTCTGGTGTATTTTCTCCGAACTGTTCTAGTGTCTGTCCAGTGATATTATGGGTGTGAAATTTTCAGAACAACCTGGCTTTCTGGTCCCTGCATAACCTATTGATTATTAGTGCGTTCTTCGAAATGTGCAAGTGCAGGTTGTTCCACATCATTCAGATAGCACGTGCGCGATGAACTTTCAGCTGAATTATATCCATCGGCCAAGCCGCCCAGTGCGGATCCGATGAGATCAATGTTGAGCGCTGTTTCGATACGTGCTATTGTCTCCAATGTCATGTTTGAGTTTCCTTTGAGCAGATTGGAGACATATTGTTGACTACATCCCATCCGCTTGGCAAGTATGGACTGAGTGACAGACTGCTTATCCATAGCCTGCATGGTTTTCATCGTTATGACTCTGGAATATTTCAGCCAGTTCTCATTCTTTCTTCTCCATTCAGCCGCATTCCTCCACTTTGAAGGTGTTGCAGATTGGTGATCGTACAAAAATTCAGTTGCCTTGCTCATTTCGTGCTTTTTTGCAAAGATAAATACAATGTATATATTGTACAATGTTTCGGTCGTTGACTCATGTAATCTGTTTCTGATTAGCTGACTAAAATGGCGGCCTCCACGTGAAGGTCGCCATCGCTATAAATGCTTGATAACATTGTCCTGCAGACTATTCCGCGAACAGCTTGATGATGTTCAGGACTACCTCGGAGGCCTTTTCGATGTTCTCTAGAGGGGCGAACTCCATCTTGCCGTGGAAATTCATGCCGCCGGCGAAGATGTTCGGGCATGGGAGACCTTTGAATGAAAGATTCGCTCCGTCAGTGCCGCCTCGGATAGGCTGGATCTTCGGTTTGATGCCTGCCATTTCCATGGCCTTGACCGCCTTTTCCACAATAAAATAGTATGGCTCCACCTGCTCACGCATGTTGTAGTACTGGTCCTTGACCTCCAGAGTGGCAGTGCCTTCACCGTATTTGACATTGATGAAATGAGCGCATTGAGCTATAAGTTCCTTCTTCTCCTCGAACTTCTTGCGGTCGTGGTCGCGGATGATGTAGCCGAAATCGGCCTCCTCGACGGAACCCTTGAAACTGATGATGTGGAAGAAACCGTCATAACCCTCCGTCAGCTCAGGACGCTGGCCGATAGGAAGCAAGTCATTGAATTCCATGCCGATAAGGATGGCGTTCTTCATCTTGTCCTTCGCGTAGCCCGGGTGGACATTGCGCCCCTGGATATGAATCTTGGCGGAAGCGGCATTGAAATTCTCGAACTCCAGTTCACCGATTTCGCCGCCGTCCATCGTGTAGGCGTAGTCGGCACCGAAGCGCTTCACGTCGAACTTCACGACCCCGCGGCCGATTTCCTCATCCGGAGTGAAGCCAATCTTTATGTCACCATGCTTGAACTCAGGGTGCTCTACAATATATTGTACTGCGTCCATAATCTCTGCAACACCCGCCTTGTCGTCAGCGCCGAGAAGGGTAGTTCCATCAGTTGTGATGATCGTCTCACCCTTGTGGGCCAGCAGCTCAGGGAACTCGGACGGTTTCAGGAACAGTCCCGGCACACCCTTCAGCTCGATGTCACCGCCGTCATAGTCCTTGATAATCTGCGGTTTGACGTCTTTTCCGGAAGCATCCGGCGACGTGTCCACGTGAGCGATGAAGCCTATTGCGGGAACTTTCTTGTCAATGTTTGACGGTATGGAGCCCATCACGTAGCCGTACTCGTCGAGCGTGGCCTCTACTCCCATGTCGTTCAGCTCCTTGCAGAGCAATTTCAATAAATCCAGTTCCTTGGCCGCACTTGGCTGTGACTCCGAATTTTCATCAGACTGAGTGTCGATAGCGACATATCTCAGGAATCTGTCCAATATCTTTTCCATAAATTATTGTAGTTGTTTTTTGTCATTCACTTTCATTGCCACCCCTATCATGAAGACTATCAATGCGATATAAGGGATGATGGCGATAGCTTCACCGTACATTGCCTGCCAGTCAGTCAAGTAAACATTGACATTGGCAAACTTGAGGATTGCGCTGACGACACCCATCAGAGCACCGCCGGCGATGAATCCGGAGGCGATGAGTGTGCCTTTTTCCTGTCTCTCGGCATTGACCTTGGCGTCCTTGCTGCGGGAGCCGACGAACCAGGAGATTCCGCCGCCGACTAGCAACGGCAGGTTCAGGTCGATAGGGATGAACATTCCGAGCGCGAACGGAAGCGCAGGTATCTTGCACATTGTCAGGATGATAGCGATGAGGGCGCCGATGCCGTAGAGGACCCATGGAGCGCCGCCGCCGTTCATAAGCGGCTGGATTACAGCTGCCATTGCATTGGCCTGAGGCGCGACGAGAGCATTGTCCCCGGTGAAACCGAAGGTCTTGTTCAGCACGAGCATCACGCCGCAGACGGTTGCAGCAGCGACGGCGACACCCGCGAACTTCCAGATTTCCTGCTTCTTAGGCGTCGTGCCGATCCAATATCCGATTTTCAGGTCGGTCACGAACGAGCCTGCGACTGACAGCGCGGTGCAGACGACTCCGCCGATGACCAGCGCCGCCGCCATACCGGCATTGCCCTTCAGGCCGACGGCCACGAGTATCAATGACGCGATTATCAATGTCATAAGGGTCATGCCGCTGACCGGATTCGAGCCCACGATAGCAATCGCGTTCGCAGCCACGGTCGTGAACAGGAAGGAAATGATGCCGACGATGAGCACGCCGACCAGCGCCTGCCAGATGTTTTCCACGACTCCGCCCAATGCGAAGAATGCGAAAATCGCCAGGAGGGCTATGACAATGCCGAATACAATGCTTTTCATCGGCATGTCTTCATCGGTGCGGTCGCAGGCTTCGGCTTTGACGCCCGGCTTTTTGGTAAACTCGCCGGCTGCAAGTCCGACTGCAGATTTTATGACGCCGAAAGATTTGATGATACCTATGATGCCGGCTGTCGCAATGCCGCCGATACCGATGTGTCGTGCGTATTCCTTGAAAATCTGGTCTGCGGACATGTCTCCGATGGTCTGTGTGATGCCGGAGTTCATGAGGTCAATGACCTGTCCGCCCCAGATGAGGTTCATTAGCGGGATGATGACAAGCCAGACGAGGAAGCTGCCGCAGCAGATTATGAATGCGTATTTCAGTCCGACGATGTAGCCCAGTCCGAGGACTGCCGCTCCAGTGTTCAGCTTGAGCACCACCTTGGCCTTGTCGGCAATGTGCTGGCCCACGGATGTGACGGTGGTGGTGATGGTTTCGCTCCATGCGCCGAACGTGGCGATGATGAAATCGTAGAGTCCGCCGACCAGACCGCTGAGTATCAATGTCTTGGCATTGTTCCCTCCGCCCTCGCCGCTTACCAGTACCTGTGTGGTGGCCGTGGCTTCAGGGAAAGGATACTTGCCGTGCATCTCCTTGACGAAGTATTTTCTGAACGGAATCAGGAAGAGGATGCCCAGGATTCCGCCCAGGAGGGAGGAGAGGAACATCTGCATAAAGTTTACCTCTACACCTAATATATATATGGCGGGGAGAGTGAAGATGGCGCCGGCAACCACTGAGCCGGAGCATCCGCCGATGGACTGGATGATGACATTCTGTCCGAGGCCGCCTTTCTTGCCCAATGCGCTTGTGAGGCCTACGGCAATGATTGCGATCGGGATTGCCGCTTCGAATACCTGTCCGACCTTCAGCCCGAGATATGCTGCGGCTGCGGAAAAGATGATGACCATCACCAGTCCGACGCAAACGGAATAAGGTGTGACTTCAGGATAGTTTTTTTGTGGGCTCAGAAGCGGTTCGTATTTTTCGCCCGGTTTAAGTTCCCTCTGCGCATTTTCCGGCAGAGTCGTTCTTTTTTCTTCCATATAATATATTAGTATAAGTTATCCGTATTTTCGCGTACGCGGTCCGTGATTTTACAAAAATAATAAAAAAGTCGATGCTTGTGCACAGTTTGCTTGTCAATGTTCAGGAATTTTGTTGTCGTCGGAATTGTCGGCAGGAGTTGTCGGTCGGAGGAGGAAAATTTGGGTGAAAAACGAGAAATTCCGATGGGTAAAATGATTTATTGTGAAATTTTTGAAAAAAAAGTCGAAAAAAGTTTGGAGGTAATAAAAAACTGCGTATCTTTGCAGTCCGTTTGAGAAACAACGATGCCTAAAGCATCAGAAACGGAACAAACGGGACGAGTTCATTGACAACATTGAGAGAGAATAAGAGGTAAAGATAGATAAAGAAAATCAGTTTGTAATTTTAGAAATTCGAGAGTTTTTTCGAGTTGCGAATTAGGGACTGCAATTTCAACATAGGCAACGAGACGAATCGAGTCGCGCTGACGGTGAGCAACCGTCAGGAAAGCGTATTTGATTCACACGAGAGAAAGAGGAGAAGAGCGAACGGAGGATGCCTAGGCTATCCGGAGGCGAAGAAGGACGCGGTAAGCTGCGAAAATGTACGGGGAGTTGCAAACAGACATTGATCCGTATGTGTCCGAATGGGGCAACCCGGCAGGCTGAAGGCCTGTCACCATGTATACATGGGGCGAACGCGGGGAACTGAAACATCTCAGTACCCGCAGGAAGAGAAAGAAACATCGATATCCTGAGTAGAGGCGATCGAAAGGGGCAGAGCCTAAACCGTTCAGTTTACGGACTGAGCGGGGTTGTAGGAGCGTCCAAAGGAACATGTCAAGGAACGCGAAGCAGATGGAAAGCTGCCGCACAGGGGGTGACACGCCCGTAGCGGTAACGAGGACATGTCAGGGACGCCACCTGAGTAGGGCGGGGCACGAGGAATCCTGTCCGAATCCGCGGGGACCATCCCGCAAGGCTAAACACTTCCGGAAGACCGATAGTGGACCAGTACCGTGAGGGAAAGGTGGGAAGCACCCCGAACAGGGGAGTGAAATAGAACCTGAAACCGTTCGTTTACAAGCGGTCGGAGCGCGTGAGCGCGACGGCGTGCCTTTTGCATAATGAGCCTACGAGTTGCTTCTTCCCGGCGAGGCTAAGCGCCTGAGGCGCGGAGCCGGAGCGAGAGCGAGTCTGAACAGGGCGTTCAGTCGGGAGGAGCAGACGCGAAACCTAGTGATCTACCCTTGTCCAGGGTGAAGTGGCCGTAACAGGCCATGGAGGCCCGAACCAGTTTCCGTTGAAAAGGGCTTGGATGAGATGAGGGTAGGAGTGAAAGGCCAATCAAACTGGGAGATAGCTCGTACTCCCCGAAATGTCTTTAGGGACAGCCTCGTCAGTTTCCCGCGTGAGGTAGAGCTACCGATTGGAAGCGAGGGCTTCGCCGCCTATCAATTCCAGACGAACTCCGAATGCGCGCGGTGATCTATGACGGGAGTGAGTCGTCGGGTGCTAATATCCGGCGGCGAGAGGGTAAGAGCCCAGACCTCCGGCCAAGGCCCCCAAGAACGGTCTAAGTTGAGACAGAACGAAGTGGCACCGCAGAGACAGCCAGGATGTTAGCTTGGAAGCAGCTATTCATTCAAAGAGTGCGTAACAGCTCACTGGTCGAGCGGAGCCGCGTGGATGATGATCGGGCATCAAGACCGTCGCCGAAGCCGAGGACGACGCGCCATAGCGCGCGCCGTGGTAGGGGAGCATTCCGGTCGGCGCCGAAGGCGCGGCGCGAGCCGTGCTGGAGCGTCCGGAAAAGAAAATGTAGGCATGAGTAACGACAAGAGATGTGTGAACATCTCCGCCGAAAACCCAAGGTTTCCGGGGCCACGCTAAACGGCCCCGGGTCAGCCGGGAGCTAAGGGTAAGCCGAACGGTGATCCCGATGCCGATGCGGTCAACATTCCGCAGCCGGCGCGCCAGGCGAACACGCGACCGAGGAGTGACACTGCCGCGGGGAGACGGAATTCCCCGTTGAAGGCCGTAGGGAGACCGAAAGCCGACAGTACGGCGAGCCTTCGGGCGAGCCGACAGAGCAGGTAACCATACTCGCGAGAAAAGCGTGTGCGCGCGAAGCGTCGCGCCGCCCGTACCGTAAACCGACACAGGTGGGTGGGGAGAGAATCCTTAGGCGCTCGAGTGAATCACGGCCAAGGAACTAGGCAAATTGACCCCGTAACTTCGGGATAAGGGGTCCCGCGGCGACGCGGGCGCAGAGAAATGGCCCAGGCGACTGTTTACCAAAAACATATGGCTATGCGAAATCGATAAGATGACGAATATGGCCTGACACCTGCCCGGTGCCGGAAGGTTAAGAGGGGGGGTCACCGAAAGGGAAGCCCTGAATTGAAGCCCCGGTAAACGGCGGCCGTAACTATAACGGTCCTAAGGTAGCGA
>OLWZ01000534.1_pt1 | contig 21847 bp, 26 predicted proteins | sample 1674011 | NCBI WGS metagenome assembly OLWZ01 (sample SAMEA103958137, study PRJEB25191) | human gut metagenome | biome: human-associated habitat [ENVO:00009003]; feature: intestine environment [ENVO:2100002]; material: feces | place: Germany | collected 2013/2015 | reverse complement strand
CTGCCATAGCTTAGACTGTTTTAAGACGGTAAACGGTTATGCACCCGTCCGGGCATATTGTAGCGCATGAAGCGCAGCCGGTACAGGTGTCAGCAAGAACCTCATGGGCGTAATTGTAGCCCTTACGGTTCACTTCCTTGGTCGTTAGAGCAAGGACATTGAGCGGGCATGCGACGACGCAGAGATTACAACCTTTGCATCTCTCGGTATCGACTATGGTCGCTCCTTTCATTTTAGCCATAATACCTTGTGTTTATTGATTGTACATATCCTTATTGTAGAAGTCCAGAATCTCATTGGCTATCGCGTATGCATTGGCCGCAGGGCTTTCCGGATTTATCGCCATGGCTTCCAGATAATTGTTTATCGCCAGTTGCCAGTCGCCTCTCTTCCTGTGGGCATTCCCGAGCAGGTAATAGGCACGGTCCGACGGTTCCGAAGCCGAGGTGATATATTCGTCGAGCAGACGGATAGCTTCATTGATCCTGCCTTCTGCAAGAATCTTTTCGATTGTCTCTAATTCCTGCATTGTCTAGTCGATGAACAAGCACCAGTCGTGGATGTCTTCTTCCAATCCTTTCTGTATGCCGATGATATGTTCGTAGAGCTTCCGGCTGGTTGCGCCGCAGTTTTCTCCTGATGGAATTCTATATCGGCGGGATACATCCGGACATTCAAGTGCCGGCTTGTCATCAATGCAGTTGATAGGTGTGATGACAACGGCCGTACCGCATGAGTTGACCTCGTCCATTTCTGCGAGTTCCTCGACTCTTACCGGGCGGATTTCCACATCCAGTCCCATGTCGGCAGCCACTGTGCGGAGGCTGAGGTTGGTGATTGAAGGCAGGATGCTCTTCGAACGTGGTGTGATGTATGTGTTGCCTTTGATTGCGAAGAAATTGGAAGAACCGAACTCTTCGATTGTGGTCTTGGTGGCGGTATCCAGGAACAGGAGCTCGCGGTAGCCGGTATTGTGAGCAAGGTTATATGCGTGCAGAGACTGGGCATAGTTGCCGCCGATCTTGTAGCATCCGGAACCGTATGTGGCAGCGCGGTCATAGTTTCTGGAAATTACCGCATTGCCTGGAGTAAGGCTCTTGGCTCCTGAATATGTGCCTACAGGTGAGCACATTACAGCGAACATTACATCCTTTGCGGAATGAATGCCGAGCTGAGGATTGATGCCGAAAAGCACAGGACGGAGATACAGGGAAGCTCCGCTTGCTTCATAAGGAGGAAGGTAGTCGATGTTTTCCTTCACGCAACGGACACACATCTCGATGAACAGCTCCTCTGACGGTGCCGGCATGTCAAGGTATGCGGCACTGCTTGCCATTCTCTTGGCGTTGCGGTCCGGACGGAAAAGTCTGATTTTGCCGTCGGCTCCGCGGAATGCCTTCAGTCCCTCAAAGCATGATGGGGCATAGTGGAAAATTCCGGCGAAACTGCTTAAACCGATGTTGAAATCCTCTGTCACGACAGGAGATTCCCATTTTCCGTCAATACAACGGCTGTAGACCAATGCTTTGGTCTGAGTATAGCTGAATGACAGCTTGCTCCAATCTATATTACTCATTATGATGATGTTAATTAATCTTCTATAATTCTGTCTTTGTCATAAGTATGAATCTTCGTCTGTCCGGAAAGAATCATATATCCGTTTTCGGCAAGACTGTTGATTTCATCTTCTCCGGGGAATACCTCCACCGGTGCAATGAACTTGACCTTTGCAGTTATGGCGTCCATGAGTTCCTTGCTGTGCGCAATGCCTCCCGTAAGGAGGATGGCGTCAACTTTTCCGTCTGCGGTGGCCGCCATTGCGGCAATGTACTTGCATATATTCAAGACGTATGCCTTGAGGAAGGTCTGCGCCAATTCATTTCCTTCTTTTGCCAATTTTTCCACTTCGATCATGCTGTTGGTACCGAAGTATGCTACTGCACCGCCTCTTCCGATGAGTTTCTTCTGGATTTCCTCTTTAGTGTATTTTCCGCTGAAACACATGTCTATCAGCTCGAAAGGAGGGCAGCATCCTGCTCTTTCCGGGGTGATGGGGCCGTCGCCGCCGAGACCATGGTTGGTGTCGATTACTTTTCCGTTTCTGTGGAGCGAAATCGTGGCGCCGCCTCCCATGTGGGCTACGATGGCTGTAACATCATTGGTCTTGTGACCGTGCTCACGGAGATATCTTCTCACGATGGCCCTGGAGTTGAGCGCGTGGAAGAGAGTTTTTCTGGTGAATTCGGGAATTCCTCCCATCCTGCACTCCGGCAGCATTTCATCTGCCATAGGAGGGTCGGCTATGTATGCGACGCATTTGCCGAAACGTGGAGTGAGATGTTTTTCCTCCCTGATCTGGTTGATTTCAGCTGCAACATCATCGGCAAGGATGGCGCTCAGGTTGCATGCATGTTTTCCGTCGCGGCAGCTCTTCAAGACTTCCCGCATGTCCTGGTTTACATTGTAGACGCCTGTGATGACAGGAACAATGAGTCCGCCTCTGGCCATCACGATGTCGACGTCCTCCAGCGGAATGTTCTTGGAAGCCATGAAATCCTTGATTGCCTGATGGCGCATGTCGGCCTGGTCCATTACCGAAGGGTATTTGGCGACATCTTCAGCCGTATGTTCCAGTTTGGTATCGAATACTCGGGTCCCGTCAGAGAAATAACCTAGTTTCGTGGTCGTGGACCCCGTGTTAATGACAAGAATGTTCCCTTTCTGAGGGATTTCTGTGGTTTGTGTCTTGTTATCCATCGGATGTAAGGCTTAATTTTTGCCTCAAGATATTACATTTTTTTCAAGAACGCTAATAAAATCTAATTTATTTAAATCTTTTTCTTCTTTTTGACGAAAAATTAACTCCGAGAATAGGGTTTTTGGTTAGTAATCATTACAAAAAAAGGACTACCGGATTATCCGGTAGTCCTTTTTATAGACTATATGTTACTGATGATTATTCAGCTACAACTTCGAACTTGAAAGTGCCCTTTACACTCTTGTAGCACTTTACTTCAGCCTCGTACTCGCCGAGTTCCTTGACAGGTGAAAGGATGGTGATATCCTTCTTGTCAACCTCTACGCCGGCAGCAACAAGTGCTTCTGCGAGCTGGGCAGCGGTGATTGAACCATAAATCTTACCGTTCTCGCTAACCTTTGCAGAAACCTTAACTGATACTGCTGCAATCTTAGCTGCAAGAGCCTCTGCGTCAGCTACGAGTTTAGCCTCCTTGTGAGCTCTCTGGCGAACTGTCTCGGCATGCTGCTTCTTTGCAGACTCAGTAGCGAGGATTGCATATCCCTGAGGAATAAGATAGTTAAGAGCGTAACCTGCTTTTACCTTAACGATATCATCTGCGTGACCGAGATTGGCCACTTCTTTCTTCAAAATGATTTCCATATTCCTGTCTCCTGATTATTTAAGAAGGTCTGTTACATACGGGAGAAGCGCGAGTGAACGGGCTCTCTTCACTGCCTGAGCGACTTTTCTCTGGAATTTGAGAGATGTTCCGGTGATACGGCGAGGGAGAATCTTACCCTGCTCGTTCAGGAATTTCTTAAGGAACTCAGGATCCTTGTAATCTACATATTTGATACCTGCTCTCTTGAAGCGGCAGTATTTTTTCTTTCTAACCTCTACTGCAGGAGGGTTCAGATAACGGATTTCGTTATTCTGCTGTGCATTGTTTGTCTGTGCCATAGTTCTACCTCCTTAAATTAGTTCTCAGACTCAGCAGCAGCTGGTGCAGCGGCAGCCTTTGCCTGTTTGTTAGCTCTTCTCTTCTCTGCGTAAGCTGCAGCATCCTTGTCAAGTGCAACGGTGAGATATCTGATGATTCTCTCGTCACGGTGATACTGGGTTTCGAGCTTGGCAATGAATTCAGGATTAGCCTTGAACTCGATCAAGTGATAGAATCCTGATGTCTTGTGCTGGATAGGGTAAGCAAGCTGCTTCAGTCCCCAGTCCTCTTCGTACACGACTTCACCGCCATGTTTAACGATGTAGTCTACGTACTTGGCAACCGCTTCCTTCATCTGAGCCTCAGACAAAACGGGAGTTGCAATGAAAACGGTCTCGTACTGTTTCATACTTAAAGTAATAATAGTTAATAATTTACATTCTTCCGACGGAGAAAATCCGCCAAAAGGACTGCAAATATAGGAATTAATTTTCATATTGACAAATATTTGCGATATTTGCGGAGATGGACGAACCGATTTTGTCCTATATATATTATGAAACTACTTAAACCGACATTGATATTATTCTTATTGTTCCCGCTGCAGGTTCTTGCCGGTAATACGGATGTGAGAGGGGAGTGGTACGCGGAGATGAATCTGATGGGTGCCGGGCGGCGCGCAATGCCGTTCTGGAGTTATACCAACAAAGGCGGGATTCTACCCTCGTCGCCAGGAGCGGCTGTCAATGCCGGTGCATCTTCCGCTTTTTTCAATGCCAATGATTTCCGCTTTTCTGCGGGACTAGCTGTTGCGGGCTATTATTCGGCTGAAACTGAGGCATATATGCCGTTGAGGACCGCCAAGAAATCCGGTTTCCGGGGATTCCTGCCGGAAGCCTATGTTTCTGCCGGGTGGAGAAATCTCAATCTGGATTTGGGAATCAAACGCCGGGTAATGGATTTCGGAGGGCTCTCCATAACAGGAGGAGATTTGACGTTCACCGACAATTCAATGAATTTCCCGGGATATAATCTTCATTCCGACTGGATGGCGGTCCCGAAAACCCGTGGCATTCTGGCGGTCAGGTTCGATTTCGGTGACTACGGAATGTGGGACAACAGGTATGTGAAACATGCACTTCTGCATAATCAGGCATTGTACTTCAAGGTAGCATTGACGAAAAAATTGACATTGACCGCAGGTCTGGAGGATTGGGCGCAGTGGGGTGGTGATTCGCCGTTGTATGGGCCTCAGCCTCATTCCTTTACGGATTATCTGAAAATTTTGGTCGGGAGCAGCGGCGGGGATGACGCCTCCAAGAGTGACCAGATCAATGCATTGGGCAACCATCTCGGACGCGAGCTTGTACGTCTGGATTGGGCGGAAGAGAAATGGACATTGACCTTCCAGCATGATATTCCGTTCGAGGACGGGTCTGGTGTCGGTTTCCAGAATTTTCCGGACGGTGTGAATACGCTGCATTTCTCTTTCAATGACAAGGAAAAGTGGGTGAGCGACTTGCTGCTGGAATTCATCTATACCAAATGGCAGTCCGGGACACGGCATGACAGGCCTGCGACGCCCGAGGAATTGAAGAAAAATCCGGGAAAGACGCGTTATGTGATCGGCGGCTGTGACGATTATTTCAATAACGGGGAATACAAGTCCGGGTGGACTTACAATGGAAAGGTAGTCGGGCTTCCTCTTTTTACGCCGATGCCGGTGGGGGAGAACGGAATCACACCCGGTGTCTGCAACAATCGGATAGTGGCGTGGAATTTCGGTGTGGGCGGTATGGTCTGCAGAAAGATACCTTATATTATAAAGGTGACATATAGCCGCAATTACGGAACTTATGGTCAGAGGTTGGCGTTTTTCAATGACGTCCCGCGCCAGGTTTCGGGAGCATTGGAACTGACTTTCAGGGACTTGCTGCCGTATATGTCGGCGATGGCCGGTGTTTATGCGGATGCCGGAAGCTTGTTTCCGGATTCGGTCGGGGTGACATTGAAATTCCTGTTCAAGGGGGATTTCGGCCGCAGGCGCGCATTGTAAAACGAATATTTTTATATATTTGGGAAATTTTTATTGGCAAATGGCTTCTAAATATGATTGGCAATATTGCTCTCTAGGTGGGGCAATCAGGGTGAAAATCGGTTCCGGAGAGGATATCGCCCATCTTGGAGAACTTGACCAGAAACTGTGGACGGTGCTGAGTTGTCCGGTGGACGGGCTGGAATTTGACAGACAGACGCTGGAATTTCTTGATGCGGACAAGGACGGAAAGATAATGGTGAAGGAGGTCGTGAAGGCTGCAGAGTGGCTGACTTCCGTCATCAAGGACAAGGACACGATCCTGAACGGGGACAGTGTGCTGAAACTGAGCAATATAGATACGTCTACCGAAACGGGTAGACGCCTGTATGGCTCCGCGAAGCAGATTCTGTCGAATCTCGGCATTGACAAGGATGAAATCAGTATTGACAATGCTTCTGATTCGAAGGCGATTTTCGATGGGACCAGATTCAATGGGGACGGGGTTATACCTGTTTCTGCGGCCGAGGATGATGCTCACAAACAGGTGATTGCGGATTGTATCGCTACAATCGGTTCCGTGACGGACAGGTCCGGGGAGCTTGGCGTGACGGCCGAACTTCTGGATAAGTTTTATGCCGCGTGTGCCGATTATGCGGCGTGGAAGGACAAGGCGGATGAAACGGTGCTTCCTTATGGTGACAATACCGGCGCTGCTTATGATGCTTATAATGCATTGAAAGACAAGATTTCCGATTATTTCATGCGTTGCAGGCTCCTGGCTTTCGACCCGGTAGTCGCAGAGTCTGTAAGCGTTTCCGTGACGGATATCGCTTCTGTGGCTGATTGTCCTCTTGCCAAGCCTTCTATGTCCGGTCTGCTGCCGTTCAATGCTATAAATCCAGCATGGCAGGCTGCGTTCGACAAGGTCCAGTCTCTCGTGCTCGGAGCGGAATTTGACGGCCGTGAGGGTCTTACCGCTGCTGAATGGGATTTGGTGGCAGCCAAGTTCAATGCTTACGCTGCTTGGCTTGCGGACAAGAAAGGCTGCGAGGTGGAGTCGCTTGGAATTGACAGAATCCGTGTTGTCCTGGCTGATGGCTATCATGCTGACTTGCTGGAACTTGTGGCCAGTGATGTGGCAGTGAAGGCGGAAGCGGATTCCATCGATGAAGTGAAGAAATTGATGTGTTATTATCGCGATTTTTATCGTTTCCTGAAGAATTTCGTGCTGTTCACTGATTTTTATTCGCGCGCTCCGGGGGTAAGGGCAATGTTTGAGCTCGGTCAGCTTTACATTGACCAGAGGTGCTGCGACCTGTGCATCAGGGTTGCGGATATGTCCAAACATGCCGATATGGCCAAGCTCAGCGGTATTTTCCTTGTATATTTCAGGTGTACTTCCAAGGAACTTGGCAAGACAATGGATGCGGTGGCTGTAATGACCGATGGGGATATTGATGATTTGCGCCCGGGAAAGAATGGCATTTTCTATGACCTTCATGGCAATGCCTGGGAAGCCGTGATTACCAAGATAGTAGATAATCCGGTGAGTGTGAAACAGGCCTTCTGGGCTCCTTATCGCAAGGCGTGGGAATTTTGTGTAGGGCTTATCAATAAGTCTGCTGCTGAAAAGGATGCCAAGATCAATGCTGACCTTCAGTCCAAGGTTCAGAGTGCTGCGACTGTGGCTCCTGCAGATGGTGCTGCCGATGCCAATAAGAAACAGCCTTTTGATATTGCCAAGTTCGCCGGTATCTTTGCTGCCATCGGCATGGCATTGGGATATATCGGGTCTTTTGTTACTGATGTCATTTCAGGTGTGAGCAATACACCTCCGCTCAAGCTTTTCCTGCTTTTGGTGTTTATGCTGCTTGTGATTTCCGGCCCTTCATGTCTCTTGGCATGGATGAGTCTCCGCAAGCGCAATCTCGGCCCTATCTTGAATGCCAACGGTTGGGCTATCAACTCCAAGGTTCTGGTCAATATTCTTTTCGGCGGCAAGCTGACCAATGTGGCCAAGTATCCGAAATTGAGACTGGCCGATCCTTACGGCAGGAAGACTCCTGCATGGAAAATATGGCTCCCGACTGTGATTCTCGTTCTGGCAATCGCTTTTGCAGTATTGTATTTTACTGATAATCTTGGTTTTATAGGATTGCATTCGCCGTTCCACAAGGCTGCTGCCGATGCTGTCAAAGCCGCAGCGGATACTTTGGCCGAGGTGATCAGGTAATCAGTCTCTCGGATGAGACGGGTGATATTTCATATTGATGTGAATTCGGCGTTTCTCAGCTGGATTGCAATCAAGATTCTGGCAGAGGGCGGGTTTGATATCAGGCTCGTCCCTGCTGTCGTTTCGGGTGACCCGTCTGACAGGAGAAGCATTGTTACGGCTGCTTCCATTCCTGCGAAGAAGTTGGGAATCAAGACGGCAATGCCCGTGAGCATGGCATTGCGGCTGTGTCCTGATCTCGTGATTGTCCGCGGCGATTGGGCGTGGTACAAGCGGTGTTCCGGGGCCTTTATGGATATTTGCCGTTCGTATTCGCCTGTGCTTCAGAAGTTTTCGATAGATGAGTGCTTCATCGACATGACTTTCAGGGTGTATCGCAAAGATCCTGCGGAGGTCGCCTGCCGGCTGAAGGACGAGGTCCGGGAAAAGCTGGGGTTTACGGTCAATGTCGGTGTGGGGTCGAACAAGTTGCTGGCCAAGATGGCGTCGGATTTCGAAAAACCGGACAAGGTCCATACTTTGTGGGCGGAAGAGGTGCCAGAGAAAATGTGGCCTCTCCCTGTGGGGGATTTGCTTTGGGTGGGGAAGAGGACCCGTGAGAAATTGACCGGTCATGGCATCCGGACGATAGGTGACCTGGCGAAAGTTCAAGTGAAGGCATTGACAACAATAGTGGGCAAAACTTTCGCTGCGCAGCTGCATGAGCATGCGAACGGGCGTGACGACGAGCCTGTCGAGACGGAGGTCCAGGAGGCGAAGAGCATCAGCGCGGAGCATACTTTCGCGCGTGATATCGTGAATCCTTCGGAGCTGGACCGGGAGATGTTCAATGTCGCGTGCATCGTGGCGCATCGGCTCAGAAAGCAGGGTTTCATGTGTTCATGCGTCTCGATGTTCATCAAGTTTGCGGATTTCAGTGTCGCCCAGAAACAATGTCAACTTCCTCAGCCAACGGATATTACGGCTCTTGTCCTGAATGAGGCGAGGCGTCTTTTGTCTGAGGTCTGGGATGGCTCGGCTCCGATACGCCAGGTGGGTATCGGGGTTTCCAAGTTTACGCGCGAGACGGCCGTGCAGATGTCATTGTTCGAGGATCCCAAAATCGAATATTACCAGGAATGGGACCGCAAATATGACAACAGCATTGTCAGCGGGCATCGCGGATCAGATTGAGGAACTCGTTTCTGGTTCTGGCAGAAGTGAGGAACGCGCCGGAGAAAGCCGAGGTCGTGGTGATGGCGTTGGATTTCTGTATTCCTCTGATTTGCATGCAGGTGTGCGCGGCTTCTATCACGACGGCGACGCCGAGCGGCTGGAGTGCGTTCTGGATGCAGTCACGAATCTCGACGGTAAGCCTTTCCTGTACCTGAAGACGTCTTGCGAATGTTTCCACGACTCTTGCGATCTTGCTCAGGCCGGTGATCTTGCCGTTGGGAATGTACGCGATGTGTGCTTTCCCGATGAACGGCAGCATGTGATGTTCGCACATTGAGTACAGTTCAATGTCTTTCACAATTACCATCTGCTGGTATTCCTCATCGAAAATCGCCGAGCGTACTATTTCTTCCCCATTCTGGAAGTATCCCTTGGTAAGGAATTGGAGAGATTTCGCCACCCTTTCCGGTGTCTTGAGAAGTCCTTCCCTTTCCGTGTCTTCTCCGAGCAGTCTGAGAATTTCTTTCACGTGGACGGCAATTTCCGCCGTGGTGTCCTTTTCGTATATGTCTTCTGACTTGTATGCCATGTCGTTTGAAGCTATTTCGTGATTGCGGTAATCGCCCGATTCCGGACGACGGCCACAAAATTACATAAAAATGTTCATTATATGGAATTTTTATATATATTTGCCGCCCGTATCGTGGGGCGCTTTTTCCCGCACGGTCATTTATGTAGAAATTTAAGTTTGGAGATTAGATTATGTATTGGACACTTGAACTGGCAAGCAGCCTGGATGATGCTCCATGGCCTGCATCAAAAGATGAACTTATCGACTATGCAAATCGCTCAGGTGCTCCCGAAGAGGTTATTGAAAACCTCCAGGAACTTGAAGATGATGGCGAGGTCTATGAAAGCATAGAAGATATCTGGCCGGATTACCCGACCAAGGATGACTTTTTCTTTAACGAGGAGGAGTATTAGTAGGTAAGTAGCTAAGTAGCAATAATTTAGGCGGCTCATCTAAGGTAAGTCTTTAGATGAGCCGCTTTGCGTTGAATCGCACTAGACCGCATTCAATCGCATCCTATGCAAATCAAAGTTACCTTACCAGTTACCTTAAGAGTTACCTTAAGAAAAAAAGGACGGTCTCGTTTTTCTTGAATATGGAACTGGAATAAAGCTCGGGTATAGTGGCATATTATGGAATCCTGTGGCATTACTATTATGGTTTATGTTATTGTGACTATTTATATTCAATTTTGTGTGTTTGAAAGAAAATAGCTACTTTTGCACTGACAAAACGGTCGCATCGGACAACTGAATTGTCAGTATCATTAAGGAGCGCATCATGATTATAGACAGAAGTGAATATATAGAGCAGTTACTTGCGAAACGCTGGAACGGCAAGGTGAAGATTGTGACCGGCATAAGGCGTTCTGGCAAGTCATTCCTGCTTTCCACCCTATTTAAGAACAGGTTAATCGAGGATGGTGCCCGAAAAGAGGATTTTATAGAAGTGGCACTTGACAAGAAGTCTGACATCAAATTCCGCAACCCAAATCTCCTTTATGACCATATCATTGATTGCACGCAGGATACGGGAAGGAAGTTTTATGTGTTTATTGACGAGATACAGTTGTCGTATAAGGTGAAAAATGCGGATGTGGATGAATCGTTGGTACCTGAAGAGGACAGGGATATGCTCTATACTACTTTTTACGACATTTTGAATGATCTGATGACGCAGCCGAATATCGATCTGTACGTGACCGGCTCTAACTCCAAGATGCTGTCTAAAGATATTGTTACGAATTTTCGTGACCGCGGCTCCGAAATAAAAGTGTATCCGTTGTCGTTTGCGGAATATCTGTCCGTAGCTGGAATGGAGAAAGCCGACGCGTTGGAAGAGTATATGATGTACGGCGGTATGCCCTTGGCTGTTCTTGAACCGGACGAAAAGGAGAAGCGCAAGTATCTGCAAGGACTCTTCTCGAATGTCTATATCAAGGACATCGTGGAACGTTACAATCTGAAAGATGACAATATGCTGAGCGCTTTGGTCGACGCCCTTTCATCATCGGTAGGCTCCCTGACGAATCCGAACAAACTGGCAAATACGGCGGGTACGTTGATGAGAAAATCACCGTCACACAATACTATAAAAAATTATCTGGACTATGTGGAGGACGCTTTCCTTTTCCAGAGTGCGAAACGGTGGGATGTCAAGGGACGAAAGTATTTCGACACGATTCAGAAATATTATGCCATGGATTTGGGTCTGAGGAATGCTCGGTTGAATTTCCGCCAGCAAGAGCGTTCGCACTTGATGGAAAACCTGATTTACAATGATTTAATCCGTCGAGGATATTCCGTGGATGTCGGCATAGTGGAACTGACACGTGTCATAGAGGGTAAACGCAAGATGTCGCAATACGAGATCGATTTTGTGGTCAATGTTGGCAATGACAAAGTGTATATCCAGTCGGCATTGAATGTGGACACGCCTGAGAAAAAGGCACAGGAGACTTTCTCCTTGAGAAATACCGGCGATTTCTTTCGCAAGATTGTTGTCTTGGACGGGAACAGCAAACTTTGGGCTGATGATGACGGCGTGATGTATGTGGGTGTGATACCGTTTCTATTGGATGATATTGTAGCCCAAGTAATCAGGCAGCCAAAGACATAAGAAAAGCTAGACCATGTCTGCCCGTCTGCCAGACTTAAATCCTGCTGGAAATCAGTAAATTACAAATGACGCTAAGCAGATTTTCTTCTCTTAGTGTCATTTTTTTATATGCCCTACAGGCCTCTGAGGGCATATGGTAGAATGAAAATCTACCTTAAAAACTGCTTTAAGAAAAAAAGGACACTTTTCAAAAATATGCCTTGAGCATAGTGAGGTGCGGAAAAAAGGCGTTTTTGGGAATATAATGGCGCGGAGCAAAAGAATACTTATTGATGTGAGATTAACATTAAATTGATTAGTATTGGTCAGAGCCATTAGCAGATTTACAATTTAATATTCATTACTAATCGAATTTTATGTAATTTAATGACAAGGTTTTCTATTATCTCAATTATTGGCAGCAAAGATACAGATAGGACTATATATGGTTCACAGTTGAATACGATATTGTTACCACAAGCATTCTTCTTAAATATTACAGCAATCATGCGAAAGAAGTATATGATGACGATAAAATTCACGTTTATGCCGTACCTGTCAGGGATGAAGTAATCAAGATCATGCGATAGTGCTAAGTGAGAAATGCTGCCATATGTCTATCGCATATAATGAGGGGCAACAGGTATATCGTTCCCCAGTAATTTTTAGATATTCCTGCTTGTGATATCTTATTGACTATATCTGCTCCATACTGCGCCACTGCACTATTGTATCCTTCTGAAAGTTTCATTATATTTGATTATTTAACGATAAATAGTCTTGCATATGAAATTCTTAAGATACTGTTATTCTATTGATATTGACATTCAGAATCCGACTTGTAGTTCGTTTGCTAAAGATAACGACTTTGAAGGATTTGTTGTAAATGATAAAGTATATCTTTCCATTCGTGGGGATATAAACCTGTATGTGGAATTTCTCAATGACGAGAAACAAAGTTTAACTAATGAATATTTATACTCATGGGGAAAGAACACAACTACATTCATTCGTGAAACAATAGGAATGCATATTAATCCTCATCTTTCCGCAAAATGGCGGCTGACACTGTTGAAACTTCATCATTGTTTAACAAATGATAAACAGTATGAACAATATCAAGACATGCTGCAAATAGATTCGGTTCGCCAAGTGAAAGTCGAGTTAAAGCACATTAATGAACTTTATTTTATTACAATCAACGGCTCCCCATTGTGTGAAGAGGGCATAACAAACAAACGCATAGCACAAGAACTCTTCAACATAATAAATAATGATATTAATTTGTATTTATTAAGACGATGGCCTACTAAATAAAATTGTGAAAGCAGATGTAAAATATAGGTGAGGGGCAACACGTATGTCGTTCCCTAATTTTAATACTCTATTGATAACATCGGAAAGGAAGATTTTATCATTGTATCAATTGGAAGCTGGTTTACTTCAGGCAATGTTACCACAGAAGGGTGAGACAAAGCCTAGAGTTAGATTCAAAGGATTTAAAGATGAATATTCATCAATGAAAGCAAGCGAATTGTTTAAAACATTCGACGAAAGAAACTATCCAGAACTTCCTGTACTATCTGCTTGTCAGGACATTAGAGGAATGGCACCACGAAGCGAAAGTGGATATGATATTTTCCATGACCAATCAAACGAGGTGACCTACAAGCGGGTGTTGCCAGGTCAGTTTGTCATCCATCTTCGTTCATTTCAAGGTGGCTTTGCACACTCTCCGTTGAAGGTATTTGTTCTCCTGCATATACAGTGTTCGGTTTCAAGGAAGACGGTAAACACGATGGCTATTATTGGAAGTACATCTTTATGTCTAAAGCTTTCATTGATCGTTTGAAACTGATCACTTATGATATTCGAGATGGTCGTTCAATCAGCTTTAAGGAGTTTATGGAAATGGACTTTGTTTTCCCTTCTTATGAAGAGCAGAAACAGATCTCTATCTTCTTCCGCACCATCGACAAACAAATATCTCTCGAAGAGCAGAAACTAGAATCACTAAAACGCATCAAATCAGCATGTCTTGATAAGATGTTTGTATAACCATAATAGAAAAGTATTCCGTATATATGAGTAATTTGATCGAAAGGAAAGCAATATCTGATCTCTTAACAGGCGGATATTTTTACATACCCTCATACCAACGAGGTTATCGATGGACACCGATACAGGTTACGCAACTGTTGTGTGACCTATTCTCGTATGCCAATGAGCCACATGGAACAAACACCACTAACCTGGAAGGCGATTATTATTGCCTTCAGCCAGTTGTTGCCCGTCTGATGACTAACGAAAAAGTATTGAAGCGCATTCTGCCAGAAGGCGTAGAGAGGAGTGAAGATAACCCTGTGTGGGAGATTATTGATGGTCAACAAAGGCTAACTACCATATACATCCTTTATAAATACTTAATGACTAAGGAAGGTATTTCGGAGAGAGAACTGGAAGAAGACTATGGCAGCAAGAAGCTCTATCATTTGGTATATGCTACCAGAAAAGATTCTGCATACTTCCTGAAGCACTTGGGACAGTCAGATGGTAGCACAATCAGCAACATTGACTACTTCCATATGCAGCAGGCTTATGATACCATTGATCAATGGATCCGTGGTAAAGGAGAGTATGCAGAAACAGGTGGTTTGGCATTGTGTAAACGATACGAATTGGATGAGACTGTAAAGAATGTACGAGAAACATTCTTCAAACTTCTTAATGCAGGTAAAGGGAAAAAGAACAACACTGGCTCAGTTCAGGTGCTTTGGTATGAGCTTTCAAAGGACACAGATGCTATTGGCGAGTTCCGTAAGATAAACACAGGTAAGATTTATCTAACAGATGCTGAGCTGATAAAAGCACTCTTCTTGAAGAAACAAAAGGATGTGCTTGAACACATTCAGATGCAGCGAGCATTGGAATGGGAAAGTATTGAAAATACCTTACATAATGACTCATTCTGGTATTTCCTTAATAAACGTGGTAATGAAATGCCAAACAGAATCGACTTTATCTTCCAACTCGCTTATAAGGCTGAGCGCCTAAAAGATGTCGCGGAGGAAGAGATAGACGAATGTTTGAAGGAATGCGATGCAGAACTGAAGGATAAAAACCGAATCTTTAACTTTTACTATGACAAGTTTGATGGATTACATGGTGAAGATCTGTCTAAGAAGATAGATGAAGAGTGGGATGCTGTTACCAAGGTGTACCATGTCTTGGAAGACTGGTATGAGGATGTGGTATGCTACAACCTTATAGGCATGCTTTGCCAGTATAATGAAAGTCTTCTTCCTAAGAGTTACATACATTTCCTTTCAATGGAAGAAGATCAATCTCGCGAAGACTTTAAGGAGTGGATGAGAGATGAAATCCGTGAACAAGTATCTGGAATTGAGGTTGAGAATGGAGAGATCAATATTAGCTATGGTGATGGCAGAGTATTCAATCTATTGCTGTTGCTGAATGTGAACCATCTCAATCGTCAGGCAGAACAGGCAAAGGATGGTTTGAATAAACTTGGTGAAATTTACAAATTCCCATTTGCAGCACTTACATCGCAAGATTGGGATATTGAACACATCGACTCATTCACCAAGAATGGTTTGAAGCGAGTTGATGATCAGGAAAAGTGGCTTGATACAGCAATGGCAGATCTTGAGATTCAGCTCAACGAAGATGAGAAAATAAAGAATGAAGTTCAGGTATTACGTGAGAATGGTAAGTTAATGGATGCTATTAACAAGCTGCGCATGCTTGCTAAAGAGACTGATGCTCCTGAGGAAGTGAAAAACAACATAGGGAATCTGACATTATTGGATTCTTCTACTAACCGATCATACGGTAACAGCCTGTTTGTTACTAAAAGGAAAAACATCATCGAACGCATGAGGAACGGAGTGTTTGTACCTGTGTCAACCTCTTTCGTGTTCATGAAACTCTTTGATGACGAAGGGACAAGACGAACTCAATGGACAGAAGAGGATATGAAATCATATCAGCGTTACATCTGCGAAGAGTTGAGAGACTATCTTAATTTATAAAAGGAGGAATAATCATGAGCCAAACATACACTTTCACTAAGATATTCAGCACTCCTGTACCTCATTCGTCAGAGAGCGACCTTGTGACAATCTCAAAGATTGTAGTACCTCGCATTCAGCGCCCTTATGCACAAGGTCGTAATGGAGAGGCAGAAACAAAGATTCGAGAGAACTTCCTGAAGGAGATTTTTAAGAGTCTAAAAAATGACTCGCCAATGGACATGAACTTTATTTATGGCGCTGTCAAGGAAAACAAAGAGAATGATAGTGCAGAGTTCGTCATGGAGTTATTAGATGGTCAGCAGCGCTTTACAACTTTGTACCTCCTTCATTGGTATCTTCTTAACAAAGAGGACAAACAGGATGATCCTGCATATGAGCCTATTCGCTATGCTTTGAAGTCATTTGTCTATGAAACCAGAACAACAGCCACAAAGTTCTGCAAATCCTTATCGGTTTATGTTTGTGACCTCGACGATGAGAAGCCAAGTGAAAAGATCAATAAGGCAAGATGGTACTACCGCTCGTATGACAAGGACTCCACTATAGCTGGTATGCTTGTTATGCTGGATGCTATTGACTCATATTATAAAAATAATAGAATTGCTAATGCCATTGATAAAGTGGATAATCTTCAGTTCTATGTGCTGCCATTGATGCAGTTTGGAAAGTCAGAAGAGCTTTACATGAAGATGAATGCTCGTGGACTTCCACTTTCTGTATTCGATAATTTCAAGGCTGACTTTACTGGAGCTATGAACAAGGTGACAAGCCTTCGTGAAGAGATGGTTCTGTTAGAAGGTGGGTTTGAAGGAGACATGGTTTCTCATTGTGAGAACATCTCCATAAAATTGGATGCCAAATGGATTGACCTTTTCTGGGATAACACAAAGAAGAAAAACTCTGATATTTCGTACATGAGATTCTTCAGTCGTTTCTTTGCTTGTCGTTATCTCATTGATAGCAATCTTGCCCCAAAAGATATGCGTGGCACAGAAACAGCTGTAAATGTATTCTATACTCAGGCGGAAAAAAGCAAGGGTGAATACCTAGGTTTTGATGAATATGCAGATGAGTTAGAGGCTCATCCTGAATATTTTTCAGCTATCGAGAAGATACTTGATACATTGCAGCAACATAAGATGCTGATAGAGGAATCATTGACACCGGTATGGGATGAGGGGAAAAAAGGAAATTTCTTCGTTGATTCATCGGTCAATTTTACACAGACACTTTTAACTGTTATGGGGGCTATCGAAGAGTTTATTTTGACGTTCAAGACCTTTGATGAGGCATTATATGAAGAATGGATGCGAGTGGTTTGGAATATCGTTGAGAATACTGATATTGATAACTTGGAACGTGTTGCAACCACATTGCGCAACTTCGGTAGGATGATTAGGGCTATTGCAAATGCTCTTGACAATGAAAGCGAATTTGCAATAAGTCGTGAGAGCATGAGTAATATCACAAAGGCATCTTCATTTTATGAAGCTCTGGCAAATTGTGCAGAACTACCAACATCAGATGATGATAACCGATGGGCACGTCCATTCAAAGAAGAAATGGAGAAGGCAAAACGCATCACAGAAAATTATGCTTGGTTGGAGCAGTTTATGCTAATAGAGAAGCACCCTTACTTTAAAGGTACGACGAACTTTTATTATACAGAAGGTATGTCTCTTGCCGATTTTAAGCATCGATGCGAGCTCATTTCAGATATGTTTGACTCAAAAGGTATTTCTGCAGACTACCGGAAGAAACATATTCTTATTCGAGCCCTTATGTCAAGACTATCTTCATGGAAGGATCTATCTCGTCAATATATTACTGAGAATAGTGAGACACATAAATATCTTAAAATTCTTCTTATAAGTGATTCGCGTATTCATGAAATGTTAGCATCAATACTAGATAGGAGTGAAACTAAGGAAGAAGTGATAGTTGGCTTGAATGAAGCAGCACAGGAATTGGTTACATATACAGGAAAGGAAACTTGGGAACTCCAACTTGCCATTGCGTGCAATGCATTACGTAAAGACGTACGACTTTATAATTGGATTGTAAATCAGCCATCACCAGTGTATGTGCATTGGAAGAATGGTCATATTGCTGTCGCTATTCCTGGCAAATGGTTTGAGCGCTACTTTATTGATTCCGAACGAGAAAAAATGGCCCAAAAATTTATTGAGGATTTTGGGATGCAGTATTATGAGGATGAATACGTTCATGCAAGTTTAAATGATTACAATACATATGGTCGTTATAAAGGAGAGGATGCAATCTTTTATTACTGCTATGACGAGAAGGGCGAGTATTCTTTCAATATCAACTTCAGCAATGGTCACCGATTCAGAATCTTTGTTCAATTTCCTTCTAGGGTGAAAGCAAAAAGATTTCAGGAGATCGCAGAAGTTGGCTACATAGATCAAAATGATCCTTATTACGTTTATATGGATCTTGACGAAAATGACAATGAACTTACCTATTATTCTGCAAAGAGTTATATAGAACTGAAGCAATACGTTGTCGAAGCAGCTGACGTTGCAAAGAAGACTTTAATAAAAATGGGTGTAACAGAATAAATAACAATGGCTAACGACAATACACAATTCTTCATCAAGGAACTTGCATTTGAGCAGGCTCTTGCCAATCTTCTTCACACCAGTCATGGATGGGATGGAGGAATCATGATGAATCCAACAGAGGAAGACCGTAACCGTCCCCGCAACCCCATCTTGACGTAATCGCTGAAGAATTATACCTTCGCGCAAAAACGGAAAAGATGAGAAAGAAACAGGAAACAAGTCCAGTCGAAAGACGCGGCCGAAAACCGGCATTCGCCGCTGTTGTGTTGTCAGATGCGAATCCAAACGATGCGATCAAAAGTAGCAGCATCGAATTGTTGTATCCTAATGGGGTTCGAATATTGTTGCCTCAAGGGATGCACGACGCGGAGGATCTGATGTGTTATGTAAAAGCATATGGAGAGTGATGGGCAGGATGGTATGTCAGTTGGGCGGCAGCCTGAAGTGCAGGGTGTATACCCGTCCTGTGGATATGCGAAAATCATTCAGAGGATTAGCGGGTATCGTCCATTCTGAGATAGGTCGCCAGCTCAGTCCGGAAGATGTGTATGTGTTTGTCGGAAAGAATCGCAGAACCCTTAAGCTTTTGCATCGTGAGGGTCATGGATTGACATTGTATACGAGAAAGTTGGATGGTGTCTGTTTTCCCAAGATTGATGTTGATGAAGAGAAAAACGAGTGCGTTATATCGTATGCGACGTTCGTAAAAGTGGCAATCGGAGAGAGTTTGTGGGGATCTGCAGGGCAGCGTTTATTTGTCTCTAAATTGTCTAATTGAGACAACAACTGCGCCAGACTTTCTCTGGTTTTTCCCTTGTACTGGACGGCTTCAGTCAGATTCCGGAGTCTCAACATCTTGTCGGATAATTCAGGAAAGGTCTCTGATATCTTTTCGAGAAAGCAGGACGAAAAATGAAAGGAAATATTCTCGATGAATCCATTCCCATCTACATTTCTTGAATCGAATGCCCATTGATGTGACAATTCCGGTGGAACAAGAAAGACCTCGCCTTCCTGAAAAGGTCCGCTGACCGTTCCCAAAGTGCGGATACCTCTGCCAGTAATGATATAGTCCAGTTCATATCCGGATTGGCTGTGATGGCCAATCTGCTTGTCCGGTGGTATTTTTACATGGTCAAAAGTGTTCATAATGTGCGGGCGTAACTAACAGACATAGCCGAAGTCGAGAGCATAACATCGACCTTGTGTCAAATGTTTTGCCGAGACACAGCGTATATATTCGCAAAATGCAAATATATACGACAAAAATTATTGAAAAAATATCAACTCTATCTAACGATAATAGGGTATCTTTGTGCGCAATTCCTTATCAAGTCAGGAAAAAACTGTATTATGGCAAAAGAAAATATTTATTTGGCATCAAAACCCCGTTACGAGATTCTGGACGGACTGCGCGGTGTGGCTGCGCTTATGGTTATCATTTTCCACTGTTTCGAGACCTATATTCCGATGTTCGGCACCCAGATTGTCAACCATGGTTATCTTGCGGTGGATTTCTTCTTTGTCCTGAGCGGCTTTGTCATCGGCTACGCTTATGACGACCGCTGGAGCAAGATGAGCACCTGGGGCTTTTTTAAACGCCGTCTGACGCGTCTGCATCCTATGGTGATTGCTGGAACGCTCATCGGAGCGGCGTTTTTCTTCTTTTCGGGAGGAGCCTTTCCTCAGACTCTGGAAACCCCGTTCTGGAAGTTTACGCTTTGTCTTGTGATGGGACTGTTGATGCTTCCTTGTCCGAACAGCCTTGATATACGCGGCTGGGGAGAATTCAACTCGTTCAACGGACCTCAATGGTCTCTTACCTTCGAGTACATCGGCAACATACTCTATGCATTCATTTTCCGCCGTCTTACGAAGATTGCGCTGGCAGTCCTTTGCGCCGTCTGTGCTTTTTTCACACTGGATCTGACAATGGGCTGGGATGTTTTCGGAATTTTCCCGAATGGACCGCAGTATACTGTGATCGGCGGCTGGAGCCTCACTGCACAGCAGGTTTACATTGGTTTCGCCCGACTGCTTTATCCTTTCCTGTGCGGTCTTCTGATTTCCCGCATTCTGTCCTCACGCCGCAGCGAGAGCAATCCGAGCGGCAGTCCGATTCATCTGGAGGGCGGTTTCTGGTGGTGCAGCCTTGCGCTCGTTGCCATTTTCTCCATCCCTTGCATAGGCGGTAAGACCGGAGTTGCGGACGGCCTTTATCAGGCAATCTGTATCCTGCTAGTTTTCCCGCTCATAGTGCTGGCCGGAAGCGGAAGCGTTACCACCGACAAGCGGAGCACCGCCGTCTGCAAATGGCTCGGAGAACTTTCTTATCCGCTTTACATTACCCACTATCCTATTATGTATATGCAGATGGGCTGGGTGGCAGAGCATCCAGATGCTCCGTTGTGGATACATGTCGCCGTAAATGCCGGCGTGGTATTCATAAGCATCGTTCTTGCCCTGGGCGTAATGAAGATTTACGACGAACCTGTACGTGAATGGCTTAAGGAGCATTGGCTCAAACGTAAAGCAGCCAGGTGATGGATAAACAGATGTCACGGATAATCAACTTCCTCCGTTATCCACTGGCCGTTCTGGTAGCCATTTGCCACTGCGGTTAAATAAGTTGAGAATGGAGAAAAGTCCCCCGAAAGGGTTGATGTTGTCAGATTTAAGTTGTATCTTCGTCATGTCAGAGCTCGCTTATATAGTTGATTTTGCAAGTACTAATTTGGGTGAAATCTCTGACATTATCAAGCCTTGGTAATGGTTTCTTTATCAAGGCTTTTCGCTTTTTAGCAGGCTATAGGTCTGCGGAATTAAGGTTATTATTCTTCCGCGTGAGAGATACGCTTGATCTTAATACTTAACGGGTATATGGAACTGCTCCTTGAGTTCGGCTTCTACAATAGTTTTCTTTTGCTTCATGTTAGTATTTGGCAGATTTTTTGTCTTCATTTTCCAAATCGACAAATTCGTGTACAAACGATGTCTTTGGCTGGAATATGATGGGCTATGATGGCATCTTCAATTTTTTAAAATACAGGTTGTTTTAGAATAATTAAAATTTCCGAAAAAATCTGCCTAGCGTATCAAATGCCACCAAAAGTATTGGTTTTTCCATAGGTTTTTGTATTTTTGCGACAAAGAAGCGAAGACATTTACAGCGGATTTTAGGAAGAAACCACGAATGGTATCTTACGGCATATAAGAACATTGAAATCTGCCTTAAAATCTTTCGGGATCCTTAAAAACGGCCTCTGAATGGCCTGTAGAGGGTTTTGTCCTTTTCTTTAACGAGGAGGAGTATTAGTAGGTAATTGCTTGGTAATAAAATAGTTAAGGCAGAACATTATTACAATGGGCCGCCTTTTCTTGGGTCAGGGGGAAAACCCTGTGTTTAGGATAACTAAAAAGTATGTACCTTTGA
>OLWZ01000533.1_pt1 | contig 21859 bp, 18 predicted proteins | sample 1674011 | NCBI WGS metagenome assembly OLWZ01 (sample SAMEA103958137, study PRJEB25191) | human gut metagenome | biome: human-associated habitat [ENVO:00009003]; feature: intestine environment [ENVO:2100002]; material: feces | place: Germany | collected 2013/2015 | reverse complement strand
TAATGGCTGTTTAAGCCTTGGTGACTTAATCAATTTTCTTAAAAGGTGAAATATGTTAGGACTTGAAGCTATAGGAAAAAATGGTTATAATAGTTCTATAATTATAAAAACTTTTGAAAGCAATGTTGATGAATATAATGAGTTTATTTTAAATGAAATTGATAAGTTTGATAATGAGCATCCAGATTATAATGCTGAAAATGATTTTGACTTAGCTAACGATTTTTGTAAAATGATATTAAAAAAGGGTGAAGAATATGGATTTAAAATCAGATAATGATTGGTTTGATGATAATTTTAATGTGGAAAAACTATTGAAACAAGCAAAAGATGTTAGTAAATTAAACAATCAAATTGATAAAGAAAAATTGAAAGAATTTTATAAAAAGCAAAAAGATTAAGCACTTTACATTTTTGTAAGGTGCTATTTTTATGCCAAAAATCAGTAAAAAGAAGCTGACACTTAATTGTGTCTGCTTCTTTTATATTTACCTGTCGGAAGTCGAGAAAAGCCGAAAATTCAAAATTCTGATGGTGAAAGAAACACCGAGAACAAACTGAAATGAAGATTGATTATGATTAACTTTTGAAAAATAAAACTGTTGATATTGAAAGAAAAATTGTTTATAATGTAAAAGCAAAATTAATGAACTTTTATTTGAAAGGGCTTATATGATAACTTCAAAAGAAATTGAGCATAATTACATAGAAATCGGTTATAACAAATGCAATATGAATATTGCAAAATGCTTTATTTTGGCTATTCTTGCAGGTATGTTTATTGGGTTCGGCGGGCTTAGTTCCTCCGTTGCGTCTTGTATGATTGAAAATTCGTCGCTTGCAAAGCTGATTCAAAGTGTTGTCTTTCCGGCAGGCCTTGCAATGGTTGTCGCAGTTGGCGCTGAGCTTTTCACGGGTGATTGCCTAATCACAATATCAGTGCTTGAAAGAAAAACAAATGTGCTTAAATTCATCAGAACATTGATAATTGTTTATATCGGAAATCTCGTTGGAAGTATTCTTGTGGCTTTAATGGCGGTATACGGGCATACATTGTCTGCTTTCGACGGTGCGCTTGCGCAGAATATAGTTGATATTGCAACTAAAAAATGCGAAATAGGTTTTGGCGACGCAATAATCAGAGGCATTTTGTGTAATGTTTTGGTTTGCTCAGCTGTTTGGATGTCAATGACGACTAAGAGTGCAGCAGGCAAAATCGTCGCTTTGTTTATGCCGATTATGGTCTTTGTAATCAGCGGCTTTGAACATAGCGTTGCAAATATGTTTTATATCCCTGCGGGCATTATGGCACTTAAGGAATATGGCGTAGAAGCTGAAGGTCTTAATTGGTTTAATTTTTTTATCACTAATGAGCTTCCCGTAACTATCGGCAATTTAATCGGCGGAATTTCCTTAAGCGTGGCGCTTTGGTTTACTCAAAGTCAAAAAGCAAAAAAATAATATATAATAAAAACACCTTTCGGCACTGCGGCTTGAAAGGTGTTTTGCTTTATGTTTATAAATCGATTTTGTTATTAAGCGTATATTTTTTATGATAATCTTTGCATTGTCTGTTTATACATATATTGACAATCGTATTATTTCCTGCTATTCTTTTAATACTAATAAAAAAGCATTACGAGGTTACGGTTACGAAAAAGTTGTTTGAAAAGCTGAAAAATAAATTTATTAATTTTTGCAAATGGGTGTGGAGCGAGTGCAAGGATTGGCATACACTTGTGCTTTTTGCAATAGTTGTTGTTTTGATGTATGCTCCTGTTTGGCTCGGATATATCCTTTATTTTGTGTTTAAATCAAAATGGGCAATGGGCGTTGCAAGCGCTTATTTGCTATTTTGGGCAGGTCCGTTTACTCCGTATTTTCCGCTTTGCATTGCGATTACATTGAGTTTAAAAAAGCTTATTGAAAAAATTAAGGGCAGGGGAGATAACGATTCTGCGGATAAAGAGAATAATAGTGATGCTTAAAAGACTTTGAGAAAGTAGGCTAAATTTCGCATTTTGCGAGCGGGTGCTGTACGTGGGTACTGCCTCCGAGCAAAAGGCGAAAAGCGCCAAAAGAGGATTGAACATTATGTTCAATCCTCTTTTCTATGAATGTTATTATTTGATTGTGTTTTTATAAGAATATTCCTTTGTCTTATGAATTGTTTGAAATTTTAAAACAAACGGCGTGCTTTAGCCACTTTATCAATGTCTTTTGTTAACAAAATATGATAGAAAGCACTTGACAAGGGTGTTATTATATTCTTGTAAAAATAAAGGAGATGTTAAAAATGGTAAATAAGAAAAAACAAATTCCCGTTACTCTTTTAACAGGTTATCTCGGAGCAGGCAAAACTACTCTTCTTAATCACGTTCTTGCAAACCAAGAGGGATATAAGGTAGCTGTTATTGTTAATGATATCGGCGAAGTTAATATTGACGCTTCTCTTATCGCCAAGGGCGGTAATGTTACTCAAAAGGACGAAAATCTTGTTCCGCTTTCAAACGGCTGTATTTGTTGCACACTTAAGGTTGACCTTATGAAGCAGATTATTCAGCTTGCAACAAGCGGCAGATTTGATTATATTCTTATCGAGGCAAGCGGCATTTGCGAGCCGGGTCCTATTGCAGGCTCAATTTGTATGCTTGACGGAACAGATCCGAGAAGTGAACTTCCTGCAGTTTGTTATCTTGATAATATCGTTACGGTTGTTGACTCTCTTAGAATGGTTGACGAATTTCTTTCGGGTGACGCTCTTCTTAAAGAGGACAAGGACGAGGACGATATCGAAAATCTTCTTGTAGAACAGATTGAATATTGCACAACAATCGTTCTCAATAAGGTTGACCAAATCAGTGACGAGGATAAGGCAAAGGTGCTTAAGGTTATTAAAACCTTACAGCCTGAGGCTAAGATTATTGAAGCAACTTTCGGTGACGTTCCTGTTTCCGATATTCTTTCAACAGAAAGTTTTGATTATGAGAAAATTCTCAATTCACCGGGCTGGCTTAAGGCTATGGAGGGTGAAGAAGAGAACGAAGAGGAAGGCGAGAGCGAGGAATACGGTATCGGCACATTCGTTTATGAGTCGCTTCCTCCGCTTGACCAAAAGAAGTTTGAAAACTTTGTTTTTGCTCACTATCCTAAAGAAGTTATCAGAGCAAAGGGACTTTTCTGGATTGAAAATGACCCTCAAACAGCTTATATTTTCGAACAAAGCGGTAAGCAGAAAACCGCAACAGACGACGGTAAATGGATTGTTTGTATGCCAAAGCATCAGCAAGAGCAAATCCTTGCAATGAATCCTGATATCGCTGCCGCTTGGGACGAAAAGTACGGTGACAGGGTTAACAAAATTGTATTTATCGGTCAAAATATGGATAAAGAGGCTATCACAAAGGCACTTGATGCCTGCAAGGCTGAATAAGGATAAAAAAGTTACAGGACTGCGATTGTTTTTTTCGCAGTCCTGTTTTTATGCGGATTTTTAATCGGGGTCCCCGAAAAGCGTTAGCTTTTTGGGGAAAAGGAGAAAGGAATGGAGTGTTTATTGTGAATTTTGCAAAAATTCATTCAAACACGGAATTTCTTTCGACGTAGTGTAGGGGCGACCATTGGTCGCCCGCAATCAGTTATTTATTATCTTTCAGTATTAATAAATACCCTGAGCCATCATGGCTTCTGCAACCTTTTCAAAGCCTGCAATGTTGGCGCCGGCAACAAGGTTGTAGCCAAGGCCATATTTCTCGGCAGCTTCAACGGAATGTTTGTGAATGTTGATCATGGCATTGTGGAGCTTTTCATCAACCTCTTCTGCTGTCCACGAAAGTCTTTGACTGTTTTGGCTCATTTCAAGACCTGAAACGCAAACGCCGCCCGCATTAACAGCCTTTGACGGAGCAACAATAACACCGTCCATATCCGAAAGATAATTGAGCGCTTCCTCTGTTGTCGGCATATTTGCAACCTCAATGTAGTATTTTGTGCCGTTTGCAATGATTTGCTTAGCCTCTTTAATACCGATTTCATTTTGAGTTGCGCAAGGCATTGCTACGTCTACCTTAACGCTCCAAGGCTTTTGACCTTTATAAAAAGGAACGCCGAATTTGTCGGCATAATCCTCACATCTGTCTCTTCCGGAGGCACGCATTTCAAGTAAATAGTTTATTTTTTCCTCGGTAATAATTCCGTCCTTATCGTAAATATATCCATCAGGACCTGAAATTGTAACGGGAATTGCACCAAGCTCGGCAAGCTTTTTGCAAGCACCCCAAGCTACGTTGCCGAATCCCGAAACTGCAACTGTTTTGCCTTTCAGCTTGTCATTCTCGTGCTTTAAAACCTCACAAAGATAATAAACTGCACCGTAACCCGTAGCCTCAGGTCTTATAAGCAAACCGCCGTAGGAAAGCCCCTTGCCCGTTATAACGCCGTTTTCAAATGCGTCAGATATTCTTTTGTATTGACCGAATAAAAAGCCTATTTCACGAGCACCGACGCCGATATCACCTGCCGGAACATCAACGTTAGGTCCTATGTGTCGATAAAGTTCTGTCATAAACGCTTGGCAAAATCTCATAATTTCGCCCTTGCTCTTTCCTCTCGGGTCGAAGTCGGAGCCACCCTTTGCGCCACCCATAGGTAAGCCTGTAAGCGAGTTTTTAAATGTTTGCTCAAATCCGAGGAAATACATAATAGAACTGTTTACGCTTGGATGAAAACGCAAGCCGCCTTTGTAAGGACCGATGCTTGAATTAAACTGAACACGATAGCCTCTGTTAATTTGTGTTTTTCCAGCATCGTCAACCCAAGCAACACGGAATGTAATAAGTCTGTCCGGCTCAGCCATTCTTGTAAGCAAATCATCTTCAACATATTCCGGGTGCTGCTCAATTACTTTTTCAAGCGAACGAAAAACTTCTTTAACACACTGTATGTATTCCGGTTTTGCATTATCTCTTCTTTCAACGGTTTTGATTACATTTTCAATGTATTCATTCATTTTCATTTACCCCTTTTTATGAAAATTTACTGAGTGAGTAGCCACTCACCCTATATTAATATTAACATTAATAAATCAAAATTCAAGATGCTTTTTGTAATTCTGTTGAAAATATATAAAAATATTTATAAAACTAATGTAACGACAAAAAAAGAAAGTGCCCAAATTAGGACACTTTCTAATACTTTATTACAGTTAATTTTTGTTCGTTTTTTGTGCAATTTTAAAATGCACCGAGTGCTTGGAGCAAAAGTATTGCAAGAAGTACAGGAGCAACTACTTTTACCATACCGATATAGATATATTTTCTGCCAAATTTTTCTCCGTTTTTCGTAACCTCATCAATAACGGTTTTTGGCTTTGCAACCCAACCGATAAGAATACATGTGAGAATTGCAACAACCGGCATAAGAATATTGTTGCTGACGTAGTCAAAAATATCAAGAATTTGACCTACAGCACCGGTAGGAAGCTTTAGTTCGAAGTAGAATACGTTGTATCCAAGGCAAACTATTATGCCGAGAACAACAGAATAAACCGTAACGAGAACAGCACTCTTTTTTCTGCTCAATTTGAACTTGTCCATAATACTTGCAACAATCGCTTCCATAATTGATACAGAGGATGATACTGCCGCAAAAATAACCATTAAGAAGAAAACTATGCCTATAACTGTTCCGACTTTGCCCATTTGATTAAATACCTTAGGAAGTGAAATGAACATAAGTCCCGGTCCGGCGCTCATACCCTCTGTTCCTGCAAATACGTAAACAGCAGGTACAATCATAAGGCCGGCAAGTATAGCAACTACAGTATCAAAAATTTCAATTTGGTTAATTGATTTGTTGATATTTGTTTTGTCAGGAACGTATGAGCCGTAAGCAACCATAATACCCATGGCAACGCTGATTGAATAGAACAGCTGGCCCATAGCATCCATAATTACCAAGAAAAATTGCTTAAATGTAACTCCCTTAAAATTAGGAATTAAATAAAGCTTTAATCCTTGAAGTCCTGTTCTTGTGATTCCTGTTGCTTCGTCTGTATATTTAAGAGTAAGTGAAAAAATAGAAATTCCTATAATAAGAATAACAAGTATCGGCATAAGAACTTTGCCCATTTTTTCAATACCCTTGTCAACACCGCCGAGTACAACACCTGCCGTTGCGGCAATGAATACCAAAAGCCAAATTATGGGCTCACTTTTGCCTGAAATAAAGTTGCTGAAATAGCCGTCTTGCGCCGCAAGCGTACCTTTGCCGGAAATAAAATCTATGAAATATTTAAATACCCAACCGCCGATAGCACAGTAATAAGGTAAAATAATTATGGGTACGAGCGTTGCAAGTGAACCCAAAAATCCGAATTTCTTATTGATTTTTCCGTAAGCCGTAAGCGGACTTTGCTTTGTTTTTCTTCCTATTGCTATTTCGGTTATAAGAAGTGTAAAACCAAATGTAAATACCAAAATCAGATAACAGAAAATAAATAAGCCACCGTTATCCTTTGCCGCTAAATAGGGAAATCGCCAAATGTTTCCAAGTCCTACCGCACTTCCTGCCGCTGCAAGAACAAAACCGATAGAACCTGAGAAACTTCCTCTCTTTTTCTCAGTCATAATTGTCTCCAATCAAAATATAGAATAATACGTTTATTATACATTAATTAAAAATATTTATCAAGCCACCGCAGTAACACTTTAAAGCGATAAATTGATAAACATTAAATAAAAGGAATTGAAAAGCGCATTAAGTATGAATTTCAATTCCTTTTATAATTTTACGGTTTTATTGAATTTTATTCAAAGCTTTATTAATTTTCGCTGTTAGCCATAAGCTTTTCACGTTTTTCCTCAAGCTCTTTTTGAGCTTGTTCCTTAACCTTACCTGTGTAATTGTTAAAGAACATAGGAATGATTGTGAGAAGGAAGCCGACAGCAGGAACGATTGTAACAAGTGCTAAAAGCATCTTTTGAGTATCAACCGATTGCTGGAAGAAAATCTGTCTGCCTGCATTGTCAACAAGTGATTTGTCAACTGCCTTAAAGTCGGTGCCGTCAAGGATTTGACCGAATACAAAGGTTGCAACAGCGGCATTAACCTTGGAAAGGAATGTTTGGAATGCGAAGCAAACACCCTCTTGTCTTTCACCTGTTTTCCATTCAAGATAGTCAACAGAATCGGCAATGAGCGCATAGGTGATAACGTTGTAAATGCCAAGCGGAAGACCCATAAGGAATAAGAATACCCAAAGAACATAAATATTAGCCTTTGTAACGTCCTGAGCCATAACAACATAGCAAAGAGCGTGAACTACAAGACCGAATAATGCTGAGCCGATATAGATTTGCTTGAGCGAAAACTTCTTTCTGAGCATAGGGAAGATAGCCATTGCAGGCACCATACCTACACCGATTGCAACCGTAAGAGTTGTTACGATAGTTCCACGAGGAATCCAAAAGTCGTAAGCAGCTGCTGCGTCAACATTAGGCACAAGCGTTGATTGAGCACCCGGTAAGAAGTCTTGGAAAATTTGGGTAAAGTTTGTATAGTTTTGAATAATAATGTAGTTTCCGATATAGTCAGCGCACTGATTTGCGGTTACCATTGTTGAACCTAAAATTGCGGCGAAAATAACAATGATGAGAAGTCTGTTTTTGCCGAGAACTACAAATGTTTCCTTAAATGAAGGAGTATGGTCCATTTTAGGTACTCTTTCTTTAGATACAAAGAAAATGAGTATTGAAAGACCGCAACCCAAAAGTGCAAAAATAACACCGCTTAAGAAAAAGCCTTTTGTGTAACCCATATTGCTTTGATAAAGAATAGGAACAAGAAGAGCAGGAAGTATTCCGCCGAATGTTGAGCCTAAACGAGCAGTAGAGATAAATGATGTTCTTTCACTTTCAAGCGGAGTGATTACTGATGAAAGTCCCCAGAAAGGAACGTCCTGAACAGTAAATGCCACACCCCAAAGAATGTATGTTACAAGAGCCCAAACAAAAGCTGCTGTTGAACCTTCTTTAAACGGGGCAGAGAAAAGAGCAATTGTTGTTATTGCAATCGGAATAGGAGCAAATAAAAGATAAGGTCTCATTTTGCCCCATTTTGATTTTGTTCTGTCAACAATCATACCCATTACAGGGTCATTAAGTGCGTCAAACACACGTCCGATAAGAATAATTGTTGTGCCTTGCTTTAATGTAAGTCCCGCACCGTTTTGGAAAAATACGAGTGTGAACATTGACATAAGGGTATAAATACCCGAACGACCGAACGCACCGACAGTAAAGCAAATGCGCTCTTTCATAGTTAAATATTTTTTTGTTTCAGCCATTTATTTTCTCCTTTTAATTACTGCCGGCAAAATAACCGGCGCTTCCTCTTGAGCGTTTTGCATTTGCTTTAAAAGTAAAAACTTAAGCTCCTGCCTTACATGTGCGTACCTTGGATCTTTTATAAGATTGTTTTTCTCATTCGGGTCTTTTTGCAAATCATAAAGATAATTTTCAAAATAAACCTTGGATTTATGGTGAACATAGCCTGTTATAGCGGCATCACGCACTTCATATTTGAATCTGTCAGTTCTGACTGCACGTGAATTTGAAGCCTCGCTAATCTGTATAAATACACAATCACGCTTGTCGTCGGGATTGTCTACCTGCTTGCCGAGGTCAACGCCCATATACGTTCTCGGAATAGGAATATTTGCCATAGAAAGAAGCGTAGGCGGTAAATCAATAAGTGATGAAAGCCTTTCTTCTTTCTTGCCGCCGACAAATTTGCCGCCCTTAATAATCAAAGGAGTGTGAGTTGCGCTTTCGTGGCAGCTTCTTTTGTATTCCGGATTTCTTGTTTTAAAATGACTGCCGTGGTCAGATGTGTAAATGATAATTGTGTCGTCATATATTCCGAGTTCTTTAAGCTTTTCAACAAGTCTTCCGACATTGTAGTCAAGCCTGTTAATTGCAGAAATATAGTCGGGATACATTTCTTTGTAATTACCCTTTAAAAACGTTAAATCATCCGGCAAAGGATAATCTTTGTATTTTTCAACAGTCGGCTTGTAGCCCTCATACGTGTGATGGTCGTTTTGATGATGCGGCTCTAATTGACTTACAAACATAAAAAATGGCTTGTCTTTATCCCTTTTGTCTAAAAATTCAAGCGCATAATCATTTATGCAGTCAGCTCTGTAACCCTTGAAATCAAGCTTGTTGCCGCTTTCGTCAAAGATATAGCCGTCATAACCGTGAGATGTGAATTCAAGAACATCAGCACCTCTGAAATATTGATATTCTCCCTGCTTTTCTCTCGGAATTGCAGTGCTTTCACAGTGCAATCCGACACCCGGAAGCCTGTTTGAAGCCAAGTGCCATTTACCTATGTAAGCTGTTTGATAGCCTGCTTCATTAAAATAATGTGCAAGCGGTTTAATGTCACTCGGAAGCGGAATACCGTTCCAATAACAGCCGCATTGCGTTGCGTAAACACCCGTTTGCAGGCAAGCCCTCGCCGGTCCGCAGACGGGCTGGCAGGTGAAGTTGTTTTCGTACTTTATGCCTTCTTTTGCGAGGGCACAAAGGTTGGGCGTTACCTCTTCATTAACCGTGTCCCAGCGCTGCTGGTCGGAAAAATAGAAGATAATGTTTTTCTTTCCCATAATTTTCCCCTTATATTTTTTATGCTATAAATCCGACAACTGCGTTGTAAAAATTAACAACTGCAATTGCGGCAACAACTGTTGTAAAAACAGTTTTAATTACTTTCTCATTTCCTTTTTTATTCATTTTAGCACCTAAAAGTCCGCCGACTACCGCACAAATAATTGCAACAATAAGCGTTACAATGTCAAATTCAGGTATTGTGTGAGTAACTCCTAAGGTGATAAGTTTTGAAAGCTGGCTGAAAAAAATAGTGCCTACGCTGTAAACTGCCGCTTCCTTAACCGTCATTGAGAAGAAAAGAGCAAGAAATGCAACGTTAATCGGTCCTCCTCCTACACCTAAAAAAGAAGCAATAAAACCAAGCGCAAGACCTACAAGAATAATGCAAATAGGATTTTTAACCTTGAAGCTTTTTGCATATTTTAAATTTATATAGACAACGGATGCGACAAGCAAAATGCCTAAAATTAAGCCTTGAAGACTTTTTAATTTATTGTTGTCAAATAATGTGAGAAGATAATCAAATAACCTTGAACCGAGTATTCCGCCTATAACAGCACCGGCAGATAATGAAACAATCAGCTTGAAATCAATTTTCGTTTTAGATTTAATATGCTTAATTGTAGAGCTTATGCTCATACTGAAAACAGCACAGGCTGAATAAAAATTAACAATGTTGATAGGGTCCTTTCCTATAAGGTCAAGAAGCGGCTTTATTATTACTCCTCCGCCAAGTCCTACATATGCACCCATAAAAGTGGCAAATATAATAATTATACCATATAATACAGTTGTCAATTTGCTTCATCTCACTCTTTGAAAAAATACGCTTTGAATATTATATAATAAAACAATTGTTAAGTCAATTGAATTAAAACATTATCAACTTATTACGGCATAAAAGTTGCTTTCCCATGCAGGAATGTAAACACTGTGCCTGAAATAAAGCTTGTATTTATCATTTAAACTTAATATTTTCTTTCCAAGTGCAAATAAATCCTCATTTCTGTGATAAGCGCAAACATAAAGCTTTGGCAAATATGTTTTTATGATTCTTTTTGCACCGTCAAGCGCCTTCATTTCCGAGCCTTCAATATCCATTTTTATCATAGTAACAGGGCAGTCAATTAACGAGTCGATATCAGTTACTTTTACGGGTACTCCGCTTGCCGAAATATGCGAATTTCTGCTCTGCTCCTTTGCAAAAATAAGGGTATCTTTTTCGTTCCAAGCGCCCATATTATAGGTTTCCAAATTCTTCATTTCAGCCGTGTTTTTGATTAACTTTTTATAGCTTTTTGCATCAGGCTCAAGCGCAATTATTTTGTTGTATTTTCCCTTTGTGTAGGCGGTAAATTCTCTTATTGTATCGCCGTCATAAGCCCCTAAATCAACGATTGATTCACTATCGTTCAGCTTTAATATATTCCTATAAATACTCTCTTTGTCACAAAATGAATTTAAAAGATAATCCACCTTGCCCGACACCTTGAAATTGAGTATGTCAATATAGTCTTTTTTGCTTTTTTCGTCTGCTAAATGTTCGTAAACAAAATCAAAATCATCATTGTGTTCTTTAACATATTCTCTGGTAAAAAGTCCGCCGCCTGCAACGGGAACATCAGGAGCAAAAACCTTGTGCTCACTGTTGATTTTTTTAATGTTTTCGATAACGTTTTCAAGGTGTGTTGCAAATGCCAAAACTACGTTAAAATCATCGTATTTTTCGCAAACTTCGCTGTATTTAAGCACCTTGTAGCCTAAAAATGAATGACCTCTCACAAATTCATCGCTTGCAAATATCTCGCTTACCGTGATTTGATAGGTGTTAAGCGTTGAAATTATTTTTTCAGCCCCGTTTCCCATTCCGTAAACCATAACGGGTTTGCCGTCTTTTTTTAAAAAATCCCAAACGTTTTCTTCTTTTATTCTTTCAATCATTGCTTTGCTCCGCATATATTTAATGCAATGATTATATCATAAAATATTGCTCTTTACAAATGCTAAAAAGTATTATATAATATTTTTTGATTTAAAAATAACTATTTTAAAATTTGAGGGGGAATATGCCTATATGGGCAGTGCCTTTAAAAATCTGTTTAAAAAAGAAAGTTCAACAGAGGATGAGATTAAACAGCTTGTTGAGGAAGATGAACAGGTAGGTCAGCTTGAAAAAAATCAAAGAGAAATGATTAATAATATTTTTGAGTTTGACGATTTGGATGCAGGGGACATAATGACCCACAGAATAGATATAAATGCGCTTGATTGCAATTTGAGTATTGAAAAAGCCGTGGAACTTGCTATTGAGTACGGCAATTCACGTCTGCCTGTTTATGATGAAGACCTTGACCGTATCTGCGGTGTGCTTTATGTTAAAGATTTGCTTAAATTTGTCGGCAAGCCTATTTCAAATGGCGAAAAGCTTTTGTCATATACAAGAAAACCGCTCTTTGTGCCGGAGTCTATGCCTTGCGGCAAGCTTTTTGCCAAAATGACTGAAGCAAGGGTTATGCTCGCAATAGTTATTGATGAATACGGCGGCACGGCCGGCCTTGTTACTATGGAGGATATATTGGAAAGCATAGTAGGCAATATTTGTGACGAATATGACGGTGAGGAAGAGCAAAGTATAACTAAGATTAATGACAGTACATTCACTTTTGACGGTTTTGCGGATATTGACGATGTATCAAAAGCACTTGGTATTCAAATCCCCGACGGCGATTACGACACGATAGCAGGCTTTGTTATCACTCTTTTGGGTTATCTGCCAAGTGAAGATGATAAAAAGGTACATACTGTTAAATATGATAATCTTGTTTTTACCGTTTTGGATGTAAAGGACAGAAGAATCGGTAAGATTAAAGTAGAAAAAGTAGAAGTTTAAAAATAAGGCGAAAATATGGCAGAACAAATTATAGAATTTGAAGCTATGGAACAGGCAGTCAGCCTATTCGGCAGCTTTGATGAAAATGTTAAACTTATTGAAAATGAATATGACGTTTCAATTATTTCACGTGGTTCTGAACTGAAAGTTATGGGAGACGTCGAAAATGTTGATAAAGCGGCAAGAGCCTTGCGTTCAATGCTTGCTATGATTAATAAGGGTGAAAGCCTGACAGAGCAAAATGTTCGTTATGTTTTAACTCTTGTTAATGAGGGCAATGAAGATAAAATAGCGTCAATGAGCAGCGGGTCTATTTGTATTTCGTCCAAGGGCAGACCCATTAAGCCTAAAACGCTCGGTCAAAAAAGGTATTGCGACGCTATATTAAATAATACAATTACATTTGGTATCGGCCCTGCCGGAACCGGCAAAACGTATCTTGCCGTTGCAATGGCAGTTACGGCTTTTCGTGCCAAAGAAGTGGACAGGATTATTTTAACCCGTCCGGCTGTTGAGGCAGGCGAGAAGCTTGGCTTTTTGCCCGGTGATTTGCAAAGCAAGGTTGACCCTTATTTAAGACCGCTTTATGACGCCCTTTTTGATATGCTCGGAGCTGAAAATTTTCAGAGATATCAGGAACGTGGTGCGATTGAGGTTGCACCGCTTGCTTATATGAGAGGCAGAACTCTTGATGACAGTTTTATTATTCTTGATGAAGCGCAAAACACCACGCCTGAGCAAATGAAAATGTTTTTAACCCGTTTGGGCTTTAATTCGAAAATGGTTATAACGGGTGATATAACTCAAATAGATTTGCCTGACGGTAAAAAATCGGGATTAAAAAAAGTAATGCACATTCTTCGCAATGTCAACGATATAGCAATTTGCAAGTTTGATAAAAAGGATGTTGTAAGGCATAAGCTTGTGCAGGATATAGTTAATGCTTACCAAAAATACGAGGAGGATAAGAACAATGGACGCAGTTAAAGTAGTAATTTCAAATGACCAAAAAGCAGTTAAAATTCCAACAGGAATAAGAATGTTAATCAGACGTTGCTGTCATGCCGTTTTAGAACTTGAAAATTTTGAAGGCTCGGCAGAAGTGAGTGTTCGCTTTGTTGATAACGAGCAAATAAGAGAGCTTAATAAGCAATATCGCAATATTGATAAAGAAACAGATGTTCTTTCTTTTCCTCTCGGTGAAAACGGAGAATATGATATAAACCATGATACAGGCGCTAAGCTTTTGGGCGATATCGTGATTTCCGTTCCTAAAGCAGTTGAGCAGGCTGAAATGTATAATCATCCTCTTCAAAGAGAAATCGGATTTTTAACAGTCCACTCAATGCTTCATCTTTTGGGATATGACCATGAAAACGGCGGTCTTGAGGCTGTACATATGCGTGAAAAGGAAGAAACCGTACTTACACAAATAGGCTGGAAGCGAAATAACAGCTACTATATGGGAGACGAATAATGACAAAAACAGCTTTTGTAGCTATTGTAGGCAAGCCGAATGTAGGCAAATCATCATTGCTTAATAAAATGCTCGGTCAAAAAATTGCAATAGTATCATCAAAACCGCAAACCACAAGAACTAAGATTATGGGCGTGCTCACTAAAGGCGAAACTCAGCTTGTATTTACAGATACACCCGGATTTCATAAAGCGCATAATAAGCTTGGTGAAAAAATGAACGAAGCAGTCGGCGACACGGTAGGCGGTGTTGATGCTTGCCTTTTTTTGACAGAGCCGAGAGGTGAACTTAATGAGCAGGAACTCCAGCTTCTTGAAATGTTTAAAAAGCAAAAAATGCCGGTTATTCTTGCTATTAATAAAATTGATATGATAAACGATAAAGAGGAACTTTTTAAAAGAATTGTTTATCTTACCTCGTTTTATGATTTTACAGCGGTCGTTCCTGTCAGCGCTACCGAAGGCGACCATGTTGACGAGCTTATTGACGAACTTGATAAGCTTGCTTTTGAATCGCCTCACTTTTTCCCTGACGACACTTTGACTGACCAGCCTGAAAGAGTGCTTGCGGCTGAAATTATAAGGGAAAAAATACTTCGCTTAATGGATAAAGAAATTCCTCACGGTATCGCAGTAGCGGTTGAAAAAATGCGTGAGCGTGACGATAAAGATATCCTTGATATAGATGCAACAATTTATTGTGAGCGTGAAAGCCACAAGGGTATGGTAATAGGCAAAAACGGCTCAATGCTTAAAAAAGTTTCTACCTATGCAAGGCAGGACCTTGAACGTTTTTTCCAAATTAAAGTTAATCTTCACTGTTGGGTAAAGGTTAAAGAAGATTGGAGAAACAGGGAAGGTCTTATTCATAATTTCGGTTTAGACAATAAATAATAAATTCCAAATTTTCACACGCTTATATTTATCATCGTAGTATAAAATAAAAAGGGTGATATTTTATGATAAACAGCGAGTGGAATGATTTTTGGAATTCGGGTAAAATCGAAGATTATTTAAAATTTAAACAGACGGAAAATCAATATTACGGCGTTAATTGGGAAGTGCGCAATGGCAAAGACGAAGGGACTTGTAATAAAAGAGCAAACAGTTGGGGAGAGTGACCGTTTAGTTACTCTCCTTACTGCTGATTATGGGCTTGTCAATGCTTTTGTACGAGGCGCTAAGCAACTGAAAAACAGACTTGCCGCTTCAACCTCCCTTTTTGCATACAGCGAATTTTCAATTTATCAGGGCAAAAACGCTAATGTTGTTGACGGCGCTAATCCTATTGAAGTTTTTTTTGATTTGAGAAAGGATATTGAGCGCCTTGCAGTTGCGCAGTATTTTGCTCAGCTTGCTTTTGAACTTGCTAATGAAGGTCAGCCTGAGGAAGAAATGCTCAGTGTGATTTTAAATTCTTTTCATCTTCTTTGCAAAGGAGAAAAGGCGATTATTCAGATTAAATCTGTGGTCGAATTCAGATTGATGTCGCTTTCAGGTTATATGCCTAATATTTTAGCTTGCGCAAACTGCGGTACATATGAAACCGATATTATGTATTTTGATACGCTTGAGGGCTGTATTTATTGCGAAAATTGTCAAAAAATCGGCGCAATTGCCTGCCCTAAAAATGTTATAACGGCTGTAAGATTTATTTGCCTTACCGAGCCTAAAAAAATATATTCCTTTTCACTGAGTGAGAAAAATCTTGAATTACTTTCTAAAATAAGCGAGCAATACGTTTTGTCACGTATTCAAAAACGATTACCCACTCTTGAATTTTATAAATCAGTTAAATTATAAAAGGTAAATACTTATGAATAAAAACCATAAAACACTTGAACTTGACTTGATTCTTGAAAAGCTTGCCGCCGAGTGCTCCTGCGATGACGCTAAGGATTTGGCAAGAGGGCTTAAACCTGCTGGCGATATGGCTGAGGTTGAAATGCTTTTGCAGCAAACAGAGGACGCATTTTCACTTCTTGCCCGCTTCGGCGGTCCGTCATTTTCGGGTCTTAAAAATGTAAATAATTCTCTTCACAGGGCGGCAGCAGGCGGTTCGCTTAACCCTAAGGAACTTTTGGATATTGCTTATTGTTTGCGTGCATTAAGAACTCTTGATGAGTGGCGCAACCATTCAAGCGGGGTTAAAACAAGCCTTGATTTCTTTTTTGAAGGAATAACCTCCAATAAATATCTTGAAACTAAAATATTATCCTGCATCGTCAGCGAGGAGGAAATTGCCGATAAAGCGTCGGATACTCTTTTTGACATAAGAAAGAAAATCAGGTCAAAAGAAAACTCAATAAGGGAAAAACTTGATTCTCTTATTCATTCATCTCATTATCAGCAGTTTTTGCAGGAGGCGATTATCACCCAGCGTAACGGCAGATTTGTTGTCCCCGTTAAGGCTGAATGCAGGGGCAACGTTCCCGGTCTTGTTCACGATACCTCGTCAACAGGCGCAACCGTTTTTATTGAACCTGCCTCTGTTGTCGACGCTAATAATGACATTAAGGTGCTCCAAGGTAAAGAGCGAGATGAAATAATGCGAATTTTATATGAACTTTCGGCTGAATCGGGCGATTTCGCCGAGTCGATTAAGCATTCGTATGAAAGCGCAATAAGGCTTAATCTTATTTTTGCCAAGGCTCACCTTGCATATAAAATGAAGGCTACTAAACCTATTCTTAATAACGAGGGCATAATCTGTCTTAAAAAGGCACGTCATCCGCTTATTGACCCTAAAAAGGTTGTTGCAACTGATATTGCGCTTGGCGACGAATACGATACACTTGTTATCACCGGTCCTAATACAGGCGGTAAAACCGTATCGCTTAAAACACTCGGTCTTTTAACTTTGATGACTATGTGCGGGCTTCTTATTCCGGTAGCTGATAGGTCAAGAGTTTCTGTGTTTAATAATATTCTTGTCGATATCGGCGATGAACAGAGCATTGCGCAATCTCTTTCAACCTTTTCATCTCATATGGTTAATATCATTGATATAATGAAAAAAGCAGATGATAAATCGCTTATTTTAATAGATGAACTTGGCGCAGGTACTGACCCGGTTGAGGGTGCGGCACTGGCTGTATCTATTATTGAAGCGCTTAGGGAAAAGGGAGCAATTATTGCGGCAACTACTCACTATGCCGAACTTAAAGCTTATGCTCTCGATACTCCGGGTGTTACAAACGGCTGCTGCGAATTTGACATTGAAACGCTCCGTCCGACCTATAAGCTTTTAATAGGTGTTCCCGGCAGGTCAAACGCTTTTGCTATTTTGAAGCATCTTGGTATGACTCAAGATGTTATTGATAATGCTAAGGCAATTGTAGGTTCCGATAATCGTGACTTTGAAGCTGTTCTTGAAAAGCTTGAAGCCTCACGTCACGCTCTTGAAGAGGAACGCAAGGTTGCCGAGGAAATGACCGAAAGGGCAAGAAAAATTGAGGAAAAAGCGCAGTCTGAGATGGATAAGATAGAAACTCTTAAGGCTCGTGAACTTGATAAAGCTAAGCGTGAGGCGCAAAAGCTTATTGATGCCGCCGAACGAAAGTCAAGTCAATTTCTTCTTGAACTTGATAAACTGAAAAAAGAACAGACATCGTCTAATGCGACTGAAATTGCACGCAAAACACGCAGAGCGGTTAAGGCGCAAATGGGTGAAATGGACGACCTTATTAATCCTAATGAGCTTGCTGATAATTGGGATTATGACTATAAATTGCCACGCAATCCCGTACCCGGTGACAGAATTGTTATAAAAGGTATCGGCAAAGGTGAGGTTCTTGAGTTTAAAAATAATAATGTTCTTGTTAAATCGGGCTTGCTTAAAACACGTGTTAAGCTTTCGGATATTATGATTCTTGATAAGCCAAAGAAAAAGCCTGTTAAAACACAACATAATGTATATCGCACTTCTTCCCGTGCAGATGCCGATGTTAAAACGGAAATAGATATGAGAGGGGAAACTGTTGATGAAGCTTTATCCGAACTCGGACTTTTTATTGACAGATGTGTGCTTAATAATATTGAAGAAATAAGAATTATTCACGGTAAGGGTACGGGTGCACTCAGAAGCGCTGTTACCGATTATCTTAAAACTCATCCAAATGTGTCGGAATACCGACTCGGTCGATATGGCGAGGGCGAAAGCGGCGTCACTATCGCTAAGCTTAAATAACGGAGAAAATTATGGCAGACGAGCTTGAAAATTTAACAGGTGTTGTTGAGGGCATTACTTACAGAAACGAGGCTAACGGCTACGCTGTCATCGAGGTTAAAACCGGTGACGAATTTGTTACCGTTGTGGGCGTTTTGGGCGATATTACTGTCGGGGAACAAATTGTCTTTCAAGGTGAGTGGACTATGCATCCAAACTTTGGCAGGCAGTTTAAATCTGTTCGCCTGACCCGTAGCCGCCCTGCCGATGCTTCGGGTATGCATCGCTTTCTTGCAAGCGGTATTATTAAAGGTATAGGTGAGGCAACGGCAACCAAGATAGTGGAAAAATTCGGCTCAAGTACATTTAATGTGATTGAAAACGAGCCTGAGCGCCTTGCTGAAATTAAAGGAATTTCAAAATCCAAAGCTAAGCGGATAAGCAAGGATTTTAAAATGCAATTTGCCGCAAGAGACGTTATGAACGGTCTTGCAGAGCTTGGATTTAATCAGCAGGAAGCTTATGATATTTACAGCGTACTCAAAAGTGATTCGCTTGATATAGTCAACGAAAATCCTTATGCGCTTGTCTCTCTTGTCGGCAGTATTGATTTTGCAAGGGCAGACGAGATTGCAATGAATATGCAGCAGGCACCTCCTTTTGATTGCAGGTGCCAAGCCGGTGTTACATATATTGTCAGGCATAATCTTTTTAACGGCCATACGTGCTTACCGAGAAACAGCATTATAAAGCCGGCAATGCTTCTTTTGGAATGTAATGAGGACGAGGCTGAAATTGCGATTGACAATGCGATTGATGCAAAGCAACTTGTTGAGGAAAATATTGACGGTAAAGCGTTTCTCTTTTTGCCTGAAATTTACGAGGCAGAATCAGGCATTGCTGAGCGTATAAAGGTTATGATTGAATATCCGCCTGCTCCTAAGGAAATTTCACCTACCGAAATTGACGCTTTTGAAAAGACTAATAATATCACTTTTGATGAAAAGCAGAGAGAAGCTATTGAAATTGCCGTTAATAAAGGACTTCTTATTTTAACAGGCGGCCCCGGTACGGGTAAAACAACGACGGTTAAGGGTATTATCACTCTTATGGAAAACAGAGGGCTTGATGTTGCGCTTGCCGCGCCTACGGGCAGAGCCGCTAAAAGAATGACCGAGCTTACAGGTAAAGAGGCTAAGACTATTCACAGGCTTCTTGAGGTTGAATATAAAGACGGCGCCACCGAGCCAAGCTTTGCTCATAATCTTAAAAATCCGCTTGAATGTGATGCAGTAATTGTTGATGAACTTTCAATGGTTGATGTTACTGTCTTTTCAGCGCTTTTGGACGCTTTGCCGCTTTCCTGTCGCTTAATTATGGTGGGGGACAAAAATCAGCTTCCGCCTGTCGGCGCAGGAAATGTACTTGCTGATTTGATTAAAAGCGAGCTAATCGGTGTTGTAAGCCTTGATAAAATTTTTCGTCAGGCAATGAAAAGTAAAATTGTTTCAAATGCTCATAGGGTAGTAAACGGCGAGATGCCTGTTTTTGATAACAGCGTTGATTCCGATTTCTTTTTACTTAGGGAAAATTCAAAATATAATGCAGCGGGAAAAATAGTAAATCTTGTAACTGACAGAATACCTTCAGGCTATGGGCTTGACAGTGTACGGGATATTCAAGTGCTTTGCCCAAGCCGTAAAGGTGAGGTTGGAACTGAAAATATAAATGCGCTTTTGCAGGCAAAGCTTAATCCGCCGTCTTACGAAAAAAACGAAATTAAATATAAAGGCTATACCTTGCGTGAAGGCGATAAGGTTATGCAAATTAAAAATAATTATGATGTTCCTTGGTTTAAGGACGGCGAAAACGGCACGGGAGTTTTTAACGGGGACATAGGAATACTTACACGTATTGACCGTGCAAACGATATTATTAATGTTCGCTTTGATGATAAAGAAGCTATGTATAGTATTGAAAATGTTAAGGAAATTGAACTTGCTTATGCTATGACCGTGCATAAAAGTCAGGGCAGCGAGTTTGCGGCGGTCGTTTTGCCAACTATTGCAACCCCGCCAAAGCTTTCATATAGAAATTTATTTTATACCGCTTTAACCCGTGCCCGTAATTTACTTATTATTGTCGGGAACGAGGCTTCGGTTAAGGCAATGGTTGATAATGATAAAAAAAGCAGACGTTACAGCGCACTTGTTCATTTTTTATCTGTTGACAATGTTGCTTTTTTTAAGTAACATAATATAAAGTTAAAAATTTGTGATTAATTAGGAATGTTAAATATGTTTGGTTATGATTTGGGAATAGATTTAGGCACAAGCTCTATAGTTATTTCTGTTGTAGGAAAAGGCGTTGTTTTAAGTGAGCCGGCTTACGTTGCCTATGACGTTAATAAGAGCGAAATGCTTTATGCCGGTAAGCGTGCTTATTACCTTGAAGGCAGAGAACCTGTCGGCGTAAGCGTTATTCAGCCTATTAAAAGCGGAAATGTAAGTAATTACGACCTTGCCTGCCAAATGGTAGAATATTTTATGAACAAGGTCCTTAAAAAGAATATATTTAAACCGAGAATAGTTGCGTCCGTTTCGTCTGACAGCACAGACGTTGAAAGAAGAACGCTTATTTCAGTTTTGATTTCGGCAGGTGCTCGCTCTGTTTGCCTTGTTGAGCAGCCTCTTTGCGCTGCTTTTGGCGCCGGTATTGACCCGCTTAATCCCACAGGTGTGTTTGTTATTGATGTCGGCGCAGGCTCAACAGATATGGCAGTTATCAGCCAAGGCGCTATGAGCCAAAACGAAACAGTTAAAATCGGCGGTGATGATTTTGACGAAGCTATTGTAAAATATCTTAAAGAAAAGCATGGGCTTCTTGTAGGTCTTAGGACTGCCGAGGATATTAAGAAAACTATCGGTTCTGCCGTAATGCGGGATACGGATGTTACTATGAATGCTAAGGGAAGAAATGTTCTTTCGGGGCTTCCAAAGGTTGTTGAAATAACAGGCAATGAAATTTGTGCTTGTTTTGGCGAACTTCTTGATGAAATTATGACAGTTGCCAAGTCTATGTTTGAGCGTACCTCTCCTCAACTTGTTGCTGATATAACAAATTCAAGCGTTCTTTTAACAGGCGGAATGTCACAACTTTTCGGTCTTGACAAGCTTATTTCTCAAACGCTTAATCTCGATGTAACAATTCCTGTCAGGGCTAATCTCTGCGTGTCAAAGGGATGTGAACTCGCACTTAAAAAGATGCATATTCTTGACGGCTACGGTTATTCGTTTAAAACTAAGGAAGAGGTCAGAATCAGATGATTCAAATTTATTACGGCTTTGGCAAGGGAAAAACAACTGCCGCAATCGGGCAAGGTATGAGAGCTAAGGGCGCAGGAAATACCGTTACCCTTGTTCAGTTTTTAAAGGATAATAAATCAAGCGAGTTGTCAGTTTTGCCGTTCGACATTTTCAATGCACCCGATACTTTGCCGTTTAATCCGGGTAAAGAATATCAGGCGTGGGTTGACAGTGCGATTGACTATATAATAAGTTCAAAAAGCAATATGATTATCCTTGATGAATTTCTCGACGTTATTGATTCGTTTGTTCCGGCTGATAAAGCACTTGGTATTCTTGATATGCT
>OLWZ01000471.1_pt1 | contig 23681 bp, 14 predicted proteins | sample 1674011 | NCBI WGS metagenome assembly OLWZ01 (sample SAMEA103958137, study PRJEB25191) | human gut metagenome | biome: human-associated habitat [ENVO:00009003]; feature: intestine environment [ENVO:2100002]; material: feces | place: Germany | collected 2013/2015 | reverse complement strand
ATGAGGTTCTGCCCTTCAGCATGGCATTGAGTCCCGTCTGCAGTGCTTTTTCGGTCTGTACGTCAATGCTTGAGGTCGCCTCATCGAGAATCAGAATGGCCGGATCGGAAAGCAGGGTACGCGCAAACGAAATGAGCTGCTTTTGTCCCTGGCTCAGCATGGAACCACGCTCCCTTACCTCCGTCTGATAGCGATCCGGCATTTTGCTGATAAACTCGTCCGCACAGACAGTTCTGCTCGCCTTCACAATCTCCTCATGCGTTGCGTCAAGCTTTCCGTAACGGATATTATCCTCAATATCTCCCGAGAAAATAAAGCTGTCCTGCATCATAATACCCATCTGTTCACGCAGCGAATGAATTGTCACCTGTGAGATGTCCTGGCCGTCGATCAGGACGCGGCCGCCGTTGACATTGTAGAACCGGGAGATCAGATTGACAATCGTACTCTTTCCGGCTCCCGTCGGTCCGACAAGCGCCACACTCTCACCCGGTTTTACCGTAAACGAAACGTCTTTTAAAATCTGCTTCGATTCATCGTACGAGAAGTTGACATGGTCAAACGTCACCTCACCGCGGATCTCCGGCATTTTTACGGCGTTCTCCGCATCTTTTACCGTTACCGGCTCGTCCATTGTCTCGAAGATACGCTCCAGGTAAGCGATGTTGTTGATAAAGTTGTTGAAGATATTTCCAAGGTTCATGATCGGCTGCCAGAAATACGATGCATAGCTGGAAATCGCCACGATGGTACCGAGTGATTTGCTGCCCTGTCCGAACAGCACAAGGCCTGCTAAGAAGATCGCCGCGCGCACGCAGACGGAAATCGAATCGATGCCCGGCCATACCAGGTTGGAATAGCGTACCGCCGTGTTCCACGTTCTGCGGCAGTCCTGTGAAAGATCTTTGAAAATCTCCGCATTTTCATCCTCTCTTGCAAAGATCTGTGTAATGCGGGCTCCGACGATATTTTCCTGCAGATACGCATTCAGGTTCGAGTTCTTATTTGAAACTGCCTGCCATGCCCGTCTCTGTTTATTCTTGATCCAGACCATGAAAACGCACAGCACCGGCACGCCGCAGAGAACGACGAGCGCCATCTGCACATCGACCAGGAACATGAAAATGACGATGAACAGCAGGTTGAAACACTCCAGCACAATGTTGATCAGTCCATTCGAAAGCATATCCGATACCGAGTTGACGTAGTTGACCACACGGATCAGAATTTTGCCGTGCGGGCGGTCGTCGTAATACTGGAACGGCAGCTCCTGCAGATGCTCAAACAGGTCTTTTCGGATATCGTAGATGATATTCTGGCTGACATCCACCATGATACGGCTTCGGATCGTCGTGAAAATGACGCTGACAACGTAGATGCCGACGAGCATTCCGACCAGAGAAAACAGAAGTTTCTCGTTTTTGTCCGGAATCGCAAGGTCCAGTGCCCGCTGGATAATCATCGGCGCAACGTAGCCGAACGCGCCGCCGATGCCGCTTAAGAGAATCGCCACAACCATCCGGCCCGCGTATTTTTTAATATAAGATGATGCCCGGAGTAAGTGTCTGATGTCAAAAGGTTCTTCGAGCACTTCATCCTGCTTGTATGTATTTTTTGCCATTGCTTCCCCCTCCTACAGTTCATCCACACCGGTCTGCAGTTTCACCAGTTCGTAGTAATAGCCCTTCTTTTCCATCAGCTCCTCGTGCGTTCCCATCTCCTTGATGTAACCGTTCTGCAGCACGATAATTTTGTCCGCCGTCTTTGTGGTGGAGATTCGCTGCGCGATGATAACTTTCGTGCACGGGAAATCCAGTTCTCGTAAGGAATGCTGGATCTGTTTTTCCGTCTCCATATCGACGGCCGATGTCGTGTCGTCAAGAATCAGGATCGACGGACGGATGGCCAGCGCTCTCGCCAGGGAAATTCTCTGCTTCTGGCCGCCTGAAAGACCGACGCCGCGCTCACCGACCAGAGTGTCATAGCCCTCCGGCATCTTCGAAATAAAGTCTGCCGCGGCAGAATATTTTGCAAATTTAATGACTTCATTCATCTTGATCGAGTCATCGCCGTAAGCAATATTGCCCTCGATCGTATCAGAATACAGCAGGACATCCTGCGTCGCAAGTCCGATGTGTTTCCGGAGGTCATACAGCTTCAGATCTTCCGCCGGAATACCGTCGATGCGGATCTGGCCTTCTGTCGGCTCGTAGAAACGCGGAATCAGGTTGATGAGGGATGTCTTTCCGCATCCCGTCTCTCCCATGATCGCCACGGTCTCATTCGGGTTAACCGTAAACGAAATGTTATGCAGAACCGGCAGATCACCGTCCTCATACTGGAACGAAACGTCGTCGAACTCGATTTTTCCCTCGAAGCGTTCCGGGTGTGCCACTGCATTTTCCTCGTCCTTGATCTTCGCCTCGGAGTAATACAGCTCCATGACTTTTTTTGAAGCCGCCGAGAACCGCTGGAACTCGTTCATGATATTTCCCATCTGGCGCATCGGGTTTGCGATTGCCCAGATGAGGCCGGAGAATGCCACATAATCACCCATGGTCAGCTGGCCCTTAATCATAAAGACACCGCCGACTGCCAGCAGGACAACCGGCATCAGGTTAGCGATACTCTCGACAAACGGGAAGAATTTCAGCCATACCATCGCGGTTGTTTTGTTTGTCTCCGCGTAATCGGTATTAGCGCGGTCGAATTTCTCGATCTCGTACTCTTCTCTTGCAAACGCCTTGACGACGCGGTTTCCGGAGATATTCTCCTGCGCACACGTATTCATCTGTGCCAGCTTTTCACGCAGTGCCGCATGCATCGGGGCAACACGGTTGCGGAACAGGTAGATGATCCAGAATACAAACGGCGAAATCACAAGTATGCAGAGCGCCAGCTTCCAGTTCGTGTACAGGAAGAAAATGGCCGCTGCCGCGAACAGGGAAAACGACTCAATCACCATTCGGATGACCCATGCGACCATATGGCGGACGGCATCGAGGTCTCCGGTCAGACGCGTCATCAGATCGCCGGTACGGTACGTGCTGTAAAACGTCATATCCTGCCGCTGGATTTTGTCATACAGGTAATTCCGCACTCGGTACAGGACGCTCTGTGATACGTGCTCGTAAATCATACAGCTGCCGTAGACAATAACGACACGCAGAAACGTGAAGCCAATCATCGCAATCAGCAGACGGTAAAACAGATCCCGGTGTGTCTGCAGATTCTGCACTGCATTTTCACCTGTCAGAAACAGGTCAACAATTTTTCCCGAAAAATATGGAATCGTAAGCTGCAGAACGTTATATAATACCGTTCCGATCATGCCGATCAGATACAGCGCACGCTTTCCTTCCATGTTTTCCCACAGCCATTGGATTTTAGTTTTCGGGAATGGTTTTGTGCTGCTTTTCATTTTTTCATATCCCCCCTTATCTTCTGAAAATCAAAAGGTTTCTGCATTTTTCTCTTTCAAATGCTTTCGCCATTGTATCAATTTTCATTTCATTATGATATAATGCGACTGTATAAAAATAGAACATTTCTATTTTTCCGAAACTGATATTCCCAGAAAAATACTGAATATTTTTTTACCTGAAGGGGGACTTTTCCGTTGAAGAATCTTTTTGAATACAGCGATATCCTGCACTCGCCGATTGAAGCCTTTTCCTGCTGTTCCGACACCTTTTCCATGCCGGTTGAATCCCACTGGCACTACTTTACGGAAGTTCTTTATCTGCAGGAAGGATCTCTTCTTGTGAGCTGCAACGATTCCGTCTACCATATGAAACCGGACTCCTTCATGCTGTTTCCTCCGCAGACGGTTCACGCACTTGCTACAGATCATGACCGGCCATTCCGCTATTTCTGCATCAAATTCAACCTGAACCGCATCCAGCTCACCGGGAGCTACCTTCCGAATCTGAGCTTTGCTTTCCATAAAATCGCCGCGATGACCTATCCTTCGCTTTTATTTACGCAGGAAGATCTCCCGGGGCTGAATCTCCATGATTTTTTTGTAACCCTTGAGAAGGAGTCCCATGAGAAGAAATACGGTTATGATGCCTATATCTATTCTCTCTTTTCCACACTGTTTCTCCGTCTCCTGCGTACCTGGCACTGCCAGGGAATCTGTTTTGATCTCGAAACCATCTCCGAGAGTGAAGAGAAAAGTATGCAGGACATTCTCGTCTACATCGACCGTCATTCACAGGAAAATATCAACATCGAAGAGCTGGCGCATAAATACAATATGAGCTATTCGTACTTTGCCAAGCTGTTTTTAAAACACTATGGGCAGAGCTGCAAGCAGTATATCGAATTTATCCGTTTGAACAAGGTCGAGAACCTGCTCCTCTTTACCGATTATGACCTGAACTTTATTGCCACCGAGACCGGCTTTGCAGACTGCAGCCACCTGATCCGTACGTTCAAAAAACGGTATCAGATCACCCCGCGGCAGTTCCGGCAGGAGCATCAGTCCACAGTGTCCTCGTCGCTTCCGGCGAAGCTGGGATAACCCCATAATATAGTAATAAAAAAGGCGGTATACCGTTTTCCCCCTGAAACTTTCAGAAAGAAAATCCGGTATGCCGCCTTTTCATATCTTAAATTTTCTGATTTAAACTTCTTAGATGTTGAGCAGATCGCTGAATACTTTCAGTGCTCCGTCTGTCTCGTGAGCCAGAACGCGTTTTGCAAGGACTTTACCAAGCTGTACGCCTTCCTGGTCGAAGCTGTTTACGTTCCACAGGAATCCCTGGAACATGATCTTATTCTCGAAGTGTGCAAGCAGTGCTCCCAGCGTCTTCGGATTTACCTGATCTCCGATGATGATGCTGGACGGACGGCCGCCTTCGAAGTTTTTGTTTTTATTCTCATCTGCTTTACCGCAGGCAAATGCAACGATCTGAGCTGCTACGTTTGCGCAGAGTTTCTGCTGGCTGGTGCTGCCCTGGATGTCGACATCGGTCTCCATCTGGTTATTGCGGAAGCCTACAAACTGCAGCGGAACGATATCAGTTCCCTGATGCAGCAGCTGATAGAAGGAATGCTGTCCGTTGGTACCTGGCTCGCCGAAGAGAACCGGACCGGTCGGGTAATTGACCGGCTCGCCGAAGCGGTTGACCGATTTACCGTTGGACTCCATATCTACCTGCTGTAAGTGAGCCGGGAAACGGTTCAGTGCCTGGGAGTACGGAAGAACTGCAGTGCTTGGATAGCCAAGAACGTTTCTCTCGTAAACACCGATCAGCGCATCGAGCATCTCCGGGTTCTGTAATACGTCTTTGTTTGCAGAAAGTTTATCTTCTGCTGCAGCGCCCTCGAGGAATGCTGCGAATACTTCCGGTCCGAAAGCCAGGGACAGAACAGCGCCGCCGACTGCGGATGTGGAAGAATAACGGCCTCCGATGTAGTCATCCATGAAGAATGCTGCCAGATAGTCGTCGCTCTTTGCCAGCGGAGAAGTCTCACTGGTAACGGCGATCATGTGCTTGGATGCATCCAGGCCTGCATTTTTCAGAGCGTCTTTTACGAAGGACTCGTTGGTCAGAGTCTCCAGTGTGGTTCCGGATTTGGATACCAGAACGAAGATGGAATGTGCTACGTCGATCGAATTCAGAACAGCTGCTGCGTCATCCGGGTCAACGTTGCTGATGAATTTTGCTTCCATTTTGAAGCAGCCGTTTTTCTTTGCCCAGTTTTCCAGAGCCAGATACATCGCACGCGGGCCAAGGTCGCTTCCGCCGATACCGATCTGCACAACGGTGGTGAATTTTTCACCTGCTGCGTTGGTGATCTCACCTGCATGTACTTTGTTCGCGAACTCTGCGATGCGGTTCTGCTGCTCTACGTAGAAAGCACGTTTGTCTACGCCGTCTGCCGTAACGGTATTTCCGAGCTGGCCGCGGGTCAGCTGATGAAGCACGAGACGGTTCTCTCCGGTGTTGATGACAGCACCGTTGTAAAGCTCCTCAAATTTTTCAGAAAGCTGTGCCTCTTCTGCCAGTTTTACGAGTGCGGCAAGGACATCCTCATTCACCTGTTTTGCTGCGTAGTTATACGCAAGTCCTTCTGCCATCGGAACGCTGTAAGATTTTACGCGCTCTGCTCCGTTTTCGCCGGACATCACCTCGGCAAGATTGACACGCTCCACTTTTTTCAGCTCCTCAAAAGAAGCCAGTTTATCAAGATTGTTCCAGGTAACCATTGTTAAGTTCCTCCTGTTTTTTATTTTGTCTCTCTATTCCGTCTGCGGAAACATTTTTATTCCCGCTATTATACCAATGAAACAGACTGCTTGCTAAAAACAGTCTGTTTCGTGATATTTTTTTATTTCGTATAGTTATAAGAAAGAGCTCTTGCGATCTCCCACTGATATTCCGGCAGAGTCTTTGTCATGGACAGTGCCTCATCGATATCGTAATCTACATACTCACCGTTCTTGTATGCAACAACGCGGTCTGTTTTGCCTTCCAGAAGAAGGTCAACTGCGTAAGCACCCATGATGGACGCATATACACGGTCTTTACATGTCGGGCTTCCTCCACGCTGCATATGTCCAAGGATCGTTGCACGGGTCTCGATGCCGGTTGCAGCTTCGATTCTGCGCGCCATGCTGGTGGAATGGCCGATGCCCTCAGCATTTACGATGATATGATGTTTTTTGCCTTTTCTACGGTTCTCGATGATGTTGTTGATGATCTTCTGCTCATCGTAATCGTATTTCTCCGGAAGAAGAATATCCTCTGCGCCGTTTGCGATACCGCACCACAGAGCGATATATCCGGCATTACGTCCCATAACCTCGATGATCGAGCATCTCTCATGGGAAGTGGAAGTATCTCTTACTTTATCAATGGCTTCCATTGCAGTGTTTACCGCGGTATCAAAACCGATGGTATATTCTGTGCAGGCGATATCCAGGTCGATGGTTCCCGGTACACCTACGGTGTTAATTCCAAGAGCTGCCAGTTTCTGCGCTCCTGCAAAAGATCCGTCTCCGCCGATAACTACCAGTCCGTCGATGCCGTGTTTTCTGCAGACATCTGCAGCACGTTTCTGGCCTTCCGGTGTACGCATCTCTGCGCAGCGGGCGGTATAAAGGATGGTACCTCCGCGCTCGATGGTGTCGGATACATCGCGGGCTGTCATGTCGATGATTTCTTCGTTCATCAGTCCGTCGTAGCCTTTCAGGATACCTTTCATCTGAACGCCCTTCTGCAGACCTCTTCTTACGGCTGCACGGATCGCTGCGTTCATACCTGGTGCATCACCACCGCTGGTAAGCACTCCGATTGTCTTTACCTTGTTAGTCGTTGCCATATGAATTCCTCCATCTCATCACACACATTAATAAACGAGTAGTTTTATTTATTAATCACACACAGTTTTATTTTAAAGCATTCAGGCCCTTTTTTCAATACTCTTTTCTACAACTTTCACGTTTCCGGTACCGAATTTTGCCTGAAGTGACGCCACCAGACGGGCATCTGCCTGCACATTGCGGCTCGGCGGCAGTTTTTTCATCGCTTTGATCGATTTGATGTAAAGAATCACGCTGTCCTTGCCGTCAGATTCATGCAGCATCTGGTACAGATCCGCCACTTCTCTCTCGTACGTTTCCTTGTCCGGGAACTGGATCCAGAGCTCTTTCGGGATGCCTGCAAACGGGAAAATTTTCTCGCAGATCAGCTTGCTCGGCTTATCATCCTCCGCGGAAACACGGCCCTGGATGAAGACACGCGCATCGGTCTGCATCATCGCTGCGTTTTTCTCGTAATCGCGCGGGAATACGACGATTTCCATACTGCCGACGAGGTCCTCGAGTGTGAGAAATGCCATTGTCTTGTTATTCTTTGTATATTTGATTTTTTTATCCGTGATAATGCCGCCGACAATCTCTTTCGCGCCGTCGGTGACGGATGGGAAACCCGTCTCCTCATCCGGCTGGAAGTCTGTCGTTACCGCGGAAATGTTCTTCCGCCAGCACTCCTCCTGCTCCTCGAGCGGATGACCGCTGACGTAGATGCCGAGCACCTCTTTTTCGAGCGCCAAAAGATCACTCTTTTCGTATTCTCCGACATCCGGGTACACCGTTTCATACGACCGTTTGGTCGTCTCATCTACGAAGTCAAACAGACTCATCTGGCCGCTTAACGAATCTTTTTTCTCGCGCGCCACATCATCGAGCACATTGGCGTAGACGAACATGAGCTGCTTTCTCGTCACGCCGAAGCAGTCGAATGCACCCGCCTTGATAAAGTTCTCGACGGTCCGCTTGTTGACTTCTTTTCCGCTCAGGCGCTCTGCGAAATCCTTTAACGAGCGGAACGGGCCGTTTGCACTCCGCTCCTCCACGATCGCCTCCATGACCGGCTTTCCGATGCCTTTGACCGCCGCCATGCCATAGCGGATCGCCTGGCCGTCCACCGTGAATTTTCCTTCGCTTCGGTTGATGTCCGGCGGCAGAATGGAAATGCCCATCTGGCGGGAACTCAAGATATACTCTGCGACTTTTCCCGGGTTATCGATGCAGGAGGTCATCAGAGCCGCCATGAACTCAACCGGGTAATAGTATTTCAGCCATGCCGTCTGGTACGATACGAACGCGTACGCCGCCGCATGGGATTTGTTGAAGGCGTATTTCGCGAAGTCGATCATCTCGTCGTAGATCTTGTTCGCTGTCTTCTCATCAATGCCGTTTTTGATACAGCCCGGCACGCCCTCGGCCTCGTTTCCATAAACGAAATTCTGGCGCTCTTTTTCCATGACGGATGCCTTTTTCTTCGACATCGCACGGCGCACCAGATCAGCCCGTCCAAGCGAATAGCCCGCCAGTGCCTGTACGATCTGCATAACCTGTTCCTGGTAGACGATACAACCGTACGTCGGCTCCAGAATCGGTTTTAAGAGCGGTGTATCGTACGTAACGGATTCCGGGTTGTTTTTTCCTTTGATGTACTGCGGAATAAAATCCATCGGGCCCGGCCGGTACAGGGAAATTCCGGCGATGATATCCTCGAGGCTCTGCGGTTTTAACTCCTTCATGAAGTTTTTCATTCCCGCACTCTCGAGCTGGAACACACCGACCGTTTTCGATGCGCCGATCATGCCGAGCACTTTCGGATCGTTGTAATCGATGTGAAGCAGATCAATTTTCTTATTGCTGTAACGCTCTGCGAGCTTTGTCGCATTCTGAATGACGGTCAGGGTCCGAAGTCCTAAGAAGTCCATTTTCAGAAGTCCCAGTTCCTCGAGCGTCGTCATCGTGAACTGCGTGACGATCGTTCCGTCGCTTCCTCGCGAGAGCGGCACAAATTCCACCAGCGGACGCGAGCCGATGACAACACCGGCGGCGTGCATCGACGTGTGGCGCGGCAGACCTTCAAGTCTCCGTGACATGTCGATCAGATGTGCAACCTCTTCATTGCCCTGGTACAGCTCCCGCAGCTCGTGGTTCATCTGCAGTGCCTTGTCGATCGTGATATTCAGCTCATTCGGAATCATCTTCGCGATCGAATCGACCTGTGCATACGGCATATCCAGCACACGGCCGACATCGCGGATGACACCGCGCGCCGCCAGTGTACCGAATGTGACGATCTGTACAACGCGGTCCTTGCCGTATTTTCTCGTTACATAGTCGATGACCTCCGGGCGGCGTTCGAAGCAGAAATCCACGTCGATATCAGGCATGGTAACTCGTTCCGGGTTCAGGAAACGCTCGAACAGGAGCTGGTACCGCATCGGGTCCAGCTGTGTGATGCCAAGGGTGTAGGAAACAATACTTCCGGCCGCCGATCCTCGTCCCGGTCCGACCATGATGTCGTGGTCGCGCGCAAATTTGATGAAATCCCACACGATCAGGAAGTAATCGACGTAACCCATCGTTTTGATCGTATCAAGCTCGTATTTCAGCCGCGCTTTCAGTTCATCCGTCGCCGGGTGATACCGTTCCTCGAGGCCGTCGTAGCAGAGCTTATTTAAGTATTCCCAGGAAGTGTATCCTTCCGGCACATCGAATTTCGGAAGTTTTGTGACACCAAATTCGATCTCCACATTACACCGGTCTGCAATTTTCTGTGTATTTTCGATTGCCTGCGGTGCATACGGGAAGAGCGATGCCATCTCCGCCTCGGATTTCACGAAATACTGGCCGCCCTCGTAGCGCATGCGGTCCTCATCCGTGATCTTCTTTCCGGTCTGCAGGCACAGAAGAATATCGTGGGAATCCGCATCTTCTGCGTACGTGTAGTGAATATCATTCGTCGCCACCAGCTCGATGCCGGTTTCTGCCGAGAGGCGCATCAGCTGCTGATTGACCATCCGCTGCTCCGAGATGCCGTGATCCTGCAGTTCCAGGAAGAAATTGCCTTTTCCGAAAATCTTCTCATACCGCAGTGCGGCCTCTTTTCCCATCTCGTACTGGTTCCGCACCATCGCACGCGCCACCTCACCTGCAAGGCAGGCGGAAAGCGCGATAATGCCCTCGTGATACTTTTCCAGAATCTCCATGTCGACACGCGGCTTATAGTAAAATCCATCGATAAAGCCCGCCGAAACAATCTTCATCAGATTGGAATAGCCCGTATTATTTTCCGCCAGCAGAACCAGATGGTAGTACCGGTCCTCTCCGCGGCTGGTTTCGCGGTCGAAACGGGAACCCGGCGCCACGTAAACCTCACAGCCGAGGATCGGCTTGATGCCCTGCGCGCGGGCTTCTTTATAAAAATCGATACAGCCGAACATGACGCCGTGATCGGTGATCGCGGCGCTGTTCATGCCAAGCTCCTTGACTCTGGCAACGTACTCTTTGATCTTGTTCGATCCGTCCAGAAGGCTGTATTCGGTATGTACATGTAAATGCGTAAAACTCATCGTTTTCTCCTCTATTTTCCAAAGGCATGTTCCGTTGTCTCCAAGATCGTCTGCACCAGGCTGTCCGGCTCGATCGGCTTGGTCAGATGGCTGTTCATGCCCGCGGCGCGGCATCCCTCTTTGCTCTCTTCGGAGGACTGCGCCGTCATCGGGATAATCGGGACTTGTTTTGCTTCCGGAAGCTCCATGGCGCGGATCTGCCGCGCTGCCTCAAGGCCGCCCATCACAGGCATCATCAGATCCATTAAAATCACATCAAATTTCTGCGGATTCGCCGCATACTTTTCAACCGCCTCGCGGCCGTTCCATGCCTCTTCCACCGTCGCACCGTGATCGGTCAGGTAAAACTCGGCGATTTCCATGTTGATCTCATTATCCTCGACAAGCAGAACGTGGAAGCGGACAAGCTCTTTTCCTGCGATCCGTGTCTTTACTTCCTGAATCCGCTGTCCCTCGCAGTCAATGTAAAACGGAAGCCGGAATACATACGTCGTTCCGACGCCCTGCTGGCTCGTTACCTCGATCGTGCCCTGCATTTTTTCGATCAGTTCTTTGACGATCGACATGCCAAGGCCCGTTCCCTTGTACTGCGTTCTCGCACCGGACTTCTCCTGTGTGAACGGATGGAACAGCTCTTTTTCGATAAATTCGCTGCTCATTCCGATGCCGCTGTCCGTGATGCGGAACTCGTAGACGACCCGGGTTCCGTCGCAGGAGACTTCGCCCGCATACGTATCGATCATTCCGCCCGGCTTGTTGTACTTGATTGCATTGCTGAAGAGATTCAGCATAATCTGCCGCAGGCGCAACGGACTGCCGATCAGTCTCGTGTGCGTCAGCTCACCGCGGTGCGTACAGTGGGTAATGCCCATCTCCGTAATCTGCGCATTGACAAGGGATGCCACATCATCCATCAGATGCTTCAGGTCAAAAGAAGCGCTCTCGATCGTCTCTTTTCCGGACTCCAGCTTATTCATATCGAGCACATCGTTGACGAGTGCCAGCAGATGGCTTGCGGAAAGATTGATTTTATCGAGGCAGTCGTCCACTTTTGCCTCATCCTGCCGGTTTTTGCGGATGATATCCAGCATGCCCATAATGCCATTGATCGGCGTGCGCACATCGTGGCTCATGCGGTTCATAAATTCTGTTTTTGCACGACTTGCACTGTCTGCAGCTCTAAAGGCATCCTGAAGCTGTATCTTCTCCCTCTCTTCCCGGCTGTGGAACTCTGACGTATCACGGAAAAGGATCATGCCGTGTACCACAACGCTCTCCCGCTTTGTCTTTCGGTCGTAGACGGTATCCTGTGACATAAGAACCGTCTTCTGCAACCATATTCTTCTGCCGGACTCATCTGTTTCCTGATACTCCACGACTACCTGCTTATCTCCGTTTTCAAAGCGCTGCAGCAGTTTCTTCGAGGAATCCACAATGCGGTATGATTCCAATGTCTCCTCCGCGACAAACGCACTGCATTCCCCGCAGTATTTCTCGTAGGAACACGGCAGATCTATATCGAGGCCAAATTTCTTCTGCCCGCTGTGGTAAAAAATCTGCTCCAGCGAATCATTCGTCAGATCAACGGCGAACACGGCCTCGGCCGTCTCGAGAAGTGCCTCGGCGTAGTGGCTGTTTTCAATGATCGACTGTTTCATCTGTTCATAGTATTGGTCGAGCTGTTCTTTTTCATTCCGAGCAGCTTCCTCATTGAAGCGGAACCGCTCAAAGCCCATCAGAAAATGGTGCAGTCCGCCGTCCTCGGCCGCGTCGTAGAACAGAATGGTGACTTTTCCCCGGCAGAGCGCTTCCCCTTCGCTGCCCTCCTGATACTCGTACAGAATTTCTACGCTCTCTTCTCCCTTCTGATAGCACTCCTTCAGATGGGTAAGATCCAGCATTCTACGCATTTCCTTTCTCTTTTCCTCATCCGTGATGCCCTGCACAATATGCTCGGCCGCACCGGTATAGCTGCCGTCCTCGGCAAGGAAAAAGCCCGAAACGGCACGCAGAATCCGGTACTGGTCCTGTCTTGCATTGCAGTAAATACAGTTGGAAAAATGGTATCCCTTTTTCTTTACGACGTCCAGCGCTTCCAGGCTGATCTTCCGCTCTGCGGCGGCTTCTTCCATCTTCGCGCGGTTTTTGTCGATATACATGTTCTGGTCCGCATGGCGGAACAGTTCCCGGATATCACAGTCTTCAAATTCCGTGGACAGTGCATAGCCTCCGGCGTAGCTGATCGGCATCTCCGGGTGCTGGCGGGAATATTCTGCCGTCTGCGTGCGGATGTGATTCATGCACGCTTCCACTTCTTCGCGGTTCAGTCCGCGCAGAATGGCAAGAAACTCATCTCCGCCGTTTCTTCCGACGAAATACTTCTCCGGGACTGCTTTTCGAAGCTGAGCGGCAAAGGAACGGATATATTCGTCTCCCTTATCGTGACCCAGACTGTTGTTGATCGTGCGCAGATTGTTGAGGTCAAACACACAGACCGCATACACGCCGGAAATTTCTTCTCCTCCGTCGCTTCCCTCCAGAATCTCTTCGCATTTATTTTTATTTGGCAGGCCCGTCGCCTCATCGAGATAGACTTTCTTCTGCAGAATACGGTTCATCGCCGCATAGCGGACGGCCTTGATCAGCTCCATGCCGATGACAAACACCAGACCGATGATATCTCCTACTACCACCTGCTCCAGCTTCTTCAGCGAAGACGCCATTCTCTGCGAATACGCTTCCGCAAGGCCCGTCGCCTCGTCACAAATTTTGAAAAAGGTCTCACTCTTTTCGATAATCGCGGTATTCTCATATCCTTTTTCACGCACCAGCAGAATCTCTGCCTTCAGCTCTTCAAAATATGATGCCAGCTCAGTCATCTTATCCTGAAAATCCCGGTCATCCAGGCGCACCAGATCCAGCTCGCTGCTTCCGTTCTGCAGACCGTCGATATAAGCGTTGATGTCTGCAATCATCGTATCCTGCGGTTCTCCCGCATCCTCCAGCTTGATAATCCGCTGCGTTTTTCCGCGTACCAGACCGGCATAGTTGACAACGCGGGCCGTTCCCTGTATTTTCTCGACCATCGACATAATGCAGAAAAACAGAATAATCAGAATGATCGTCAAAACCGTCATTGCGGTTTTGGAAATAAAGGATGTTTTTTTCTTACTTTTCTTTTTCTTCATCGCTCTCCATCAGATCCTGTGTCATTTTTTGTCATATAGATCATATTATAAGCGCAATCCTCTCTTCGCGCAACCGCAAACCGGGCGCAGAAAAAATTTCAAAGTTTTATCTGCTGTCTGACACAAAAAAACGGACACCGGAGAGGATGTGCTTCCTGTCCAGTGCCCGATCTTTTCTTATTTTGCTTTTTCTGCCGTCCAGATTTTACCGTCGCGGATGACAACCTGTTTTTCTTTCATCAGATGGCCGACCGCGCGCTTAAATGCTGCTTTGCTGAGGCCGAATTCTCTCTGAATCACTTCCGGTGATGCTTTGTCATCAAACGGAAGGACACCTGCAAATTCCTCGATCACAGAAAGAACGCTCTCTGCATCGATTGCGATCTGCTCGTACGCTTTTCCGCGTGCGGACAGGGAGAGTTTTCCGTCCTCTTTGACTTCTGTAACGCGGCACTCAAGTTCCTGGCCGACATGATAGTCTGCCTGTGCTTCTCTCTTTGGAATCAGGCCGGAGTAGCGGTCATCAACAGCAACGAAAACGCCGAAGTTTCCGCTGATCTCGTAGATTCTTCCCTTTACGATATCGCCTACGACGTACGGAGAATTGGTTTTCAGGAAATGGTAAACCTTCATCGTTGCGCAGAGACGGTCGCTCTTGTCGATGTAGAGGGAAACCAGAACCTCGTCACCTGGATGGAGGCGGCGGGTCTGCTGTTTAAACGGAAGAAACAGATCTTTTTCCAGACCCCAGTCCAGAAATGCTCCGATCTTTCCGGTAGCAGCTACGTTTAAGACAGCCAGCTCTCCAAGCACCAGCTTCGGCTCTCTGGTTGTCGCAATCAGACGGTCGCTGGAATCGCGGTACAGAAATACTTCCAGCTCATCTCCCTCTTTTGTTCCTTCCGGCACCTGTTTGATCGGCAGAAGAACACGTTCCTTCTCGCCTGCTTCCCGGGTCTCCCCAAGATAAATACCGAATTCTACTTTCTTTACTACTACCAGCTTTTGCTTTCTTCCTATATTTAACATTTGACTTCCTTTCTTACTGCTCGCCGAGAGCCTTCATGCTCATCTCCTCGAGCAGGTCGCTCTTGATGTGGTACAGCTTATCGGACAGATCCACGTAAACCTCATGCGGATTGACCAGACGTTTGGACTCCTCCCAGAGGGTATCTTTCTCTCTGGTGCAGATGTCGCGGATCTCCATGACGGATGGAGAAGTGTAGACGCATGCGCCCTTCTGGAAAATCGGAACGAGGAGCTCGCGTAAGGTGTAGGTTCCGCCTTTGATCTTCGTCTTTTTCCAGGTCTCGATCGGGTCGAAGATGATCATATCTTTGCTCTCGTCGAAGGTCTCGTCTGCGAGGCAGATCAGATCTGCACGGATCTTTCCGCTTTCTTTATCATAAATACGGAAAATGGTCTTGTTACCCGGATTTGTTACTTTCTCAGAGTTCTCGGACAACTTGATCTTTGGTGTAAATTCTGCATCCTCTTTATCCTTTGCAGCCGCCAGCTTGTAAACGCCGCCGAATGCCGGCCAGTCACCGGATGTGATCAGGTTGGTGCCGACGCCCCAGGAATTGATCTTCGCACCCTGGGTTTTGAGGCTGTCGATCAGGTACTCGTCGAGATCGCTGGATGCGGAAATAATGGCATCGCCGAAGCCCTCTGCCTCAAGCATCTGATATGCTTTCTTTGACAGATAAGCAAGGTCACCACTGTCGATACGGATGCCGTAGCCCTTCATCGGTAAGCCCTCTGCTCTCATCTCTTTGAAGACGCGGATCGCATTCGGAACACCGGATTCGAGAACATCGTAGGTGTCTACGAGAAGAATGCAGGCTTCCGGATACATTTTCGCATACGTTTTGAATGCGGTGTACTCATCCGGGAAGCTCATGATCCAGCTGTGTGCGTGGGTTCCCTTGACTGGAACGTCAAACATCTGTCCGGTCAGGACATTGGAGGTTCCGATGCAGCCGCCGATCATGGCAGCACGCGCGCCGTAGATACCGGCATCCGGTCCCTGTGCACGGCGGAGTCCAAACTCCATGATGCCGTCGCCCTTTGCCGCGTAAACAACGCGGGATGCTTTCGTCGCGATCAGGCTCTGATGGTTGATCATGTTCAGAATCGCGGTCTCTACAAGCTGTGCCTCCATGATCGGAGCGACAACTTTTAAGAGCGGTTCTCTTGGGAATACGACGGTTCCTTCCGGGATCGCATAGATATCTCCGGTGAAATGGAAGCCTCTTAAATACTCCAGGAAATCATCGTTGAAAATATGGAGGGAACGGAGATAGTCGATGTCATCCGGTGAAAAGTGAAGATCGCGGACATACTCGATTACCTGCTCAAGTCCTGCACATACGGCGTATGCGCCGCCGCATGGATTCTTTCTGTAAAATGCATCAAATACCACGATCTGATCGGACGGGTTCTCGTAGTAGCCCTGCATCATGGTAAGTTCATATAAATCGGTTAACAGTGTAAGGTTCTGCGCTCTCATGGCAAATTCCCCTTTCCTCATTGTGTTTATTACGTTCGTATCGTATCTTATTCTTTCCGATTGTACCACAATCATTGAAATTCCACAACTACGTATGGCTGTCCTTTTTCATCGTTCAGCGAGATAAAACAGCCGTTTTCCGTCTCGGCGCGCAGCGGATGCAGGACATCGCCGAGGTGCGCCTGCTGTTTGTATTCGGCGCGCATCCGGCGCACGGTGAAGTTCTTCGGAAGGCATTCACCGGCAAGGGAAATGAACTGTGCGTTATTGACGTGGTGGTTCGTATCGAGGTTGTGCGGCCGCACCGGGAACGGTTCGCCGATGAAATCTGCTTCCGGCATTTTCACTTTGCGCTCGCCGAAATCCTCGTCGATCGGATCGTCAATGCCATAGGCGTCTGTCGTCTCTTTCGGTGCGCGGACGGGATGACCCGTTTCCATATTGACGTAAGACCAGATGGAGTTGGCACAGGCGAGCATTTCGCCGTCTTCTGTTTCCATCGTGAAGTTACGCATGCCAAGAAATCCTTTGAAGCCGCTCGCCCATGTAGTGATTTTTACCGCTTCACCGAGGGATGGATAGCGGCGCACATGAATCTGCCACGCGGACAGCACCCAGGCGCAGCCTCGTTTTTTGAGCTCCGCAACGCCCTCGCCGATCGCTTCCGACTGGAAGGTACTGCAGTCCTGAAAGTAATTGATCAGCCCCGGCAGGGTGAGATTTCCGTCCTCACCGATTTCGCTGTAGCGGATTCTGCTCGTAAAGGAATACTTCATCGTTTCGTTCCTCCTGCTGTATTTGTTTTTGAGCATCGAAAAAGGCCTCAGGTACGAGACCTGAGACCTTTCAATGAGCTGGGCTACCTGGATTCGAACCAGGAACTGACGGAGTCAGAGTCCGTTGCCTTACCGTTTGGCGATAGCCCATTGCCTTGCGACAAGATGTATAATACACTATCGCAAGAGAAAAGTCAACACCTTTTTTGAAATTTTTTTATTTTTTTCAAAAAACTGACTTTTGGAACATTTTGGAAGGGATTTGACGGCTCAACCCGGCCGTTGTCACTCTCCCGCCACGTATTTTTTGTCGATGTTGACGACGCATTCATACTTCTCATCCATTTCCTTCATCAGCGCCCCGATCTGCCCTATCACGCGATCACAGTCTTTCTTCTTATAAGAATACGGGATTTCAAGATCAAAAATCAGCTTCTTTTTCTCCGCCCCGTTGATCATACGGAAATCGTGGAAGGAAAGCTCCGGATCGAGAATGGAAATTACGTTTCTTACCTTCTCCTTTGTCGCAAGAACCGTCGCATCGTGGATCTCCACCGGATCCATGTGGATGACCAGCAGAATTCCCAATTTTTCACCGACCTCATGTTCAATGCGGTCGATAATATCATGCGATACCTCGATATCGACATCTCGCGGCACCTCCGCATGGATCGATGCCATACTTCTGCCAGGCCCGTAGTTGTGGACAATCAGATCATGGGTTCCTACAATTCCTTCATAGGAAGCAACCTCTTTCATGATCCGTGCATACAGATCCGGATCCGCGCCCTGCCCGATCAGCGGTTCCAATGTATCTTTTGCAATGGAAATACCGGACCACATAACGAGTACCGCCACAACAAGTCCTGCGATTGCGTCGATATTAACCGAAAGGAAATGGCAGATCAATGTAGAAGCGATCGTTGCGCTCGTCGTGATCACGTCGCCCATGGAATCCGCCGACGTTGCCAGCATCACCTTCGACTGAATGCGGTTTCCCAGTTTTCGGTTGAAAAGCGCCATCCACAGCTTTACACCAACCGAGAGCACCAGAATCAAAAACGGAACCATCTGAAATGTGATCTCTTCCGGATTGCGGATTTTCTCCAGGGAGCTCTTTAAAAACGTAAAGCCGACTTCAATAACCAGAAACGAAACGATCAGCGCTGCAATATACTCGATCCGCCCATGCCCGAACGGATGCTCTTTGTCGGCCGGTTTGTTTGCCATCTTCACACCAACAAAGCTGATGACCGAAGATGCCGCATCGGAAAGGTTATTGAACGCATCCGCCATGATCGCCAGAGAATGCATCCCAACACCGATCAGCAGCTTGGCGGCAAACAGCAGAATGTTGCAGCAGATTCCCACGATGCTTGACAAAATGCCGTAGCTCGTGCGCACATCCGCGTTGTCGGTTTTCTCATAATCTTTTACAAAACGTCTTACCAGAAAATCTGTCATGGGTTCCCCTTCTTTCCACCCTATATTAAGAAAAAGGCCTCACGCATTGCCGCGGAGCCTTTTTGTTTTCTCTGTCCTTTCTATAGTAGGCAGTGTTGAAAAAAAAGTCAAGCCTAACATATTTTCGGAGATTCTATCGACAGAGAGAAAAAGCAACGCAGACTGCTTCTTTTCAGCAATTCTGCGCCGCTTTTTCTCTGTTTTTTCAGATTTTATCTCTTTTCAGGCAGATTTGACAATCGAATGAGAGTTTTTCTTTTTCCTGCCTGAAATAGCGCTACCGCCCACCGGTACCCAGCGAGCCGTAACGGAATAGCTACTATTTTACTTTATAAATTTTCGCCATATCCTGCACATACAGCGGATAGAACCGATAGCCCGCAAAATCGCTCCGAAGAGCAACCTCGCATGCCATATCCTCGATATACAGGTTTGCCGCATCGTCACAGAGCAGTGTTTCCATTTTTTTGTAAAGCTCAACCTGCTCCTCTTCATCCGTGCTGGTCTTAACCTGCTGATACAGTTTATCATACTCTTCGTTGCTGTAGTTGATAAAGTTCTTAGATGATGTTGAGGTAAACCGTTCCAGCAACGCGCGTCCGGTCAGATATGCCGCGTCAACGCCGACAACCGTGGACTGGAACTTCCGGTCTGCATATACATCCGACAGCCAGCTGTCCCACTCGACCTGCTGAATTTTGGCAGTAACACCGATCGCTTTAAGCTGCTCTACCAGAACCTGGGCTGTATCGATATGCTGCTGATAATTGTTTGGCACTGTAATCGTAAGCTCAAATCCATCTGGGTATCCGGCTTCTTTTAACAGTTCTTTTGCCTTCTCAATATCCTGATTATATCGCTCTGACAGTTCCGGCACATAATATTTTCCAAATGCCGGGAACATGCTGCTTCCGATGATCGTTCCTTTTCCGTCCGCAATCATATCCAGCACTTCCTGACGGTTTGCCGCATAGCAGAGCGCCTGGCGCACCTTCACATTGTTGAGCGGTTCCACGGCATTGTTCAGATACAGCGCCTGTACCAGGTTCATACCGCCGTCATAAATCGTAAAATCGGAATCTTCGGCAAGCTGCGCTGTCTGTGTGGAACTGAGACGTGCATACATGTCCAGTGTACCGGATTTCAGGTTTGTTACGACTGCATTGCTGTCCTTGACAATTCGAAATGTTACCTTGTCCAGATACGCCTGATTTTCCGTATCCCAGTAATCGCTGAATTTTTCAAGGACAATGTTTTCCTGCGGGGACCGTGATACATAGTGGAACGGGCCTGTTCCGACCGGATCTGCTTCCAGATCTTCCACATGCTCAGGTACAATCGCCACCGTCAGATAGGCAAGAAACTCGGTGTCTGCCTCTTTTAAATAGATGTCGATCGTGCTCTCGTCCGGAATTTCAACCTTGTCTACATTGGAAAATGCCTCTACCAGAGGCGTTCCGTCTCCGTTGATACCCGCACAGCGTTCGATTGAATATTTTACATCCTCTGCAGTGACGGTCGTTCCATCGTGGAACTTGACACCATTCCGGAGCTTGAAGGTATAAACCTTTCCATCCTCCGAGATCGAATGGCTCTCTGCCACCGCATCGTTCAGATTTCCTTCTTCATCGGGCTTTACAAGGCCCTCATAAATATTGAATAGGATTTCTTTCGTTCCTGCCGCAACAGATTTGTGTGGGTCAAGACTATCCTCAATGTCCTGAGGAATTCCTACCGTGATGGAACCTCCCATAACAGGTTCCCCTGTCGGGGTTGATTCCGTTGATACCTGAGAACTTGTGGTATCGGAAGAATCTGCTTTCCCATCCTTGCCATCCTGGCATCCGCCAAGTACAACAGTAAGAGCTGCAACTAAAAGCAGCGCAAGTACGCTTCTTCTTTTCTTCATGATTTCTCCTTTTGATACGAGTTCTCTCATTTTGTAATTGTCACGCCTATTGTATCCGACCTGTCCCCAAATAGCAAGTACATTATTGTATACAATTTATTTTCCGAATCCGAAAATCACGTATATCCGCCCCGCGTATTCCGGATTCTTTCCTTCAGGATGTACCGGAAAAAATAAAAATTTTGCCGCCCGGGAATGTTAAAATTCCCGGGCGGCAAACGCTTTTGCTTTTTTTCTTTTATCCTTCAATGGAGATTGTCTTTTTCTGCTCCACAGCCGGTTTTGCTTCCTTCTTCGGTACGAAGAGTTTCAGCAGACCGTGTTTAAATTCAGCCTTGATATCCTCTTCGGTAATATCCTCACCTACATAGAAGCTTCTGCTGCATGCACCTGCGTAACGCTCTTTGCGGATGTAGCGGCCGTTCTCTTTTTCTTTCTCGTCTTTGTCAAGACCTTTCTCTGCACTGATGGTCAGATAACCATTTTCCAGTGTGGCCTGAACTTCATCTTTCGTGAAGCCCGGAAGGTCAACCACTACCTCGTAGCCACTATTCAGCTCGCGAATATCTGTTTTCATCACATGGCTGGCTTTGCGGCCATACAGTTTCTTTTCTGTATTCTTCATCTCTTTGTCATAATCATAGAACGGAAAATCGTTGAAAAAGTCATCAAATAAATTTTCTCCAAAAATACTAGGCATTAACATAAGTCATCGCTCCTTCTTATTCTTCTCATGGAACCTGATCCATGCTTTTTCTCCGGTTTTTCTTTTCACCGGATCTTTTTGTTTACCTGTTTCTTTGGAACGGAAAGGCTTCCGGGTACCGGAGGTTTTCTTCTTTTCCTCTCTTTGTATCCCTCTTCCTTTGTTCTAGCTGTAATATAACACTTATTATTAGCACTGTCAAGAGGTGAGTGCTAATTCCTTTGTGAAAAAATTGTGAAGTCCCGATTTTCCTTGATTTTACGGGCTTCACGCCGGTTTTTCTTTTTGTAATTCCCTCGTTTTTCGGTCTACTACACCACATTTACACCATTCGCGAACTCCCTTATACCACTTGAACAGCGTCCATTTTGGCAATCTCATTTTCAATCCTTGCCCGCTCTGTGATATGGTTGTAGACTTCCATTGTCACGCCGATATTGGCGTGTCCCATGATATACTGCACTACTTTCATATCAAGTCCTTGTTCCGCCATTCTGGTACATCCGGTATGCCGCAGGGTATGAGCAGAAATTGAAGGCATACATTCCGCTTCCCGTTTTTCTTTCTTAGCCTGTTCCGTCTCCTGCTTATTGTAAGCAGCTACGATATTATAAAGGACATTGTTGACGGCGCTCGGCATAAGCGGCCTGCCGTTTTTGCTCATAAAGATGAAATCTGTACGCCCTTCAATCTCAACATTCCTCGGAATCCTCTGTAAGAAATTCTGGCGTTTCTGGGCTGCAAAGGCTTTATAGACCGTTTCACTCATGGGAATCTTTCGGATACCGGCGTCCGTTTTCGGAGTGGATACATGGAATTTATACCCATCCCCGTAGTTTTTATAGATTAACTGGCAGCTTATGGAAACTTCCTTCTTTTCCATATCCACATCCGCCCATGTCAATCCAATCAGCTCCCCGCACCGGCAGCCCGTTCCTATCATAATCTGCAACATCGGCAGATACACGTTATAAACGCTGCTCCGTTCTACGAAGGACAGAAGCCGGTTCTGCTGGGATGGCGTCAATGCCATTTTTTCTTTTGCCGGTTCCCCATTATCCCCCAAAGCGTCCTTTGCCGGATTCTTGCGGATAATATCATCATCCACGGCCATTTCAAAGCTGGGATAAAGCAGATTGTGAATCAGCTTGATGGTACTGTGGGAATACCCGTCTTTCGTAAGTCTGGAATAAAACAGCCGGATATGGGACGGTCTGACCTGAACCACTTTCATCCCGCCGATTTCATCCCTCACACGGTTATTCCACGTTGCAATGTAATTGCTCCGTGTACTGTCTGCCAGTTTCTTCGATTCTATATACCGCTCAAACAGTGCGTTGACCGTCAGTTTCTTTGCCGCCCTGTCGGTTACGATACCATCGTCCATTTCTCTGGCAATCTGCCGTTCTTTCTCCCGGAGCGCTGCCAAATCAGCGTCATAGATTGCGACACGCTTCCCCGTCCTTTCATCGGTATAGCGGTACATATACAGCCCATCTTTTCTCTGGGATTCTCCAACCTTCAGATTTCTTCCTCTATTATCTTTTCTTGCCATAAAATCATTCCTTTCTGCGCTTTGCTGGTTCCATACCTCCTTGCCAGTCGGAATGATTTTTGCCTTGCACCATCAGTATAGCATAAATCCACTCCCACGGACAGGTGATTGCTAAAGATTTTCAGGAACCGGCAACATTTTCTGCCGGTTCCTGTACCTCTTCTGTTTATTCCGCTATGGCTTCCAGATACTTCTCTATCTTGCTGACAGAATACAGCACCCGGCGCCCAATGGTAATCCTCGCCCCGGCGTCCTCCGCAATCTTTCTGGCAGTAGCCTGCCCGCAGGAGAGCATAGCCGCAAGTCCTTCAATATCTACAGTGAGCATTTGTTTCGATTCTCGTTCCTTCGTCTGTCTCAATAAAATACCTCCATAACTGTCGTTGTCGCAGCAGTCACCAAATGGATATGCAAGCATATCCGCTTGGCTCGTTGCCTGCGCAAATGAAATAAGCCAGACAGGAGAAGGTCGGCAACGAAGTCCGGCAACGGGCGCGGGAAAACCTCGAAAACAATCTCTGTCTGGCGGGTTACTGTTTATTTACTTTTTCTTTTATTTTTCTGTTGCTTTGGTTGTCAGAGGGGAGAAAAGCCCGCAGTTACGGGCTTTTTTTGGCAACCGGCCCGGCAACGGGATAGCAACGGGGGCGGCAACCGGCTGTGTTTTCCCCGGATTTTTCAGAA
>OLWZ01000463.1_pt1 | contig 23901 bp, 16 predicted proteins | sample 1674011 | NCBI WGS metagenome assembly OLWZ01 (sample SAMEA103958137, study PRJEB25191) | human gut metagenome | biome: human-associated habitat [ENVO:00009003]; feature: intestine environment [ENVO:2100002]; material: feces | place: Germany | collected 2013/2015 | reverse complement strand
GCAAATGGCGTGTGTGCTTCTGCGGTGGAATTCCAGAAAGAGGGACAGGTATTTGGTATCGGATGCCAGATTTTTAAGATTGCCGGTCCGGTGATTTTGTATGGGATTTTTTCAAGCTGGGTGCTGGGACTTATTTACTGGCTATTTTAAATTCGCTGGGGAACTGCGTGGCCCGTCGTATAGAGAAAACTTATGTTTTTCCGTGTACTCTTTTTCAATTTTGCACATACTACCATAGAGAATAAGTAATCAAAGAGGTGCAGAATGAAAGAAAAACGGGAAATAGTTTATCTGAAGGCAGACCGCAACAGTGTCTGCCATGATCCAAAAATAAAGATACAGGATGTGATGTCTGTACAGTGTGCAGATTCTGCAATCTGTGCCGGAATAAAAAATAAAACACTGTATACGTTTAAGAAAAACGATGACCAGAAAAAAGAAGGAAAAAAGAAAAAACGAATGGAAGTATTTTCGATGCTAAATGTGATCGAACGGATACAGACGGATTACCCGGATGTGGAAATTGTTAGTATCGGGGAACAGGATTTTGTGGTGCAATTGTTAGATGCACCGATGGCACCGAAATGGCTGGAGACGCTTAAAGTTGTTGTGATGGTTGTAGTAATCTTTCTTGGAGCGGCATTTACGATTATGGCATTTAACAATGACGTGTCCGTGGGGGAAGTGTTCAACCGGTTTTATCAGCAGGTGATGGGAAAAGAAAAACCGAAAGTATCAGAAATCGAAATTTTTTACTGTCTTGGACTGGCAGTGGGAATTTTGGTATTCTTTAACCATATCGGAAAGAAAAAAATTACTTCAGATCCGACACCGATTCAGGTTGAGATGCGAAAGTATGAACAGGATGTCGATATGGCGTTTATAGAGAACGCGGGAAGAAAGGGGCATGAACACGATGTTTCTTAGACACATTTTTATGGCGGGCCTTGCGACAGCCTGCGGCATTGCGGTTTCTGCCGGAACGTTTGCGTTTCTTCTGGTGATCGGGGTCATTCCGCGCATGATCAAACGCTGCAATTTTGGAGAACGGATACTGATGGTCGAAAATACGGTTATACTGGGGGTATTGACCGGTGCCGTATTTTCTGTGGTGGAGTGGAAGGCACAGCTGCCGTATCCGTGGCTGGCGCATGTCATTTTGGGTGCTTATGGAACTGCAGCGGGAATTTTTGTGGGATGTATTGCGGTGGCACTGGCAGAAATATTAAATACTTTTCCGATCCTGTTCCGGCGTCTGTATATCAACCGTGGACTCAGTGGTGTTATGATTGCCATGGCACTGGGGAAAATGGCTGGTTCTTTTTATTATTTCTTTTTTGGTTACGGGCTTCCAAAATATTGGTAAATCCATATTTTCTAATTGCAATCTTCTTTGTGTCTGGCGTATAATAAAAGGTACGATTAGTTACAGACTAAAGGAGAGAATTTTAAATGGGCAGATATGCATTGGATATGGAAAAATATGCAGATTTGGCAAGGACTGCATCTGCGGAGGGATGCGTGTTATTGAAAAATGACAACAGTACCCTGCCACTTAAAAAAGGAGATAAAGTTGCTGTATTTGGGCGCATGGCGTTTCATTATTACAAAAGCGGACTTGGCTCGGGCGGACTGGTAAATACACGCTATGTGGTTGGAATCCTTGATGCGCTGCGCGCCTGCAAAGATATTGCGCTGGATGAAGAACTGATTGGGATCTACGAAAAATGGATCAAAGACCATCCATATGACGAAGGTGAGGGATGGGGGCTGGTTCCGTGGTCACAGGAAGAAATGCCCGTGACGGAAGAGATGCTTCAAACCGCATCCGGGGATGATGTGGCACTGGTGATTCTTGGACGTACGGCGGGGGAAGACCAGGACAATACGGACAAGCCGGGCAGTTATAAGCTGACACGGACAGAAGAAGACCTGATCCGTAAAGTGAGCAGTCAATTTTCACGCACGGCCGTTATTTTAAATGTGGGAAATATCATTGATATGAAATGGGTCAGAGAATTTGATCCGGCAGCGGTACTCTATGCATGGCAGGGAGGTCAGGAAGGTGGAAACGGTGTCTGTGATGTACTTACGGGGCGTGTGAATCCGTGCGGAAAACTGACCGATACGATTGCAGAGGATATCAGTGACTATCCATCCACGTCAAATTTCGGGGATTTACAGAAAAACTATTATAAAGAAGATATCTATGTGGGATATCGGTATTTTGAGACATTTGCCAAAGATAAAGTTTTGTATCCGTTTGGATTTGGATTGTCGTATACTTCTTTTTCCGTGCAAGCGTCTGCAGAAGAAAAGGACGAGCATACGGTCTGTGTGAAGGCAACAGTGAAAAATACCGGAACAAAACCGGGGAAAGAAGTGCTTGAAGTATATGCCAAAGCCCCACAGGGGGTACTGGATACACCGGTGCGTGTTCTTTGTGGATTTGCAAAGACAAAGGAACTGGCAGCAGGGGAAGAAGAGCATATTACTCTGGAGATTCCAAAAAATACATTTGCCTCCTATGATGACAGTGGTGTAACCGGACACAGGGACTGTTTTGTGCTGCTGGAGGGTACTTATACCATTTATGTGGGAACCGATGTGCGGACGGCACAAAAGGCAGGCAGTTATCCGCAGACGTTTACAGTACTTGAACAGCTTGAGGAAGTCTGTGCACCGCAGAAACCGTTTGCCCGTATGACAAGAAAGCCGGGTGATGTGATCGGATATTCCGATACACCGGAACGGATCTATGGTCCGTATGACCGAGTGGAAAAACCGGCAGAGATTTCACAGACTGGTGATAAAGGCTATCGTCTGGAAGATGTATATGACAAAAAGATTTCCATGGAGACATTTGTGGCACAATTGTCGGACGAGGATCTGATTATGCTGTTCCGCGGAGAAGGCATGTGCAGTCCGAAGGTGACTCCGGGTACTGCAGCGGCATTTGCAGGACTGACTTCGTCTTTGAGGAAGTTTAGAATTCCGGCAGAATGTGCATCGGACGGACCATCCGGAATACGTATGGACTGCGGAACAAAGGCATTTTCCCTTCCGAACGGAACGCTGCTCGGATGTACATTTAACTGTGAACTGGTGCGTCAATTATATGAAATGACAGGGCTTGAACTACGGTTAAACCGTGTAGATACATTGCTCGGACCGGGATTGAATATTCACAGAAATCCGTTGAACGGACGAAACTTTGAGTATATTTCCGAAGATCCGTTTTTAACCGGAAAAATGGGAGCCGCACAGCTGCAGGGACTTAATATTGCAGGTTCCACAGGAACCATCAAACATTTTGCGGCAAACAATCAGGAAACGAAACGACATGAGGCAGATTCGATTATTTCCGTGCGGGCACTGCGGGAAATTTATCTGAAGGGATTTGAAATTGCGGTAAAAGAAGGACCGGCCCGCTCTGTTATGACTACATATGGCCCGGTCAACGGGGTGTGGACTGCAGGAAGTTATGATCTCAATACCATTGTATTGCGCAAAGACTGGGGATTTTCCGGCATCGTTATGACTGACTGGTGGGCAAAGGCAAACCATGAGGGACAGCCATCGGATCCGCGTATACATGCGGTCATGGCAGCGGCACAGAATGATGTATATATGGTGACTGCAGATGCGCAGGATATGCAGCAGGATGATATGCTCGAAGAATTCCAGAAGGGAAATCTTACGAGAGGACAGCTGCAGAGAAATGCCATCAATATATTGCAGTTTGTACTAAAATCCCCGGCGATGCTTTATGAGATGGATAGGATTTCTCCGGAAGAACTTAAAGACCGGAAGAATGCTGCAAAAGATGATCCGGATGTCTCAAAGATGATGAAATTTGTGGCAGATGAACAGGGAAACATCCGCATTTCCGGTGGCGGCTGGGATACACATCAGGGAAAAGAAATACTTGCGGATCTGGATATGAAAGCCGGAAGTTATGAACTGCAGATGAAAGTGAAATCAAATCTGGATGATCTGGCACAGCTTCCGGTAACAGTATATCTGGATAATATCATCAAAGGAACACTGTCATTTAGGGGATCGAAAGGGCAGTGGGTGACACAGCAGATCCGGTTTGATACATTCGAGGGACATCATTATATGAAATTATATTTTGGGGCAACCGGACTTACGGTAGATCATATAGCGTTTCAGCTGTCCGGGGGCGCAGACAAGGAGCAGTAAGACATGAATGTTTTAAAGGTAAAAAAGGGAGAAACGCTTGCCAGAAAACAGGACAAGGTGATGGAATGGTATCTGATTCAGGAGGGATCGGTGATCCGGCAGTTTGCATTTGCAGAGATCATTATGCACCGGAATGCAATTGTGGGTATTCTCGAGAACGAATGGTTTGCCTGCGATTATGTGGCAAATGAAGATACGACATTGATTGTGATTCCATGTAAAAATGCACAGGATCTGCGGAAGATTTTGTCCGAACATGAGAATTTCCGCCCGATTTTTTTGCGTACGGCAGTGGAACAGCGGCATCAGGCACTGTGTCTGTATGCCAGTCTGCAGAAAAAATGCATGCTTTTACATAATGCTGCGGAAACGTTGTACAGCGAATACAAAAATCTGTGCAGCGAGAAGCTTCTTGATGAACAGGATTTTCCGCGTATGGAACAGTTTGCAGCTTTAAAAATGCAGCACCGTGCGGAAAACTGGGAGATTGCAAACAGTAACAGTCTGGTCCGGAGTTATCTGAAAGAATATATGCAGCTGATGATCAAAGATGACAGTCTGTGTGTGGGAGCAATCATGGAGGCGGCGGCACAGATGCGCCGTGTGACACAGGGAATCGGCGAGATGGTAAATTATCTGCAGTACAACAGGGATATTTTATTTTCAGATTCCAGAGATGATATTTTTCATCTGTTTTTTGCAATGGCAGTCCAGCAGTCGCAGAAAAAGCAGGACATTTCCGAGATCAAAAAGCGTCTGTTAAATATGGTGGATGTCATGACAAAGCTTGATGTATACGACAAAAAGCAGATGGCGGAGGCACATGAGCTCTGCGAGAATTACGACTTTACCAAGGAGTCCGAAGGCCGTATCAATATTATGCGTGAGGATTGTATTGCACATATTATGGAGTATGCAGGATATGGCAGCGATATGATCAGGGATTTCCACAGCATTGTGCAGCAGTACCGGGAGCTGCCGGATATGATGTCTACAGACAATGAGGCGAGACAGCTGCGCAGGGAAATCACAAAGGTCTTTTACGATATTTATACCAAGGCGTTTATGAGATCAGTTGAGGAACTGGTCAAGCCGTCACCGATCATGATGATGTTTTTCAATTTTGGGTTTATGGATGCGGAGGTGCTGGGGGAAACTAACACAAATGCACTGTATAATCTGACGGATTCGCTTGGATTGTTTCATTCTGCAAATGTCTATACGGTTTATGACTGGCTGGTACAGATTTATCAGGGAAAGAAAGAACCGTCCCGCAATGAATTTGACCAGGATTTCAATGCATTTCTGCTGGAAGAAAAGAGAACTGGGAATATTACGGAAGAGCAGATGCAACAGTATAAAAATGACCGCAGGCAGAAAGTACAGTTTGAGATCCGCAATATGTTTACCTCCGGAAACCGTGTGACCTATGGCCGTGTGACTACATTCTGTCCGGTTCTGATGGAAGAGGATTTCATCAATACCGTGGAAAAGATGGCAGTTACCGCAGAAAAAATTGCCGATGCCATCAATAAGGTGCGCTGTGTGGATTATTCTGCACTCTATCATGATGTCATGTTTTCCGATCCGGATCGCGGAATCAATCAGGAATGGATCAAAAAGGAGATTCTGCCGGATGTGATTCTGATGCCAAATGCCGGAACCCGTACCCTGATGTGGCAGGAGACATCCGGTGCCAAGATTGATACACCGGCGCGTTTCCTGTTTCCGATTTTTTCCGCAGTGGATCTCGATGATCAGATGGTGGAATGTATCGGCCGATACCGCTGGGAGATCTGCAGACGTGTGCAGGGTGTATACTGGAACGATATCCGGGAGAAATCGCTTACGGCGGAGTACTGTGATTTTATTCAGTATTATCGCAAAAATTCAGATCTTTCCGCAGATGCAAAGGAAAAGATCAAGACTGCACTGTCCCGTGCGCGCAACAGTTACCGTGAGGTATTTGTCAAGGATTATCAGGCGTGGATGAAGTATGAGTCACAGGGAAGTTTCCGACTGAATAAAGTGGCAAGAGATATTCTGGTAAGGTATTGTCCGTTTGCAAAGGATATCCGCCAGGGACTGGCCACCAATCCACAGTATCAGAATGCATTTCACAGACTTGATGCGGAAAACAGAAAGAAACTGCAGCGGTTTCGTTCTGTTTACGATAAATATGAAGCAGCCGGCGGAGAGATCACACCGGATCTGAAAGAAAATCTGCGGTTTTATCAGATGTAGGAACGGATATGGAATATATAGCTTATGTAGAGACCCCGTATAAAGAAAAATTTGGAATTCCCAGACAGAGCGGGCTGGCGGAGAGCACCTGTGGAGAGATCATTTTCACACCGAAATTCCGGAATCCGGATGCAGTGCGTGGAATCGAAGAGTTTTCCCACCTGTGGCTTCTCTGGGAGTTTTCTAGGGCAAAGCAGGATACCTTTCATGCAACGGTAGCACCTCCCCGTCTGGGAGGAAAAGAAAAACGGGGCGTGTTTGCCACACGTTCCCCCTTCCGCCCGAATTCGATCGGTCTTTCATGCGTGAAACTTGAAAAAGTGCGCATCGATCAGAAGCTTGGACCGGTTCTTACGGTTTCCGGGCTGGATCTGCTTGATCACACACCGCTTTTTGATATCAAACCGTATCTGCCGTACGTGGATGCCCATCCGGAGGCAAAAAACGGTTTTGCGGAAGAATTCCGGGAGTTTCAGATACCGGTAGTATTTCCGGAGGAATTGCAGGCACAGATTCCGGAACATCTGCGAGGACCGCTTCTTGAGGTTCTTGCACAGGACCCCAGGGCAGCATACAACAAAAAGCCGGATTATATCTACGGGATGGCATTTGATGATTATGACATTCGGTTTACGGTGGCAGAGGGAATCCTGACGGTAAAAGAGGTCACAAGGCGCACGCAGGAATGGGAAAAAGTCAAGTGAGAGTTGCGCTTGCGTGTGGAAAGTCTTATAATAGAACCGTCAAAAGTCAAAAACGCGAAGAAATTCGTGTAGTAGTGAGGTAAGAGGATGAAAGAGTTAAAAGAGTACATTCGCAGTATCCCGGATTTCCCGGAGAAGGGAATTATTTTCCGTGATGTCACAAGTGTACTGCAGGATGCAGATGCACTGAAGCTTTCCATTGATGAACTGGCAAAACGCTTAGAGGGCGTTGATTTTGATGTGATCGCCGGAGCAGAATCCAGAGGTTTTATCTTTGGGGCACCACTTGCTTATGTCATGCATAAGCCGTTTGTACCGATTCGTAAAAAAGGAAAACTGCCGTGTGAGACAGTTGAAAAAACATATGATCTGGAGTATGGTACGGCAACGATTGAAATGCATAAAGATGCTGTTAAAAAAGGAGAAAAGGTTGTACTTTTGGATGATCTGATTGCAACCGGCGGAACCATGAAAGCTGCTGCAGAACTGGTAGAGGAACTTGGCGGTGAAGTGGTAAAGATGCTGTTTCTCATAGAGTTAAGCGATCTCAACGGACGGGAAGTCTTAAAGGACTATGACGTGGACTCTGTCGTACAGTTCGAGGGAAAATAAAATCTGGTTTGAGACAGGCGTAAAAGAATGGATGAAAGCCCTTCACGCTATGGGGCACACGATGGTGTGTCCTGTGGTTGTGGGGGCTTTTTAATATTTGATTGTAAATAAAAAGGTAATTTGTTATTATAATCTTATCAGCGTTTTAATGGCGAAACGATTAAAATCTATCTGTTTGGAAAATATGAGCAGTATGAGATCATTGAAATTGAAAAACGAGCGGAGGAAAGAGCATGGCAGAAGTAGAAGGTAGTAAAGATTTGATAAGTGTATTATGGAGTGGCGCAGATATTCTCCGATCCAAGATGGATGCAAATGAATATAAAGATTATTTACTTGGAATTGTATTTTATAAATATCTTTCGGATACATTTTTAATTAAAGTTTATGATTTGATTTATGATGAAAAGCCGAAGAGTTTAAAAGTTGCATTGGATGCATACAAAGAAGCACTGGAAGACGAAAGTGCTGAGGAACTGAAAGAGCAGATAAAGTCAAAATGTCATTACTTGATTGAACCGCAACTTACCTATACGTGTTTTGCTGATGCGGCGAGAAACAATGCATTCAATCGGGAGTTATTGCAAAAAGCTTTTAACAATATTGAACAGAGTGATCCATTGTTTGCAGATTTATTTACAGATATTGATTTGTACTCTAATCGTTTGGGAAATGGAGATCAGAAGCAAAGTGATACCATATCCAGTCTTGTTAAGGAAATTGATAAGGCAGATTTGTTGAATTCAGACGCAGAGATACTTGGAAATGCATATGAATATTTGATTGGACAGTTTGCGTCAGAGACCGGAAAAAAGGCAGGAGAATTTTATACACCACAAGCAGTTTCAAAGATATTAACAAAGATTGCAATTGCAGGGCAGGAAAACAAAAAGGGATTATCTGTATATGATCCATGCATGGGTTCTGGGTCTCTTTTGTTAAATGCCAAAAAGTATGCCACTGAACCAGGTTATATTAAGTATTATGGGCAGGAGCTAAATACTTCTACTTATAATCTGGCACGTATGAATATGTTTTTACATGGAATTACTCCGGAGAATCAGGTACTTCGCAATGGTGATACGCTGGATGGAGACTGGCCGACAGGAGAAGAGACCGATTTCAACATGGTACTTATGAATCCACCATACTCTGCAAAATGGAGTGCAACAGCCGGATTTTTACAAGATGAAAGATTCAGCGACTATGGAGTATTGGCTCCAAAATCAAAAGCGGATTATGCTTTTTTACTTCATGGTCTGTATCATTTAAAAAGTAATGGAACAATGGCAATTGTATTACCTCATGGGGTTCTGTTCCGAGGGGCAGCAGAAGGAAAAATCAGAGAAAAACTGCTTCGTGCAGGGAATATTTATGCAGTAATTGGATTGCCTGCCAATTTATTTTATAATACTTCAATTCCTACTTGTATCATCGTTTTAAAGAAACACAGAGATGGAAGAGATGTATTGTTTATTGATGCATCAAAGAAATTTGACAAAGGAAAAAAGCAAAATGCCATGACAGATGAACATATAGATGCTGTTATGGAGTTGTACAGTAAAAGAGAAACAGTAGAAAAAGAATCCTATCTTGCAAGCTTTGAGGATATTGAGAAGAATGATTTCAATTTGAATATTCCGCGTTATGTAGATAATTTTGAAAAAGAGGAAGAAGTCGATATAAATGCTCTTTTAACGCAGATGGATCAGACGGATAAGGAATTGGAACAGGCGCAGGGAGAATTTCTGTCCTTACTTAAGGATTTGACATCTACGGATGAAACTATTATGTCCTCGTTGAATGAACTGATTAGGAAGATGGAGGGGTGATGGCGATGGGAAAACCTAAAATTAGATTCAAAGGGTATGAGGACGCTTGGGAACAGCGTAAGTTGGGGGAAATATATGGTTCGATTGGAAATGCATTCGTAGGAACAGCTACTCCATACTATGTAGAACAGGGACATTTTTATCTGGAGTCTAACAATGTAAAAGATGGGCAGATAAATCATAACTCTGAGATTTTCATAAATGACGAATTCTATGAAAAGCAAAAAGACAAATGGTTACACACTGGGGATGTGGTTATGGTTCAGTCTGGGCATGTTGGTCATGCAGCTGTAATTCCTAAAGAATTGAACAATACAGTGGCTCATGCCTTAATCATGTTCAGAAATCCAAAAGAAGAAATTGAACCTTACTTTTTAAATTATGAATATCAGACTGATAAAGTCAAGAAGAAAATAGAGAACATTACTACTGGTAATACAATAAAACATATTCTTGCGTCAGATATGCAGGAATTTGTGGTTGATGTTCCAAAATATGAAGAACAGAAAGTGATTGCGAGCTATTTTTCTCACCTCGACCACCTCATCACTCTTCACCAGCGTAAGTGTGAAGAAACTAAAAGTTTGAAAAAATATATGCTTCAAAAAATGTTTCCGGAAAATGGAAAATGTGTCCCGGAAATTAGATTTTCTGGATTCTCGGACGCTTGGGAACAGCGTAAGTTAGAAGAGTATCTTGGGGTATCAAAAGAAAAAAACAGAGATGAGTCATTTGGAAAAGATGATGTTTTATCTGTTTCTGGCGAATATGGAATTGTGAATCAAATAGAATTTCAAGGCAGATCATTCGCAGGAGCATCAGTAGCAAATTACGGTGTAGTAGAGGGTGGAGATGTTGTTTATACAAAGTCCCCTTTGAAATCAAATCCATACGGTATTATCAAGACAAATAAAGGAAAAACGGGAATTGTATCAACATTGTATGCAGTATATAAACCTAAAAATAATGTTGGGGCTGAATTTGTTCAGATATATTTTGAATTAGATTCCCGTATGAATTCATATATGCATCCATTGGTAAATAAAGGTGCTAAAAATGATATGAAGGTATCAGATGAGAATGCTTTGAAAGGATCTGTAATTTTCCCAAAAATTGACGAGCAAAAAGCAATTTCAAAGTATTTTGCCCAACTCGACCACCTCATCACTCTTCACCAACGTAAGTGTTATAGATTTATTGATATTGCGCTAGACGCTTGGGAACAGCGTAAGTTGGGGGAAATGATAAAAGAATATAAGGAAACGGTTGACTCGGATTGTATATTGCCAGTATTAACTTCATCAAAAACAGAGGGAGTAATATTGCAAGAAGAACATTTTGGAAGAAAGCAACAGCATGATATCACAGGTTATAATATTTTGCCTAGAAATTATTGTACATATAGAAATAGAAGTGATGGAGTGGATTTTACGTTTAATATTAACAAATGCTGTGATAAAGGCATTATAAGTAAGTTTTATCCTGTTTTCAGCGGTAATAATAGTGATGTTTTTTTTATATCTTTGTTGTTAAATAATAGTGATGAAATAGTACAAGAAATTGCATATACATGTACGGGAACTGGGCAGAAAGTGCTTTCTTTTCTTGATTTGCAAAAGATGAAAATTAAAGTTCCAAACTTTGAAGAACAGAAGAAAATTGCAGCATATTTTGATCACCTCGATCACCTCATCACTCTTCACCAGCATAAGTGTGACGAATTACAAAAATTAAAGAAATTTATGTTACAAAATATGTTTGTGTAACAGTTTTATAGTGATTTATGAATGCAAAATGCAAAATAAATATAAAATATTTAAATTAAATAAAAATACGCAAAAGAAATATACTTACGATGTAATTTAGTGCAGTATTAGATTTAGGGAAAGAAGGTAAGAATTATGATGTATCCGTTTATGACGTTAAATGATGAAACAGAAATTGTGCATTCTGATATGAATGCAGATGGAACGGTAAAAGTTTATATTGAAACCCCGGATAAAAAAGATGGCTTTCATAATATGACATGTTATTTGCCAACTTATGAAATAAAAGAAATCAATGGATATTCAGATAAACAGGTTGAAGAATTTATGGAAATTATAAAATCAACGGCACATTTGATTATGGAATTTGCAAAAGAAGGGGGATTTGAACATGCCTCAGGTTTTTAAGGTAGGAGCCTACTGGATATATTTTTGGGCAAATGAAGGTAAACCGTTGGAGCCGATACATGTGCATATTGCAGAGGGACGTCCACATCAGAATGCAACGAAAGTGTGGATTACATCTGCCGGAAAATGTATTGTTGTGAATAACATATCAAATATTCCAACAGTTGCTTTGAGAAATATTGTAAGGATTATTGAAGCAAGAAGTGATGAGGTAAAACAAAAATGGTTTGAGTATTTTGGAGAGATAAGGTATTTTTGTTAAACACTTTATATTATCGTAAGTTTTTATAAAAAGAAAAATATAAGAGAAAACTTGGGAACAGCGTAAGTTGGGGGAAATATATGGTTCGATTGGAAATGCATTCGTAGGAACAGCTACTCCATACTATGTAGAACAGGGACATTTTTATCTGGAGTCTAACAATGTAAAAGATGGGCAGATAAATCATAACTCTGAGATTTTCATAAATGACGAATTCTATGAAAAGCAAAAAGACAAATGGTTACACACTGGGGATGTGGTTATGGTTCAGTCTGGGCATGTTGGTCATGCAGCTGTAATTCCTAAAGAATTGAACAATACAGTGGCTCATGCCTTAATCATGTTCAGAAATCCAAAAGAAGAAATTGAACCTTACTTTTTAAATTATGAATATCAGACTGATAAAGTCAAGAAGAAAATAGAGAACATTACTACTGGTAATACAATAAAACATATTCTTGCGTCAGATATGCAGGAATTTGTGGTTGATGTTCCAAAATATGAAGAACAGAAAGTGATTGCGAGCTATTTTTCTCACCTCGACCACCTCATCACTCTTCACCAGCGTAAGTGTGAAGAAACTAAAAGTTTGAAAAAATATATGCTTCAAAAAATGTTTCCGGAAAATGGAAAATGTGTCCCGGAAATTAGATTTTCTGGATTCTCGGACGCTTGGGAACAGCGTAAGTTAGAAGAGTATCTTGGGGTATCAAAAGAAAAAAACAGAGATGAGTCATTTGGAAAAGATGATGTTTTATCTGTTTCTGGCGAATATGGAATTGTGAATCAAATAGAATTTCAAGGCAGATCATTCGCAGGAGCATCAGTAGCAAATTACGGTGTAGTAGAGGGTGGAGATGTTGTTTATACAAAGTCCCCTTTGAAATCAAATCCATACGGTATTATCAAGACAAATAAAGGAAAAACGGGAATTGTATCAACATTGTATGCAGTATATAAACCTAAAAATAATGTTGGGGCTGAATTTGTTCAGATATATTTTGAATTAGATTCCCGTATGAATTCATATATGCATCCATTGGTAAATAAAGGTGCTAAAAATGATATGAAGGTATCAGATGAGAATGCTTTGAAAGGATCTGTAATTTTCCCAAAAATTGACGAGCAAAAAGCAATTTCAAAGTATTTTGCCCAACTCGACCACCTCATCACTCTTCACCAACGTAAGTGTTATAGATTTATTGATATTGCGCTAGACGCTTGGGAACAGCGTAAGTTAGATAGCTGGGGAACTTTCTATTACGGAAGAAGCTGTCCTAAATGGTCAGTAACAGAGGATGCAACCATTCCGTGTATTCGATATGGAGAACTTTATACGAAATTTGGAGCAAAAATAGACAGAGTTTACTCCTATACAAATATGCCGCCAGAAAATCTTAGATTTAGTAAAGGAACAGAGGTTTTAATTCCACGAGTTGGGGAAGATCCTATGGACTATAACCACTGCACATGGCTATCTATGCCGGATGTTGCGATTGGTGAAATGATTTCTGTATTCAACACGGATAACAATCCATTGTTTACAGCAACAATGTTTAATGCTACATTGCAGAATGAATTTGCTATGAGAGTGGAGGGTGGAAGCGTCACGAATCTTTATTTTGAAAAGTTGAAGAATATAGAAGTTTCGTTTCCTTCTATCCAGGAGCAGGAGAAGATCGCCGCATATTTTGAGAACCTTGACCACCTCATCACTCTTCACCAGCATAAGCTATTTTGCGCAAAAAATGTAATGAAATACATAACAACCGATATAAACACACCCAAAAAGGAGGCTATTATGGCAGAATTAGAGTCCGTGATAGAGCAGAAACTTATTGAACAACTGATTTATGGTGATTCACAATGGACGTATCGCGAAGACTTAAAAACAGAAGCAGATCTTTGGAAGAATTTCAGATATATTCTTGAACAGAATAATAAGGAACGTTTAAATGGAGAACCACTTTCGGATGCAGAATTTGAACAGGTAAAGAATCAACTGCAGTTTTCATCATTCTATAAGGCTGGCGAATGGTTAGTTGGTGAAAATGGAAAAGTAATGGTACACGTACAAAGGGATACCGAACGGTTGCATCTTGTTGTGATGAATCATGAGCATATTGCAGGTGGCAGCAGTGTTTATGAGGTGATTAATCAGTACAATGCGTTAAAAATGGATGAGGATAGTAGTGTAAATGCAAGAGACCGAAGATTTGATGTTACTCTTATGATCAATGGGTTGCCGATGATTCATATAGAATTGAAAAATAAGCAGCATTCGTACATGGATGGATTCTGGCAGATAAAAAAATATATTGGAGAGGGAAAATTTACGGGAATATTCTCAGCTGTACAGATGTTTGTAATCAGTAATGGGGTTGATACAAAATATTTTTCAGCTGCAAGTGATACCGAATTGAATCCGAAGTTTATCAGTGGATGGCTGGATAAGGAAAATAACGCAGTTTCCGATTACCTTGTTTTTGCAAAAAGTGTGCTTCGTATTCCTGAGGCACATGAGATGATAGCAAGATATACAGTATTGGATGAAGAGGCAAAGCGTTTGATTTTGTTGCGCCCTTATCAGATCCATGCAATAGAAGCAATTCGTGATGCTTCTAAGACTGGAAAATCTGGTTTTGTATGGCATACAACTGGATCAGGAAAAACCTTAACTTCTTATAAAGCTACCAGAAATTTGTTAATGGATATTCCAGCGATTGATAAAGCTATCTTTTTAATTGATCGAAAAGATCTGGATACGCAGACCACCATGGCATTTCAGGCATATGCGAATAATGATCTGATAGATGTAGATGAGACAGACAATGTGTTTGATTTAAAGAAAAAGTTGAAATCAGATGATCGTCAGGTGATTGTGACAACGATCCAGAAATTGCAGAGATTAATCACCAGAAAATTGCAAGAAGGTACACCGGAATATCACAAAATTAAAAACCTGAAAATTGCATTTGTTGTAGATGAATGTCATAGAGCTGTCACTCCTGGAACAAAACGGGAAATAGAAAGATTTTTTGGAAATTCCTTATGGTATGGATTTACAGGCACTCCTCGGTTTGCGGAAAATCCATATCCACAGATGGGAGATCTGCCTCGTACTACACAGGAATTATATGGAGATTGCCTGCATAAATATACGATTCAGAATGCCATTCATGACAATGCCGTTTTAGGATTTCAGGTGGAACATAATGGTCCCAAAAATAAAAAGGATGAAACGGACAGTAATCTTTATGTGACTGAAAGTCATATGTTGAAAGTACTTGAGGTGATTTTGAATAAATCTTATTATAAGTTGGGATTTCAAAATGGAAAAGGAAAGACATATGAGGGGTTACTTACAACGAGTTCCATCCAATTGGCACAAAAATATTATGATTTGTTGAAAATGGTAAAGGAAGGGAAGACAACACTTAAAATTGATGAAAAAATAAAACAGGTATTACCGGATTTTCCAAAGTTCGCAATTACTTATTCCGTAACAGAAAACGAAGAAGGTTCCCATGTAAATCAGCAGAAGATGCAGGAATCATTAGATGATTACAATAAAATGTTTGGAACAAAATATGAGATTTCTCAAATACAGGGATACAATGGAAATCTGAATAAGCGTCTTGCAAGGAAGGATGCAAAATATAAGAGCAGAAATGAGCAGCTGGATCTGGTGATTGTAGTCGATCGACTCCTGACCGGTTTTGATGCACCGTGTCTGTCAACGATATTCATTGACAGACCGCCAATGGGACCGCATGATTTGATTCAGGCATTTTCCAGAACAAATCGTATTTATGATAAAAATAAAGTATATGGCCAGATTGTTACATTTCAGGCACCAAAATTATTTAAGGAGAGTGTTGATAATGCGGTACGATTGTATTCTGCAGGAAGTACACAAACAGCTCTTCTGGCAGATTGGAAAGAGGTGGAATCGGCATTTCGCAAGTCATTAAAAGCACTTCGAATATCTGCAGAGACTCCGGAAGAAGTTCCGGGAATGTCAATAAAAGAGAAAAAAATATTTGTTAAGCTGTTTCAGGATTTTGACAAGTTTTTTGCGCAATTAAAATCATTTACACAGTATGAAGATAATATGCTGGCTGGATATGGTATTACGGAAGATGAGTATACGGATTATGCAGGACAGTACTTAAATGCAAAAGAGAAAATTAAAGAAGATACCGATGGTCAAATTGATGATCCGGGAGTGCCTGTAGTAGATGAAGATTATGAATTAATGGCATACAGTCATACAAAGATTGATTATGAGTATATTATCAATCTGATCCAGAACATTGTATCACCAGATGAAGAATCACAGGATGTTACACAGGAACAGAAACAAAAGCAGATGGATGAGGTAAAGCAATATGTGGAAGAACTCAGAAAAGATAATCCGAAAGTAGCTGAGATAATGACCACTTTAATTGGAGAAATTGAGCAGGATGTAAATAAGTATAAAGGACAGTCCATTCTGAATATTGTTGAAAATATGAAACAAGAGTGTATTGAAAAAGTAGTTACAGATTTTTGTATTACATGGTATACGTCTAAAGATGATGTTATGTATGCGGCAATGCATTATCGAAATGGAGAGATCCCGAATGAGAGTGCAATTAAAGAGACAGCAAATTTTACCAGTTACAAAGAAGTACAGGAGAGAGCAATTCCAAAATTTAAATATTATACAATGATGATTGCTGAGTTAAGAAAAACTCTGGATGAAGAAATTAAACCTCTTATGAACCATTAGGATTGATTTGTATATATAAATATTCTTTACTGTTCTTATCAGCGTAAGTAGTACAGGAAACGGAGGTGCTTATGCGAAATGATGAGAACACCACAGAACTTTTCTGTAATTATTATAAGGAATGGGTTAATGTATATAAGAAGGATGCCATAAGAGAAGCAACTTTGGCAAAATACCGAATGACACAAAAGTGGGTAGAAAAACTGGTGCCGGATTTGAAAGTATCTGAACTTACAAGAACGATGTATCAGCAGCTTTTAAATGATTATGCAAAAGAACATGAAAGACAGACAACACTTGATTTTCATCATCAGTTGAAAGGAGCAATTCTGGATGCCGTTGATGAGGGACTGATAGAAAGAGATCCTACAAGAAAAGCAATTATTAAAGGAAAAACACCAAAAGTAAAAAAGATTAAATATCTCAATCAGTTTGAACTTCATACATTGATTGCACATCTTGACATAAAGGAAAAACCAAATTGGGATTGGTTTATTCTATTGGTTGCCAAAACGGGTATGCGTTTTTCAGAAGCACTTGCAATTACTCCAGCAGATTTTGATTTTGCAAGGCAGACATTATCGGTAAGCAAAACCTGGGATTATAAAGGAACAGGTGGTTTTTTACCTACTAAAAACAAGTCATCGGTCAGAAAAATACAAATAGATTGGCAAATTGTTGTAAAGTTCTCTGAATTGGTTAAAAATCTGCCGGAGGATAAGCCGATTTTTGTAGGAGAAGAAAAAATATATAATTCAACGGTTAATGATGTTCTTGCGAGGCATTGCAGGGATTGTGGTATTTCAGTGATTTCAATTCATGGGCTTCGACATACACATGCATCACTGTTATTATTTGCAGGAGTATCCATTGCCAGTGTAGCAAGACGCTTGGGACATGCCAGTATGACTACTACCCAGAAAACATATTTACATATTATACAGGAACTTGAAAACAAGGATGTAGATCTGGTAATGAGGACATTATCTGGATTATAGAACATTAAAATTTTAAAATTGTGCTGCTTACGCTGAAGCTCTCTGTTTCATGACACTGTATACCATTATAGCAGAATAAAACAGCATGACCTGTACATACTATCAGAAAAACAAAGTAAGGAGAGACAGTATGGATCAGCAGGTTGGATCAGGGAGTCTTTGCTTTGCAAAGGCTCCTTTTATTATTGGAACAGCATCTGTGGTTGGAACCAAAGAGGGGGAAGGCCCCCTGGCAGATGCATTTGACTGTATCGGACCGGATGATAAATTTGGTCAGCAGACATGGGAGGCCGCAGAGAGCAGTCTGCAGAAAGAAGCATTGACGCTTGCCCTCGGGAAAGCAGATCAAAAGCCGGAAGATATGCGGTATCTGTTTGCCGGAGATCTGCTTGGACAGCTGATTGCCTCATCATTTGGACTGAAAACGTTTGAAATTCCACTGTTTGGACTGTACGGGGCATGTTCCACGTGTGGAGAAGCGCTGGCACTTTCTGCAATGACGGTAGCGGCTGGATATGCGGATCGCGTGGCTGCAGTCACTTCGAGCCATTTTGCCAGTGCGGAAAAACAGTTCCGTTTTCCGCTGGAATACGCAAATCAGCGTCCGGTAAGTGCCACATGGACAGTGACCGGAGGCGGTGCATTTATTCTGTCAAAGGATGCGAAGCAGCCGCTGGCAAAGGTGGCGGGAGTCACAACCGGAAAGATTGTAGATTACGGAATCAAAGATTCCATGAATATGGGAGCTGTGATGGCACCGGCTGCCGCTGAGCTGATTGCGCAGAATCTTACGGATTTTAAACGAAAACCCGAAGATTATGACCGGATTATCACGGGAGACCTGGGAGAAGTCGGTCAGCAGATTCTGTTTGATCTGCTGCTGAAAAAAGGCATGGATATCCGCAAGCAGCATGAGGACTGTGGCATGTTAATTTTTGATTCACAGACACAGGGAACCGGTTCCGGAGGATCGGGATGCGGATGTGCAGCCTCGGTGCTGAGTGCGCATTTTCTGCCAAAACTGGCAAGCGGGGAATTGAAAAGAATACTTTTTGTGCCGACAGGCGCACTGCTTTCTACGGTCAGTTTCAATGAAGGACAGACAATACCGGGGATTGCACACGGTGTTGTGCTGGAAAGCTGTATTTCATCCGCAAAAAAGGAGGGATAAGGATATGCAGTATGTAATTGCATTTGTAACAGGGGGAATGATCTGTGCACTGTCACAGATCCTGATGGAAAAAACAAAAATGCTTCCGGGACGTATCATGGTTCTTTTGGTCTGCCTTGGGGCCATCCTTGGATTTGTGGGGATCTATGAGCCGTTTTCCAAATGGGCGCAGGCGGGCGCGAATGTGCCGCTTCTGGGATTTGGAAACAATCTCTGGAAGGGTGTCAAAGAGATGGTGGATAAGAAAGGATTTATCGGTATTTTTCTGGGCGGCTTTAAAAACTGTGCGGCAGGACTTTCCGCAGCACTCGTTTTTTCTTATATTGCCTCCCTGCTCTGCCAGCCAAAGATGAAAAAGCACTAGCAAATCGGGAAAATTCTGTTGTATAATAAATGGGAATTTTGCACACACTAGCTCTGTAGATCAAATAAAAGGAGATATGTGTGATGAAAAAATTAAAAGTTCTGATGATGGGCGGAATGCTTGCAGCAGGGATCTGTCTGTTTGCGGCCTGTGGTACAGCAAATGATGACGGAACGAACAATGGTGTAAACGATACTTCCAATACACAGGTTACTACACAGGAAAATATTCCGGGAACGGACAATACGACTGGAAATGGTACAACAGACAATAATACGGATGCCGGAAATTCCAAAAACGATGGCAATGTCGGAAAAGATATCGGGGATGTGGGAAAAGATGTCGTGGATGGTGTGAAAGATGCCGGTGATGCTGTGGCAGATGGCGTGGATGATGCAATTGACGCGGTAGATCCGGATGCAGACACAAACAATGGCGGTAAGACCAATACCGGACGTTAGACAGGATTACCTATGAAAAAAGAAACTTACGTTAAAATGACCCAGCCGTTTCGGGATGACCCGAAACGTGCGCGGGCGTTACATAGAGCAAATAAAATATTGACGGTTGTGATTTTTGTGGCATATCCATGCCTGCTTCTGTGGCTGCTGTGGCAGAAGGATATGCGGCTATATAAAGCCATCTGTGTGCCGCTGGACGGATTTATTATTGTGACGGTTGTGCGGGTCTGGATCAACCGGAAACGGCCGTATGAAATATTTGAACTGCCATCTGTGATTCCAAAAGATACGAAAGGACATTCCTGGCCGAGCCGGCATGTGTTTTCCGCGGCAGTGATTGCGTTTACGTTCTGGTTTGTGTGCCCGGCTGTGGGGATTGTATTTTTGCTTATGACAGTTGCTATTGCATGGATCCGGGTAGTTTCCGGAGTGCACTTTATCAGTGATGTAGTGGCGGGATTTCTTTTTGCTGCGTTTTTTTCTTTGTTTTTTTAGTGTGGTTTTCACCGGCTATGCCGGAAAAATTACTGGCTTTCTTTCCGGAACTGGCGCGGTGTCATGCTGTATTTTTGTTTGAACACCCGGTTAAAATAGGAAAGATTTTCAAAACCGGATTCCGCCGCAATATCCAGAATGGAGGAGTCGGAAGTTGTCAGCAGACGCGAGGCGATTGTCAGGCGGTAGTCCCGCAGATAGTCCACGAAAGACGTTCCCATAGTTTCTTTGAAATACCGCATAAAATGAGATTCGGAAAAATCAACGGTTGCCGCGATGTCGGCAATCGTTATTTTTTGCATGTAATTATTTTCAATGTATTTTAAAACAATTTTCATTTTATCAAGCGTTTTGCGGTTACTGCCTGTCGTTAAGTTCCGGCAGCGGTTGTCTAAAATAAAGAAAAACTGGTACAACTGACTTTTGATGTACAGTTCATAGCCCTGTGGTTTGGTCTTGCTGATTTCGTCACAGGCATCAATTGGCATGATGACATCTGTGTAATAAGGATAGACAGGGGTGAAGATGGTTGGAACCGTGACTTTTCCGCTCATAAGAGGAAGAAGAAAATCGGTGGCAGTCACATCGTTCTGCCGTGGAATCAGCATACTCGGATTAAAGATGATATTTTCATATTCCATGAAGGCATCTTCCAGCTGGTCAATGGAGTGGAGCTGTCCCGGAAGAATAAGAACCAGAGTCGGACCTTTTACTTTGTATTCCCGGAAATCTACCGTAATGCGTCCCATCCCCTTTTTGATGTAGATCAGTTCCAGTTCATCGTGCCAGTGCAGCGGTACACGCGGAAAATCCAGTGGGATCGAGCATAGATATGTATTATAAGGGAAGATGATATCCCCATGTGTGATGGTTTCGTGATAATTTTCATATTCAAGTATATTCATATCTTTATTTTAGCAGAATTGTCCTATGACTGTAAAGGACAAAAACGACAGAAAACGCATGAAACAGGCGAAAACACAGGATATGCAGGCACTGTGGAAATGTACTAAGACAGGTGGCACGAAATTGGTGAAATTTAACAGCTGGGCGTTATTTGAATATGAAAAATGATAGAATAGTATCAGTTTTTGCTTGAATACGACAAGAAATCAGCAGGAAAAAATCATATACTGAGTACATCAAAACAACACGAAATCTTGTGGGAGGGAAAATACATGACTTTAGCAAAAGCAGTATCCATGAAGTATAACAAGACCATTGAGAAGTGTTCCAATGAAGAAATTTATTATGCACTTCTTGACATGACAAAGCAGATGGCAGAGGACAAGGTCAGCAATGAGGGAAAAAAGAAGCTGTACTACATCTCTGCAGAGTTTTTGATCGGAAAGCTTTTGTCCAACAACCTGATCAACCTTGGCATTTATGACAGTGTAAAATCCGAACTTGAAGCATCTGGAAAAAATATCGGTGAGATCGAGGAGATCGAACTTGAGCCTTCACTCGGAAATGGCGGACTTGGACGTCTGGCAGCATGTTTCGTAGATTCCATCGCAACACTCGGATTAAACGGTGACGGTGTCGGATTAAATTATCACTACGGATTGTTCAAACAGGTATTTGATCATAATCTGCAGAAAGAGACTCCAAACCCATGGATCACACCGGACAGCTGGCTGACAAAGACCGATATCACCTATCCGGTACAGTTCGGCGGATTTACCGTACAGTCCAGATTATATAACATTGATGTTGTCGGATACAACAACCGTACGACAAAGCTTCGTCTGTTCGATATTGAAACGGTGGATGAGAGCATTGTCGGAGATACCATTGATTTTAACAAAGATGACATTGCAAAGAATCTGACCTTATTCCTGTATCCGGACGATTCCGATGATAAGGGACGTCTTCTGCGAGTATATCAGCAGTATTTCATGGTAAGCAATGCCGCAAGATTGATTCTTGATGAGGCAGTTGAGAAAGGATCAAACCTGCATGATCTGGCAGATTATGCGACCGTTCAGATCAACGATACCCATCCATCCATGGTTATCCCGGAGCTGATCCGTCTGTTACAGGAGCGTGGAATTCTTATGGATAAGGCTGTATCTATTGTATCTAAGGTTTGTGCATACACCAACCACACAATCCTTGCAGAAGCACTTGAAAAATGGCCGATCGGATTCCTTGAGAAAGCAGTTCCTCAGCTGATGCCGATCATCCGCGAATTGGACAACCGTGTACGTGCAAAGGTTTCCGATGAAAGCACCTATATTATCAAAGACGGTCTGGTACACATGGCACATATGGATATCCACTACGGATACAGTGTTAACGGTGTTGCATACCTGCACACAGAGATCTTAAAGAACAGTGAGTTAAATAACTTCTACAAGCTCTATCCGGAGAAGTTTAACAATAAGACAAACGGAATCACATTCCGCCGCTGGCTCATGTCCTGCAACCCGGAACTTTCCGCAATGATTACTGACCTGATCGGCGATGGCTGGAAGAAGGATGCCAATGAGCTGGAGAAACTTGGCAATTTCGTAAACGATGATGCCGTTCTAGACCGTCTCCTTGCAGTAAAGGCCGGAAAGAAGGCAGATCTGAAGAATTACCTGAAGATGAAACAGGGATTTGATATTGATGAAAATTCCATCTATGATATTCAGGTAAAGAGACTGCATGAGTACAAGAGACAGCAGATGAATGCACTCTATGTCATCCATAAATATTTCGAGATCAAGGAAGGAAAGAAGCCGGCAACTCCGATCACGGTATTCTTCGGAGCAAAGGCAGCACCTGCATATATTATCGCAAAGGATATCATTCACCTGATCCTCTGCTTACAGCAGATCATCAACAATGATCCGGAAGTCAGCCCATACTTAAAGGTATTTATGGTAGAAAACTACAATGTAACCATGGCTGAAAAGATGATTCCGGCATGTGATATTTCCGAGCAGATTCCCCTGGCTTCCAAGGAAGCATCCGGAACCGGTAACATGAAGTTCATGTTAAACGGAGCACTGACACTTGGAACTATGGACGGGGCAAATGTTGAGATCGCAGAGCTGGTTGGAAATGAGAATATCTTTACTTTCGGTGAGGATTCCCAGACTGTTATCGACCGCTATGCAAGAGGCGATTACAACTCCAGAAGCTACTATGAGAAAGATTCTGAGTTAAAGAGAGCCGTTGACTTTATTGTAAGTGACACTGTAAAGTCTGTAGGATGCAGTGAGAACTTAGAGCGTCTGTACAATGAGTTGTTAAACAAAGACTGGTTTATGACATTCCCGGATTTCGAGGAATATATTGCAACCAGAGAGAAAGCTTATACAGCTTATACCGATCGCAAGGCATGGGCAAAGAAAGCACTGATCAACATCAGCAAGGCAGGTTTCTTCTCATCTGACAGAACGATTGAGCAGTACAACAAAGAAATCTGGAAATTATCATAAAAATATTTTAACTCCTCCTTTAGTGGGAACCGTATGTTTCGGTTCCCACTTTTTATTGTGCCGGGCACACGGGAACGGGCACGGTGTTTTTAAAATTTTACTGGAAGAATGGGGGTGAATTGGATATAATAAATATTATGAGGTTACAGGGGAGAAAATGGATATAATGTGCG
>OLWZ01000403.1_pt1 | contig 25935 bp, 27 predicted proteins | sample 1674011 | NCBI WGS metagenome assembly OLWZ01 (sample SAMEA103958137, study PRJEB25191) | human gut metagenome | biome: human-associated habitat [ENVO:00009003]; feature: intestine environment [ENVO:2100002]; material: feces | place: Germany | collected 2013/2015 | reverse complement strand
TGTTGTTTCATCCAGCCGGAACATCGGCTCTTTGCCGTCCTGTCCCATCCGCCGTTTTCCGCTTTCAATGATCGTGGCGGAATTTTCTACAATGTCGCTGTACACCACCGTGCGGTAATACTGCGCAGATTTCTTTTCCACATCCTGCCTCAGCATCACGCTAAACTTTTCCAGTTCACCCAACGCCCAGCTTTTCAGCCCGTGGTTATTCTGGATGATTCCATTCAGCGCTTCCAGTGTTTCTTCAGCCTGGTCTTGTTTGTTCTGGTTAGTCAATATCTTGGCCGCATAAGTAAACACATTTGCCAAAACATTCCGCTCTTCTACGGTCAGCTCCTTCTTGTAGCCCGCATATCCAGCCCGGTCTTCTATCTCGCCCCGCGCCTTACGGAACGTCATTCTCATCACAGCCGGGGGCAGGGGAGAGACCTCTCCGGTTTCAGCCGCCAACACAGCTTGTTTCTTCGCCTTTTGTTGGCGTGCCACCTCCTGGTCACTGCGCTGGTTCGCGCTCAAAAACGCCCGCACCTTCTCCATCTCTTTGCGTGATTTGTACTTGATAAAAATATACAGATGGGTGTATTTCCGCACGCCTTTGGTTCGCACCGGCTCATAGTCAAACCACAGGTCTGTCATCTCGTTGATTTCATTTTTTACCAGCTTCAAAACATTGCGTTCAAAGTCTGAAAAATTCGGGTACTTTTCTGTCAACGGTTTTTCGCGGTCATACTTGTTATCCACATCGGACTTTTTGCGGTTCATACCGCGCTCTTCTTTGGTCGGTACAGACAGCAGGTTTTTGAAATCATCAATGCCAAACTTTTTGTACTTGTATCCGCGCAGCTGGCTCCGCTTGGCGGGGAACATCCCCAGCACCTCGTCCGTCACCGGCTCAAACACCAGCCCATTGGCGTATTCGTAGTCCCGGTTGCCGTTATCATAAGATAAGATAATTTCATACACACGCATAGAATAGGTGCTCTGCATCATCAGCAAGTATTCAATACTGTAAGATGTGTAGTTGCTTGTCAGCTGGGCAATGTCTTTCCAAATGTCCTCATTGAACCGCATACTGATGGTTTTGCCCTCAGTATCAATAATCGAACCTTTGCGTACCCAGCTCATGCTCTTGTACTTGGTCGGGGCAATCGGCACCCAAAATGTCCGGTTCTCCAAATTTTCAATCGTGTGCTGCAAATATGCCACATAGGCCGGCTTTTCCGCGTTCACACCCGTCAGCTTTGAAAAGTCGCTGAACGTAATCGTGTAATACTTCGAAGCATCCGTGTCATTTTTCTGGTCAATTTTGGAAAGCAGCATGAACAAAATTTTCTGCTCGTTGCGCGGCAGGGAATACTTGGTCTTCTGGATCAGGTCATTGCTCTTGGTGATGTAAGAGCCAACGGCAAAAGGGGAACCGGTCTTCTTTTCCTGCTCCTTTTTCGCCTTAACCTCTTCGTCCGTCATCACCTCTCCGGTAATCGCCGCGCCTGTACCTGCACTATTTACTTTTTGGTCTTTCATCATTCTGTTCGCCCGCATAGCCTGTTCGCCATGTCAAGCTCAACCTCCAAATCACAGTGTATGTATCGCATCGCACAGGTGGGTATACCTAACGCATTATATCTGCATCATATCCTATTTTTATTTGCTTGTCAAGCCAAAAAATTTTTTGCGCTTTTCTTCACAACAAAACTCGTAGTAAAATTTTTTTGCGCTTATTATTATTTATTATTTATATTTTATATTTATATTATATAAGGTATATTGCGAGTTTCTTTTATACGAGCTGCGAGGTTCTTTTATTCTACATACGAGTTTCTTTTACACAAGCTACGAGTTTCTTTTATTCCTACTACGAGTTTCTTTTACGCAAAATCCTGCCTTTCGCTGTCAAACAACCTCGTAATTGCCATCAAAAAATCTCGCAGTTCGCATCAAACAATCTCGTAATTCACGTTAAATTTTTTGTTTCCTGCGCTTTTCGTCAAACAAACTCGTAGTTTTAAGCCAAACGGATAGGGTAGGGGGAGTGGTCCCGCCCCTGGTTTTTTTACGCCTTTTCAAATCAAAAAAACTCGTAGTTCATTCCGCTGCATCAACCATCCATATCTGGCCGTCTAAACCATATTTTTTCAATCTTTTGGTCAAACAAACTCGTAATTCTGGCTATGAGTGGTCATAAATCAACTTCAAATCCCGCCATGCGCTGCCCGTCCATACCGTCCTGACTTTATTACAATCGGTATTTTTTGCGCTTTTTCACCGTAAAAGAAACTCGTAGTTCAGCTCTAAATGCTCTGCCCATCAATCGGCAGCAGGGGAGAGGGTCTGATTTTTTTTGCAGTTTTCGGCGTAAAACAAACTCGTAATAGCTGCAGCAGCCAGCACCGGCCGGATTCAATCTTGTCGCATGTATCATCTATCAATTCATAAACCGTTCATATTGGCCGTTTTCCCAGTTTCACACCCCATAAACCCATATACCAAAAAGTATACACCCCACATGCCGGCAATTCAACAAAAATCAATCCCGTCTACCAAATAACAACCGCGTACACATTCTTGGGTATAACTTTGTACAACCTGCCTATTGTATTCGTACCCATAAATGTGTACAATAAGGTCAATCTAAAAAGCAAATCAGGAGGGAATAAGTATGGAAATCAAACCTATGGGTAATACAGAACAAGAAAAAATGTCCAGCTTGTGGGGTTATTTCATCGCGTGCTGCAAAATTCTTGATGATGTTACAATCGAGTATCAAGAACCCTGTGTATCGGATTATTACCTCAATCACATTAGCGCCATGCAAAGCAAAACAATCCTTTCCGGCATGGAAAAATTTCATACCCTTGCTAATGAGCGTGTAGTTAAAATGCCCTCTAAACTCTATCCTCAAGGCAAAGCCGTTCTGGACGTAATGACTACTATTGTTGCCGCCAGCGGAAAATACCCGATTGCCAAAACCAGAATCGCAGATCTGCATGAATTTGAGCTGCTGGCTCGTGCGACAATCGGTACCTGCTGGAGAGAGGGTAATATGCTCAAGGTTGTCCGCAATCTGGAGGGTATCTCCCTACAAAAACTGGCGGAAAAAAGCGGCGTCAGCAAAAACACAATTTTCCGCATTGAAAACAACCAGTCTATCCCGCGCATTGATGTTCTGCGTAAGCTTGCTGATGCTCTGGAAGCCCCTCTGGAACTTGTAGCCATCGGCATTGGCAAAACTGAACCGGAAACAGCCCCCGAAGAAGAAGTCCCTAACCCCAATGCCCCTAAATTGCCGAGCGTTTACGATAGTCAGGATCGTAGCGCAGACGATGAAATCAAGGCTTTTCAAAAATAAAAAGGTAAACCACAATGCCTCAAAAATTAGAAATTGCACCCAACACTGTTTTTGATCAGTGGACCGTCATTGGCCGTTCTAAGGACCCGGCAAAAGCGAAAAAAGGATATCTTGAATGCCGTTGTTCTTGCGGAACTGTTTCTGATGTTTCCGGGCACTCACTTATTAGCGGGAAAAGTAAATCATGCAAAAAATGTGGGTATGCAAGATCGGCGCTTACTAAATTAGAAGCAAACACTAAAAATTCAAAAGAAAAATATGAAGGGAAAACAATCAACGGTTTTTTTATAAAAAAGATTGTTGATAAAGAAAAAAGCGGCACCTGTACCAAATGTATTGCAATTTGTCCCAAGTGCGGGCGCGAATTCACAACGCGGATGTCAAGCATAAAGAATTTACAATTCTGTGGTCATTGCGAACGAGACAAAAAAGAACTATTGGAAATAACCAGAAAAGTCGTAAACGTAGATGGAACCGACTTGTCAAAAATTCGTTCGCGCGTAAATGGAACAGTAAATAAAAACTCTAGAACCGGGATAAACGGTGTTGCGCTTACCCAAAAAGGAACCTATAAAGCATATATCAGCTTTAAGCATAAACGCATTCACCTTGGCTTTTTCACCAATCTAAAAGACGCAGCCGCTGCCAGAAAAGAAGCCGAAGAAATTCTTTACAATAAATTTTTAAACGATAACGCCGGTTGGGAACAGCGCCTGGCAGACGCAATGGCCGAATACAAAAAGAACAAGAAATAACCGTCAACTTCGCTAAAGCTTAATTTAGCGAAATATAGGGAACCCAATAAAATTTTCAAAACCTCCTTGACATATGACACAAAATGTCGTATCCTATAACCAAAGGAACGACATAAAACGTCATGTGAACAGGAGGCTTTCTTATGGCTCTTACTACGGAACAGGTTTTTGCACTGGGTATTCTTTATAACAAGCTCGCCACAATTGTTTATGGCGAGGATGGCCCCAAGGCCAATAACCTCCAGAACGCCACCATGTATCCTTTAATGGAAATCGCGCAGCTCATTCTTCGTGCCCACACAGAACACCGCATAACACCGGAGCTGGACCGCCTCATTGCTCTAACTTACTCCACAATTACCGAAGATGATATGCAAAACGAGTTTTCTAAGCTGCTTCCTGTCGAGCTGCAAGGCTCTTTCGCTCTCGGTTATTATCATGGCAAGGCCGAAAAGTATTCGGATATCAAGCCCATCGGCCTCAAAGCCATGCGTTCCCGTGCCAACTTGACAGCCCAGCAGGTCGCGAATAAACTCGGTATATCCCTCCGTCAATACCAACGCATTGAATCCGGCGAAAGTAAACCCACCGTTCAGGTCGCACAAACTCTTGCCTCGCTGTTTCAATGCTCTGTCAATGATTTATTTTAAGAGGTAGTTTCATGCTTCGTCGTTGCACTCGCTGCGGAAGTTCATTTGAAGGGCAAAAAGAACAGCGCCTATGCCCCTCATGTCGTGAACAGGCCGCTCATAAACCACGCATGATATCTCATGTTTGTAAGTCGTGTGGTGCTACTTTTACCGGTGGTCCTCGTGCATCTCTCTGCCTAGAATGTAAGGCGGAACGTGATAAGCAGGCTGTAAAAAAATGTCGAAACCTTGCTAAAAACAAGACCACTCGCCAAATTGGATCTACCGATATCTGTCAGCGGTGTGGCAAGCCTTATATCGTAAAAGGTGGCCTTCAAAAATATTGTCCAGAATGCGCCCCGATCTCCTTAAAAGAAAAAACCGAGCCGTTAAAACGTGCCTGGGCTGCCAATTACCGTGAACAAAACCCAGACCACAAAAAGAACATGCAGAAAAACGGAACAATTTGTGTTGTCTGCGGAAAAACTTTTGCTGCAGTAGATCGTAGTAATGCTTGTTCTCCTGAATGTTTAGCAATTCTTAAAAAACAACAGCAATACCATAAGGACATAAAACGTGGGCGTTATAAAAAATTATCAAACACAAAAGGAGAACCATCATGATAACTGAAATTATTGTAGGGGTTCTTGCCTGTACCCGTAGAACCTCGGAACATGGCCCTATCACAACCACCTATTTTACCTTTGTGTCAAATGATCCGTATCAGGCTCACCGTCTTCCGGCTGGCTGGGTTCTTCAAGGCCAAAAACCATCCGGTGTCCCCTGTAAAAAACTCGTCACCATCGAACTGCCGGATTATATTCATGATGCCAGTAGCGATTTTGGCACTCATTATATTTCTGAATATTCCACCAAAGACGGCAACGCAAACAAGGTTTTCTTTTCCTGTGATGCTACCCCCGTTCTGGACGGCTTTGAACCCGCAATCAACTCCGCCATTCAAACCATTAAGATCTCCACACCAACCCCATCCGGCAAGCGCGAGGATCTTCCCGCCAAAGTTCTTTCTGTCTCTGAACTGTATTGATACTTCCAACCGGCTAAAAAATAGGGAGCACCCAAGGTTTCAAACCAAAGGTACTCCCTATTCCTGTTTGTATAATGATAATTTAATTCGCCACTATGTACATGGACTGGCGTTTTTGTGGCCATTTATTTTGGCCGTAAAAAGAAATGAGGCTACCTAACTAGCACTTAGGCGGCCTCATCTGAACTGGGTACATTGTAGCAGATGTATTTGGTTCATTTGCAGCTAACTGAGGTGTTCGCTTATTAAGAGCTTCAATCCTCTACTTGTATTATATACCACATGTTGTTCGCTGTCAACCTTAACGCTTAAACAAAAACTCCTGTATATCGTCAAATGCTCGCTGCATCTGCTCCACATTGTCGCCATTCAGGTTGTGCCCCAGCTGTGCAAATTCTGCCCGCAACAGCATGTTGATGCTTTCATCCAGGCTATTCAGGTGCTTCTTCACACCCTCCAACTGTTTGTCAAACGTGTCGCAGCGCCCTTCCACCGTTTTCAGCCGCTCTTCAATCTTGTCCATCCGGGCATCCTGATCTCTGTTTGGCTTTTTCAAAAAGTTGTTGAACTTAACCCCCTGGGCAATCGCATTCGAAATACTAACCACCGCCGCACAAGCTGAAAGCACCAGCATCAGTATGTCCTGCGCCGTAAATGTAAATACCGGGTTAGGCATCTGCGTTCACCTTCTCTCCGGCAGCAGCTTCACCCGCTTTCATCTGCTCGTAAGCCGCCTGGGCAATCGCACGCGCCTGCTCCTCTGTAATGGTAACGCCGGCCTGCTTGGCCACTTCCATAATCAGTTCTGCGGCACGCTTGTTCTTTTCCTCGCCGGAAATATCGTTAAAATATTGCTTGATATATTTACAGGCGCTTAACCCCCACTGCATCAACAGCGGGTAGCCGCTCAACAGGTTCAGTGCCTTGTTTACTGTCTCCTGGGCGTTCGGCAACACATATTTGCCGACCATAAAAGCAACCACGCAAACCAGGCCCATCACAATATATACAATTCCCTGTTCCATACCTAACCTCCAATCTCTTCCGTGTCACTTGTCTCATCAATCGGCGTAAAAATTTCATCACCAGGGGGCGCATTGTCACCCTCTGTTTTTTCTTCTTCCGCTACTTTTTCCCTCACCTTAATCCAGGCGTTACACAAATTCTCCGCACTCATTGCCGCAAACAGCCCAATGTTAAAAGACGATTCCGGTAACTGTCCGGTCCTAAAACACAGGATCATGTATACAATCGCGTAAATAATCGTTGCGCCCATTGTAAAAACAATAATCTTTTTGCTGAACCTCATCAGGCTCCAGTTTTCCTTCATAAAAATCACCTGCTTTGGCTGCACTCAGGTATGGCTCTTCACCGCTTTTTGGCTGATATAACCATAAACCGTTTTGAACCAGCCGTCCACGACCGTCTCATATCCAATGCAAACAGGCTTGCCGGTCTTGGCATTCGGGCTGCTGATCACCCCAATGGACTGGTACTGCATTCCGGCACCCTTGCGCACATTCCATTTGCCGTTGTTCAGGGTAATGGCTTTTGCCACAGTCTTTTTCACTGCCGGTTCAACCTTCGGCTCCTCAGCCGCTTCCTGCTTGTCTACCTGTACACTGTGCTGGTTTGCATTGGCCCACAAAATCACACCGCGGCTGGCCGGCTTAAAGTCATCATCCAGCCAACATAGCGGGTTCTCGCGCACACCTTTCCAGCGCACCTCAAAGTGCAAATGGGCACCAAAACAGTTGCCGGTCTGGCCACTGTAACCAATCACTTCGCCGGTTTTCACCTTCTGTCCAACCTTCACTGTGATAGAATTCAAATGAGCATACAACGTTTCCAGCTTGCCGCCTTTATACGCTGTATGCTCAATCTTCACCATATTGCCATAACTGTTGGTGTCGCCCTGGGTCACTCGCCCATTCCAATGGTAAACCACGCGCACCGTTCCATCTTCCGCCGCAAACACCGGTGTTCCCACCAAAGCGCGGAGGTCAATTGCCCTGTGCAGCGCCCCACTGTTATATTTCCAACCAGCTGTAATCACATGCTGCGCCAATGGCCACCCAAAACATACTTCTCCATTCTTCAGCCGCATCTTCCATCAGCCTCCTTTTAACATTCCATCGTATTGTAAAGTAATTTTGCTTCGCGGTTATTTCAGCTTAGTTAATAATCCCACCTTTGTATTCGTCGCCATACTGTATACTTCTCGCTTCTTAACTTAAAAAGATCCAGCCGGATAATTGTAGCCAGTTATAGTTGTAAAACACTCCTTCATCGGGAGTATTTAGCGTGAATTTTCTTGTGCAGCAAATATTGCACTTATAATCTGTTCCGTTACTTTGCTTTTTCCAGAAGACAAAACTTGCGACATGACAATCTTCGTCACTGCTGGCATTGCTAATCATAGTATCGTAACGTGTTCCAGCAAAACTTTGAATCGTGTCCGCGGTTGGTTTTGTTAAAGTACAACACTCGTATGTCATGCCTTGGATCAGACTTTTATTACTGGTAACACCAACGTTGATTTCAAAATAAATCATTTTTCCGATTTTATAAAATTTTTTTGAGCCGAGTTTCCAGCCGCTCGCAGCTGTTATAGTGGGTTCCCAAGTCTCAACTGCCATTCCTGTGCTCGCCGGTGTCATATAAATCTGATTTGCGTTCAGTTTTCCATTTGTCTTAGCCGTATCATACTGGCTTTGTGTCAGGTAGTTAATTACCAAACTGTCCAGCTTTGTATTTGTCGCCATAATCATATACCTCTCGTCACAATCGCGCTGATCGCGGATAATCCGCTTGGCAGCCCAGTCAGTTTTCCGCCGCTGATGCTTAGGCTCAGATCGGTGCTGCTTGGGCTGCCGTACATGGCGCTTTTGTAGTACTTGTCGCCCGCAAACGCGATCAGGCTCGTAGTCTGCTGGCCCCAGCCGCCTTGACTGGTCATGGTGCCGTAGCCCCAAATCTTGATTGTCCCGTCAGTGCGCTTAAAACTAACGCTGGGGTTGGTGCTGGTAATGACGTATGCCTCAACGTTGTTATTGCTCTCGGCAGGCTCCGCAGTACCGGTAACGTTTACCCCCGCTGCACTCGTAAATGTTTTGCCTTTTGCAACATCCGCAGCAGTAGCGTTGCCAAAAAGAATAGCATCGGCTCCAAGCTTTATGTAACTGTTGTGCCGCATAATCTTGTCATCGTCAAAACAATGGATTTTTATGCTGATGTTATCGCTGTCGCTGTCACGCTTAATCGTGATCTCTTCATCGCCGGAGGTATAGTAACTTAGTGTTTCCCCTGCAAGGTATTCTGTAAGTTTGCCCGTAACTTTTTTGCCCTGCACATACGCTGTTTTGCCTTTGGCAATATCGCTCGCTGTCGCCGTAGCATCACTGGTATTCGTACCGCCAGAACTGCTGCTCCCAGCATAACTTCCTGTCACATTAAAAATCTTCACACCGCTCTTGATGTTACCGGCGGTTAAATTGCTGTCACCCTTAATCGTCTGGGTCCCGTTCAAATACTGGCCGGATGCAATGCTCTGGTCACTCGTTCCCGGCGTATAAGTCGCAGCACTCTTTTTCGTTACGCCGCTTCCCACATAAGTTCTCGATACTGCATTTACTGTAACCTGGCTCAAACCGTCATAGCCATTGTCTGCCTTGATCGTCTGTGCGCTCTCACTGGGGCTGACTGTCTTGCTCTGCAAACTCGCCCCGCTGGCACCACCAGTCACAAAACCGCCCTGCATATCTACCTGCGTACTTCCTAAATAAACTCCCATATAAAAAATCACCACCTGCTAATTGTCACACTTGTTGCGCCCACACTGGCTGCCGTAATGCTGATCGATTTTGCACTGCTGCCATCCCATGCACCCTGGCTTGTCCCATTCAGGTTAATCGTCAAAGCTGCATTCACCTTGTTGGCACTCGTTGCAGCACCGCCCGCACTGCTGGACCCAGCATAATTGTGGGTGTGGTTGCTCGCTGCTTTGCCGTCAATTAACGCCTTCAAAACTTTGCCCTGTGCGGCACTCAGGCTCTGATCCGTGGACGTGCTTGTCAGGTTATTTTGTACCCCACGCCATGTATTCGTATCAGTAAACTTGGCATCCGCAGGCACGCTTTTGCCCAAAGTATAAGTTGTAACAACAGGTTTTCCATCATTAAAATAAACCGGCTGTGTCGCACTTCCTGCGCTGCTTGTCAACTTTGTGGCGGTGTCTGCATTGCCGGTCAACTTGCCAATAAAACTCGGAGCTGTTACAGAATCGCTCACATACAATTTGGACAGCAAGCGGGACACTCCGTTTACAATAAGGTTGCCTAACTGAGCCATCCTATCATCTCCTTTTTACATCTCTATAAAGTTATCCATCACGATTGAATCATCGGTGAGTTTACCAGCACTTGTTGAGCCATCAACATAACTATCGGCAGGCACAACCCGGATATTAGAATATGTAATCGTGCCTTTTCCATTGGAATAATTCGTCCGGCATCCAAGCTGTAACCCTGTACAGTCGTTGGTTATGCTGAACGTAGCAACATATCGCTTGCTCCCGCTGTCAGCGCTTAACACAAGATCTTTGAATCCTTTTAGATTGTTGATCGCGTTACACATTGGGTTACCATAATTCCAACTCCAGCTGGTTCCGTCATAACAAGAACCTTGACTACCAATATTAAAATTATCCGCCACATCTGTTTTGAAACCACTCCAAATAACGGTCATATCAATTACATAGCTTTTACCTTTTTCAAATCCGGTAATATTTCGTTCCATACATGAATTATCAACAGACGCAGTTGGTGTATATCCTTCGCTCATAAACGTGTTCAGCATAGCGCCGTTTGTCTCTACAAAACGCCCCGCATTCACAACCCCACTTTTATTTACTCTCACACTCATGTTTCAATCAGCTCTCCCTTCGTCATCATCGTTCCGGTGCTTGTAATCGAAACCGGTGTGTTGTATAGCTCTGCAATGTCCGCGTCCGATAGAGCAGTAGCATAAATGCGGAAGTCGGAAAGCTTGCCATGGAAATTTGTATTCCAATCATTTCCCGCATAACTGTCACCCAATGTAAATGTGCCCGCAGGCATTATTGTTTTATCTGCATAGGCAGCGCTGCAATTTTTCTTGCCATCCAAATACCAGGTCGCTACACCTTCTTTGTATACATAAGTGAACAAATGCCAGGTATTTATTGCAATATTACTTCCGCCTTTCACATAATTCGGACTAACGCCTTCACGATATCCCCACTGCGCACAGCCTTCAGTATTCACGGCAAGCCACAAACCGGAGCCGCCATAACCGTTACTGTTCAACCAAGTAGAATATGCGCCGCCTTCAATTTGGTTCAGCCAAACACTAATCGTGAAGTTGCTCGCAGCCTGCCCGCCAAACGGCATTTTCCCAGTAATATAATTTTTATAAGGAAACTCATAACACTTATCATACATCGGGCTGTTCCCAGCCAAAACCGGCTGACAAGCGCTTGTAACACTGCCATGGTTTCCAAACCCGCTTGTATCATACACCGTGTTATCCGCCCAGCTGCCATTGCTTCCACTTGCCGCCGTACTGCATTCACTTACGCAAACGTCTTTCAAGTCAAAATCGCATGTATAAACTTTGTCTTTGGTCACCAAACTCTCTGAGTAAAATTCAACCAGCGGTTTCGTATCATACTCTGTGCCGGATCTTGTGTACTTTGCGTCCAGCTTGATCTGGATGTGGTATTCATGCCACTGGTTGTCCGCCACCGTGATCGTCTTCATACTCGTAACCCAGTCATTGCTGATGTGTGCCGCTCTAAAGCTAATGTTAAAGTTCTTGCTGTGGCACCGTACCTTGCAACTGTAATCATATGTCTTGCCCGCAGTAAAACTAAAAGTAGGGAAGTAAAAATTAGGCCAGGTATTATTGCCGGTTCCTGTATAACTCAGCTTGTAATTATACCCGCGTTCATTTGCCAGCTTGGTCACAGTATAGCTACTACCGCTCGGCTTCCCCTCAAAATTATCTCCACTATATTTGTTAATACTCCCTGTTGCATACGGGTCATTCAGCGGATAGTGACAGCACAGCCCTTGTGCAATCTCGTGAACTTCTTTAGGGGTGAGAACGTTATCGTAAATACGAAAATCAGCGATAGAACCGTTATAATAATAAATATTACCTCCAGAATAATGGAAGCACCCAATCCCAACACCAATACTGTCCGCAAATGTCGGTGCCGTTCCGCTAAAAGCCGCATTAACCTGTACCACACCGTTCACATAAATCTTGATGTTCGTTCCACTTTTAACAAACGCAACGTGGGTCCACTGGCAGCCCGTTACGCTAAATGTCCAAGTTGTACTGCCAAACCACGCCAGGCATTGTGTCATGCTTCTAACTTCCAGCCCATAGCCAAATGTAGAATAATCTACTCGTCCAACAGAGAACACATACTGGGTAGCCGTTCCGGTATAATTCGTGTTTACCCATACCACCCAGCTAAAATTATCCAGATAGTCAAAATCATGCACACTGGCGGTTTTAATCACCGCATTTCCAGCAAACGTGGCGCATTTCCCCATATTGCCGTTGCCCCAGCTGCTTGGCGCACCGCTTATTGTGGTTCCATTCAGCCCCAGCTGCCGGGTGTCTCCATTCAGCGGCAGCCATAATTGCAAAGCCAAATCGCGCCACCTCCTTAACTAAACGTAAAATTCACACACTTGTTTGTTGCATCGTATCGCAGTGTACATCCATCGCCAATCATAACCTCATTGGCACTCATGCGTCCGGCAACACCAACACCGCCACTTACCTTCACAGCACCAGTGCTTTTATTCGTAGACGCAGTTGTATTTGTAAACGCAGTCACACCCGTCACAGTTCCACCCGCAGTAGGAAGGTATGGATGACTGTGCGTATCAGCTTTGGTTTTCAGCTTCGCGTCAATCTCGCTCTCTGTATAGTACCGATCATCATGTGTATGGCTTGATGCGGCATAGCTACCCTTTGGCTGATAAGTAGCGTCACCCTTGCCCTTGATGTAACTCCACAGGGTAGAGAATTTCACACGTCCAAAAGTATTGCCGCCTCCCGTATCTTGTCGTACAAAGTAAGTGTTATCTGTAGGAATTGAAGTCCATGTAGTTGTAAGCGTTGCCAACAGACTATTTGCCCCAGCCTCAGACTTGTCTACTTTTCCGCTAATATCTTGATGTGCGGTAAGATACTGACTGTGCGTATGATTTGCGGCAGCTTTCCCATCCACCAGGGTTTTCAGCGCCTTGCCCTGCGCTGCGCTCAAACTGTCGGTCGTACTGTCGCTGGTCAAATTGTTTTGGATGCCGCGCCAAGTGTCGGTATCTGTCAGCTTGTCCTGCACCCATCCGCTCCAGGTCCCGTTTACACAATGGCGGCGGTAAGCAGCACTGTCGCTGTAAACAATCTGGGTATAATAACTCCCACTTGCCCGGTGGATCACAATCAAGCCAAAATGGTCTACGTTACTTGGTTTATTTGTCACGTTGTTGCTGCCGCCAGAACTGTAAAATCCTGGCGTCACCACATCGTTTAAGTTCTCGTTTGTCAACACAATCATGGCGGCTTTGCTCTCATTCAGGATCTTACCCTGGTTTGCCGCAAGGCTCTGGTCGGTCGCGCTGCTGGTCAAGCTGTTCACAACCGGCCGCCATGTGTTTGTGTCCTGTTTGGGTGGGGTGTATCCCAGTGCATTCGTTACATTGGCCGCCGTCACACTAAGCACGCCGCTGTTGTTTGTAATGTTCGCTCCGGTTTTCACGCCGCCCAACACACTGCTGGTCGCCGTGGGCAGGCTGTATTTGTTCGCCCCCTCGGCAATCCCATCCAATTTTTTCTTATCGGCTGCGCTCATAAAGCCAGCCGCGCTCTGTGTAGCTCCCCCGTGCCCGTGGCTAATGGGCGCAAAAATGGTTTTCAGCTTGCCAAAAAAGTAGCTTAACCCCGCGTTACTCAAATATCCCACTTTACCACACCTCCTCTTGGTTTAGTTTTTAAGATGCCAAAATGGTATCAATTTCAGTGTTCTGGATCGCATCAATGGTAAACACCTGGCCCAGTCCATCCCACTTCTCGCCATTCCAGGCATAGTTCATGCCATTGCCAACGTCGTATACATCACCAATGGTCTGGCCGCTGGTCGGCAGCTTGTCATAGCTTGCCACACTGCCTTTGTAACGGTACATAGCGGTAATGTCGCTCTTCAGGGCATAGGTGCTTGCCGCGCCAAAAGCATCTAGTTTCTTCTTGTCGGCAGTGCTCATCAGACCATGGGTGCTCTGGGTGGCATCATTGTAGGTGGTGTTGGTGCTGGGGATACCCAATGCCGTAATATCGCCCTTGGCAACCGCAGTCACAGTGCTCACATGTCCGGTCGCATCCACAGTAATTTTGTACAGGCCACTGTCATGTGCGGTATAGCTGGGGTGTACATACTTGTTGGCACCGGCAGCAATGCCGTCCAGTTTTGTTTTGTCAGCGGCGGTCATCAAACCGTGTGCGCTCTGGGTTGCATCGTTGTAAGTGGTATTGGTCGGGGTTGCCCAGGTGCCATCACCGCGCAGATACAATCCCTGCTGCCCTTTGGCAGGTGCGCTCACCAGGCCGGAACTACCAGCCGTATCAGCGGTCGCACCCTTAAAGTTGGTATAGGTGGTGTCTTTGTCAGCAACCCACTTGGCCGTACCATCGGCACTCCAGCCCAGGATCATGCCGTCAGAACCACCTACCGGGATGTGCTTGTTGCCGCTTGTAGCTGGATGTACATATTTGTTTGCACCGTCCGCAACACCGTCCAGCTTCTTCTTATCAGCGGCACTCATCAGGCCGGCGCTCGTGGTGCTTGCAGCTCCATAGGTGGTGTTCGGAGGGGTCGTCCAAGCACCGGTCGAATCCAGCCAGCGCTGCGCACCCTTCGTCGGGCTGGGCACCAATCCGCTCTTGCCATCCGCATCAACCGTTGCGCCGCTCATCACGCTGTAGGTGGTATCCTTTTCGTTTACCCACTTAGCGGTGCCGTCCGCGCTCCAACCCAAAATCTGGTTGGCACTGCCGCCTGCAGGGATATGTTTATTCCCGCTGGTTGTCGGGTGGATGTAATTCATCAGGCCGGCCAGTTTGGTCTTTTCTGCCGTGGTGTAATCATTGGTCGAAAGCCCCTTGCCATCAACCTTGTCTACCTTGCCCGCCAGCAAAGCTTTAATCTTCTGACAAAAATAAAGCAGACCGTCATAACTCAAAAATTTCATATTATCCCCTCCTATTCGTCTTTGAATAAATTATCAATTTGGCTGTTGGTAATCTCGTCAATCACAGCTTCCGGGCTTGGGGTGTTGATAATCAGTCTCCCATCTGCATCCGCCGTCACGCTCGTAATGCCGGTGCCGCGCACCTTTACCGTACCTTTTGCCACATCACCATGTTTCAGCTCCAAATTGACTTCTGTGGCATCAGCCTTGCTGGCCCCAATTGTAAAATCAGTATCATTCAGCATTACCCAACCAGAGTTATAAATATATAAATCTCCGGGCGGCAGGTAATAAATCTTCCCGGCCAGCGGGGCCAATGGCAGCTCACTCACTCGTTCCAGATCGCTTCCAATCCGAACTCGCCCGCCGGCTGTGTCCCGGTAAGTGTTTCCCGTATCCAAGCAGCATACCAGCTGTCCATCCACAATAGGAGTTTTATCCAGCTGCGACTGTTGGATCTCGCATAAAGAAAGTTTTGACATCGTAAAACTCCTTTTTGTAACAATAAAAAAACCGCCTACCTGCGTACAGATAAGCGGTTTCGATTCAGTATTTAATTTGACAAATTTTGCATTGACAGTATAATAATAGCAGAACTAAGGCACCAACGTTTATTCCTTTTTGCCATATCTTCCTCATAGACGTAATAGGCGGTCAAACCTCCCATCTGCCGCAAGGCATTGTGGAGCGCCCTTACTTTGCCTTCCGGTAAATTTATTTTTGCCAGGAGGTGATGCTTATGCCGGATCTATCCTTTGTTGATACCATCGTCATTATTGGCGTTGTGTTCACTGGGGTACAAACTGTCGTAGCAGTTATCACGTTTTTTCGTGGTAATAAAAAGTAAAACCGCCCTGTCGCAACCAGAGCGGTTTTTGCTATGATGGTTTAGCCATTGTAGTTTCATCGTAAACTGAGGTGCGACCGTCTATGTCGGTGCCTTAGTTCTACTATTATTATATATTCAACATCGTTGTTTGTCAATACAATATAAAGCCTTCGCTGCACAGTGCATGTTCTCCTACTCGCAAAACACTGGCTCCACAGCGAAGGCTATTTTTTATGTCAATTTGAAATAACTAACCGCTTGGCCGTCTCAGCCAATGGTCTTCCAGGTAATAGCGCCCTCAACAACCTTCACGCGGGTATCCATGGCAGTGTTCAGGCCGTCAGCATACTCCTTGGCGGCATCACGGGCAGCATCAGCCTTGGTGGTTGCGTCAGCAGCGGCAGCAGCAATGGCCTCGCTCTTGGCGGCAGCCAGCTGTTCAGTGCCCACCTTGGCATCCCAGGCGGCCTTCTGTTCCTTGGTCACATGGATGTCGGCATTCGCAGTGTGTGTATCCAGGGCGGTCTGCACAGCCTTGATCTTTTTGTCAGCTTCAGCCTTGGTATAAGCATCGGGCACAGCAACATACAGGCCGTCTTCCTCCAGGGTAATGGAGTTGTCAGCCTTGGCGCTCACCTTCACCTTCACGCTGATTTTATTGTCGGTAGAAACAGTAACCTCAGCGGTGGAAGTTGCCAGACCGGTGTAAACATCAATCAGGCTGCCAACCGGGATCTTGATCACATCGCCGCTGGTAATGGTCAGCTCAATGTTTTTGTCCTTGGCATTATAAGTACCGCTGGTCACAACCAGATCCTTGCCCAGCGCAATGGTCAGTTCGTCACCGCCAAATACCGGTAGCTTGATGGTGCGGGTGCTTGCGTCATAAGTCGGTGTATGCACAACGCCAGTCAGGGTGGTAGTAACGGGGTCGCCGCCCTTGGCAACACTCAGCACGCCATCATTGTAAGTAACATCGGTAACAAACACACCCTTGCTGCCAATAACGCCCTCAATCTTGGCATCAACGTAGTCGGCAACAGCCTTGGTGGTCGGCACATTGTCATCGCTGGCGTCGGCAGCCGGGATCTCAGTTACGGTGGCCTTGTTCAGCTGGATATAGCTGGTGCCATTGAACACATGCAGGGTAAAGTCGCTGGTGCGCACATAAACAACGCCCTGCACCTGGCCGGAACCAGGCAGGGTGCTCACCAGCTTGCAGCTCTTGGTGTATTCAACTGCACCCTTAAAAATCTGCAAAGTGTCAGTCAAAAAATACAGGGTGTCGTTGTCCTTTGCCTGCAGGGCTTCAAAGTTAGCTTTGGTGCCATAATTAAATTTTACTTCTGCCATAATTATCTCTCCTTGAATTTCATGTTGTTTTTGTCGGTTAAAATTCCTGCCAAACAAATCCAGTGCTTGCAGTGCTGAACGGCTCAACAGCAAACTTCCCGGTGTCCAACAGCTGTACAATCCACGGCTCGTACTTGCCCTCGGTGTTTTTAATCATTACGGTCTGTCCGGCATAAGTGTCGCTGCTGTTGTTCAGCTGCTCATTGGCTTGCCCGTTGCTGTCAAAAACACGGGTACGGGGGCGGATCGCCTGTTTGCTCTTATCGTCACGGACGTAATAAAACTCCGATGTATCCTTGGTAATAACCAGGTCCTTCTCGTCAATAATTCCATTCGTAATTGCTGTATCCAGATTTTCCGCGTTACCATAGCCCAACTTGCTTGTGGTTGCCATTCTCCCAACTCCTTTCTCCATTTGTCGCTATATAGAAAAAACGCAGGCGGCCAAGCCTTAAAACTCAACCACCCGCATATTTCCATCAGTTGTACTATCACCGCCGCCGGAACCGCCGCTGCTCTTGATCTCTACCGCATTGCCAATCGGGCTTCCGTTGGCGGTCAGCTGCAGCATGTCATTCTTGTAGCTCAGGTTGTCAGCCTTGCTGTTCATCATGGCGTTGCTCTTATCAATCATGGCCTTCAGCATGGCCTGCATCGCAATAATCCGCTGGTCCAAAGCATTCAGTGCTTCGTCCGGGATCGTGGCCGCCCAGTCGTAAACATCAACAATTTTAATTTCGCCCGGTCCAACCTTGCGGATATACTGGGTGGTTCTGCCTTCAACATCCATCTCAATGTTACCAAAGGTCAGCTGGAACTCAATCACACCAGCCTCACTGGTCAGCGCTGTGTCAAAAGGCAGCTTATATTCCAGCTTGTTTTTATACAGCTCGTCACTCAGCGTCAAAAACTCGGTGCGGTATTTCTTGCTCACCGGCAACCGGTATTCCAGCATTACCACATAGTCGCGCATGTCTTTGCCCTTATATTCCGGGTCAGCCAAAAAATGCAGGGTGTCTACCAGTTTGCTCTGCTGCATCACGCGCTCCACCACACTGGCGGTCAGGGTATTGTCCTCGTTAATCAGGATCGTGTACATTGCTCGTCTCCTTTCCGCCCACAATGTAGTCAAACTCATTGCGGCTGATTTTGCCCTTGTGCCACAGCGCATTTAGGGTTGCTTCTTTTAATCGGCGATCCAAATACAGCCGCCGCAAACTCTCCACAAAGTCGCTCATAGCACACCTCCTTCAATCAGGCTCAGGGTATAAGCATCAATAATAGCCTCAGGGGTTTTGGCCCCCAAGGCTTTCAGCTTGTCATATTCGTAAACACTGATCTCTTCCAGCTGCACGGTATCGTATCCTGCCGCCGGAATGTTATAGTATCCGTCCACATGCCAGATGTAGCGCCCATCACTGCTCACAATTCCTTCGGCATCATCTGCCGTGCAGTTCACCATAATCCCGTGTTTCGCCTGGTATTTCACAAAACTCAGGTGGTCAAGGGTATCAATCACCTGGCCGTTATATATCACCTTGTAATACATTTCGTCCCTCAACCTCCTTTACACGCTGAACATCACGCGCACGCCATGCTGCTCATTCGGGGTAACATAGCTGTAAATCTGGCCGTCTGCCGCAACCTGCAAAAAGTAATCTGCATACTGAACATTCGGGCTGCGTGTCCAATAAGTGGTGGCCGCGCCATCATCGTCATAGCAGATTCGGCTCTGATTATCTGTCATGTAACTGATCGTTGTACCTTCATAAATATACGGCTCACTGTTCATGCTGGGGTTCAGCTCATATGCAGCCGGTATAAAGAAGTAACAATCCGCCGTCACAATTTCCTTGGATGTTCCGCCCGCACTGGATGTCACTTTTACCTGCTGGATCAACTGCTGCCATCCAATTGGCAAGGCATTCGGCAGCCGCTTGTCCAGGTAAGTGCGCAGCGTTGCTGCGGGCCAACCGCCATTGTTGTAATAGCTGCTGGTAATCGGCATCTTGCGTGCCAGCGTATTTTTCGCCAAAAACGTCATTGCGCAGCGCTTGTTTGTGTTATCACTTAAATAATACTGCTTAAATCCGCACATCTCAAATTCGCGGGTTTCATGCGGCCATGCAGCCAGCTTCCGGCAGGCATTGTCGCCCAGGTCTGCATACCAAACTTTCGCCCAGTACACATCACCCTTGGCAAACCGTTCATATTCCCCGTCATCGGCCTTGGCGCAACCAAACACCAGCGTTGCATTGGTCTGTGTAATTCGTCCACGGTTAATCTCGGTGTAAACAATGTCGTCACCGTAAATGTTGGCCGTATACACATGCAGGTTATTTTCGCCCTTCTTGTGGCGCATTACCACCATGTCACGGGTTCCAACTGTGGCAGCTGTTGCGCTTTCGGTGCCCCAACTGATCTTGGCTCCATTATTGTTCCAAATGCGGATACCGTTCATGCCGTTAGTTTCAAAACACTGCATCAGCACAGCATTGGCCGTATCGGTTGTGGTCATCCGGTAATCTACCGCCAGCACCCAGTCTCGGTCTTCCTTCAACAGCTGCACACCAGTATCCACATAGTTGGTGCCATCAAAGGTCTTTTTCTCGTTGATCAAAACCTTCTCTTCAATGTCAGAGTAGCTAAAGTCGTTGCCCATTGTAATGGTCACAGCGTCCTTGGGGCTAACCACCTTATTCTCCACACCAACCTTTTTCATTGCGTAAATCTCGACCGGGCGCAAACTGCCAATCTCTTTGCCGTCAAAATAACCAGAGGTATATTCGCAGCTGTCATATACCGCATTGATGTCCTTGTCTCCGTTCACATATCCGCCCTTGTCCCAATGGTGCGAGTAGTGATACAGCATTTTTTGAAAACCATCGTAGTACAATTTGTTTTTGAGGTCATCGGATAGCAACTTGCTTGTATCGCACCCCGATGGGCGGCTGTATTGAAAAAACAGTTGCCTTTTATATACCACACAACCTAAAAATTATCAAGTACGCGCAGCGTTCACTTCTCCCATCACCGGGAGCAAATGGACGCTGCTTTTTTTGTTTGCAACGAAAGGAGGCATCCGTGAAATGGCAGTATTTCGGGTAGAAAAGAACAGCGGCTATACGGTCATGTCGAACCATCACCTGCGGAACCGAGCCTTGTCCCTGAAAGCCAAAGGCTTACTCTCCCAAATGCTCTCCCTGCCGGAAGATTGGGACTACACCCTGCAAGGGCTGGCCCATATCAACCGGGAAAGCATCGATGCGATACGGCAGGCCATCCGGGAACTGGAACAGGCAGGCTACATCCAGCGTTCCAGAGAACGGGACGAGAAAGGGCGGCTGCGCGGTGCAGACTATGTGATCTTCGAGCTGCCGCAGCCCGTTCCTGCATCGGTTTCACCTACATTGGAAAATCCAACGTTGGAGAATCCCACGCAGGAAAACCCTACGTTGGAAAATCCAATGCAATTAAATAAAGATAAACTAATTACAGAAAAACAAAAGAAAGAGGGATTAAATACCGATTCCATTCCTATCCATTCCCCAAACCCCTTGCCTTTGGACGAGGACGAGGCAGCGGCACCGCCGCCGGAACGGACAGGAAGCCGAAAGGAAGCGGCCTATCAAATCTACCGGGACCTGATTTTGGAGAACATCGAGTATGACACCCTCACCCAGAATCCCCGGATAGACCGGGAACAGCTGGACGAGGTCGTGGACATCCTGCTGGAAACCGTCTGCACCAGCCGCAAGTCCATCCGAGTGGCCGGGGACGATTACCCGGCAGAATTGGTCAAGGCCAAGTTCCTGAAACTGGACAGCCATCACATCGAGTTCGTCATGGACTGCCTGCGGGATAACACCACCAAAGTCCGCAACATCAAGCAATACCTGCGGGCCATGCTGTTCAACGCCCCCAGCACCATCAACAGCTACTATGCGTCCCTTGTGGCGCACGATATGGCGCAGCCCGATTGGGGCCGCCCGCCCAACACCTGACCGAAAGGAGCGTCTACCCATGAGAACCCTTTACCTGCGGCGGCTGGTGGTTCCACCCTAGCTGCCGCTCTGAATTTTCTGCAACAAGGAGGGATTCATATTGCAGGAAGAAGTCACCCAGAAAACCATTGCCCTGTCCATGAAAACGGGCAAGCTCACCGCCCAAGCGTTGCAAGCTGCCCTGAAAAAATATTTGCAGCACCGGGCCAAGGGGCCAAAGCTGCACCACGGCAAGCAAAGCCTGAAACAGCTGAAAGCCCACGGCGCGGCCCTGACCAACATTGAAGTCACGGAAGCGAACATCGGGGCGTTCAAGCCCTGCGCCAAGAAGTACGGCGTGGACTTCACCTTGCGTAAGGACAAGACCACCCAGCCGCCCCACTACATCGTGATCTTCAAGGCCAAGGATACGGACAATCTGGAACAGGCGTTCCGGGAGTTCACAGCCAAAACGCTCTCCAAGGAGCAGCGGCCCTCCATCCGCAAGGTGCTGACCGCAGCCAAGCAGAAAGCGGCCCAGCAGCCGAAACGTGCGAAAGAAAAAATCAAGCAAAGGGAGCTGGAACGATGAAGCCTGAACTAAAAAAACTGCTGGTGCTGAATCTGCCATATCTGCTGTTCGTGTACCTGTTTGCCAAATGCGGGCAGACGTACCGTCTGTCGGCGGGCGCGGATGCTTCGGCCAAGCTGCTGCACCTAACGAGCGGCATCTCCGCCGCCTTTGCAAGCCCGCTGCCCAGCCTGCATCCGTTTGACCTGTGCGTGGGCGTTGCCGGGGCGGTGGCTGTCCGGCTCATCGTGTACAGCAAAGGCAAGAATGCCAAGAAATACCGCAAGGGTGAAGAATACGGCTCTGCCCGATGGGGCACGGCCAAAGACATTGCCCCGTACATCGACCCCAAGTTTGAAAACAACATCCTGCTGACCCAGACCGAACGCCTGACCATGACCGGGCGGCCCAAAGACCCCAAGACGGCCCGGAACAAAAATGTGCTTGTGATCGGCGGCTCCGGCAGCGGCAAGACCCGCTTCTATGTGAAGCCCAACCTCATGCAATGCTTTCCCACTTCCGACTATCCCACCTCATTCGTGGTCACAGACCCAAAAGGCACACTGGTTCTGGAAACGGGCCAAATGTTCCAGCGGGCAGGCTACCGGGTGAAAATCCTGAACACGATAAACTTTTCCAAGTCCATGAAGTACAACCCCTTTGTCTATATCCACTCGGAAAAAGACGTGCTGAAGCTGGTGAATACCCTTATCGCCAACACCAAGGGCGAGGGTGAAAAATCAGCAGAAGATTTTTGGGTGAAGTCGGAACGGCTGTTCTACACGGCTCTGATCGGCTACATCTGGTACGAGGCCCCGGCAGAGGAAATGAACTTCACCACCCTGCTGGAAATGATAAATGCCAGTGAAGCCCGCGAGGATGACCCGGACTTTCAAAGCCCGGTGGACCTCATGTTTGAGCGGCTGGAACAGAAAGACCCGGACCACTTCGCTGTCCGGCAGTACAAAAAGTTCTTGCTGTCGGCGGGCAAGACCCGTTCCTCCATCCTGATAAGCTGCGGTGCCCGTTTAGCCCCATTTGACATCCGGGAGGTGCGGGAGCTGATGGAGGACGATGAAATGGAGCTGGACACCATCGGGGATGAAAAGACCGTGCTGTTTTTGATTATGAGCGACACGGACACCACCTTCAACTTCATTCTTGCCATGCTCCAAAGCCAGCTTATCAACCTGCTGTGTGACCGTGCGGATGATAAGTACGGTGGCCGACTGCCTGTCCATGTACGGCTGATTCTGGACGAGTTCGCCAACATTGGGCAGATTCCCAACTTCGACAAGCTGATCGCCACCATCCGCAGCCGGGAAATCTCGGCATCCATCATTTTGCAGAGCCAGTCGCAGCTGAAAGCCATCTACAAAGATGCGGCCGAAATCATTTCAGACAACTGCGATTCTGTTCTCTTTTTGAGTGGGCGGGGCAAAAATGCCAAAGAGATCTCCGATGCGCTGGGGAAAGAGACTATCGACAGTTTCAACACCAGCGAGAACCGGGGCTCTCAAACCTCCCACGGACTGAACTATCAAAAACTAGGAAAGGCGTTGATGTCAGAGGACGAAATCGCAATCATGGACGGCGGCAGGTGCATCTTGCAGCTACGGGGCGTGAGGCCGTTCTTCTCGGAGAAGTTCGACATTACCAAACACCCGCACTACAAGTACCTTGCGGACGCGGACAAGAAAAACACCTTTGATGTGGACAGGTTCTTATCCACCCTGCGCCGGAAGCGGCAGCAGGTGGTCGCACAGGACGAAAGTTTTGACCTGTATGAAATTGACCTGTCGGATGAAAATGCAGCCGAATAATTTTATTTTTGAGTGCCGCAGAACAAGCGGCAGAAAGTGAGGACCTTATGGAATTTTTCAACAGCGCAGTCGATACTTTGCAGACCATTGTGGTTGGTCTGGGCGGTGCCCTGTGTGTCTGGGGCGGCATCAACCTGTTGGAGGGTTATGGACAGGATAACCCCGGCAGCAAGAGCCAGGGCGTGAAGCAGCTGGTCGCGGGCGGCGGCGTTGCCCTGATCGGCGTGACCCTTGTCCCGCTGCTGTCCGGGCTGCTGGGCTAAGTCCTGCATCGCTGCCTACAATTTTCCGAACAACGAACACTTAAAATCCTACTCCGCGCTCTCCCTCTCACATGGGAGGGCGCGGGAAAGGAGGTATCTTTGCTTGATTAGTGAGATCATCGAGAAATGGATAAAAGGCATTTTGATAGATGGCATCACGGGCAACCTCTCCGGCCTGTTCGATAACGTGAACGCCAAGGTGGGCGAAATCGCTTCGGATGTCGGCTCTACCCCGCAGGCGTGGAACAGCGGCATTTTCAATATGCTGCGTAGTCTTTCCGAAACGGTGGTGCTGCCCATTGCAGCGGCTATCCTTGCCCTTGTGATGTGCCATGAGCTTATCCAGATGATTACCGAAAAGAACAATATGCACGACTTTGACACCTCCATGTTCTTCCGCTGGATTTTCAAGTCTGCCTTTGCCATCCTCATTGTCAGCAACACATGGAATATCGTCATGGGCGTGTTCGATGCGACTCAGAGCGTTGTTAACCAAAGCTCCGGCGTTATCATCGGCGAAACGTCCATCCACTTTGACCGCCTGATACCCGGACTGGAATTTCAGCTGGAAAGCATGACCATCGGCAGTCTGCTCAGCTTATGGTTCCAAACCCTTGTAGTGGGCCTGACCATGAACATCCTGTCCATCTGCATCTTCCTTGTGACCTACGGCCGCATGATCGAGATTTACGTTGTGACCGCACTGGGGCCTATCCCGCTGGCGACCATGGGCAGCAGCGAGTGGCGCAGCACCGGGCAGAACTACTTGAAGTCTTTGCTGGCACTGGGTTTCCAAGCGTTCCTGATTATGATTGTCGTGGGCATCTATGCGGTGCTGATACGCAACATTTCGGGCGCAGCGGACATTGCCGGGGCCATCTGGGGCTGCATGGGCTACACCGTGCTGCTCTGCTTCTGCCTGTTCAAGACCGGCAGCATCAGCAAATCCGTGTTCGGTGCCCATTGAGAAAGGAGCGTTTGAATGGCGTATGTGACCGTTCCCAAAGATTTGACCCATGTAAAATCCAAAGTCTTATTCGGGCTGACCAAGCGGCAGCTGGTCTGCTTCGGCGGTGCGCTTTTAACGGGCGGACCGCTTTATTTTTTGGCCCGGAACTATCTTTCCAACAGTGCAGCGGCCCTGCTGATGATTTTTGCCATGCTGCCGGGGCTGCTGTTCGCTCTGTTCGAGCGGCACGGCCAGCCCCTTGAAGTGGTGATTCGGCAAATGATTCAGTGCTGTTTCCTGCGCCCCAAGGAAAGGCCCTATCAGACCAACAATGCTTACGCCGCTCTTGTGCGGCAATACCAAATGGAACAGGAGGTAAAGGCCATTGTCCAGAAAAACGATACCCCGCGAAACCGAAAAGCCCAAAAAGCTCACCCGCGCCCAGAAAAAAGAAATTGATGCCGTTATCCGCAAGTACAAGGGTGACGGCAAGCCCCGCACGGCACAGGCCACCATCCCGTATGAGGCCATCTACCCGGACGGTGTGTGCCGCATTGACCGACGCACATTCTCCAAGTGCATTGCCTTTGAGGACATCAGTTATCAGCTGGCCCAGCCGGAAACAAGAACCGCCATCTTTGAACACCTGTGCGACCTCTACAACTATGTGGATGCTTCCATCCATGTGCAGCTTTCGTTTTTGAATCGCAAGGTTGACCCGGTGCAGTACGCAAAAAGTTTTGAGATCGCACCGCAGGGGGATGATTTTGACGACATCCGCGCCGAGTACACCGCCATCCTGCAAAAGCAGCTTGCCAGCGGCAACAACGGCATTGTGAAAACCAAGTACCTGACGTTTACCATCGAGGCCGACAGCCTGAAAACTGCGCGGGCTCGGCTGACCCGCATTGGCCTTGACCTACTGGGCTACTTCAAGACCATGGGCTGCGTGGCACACGTCATGGATGGGCGGGAACGTTTGGAGGTGCTGCACGGCATTTTCCACCCGGACGGCGAGTCGTTCCGTTTTGACTGGAACTGGCTGGCACCCTCCGGCCTGTCTACCAAGGATTTTGTG
>OLWZ01000385.1_pt1 | contig 26959 bp, 20 predicted proteins | sample 1674011 | NCBI WGS metagenome assembly OLWZ01 (sample SAMEA103958137, study PRJEB25191) | human gut metagenome | biome: human-associated habitat [ENVO:00009003]; feature: intestine environment [ENVO:2100002]; material: feces | place: Germany | collected 2013/2015 | reverse complement strand
GAACCGCCGTACACGGTTTTGCAGACCGCTGACTAAGCCACTCATCCAAGGAACCTTGTCGTTAGCAATCTTTGTTTCTCGATTGCGGTTGCAAAGGTACGACATTTTTTTTAATCTGCAAATATTCTGCTATTTTTTTCTCACTTTTTCTGCATTTTTTTCGCAACCGTACTTTGGCTTGTTCTGCATAGACTTCATGGCGCAGTCCGAACTACAGCATTCACACGGATTGCTATTGTTCTTTATGCGCTTGAAATACTGAAAGATACGTATGCTTATCCATATGGTGCAGAGGCATACAATTGCAATAACTATAATTTGTTGTAATTCCATGCTTGATAAACAAATAATTTTAGGTTTAGGTTTATTAAACGATAAGACTTCCTATTTGAAATACAGTAAATGCAATAAGCCAAGCCAATCCAGTGGTGTATCCTGCTGTGAATATGGCCCATTTCCAACTGCCGGATTCTTGCTTGATTGCTGCGAAAGTGGCAATACAGGGGAAGTAAATCAATACAAACAGCATGTAAGCTAATGCAACCAGTGGAGTAATGGGGATGCGGTTAGAAAGATTCACATTTTCCACATCTCCTTCATTTGTGTATAATACTCCTAGTGTGCTTACTACCAGTTCTTTAGCACCCACACCTGAAATAAGTCCGATTCCTAACTTCCAGTCAAATCCTAGCGGTTTGATAACAGGCTCTATGGCTTTGCCTATTTGTCCGATATATGAATTTTTTTGTTGCTCAGCCACGCTTTCGTAAGCATCATGTTGTGGATAATACCCTAGAAACCAGATAATAATTGAGGCAATCATGATAATGCCTCCCATCTTTTTCAGATATTGTGCTCCTTTTTCCCATGTATGGCGCATGATACTTTTAGAGGTAGGCATACGATAGGGGGGGAGTTCCATCACAAATGGAGAATCTTCTCCTTTCACCAGAAATTTACTGAAAATACGGGCCATTATTACTGCCAATAAAATGCCTGCTGTGTAGATGCAAAGTAGCATAAAGCTGGCGCAGTTAGGGAAAAAAGCACCTATCATAACTAAATATATGGGAAGACGAGCACTACAGGACATTAAAGGATTCACCAACATGGTGATTAGTCTGGACTTTCGGTCTTCTATAGTACGTGTTGCCATTATGGCAGGTACATTACAGCCGAATCCCATAATCAGTGGAATAAAGGACTTGCCATGCAGTCCCATCCGATGCATTATTTTATCCATGATAAATGCAGCGCGTGCCATATACCCCGAATCTTCCAATATAGAAATAAAAAAGTATAATATGAGGATATTCGGCAGGAAAACGATAACACCGCCCACTCCACCGATAATACCATCTATCAGTAAGTCTTTCAAAGGACCTTCAGCCATATTGTTCCGTATCAGGTTGCCCAACTGGTCTACTAGCCATTCAATACCTTGCATAGGGTAGTCACCCAAAACAAAGGTTCCCTCAAACATGATGTAAAGGAACAGGAAAAAAATAGGATATCCCCAAATGCGATGTGTCACAATACTGTCTATCACGCGGGTTGTTTGTTCTTTTTCCAAATGATTGTCGGTGAATGTTTCCTTCAAAGCTCCGGTAATAAAACCATATTTAGCATCCGTAATAGCTTGCTCGCTGTCTTCGTTCATCACTTTACGGATACGTAAGGTTTCCTTGTTGCGTATCGCTATAATTTCTTTGCCATTAGGCAGTGTAGAGATGAAATTTTCTATTTCCTTATCGTTTTCCAGTAATTTGATAGATAGGAAGCGGGTGGAGTATTTATGGCGTATGTCTTCGTTTTGACTGATTGCTTTTTTTACTTCTTCGATACTGCGCTCCAGTTCAGGACCGTGGTTAATGTGAATATGGCGCATATATCCGCGTGGGCGGGCATCTTCCTCTTCTTTGTGGCTTCCGAATTCGTGGTCGGGTACATAGGTTTTGTGCCAGTCTCTCAGATCTTCCAGAATTTCAGAACGTATTTCGCCCTTTTGTGACAGGAAATCCCCGCCTTCGTAAATACCGATGATAACATGGAACAGTTGGTCTATGCCTTCACCCCGCCGGCAGACAGTAGGTATCATAGGCACTCCGATCAATTGGCTTAACTTGATGTAATCCAGTTTGTTGCCGCTGCTTTCCAGTTCGTCATACATATTCAGTGCGATGACCATACGCACATTCATGTCAATCAATTGGGTGGTAAGATAGAAATTACGTTCCAGGTTGGAAGAGTCTGCCACATTGATGATTACATCCGGAGTTTCTTCAATGATATGTTTGCGTACATAAAGTTCTTCCGGAGTATAGGCTGAAAGAGAATAGGTTCCGGGTAAATCTACAATACGGAAATGATAACCTTGGAAGTCGAAAAAACCTTCTTTGGCATCTACTGTCACACCACTGTAGTTTCCTACATGTTCATGGGCGCCGGATGCAATATTGAATAGCGAAGTCTTTCCACAATTAGGATTACCTACTAAGGCTACATTGATTGTACGGCGTTTGCCTTTTGCCAGTGCCACCAGTTCTGATTCGGACACGGGTACATCTTCTGTTATGGAACCATGGTAAGGGTTCTGCATCGTGCGTGCTTCCTGCTCGCTTACCACCTCAATCATATCTGCCTCTTGTCTTCGGAGAGAGATCTCGTAACCTAGTAGTCTGTATTTTATAGGGTCTTTCAAAGGGGCGTTCAAGATTACCTCTACGGTTTTTCCTTTAATAAAACCCATTTCAACGATTCGCTTGCGGAAACCACCGTGACCTAACACCTTGACTATTACGCCTTTTTCTCCTGTTCTTAATTCGGATAAACGCATCTTGTTTTAAATTTTTCGCAAAGATAAGTTATTACTTAGAAGTATGCAAACTATTTAGATTGTTTTTAAATAAAGAACAGGCACTTTGTTTTTGTCTTGCAGAACCCTTATCTTTGTGTCATGTTTCATTGGAATATTCAGAAGTATATAGAGGAAAAACAACTTTTCACTTTGCATGATAAGGTGTTAGTGGCATTGAGTGGCGGAGCGGATTCGGTAGCTTTGTTGCGTGTCTTGCTTGTTTTAGGGTATCATTGTGAGGCTGCCCATTGTAACTTCCATCTTCGTGGTGAGGAGTCCGATAGAGATGAAAGGTTTGTCAATGAGTTGTGTAAAGGGCTGGGAGTGACTTTGCATGTTACTCATTTTGATACAGTCGCTTATGCTTCAAGGCATCATGTTTCTATTGAGATGGCAGCTCGCGAAATGCGCTATGATTGGTTCGAACAACTGCGTAAGGAGAGGGGGATGGCTGTTATTGCCGTAGCCCATCATCGGGACGATAGTGTGGAAACTTTTTTATTGAATTTGATACGTGGCGCGGGAATCAATGGCTTGAAAGGTATCAGTCCGCATAACGGCTGCATTGTACGGCCTTTGTTGGAGGTGAGCCGTCAGGATATTTTGGATTATTTGCGTTGTTTGCGTCAAGGTTATGTTACAGACAGTACCAATCTGCAAGATGAATATATGCGTAATAAAATCCGTCTGAATATTCTTCCGATGTTGCGTGAGCTGAATCCTTCTGTCAGTGAAAGTATAGCTGAAACATCCAGACGTCTGACTGATGTTTCTCTTATATATAATAAGGAAATAGAGGCGGGGAAAGAAAGGGTGATGGAAAAGTCCGGCCATATTCTTATTTCTCGTTTGATGGAAGAGAGTGCTCCGGCGGCTTTGCTGTTTGAGATTCTTCATCCGTTAGGTTTCAATTCCGTTCAGGTAGGAGATGTATTCCGCAGCTTGTCTGCCCAGTCGGGAAAAAGATTCGTTTCTGCCGGATGGGAGGTGCTGCGCGACAGGACGGAGCTGATTATTCGCAGGAGGAAGCCGGCGAATGAGGAAGTAGAGGAAAATGTGCCCCCATTCCGGCTTGCAATGGAAACGCAGGAAATAATGCCGGACTTTGTCATCCCCAGGAATAAGAATACGGCCTGTTTGGATGCGGATAAGGTGGTACTACCTCTCACGGTGCGTAAATGGCGGCAGGGGGATAAGTTTGTTCCTTTCGGAATGAAAGGGAAAAAGAAGGTCAGCGATTATCTGACAGATCGTAAGTTTTCTCTTTTCCAGAAAGAAAATCAGTATGTGGTTTGCTCAGCAGACCGGATTGTATGGCTGGTAGGAGAGCGTAGCGATGACCGTTTCCGGGTGACGGAAGATACGAAACGGGTACTGATTATACGGCAGTTGGAAGATAAGTAGAATTTTTTTCTTTCCTGCTTTTTCATGAATGACAGGGAATGTTTCCTGAAATCTTGTAGCAAAAATCCGCGAATCATGCAACAAGATTTCAGAAATCATGTAGCAAGATTCGCGGATTTCAGATGGAGCTTCCCGGTATTATTTGCAATACTTCTGTATCAGTCCGTCTACCACTTCATCGCCCAGTTCTTTTGCTTTGGCAAAATTTGCACAGGCTTCTTTGTTTTTCTTTAATTGTATCTGGCAGTATCCCAGCATACGATATGCGGCTGCGGCTTTCGGGTCTAAAGAGATAGCCTTTTCCAATGCTTCTATTGCTTCGTTATGTTGCCCTACACGTAGATGCACCGAACCTTTTTCCACCCACATGGCTACATCCTCAGGAGTCATTTCTACTGCTTTATTAATGTCGTTGATAGCTTGCTGATACATTTTACATTGTATTTCCGCCTGTTCGCGTTGCAGATAAAAGGCGGCTGTAACGCGTCCACCGATGGCATCATAAAAAGTATCATAATCTATTACCGCTTCACGGTATTTGCCTGTCTGGGCTTTTATCTCTGCCCGTTCATAGAAATAAGGAGCCGCTTCCGATGTATAAGGCTTGGTGAAACGTGCCACAGCACTATCCATCAAGGCAATAACCTCGTTCATATCTGTTCCTTCAATCAGTTGTTTGGTTTTGGCTGCCGAGTAAAATGTAGCGGCAGAGGCTATGGAAGACTGGTTCACTTTTTCATAAGCGGCGTATGCCTCAGGATATTTTTTCATAGCAAACAGAATGTCTCCCTCCAATTGTGTGTAAATGGGTTGGTTGTCGGCCTGCATGGCATCATGAATAATGGAGAGAGCTTTGTCGTAACTCCAGTCACCGTATGGTTTCTTGTCACCTAAAGAGATGGTGTACGAATAAATTAATTTAGCGATATTATATTGCGTTTCACTCTTGTTGGCTGTCACTTCCAGTGCTTTCTTCAGGTCGGCATCTGCCAAAGCGTTGTGTTCATCATCATTAAATCCCATATAAGTAGTGGCACGGCGTATATATCCGTCCGCGCTGTTGGGATATTGTTCCAGGAAATCGTTTAATGTGGTGATATATTCGTCCTGATTTTGTTGTGAAGATGCCATGAACAGGTACACCAGTGCTTGGTCTTCTGTTTCGGGCAGTCCTTTTTTGATGCCGATTTTATTCAGTGACATATCGTTCAAAGAAAGGGCGGTGATGCTCAGCGAGGCACCGTATGTAGCTCCGATGGCATAACTTTCCTTGGCTTCATCCGATGCGTTTTTTTGGATTAAACCTAATACTTCTCCATTGGCATTCATAATAGGGCAACTTACTGTTTTTTCGTTGGTTGTCATTGCCAGTGTATAGTAATATGCCTTGTCGCCGATGGTGTCTACTTTGGTGACGGTCCCTGTCTGGCAGGTTGCCGCTTTTTGAGTCGAGTAGGGTAGCAGATAGACTGTTTCACCTACCGATGCCGGCTGTGATGCCGATTTTAATGCTATGGTCTTTTTATCGGTTTCAGTATTAAATTTTACGATGTCATACATGGAGTTGGCTCCCAAGATACGCAATACAGGCAATTCTTTACTGTCCGCATTAATGATTACTGCACGTTCGGCTCCTTCAAACAGGGTATAATCGGATAATGCCGTTCCATTTTCATTGATATAGAATCCATTTCCTGTATTCTTGATTTTGTTATCTTTATCGTATGTAACGATGGAAAAAACGGCTTTTTTAGCTTTGCCGGCCCACTTTGGGGTTGCTTGTGCATAGCTTAGCTGGGCGGCTATGCCGCATGCCAGTATCAAAAGTACTTTCTTCATGATATAGTTAGTTGTTTGTTAACGATGATACGGTATTTATAAAGCGGATGCCGTTTTGTCTTCTGTGAAGCCGCGTTGCTTTACAGCTTCATAAATCAGAATACCTGCGGCAACCGATACGTTCAATGATTCTATTTTACCCATTAACGGTATTTTGATCCATTCATCGCACAGGGAAAGGTGTTCGTAGGGAACACCTGTGTCCTCGGCTCCCATAATGATACATACAGGATCTTTATAGTTTGCTTTGGTGTAATCATAATCACCTTTTTCCGTGGCTGCTACAATCTTGAATCCGCAGTCTTTCAGATACTTGATGGTATTAGTCAGATTTTGTTCGCGGCATACGGGAAGAGTGTGCAGAGCTCCTGCTGATGTTTTCATTGCGTCGGCATTGACACTGACACTGTTTTTCGAGGGAATAATAATGGCATCTGCACCGGCACATTCGCAGGTACGGGCAATGGCTCCGAAGTTACGTACATCGGTAATTCCATCCAGCATGACGAATAGGGGTGTTTTTCCTTCTTCAAACAGGAAAGGTACCAGATCTTCTGTTTTCTGGTAGGTGACAGAGGAGATGAATGCTACAACTCCCTGATGGTTTTTCCGGGTAATACGGTTAATACGCTCCACGGGTACACGCTGAACAGGGATGAGGGTATTTTTCAAGCAGGTAAACAGTTCTTTGGACAGTTCGCTCTGTATATCTTTCTTCACCAATACTTTATCTATCTCTCTTCCGGCTTGTATGGCTTCAATAACAGCGCGTACACCGAAAATCATTTCATTCTTTTCTAACATATTTAATAAGTGGTTAATGGTTAGTGACAGGTGGTTAGTGGTAATTGGCACTAGCCACTTATCAGCGCCTTTGCATTGTTCAGGGCTGCCTCTGTCAAGGTAGCCCCACTTAGCATATTGGCAATTTCTTTTACTCTTTCTTCATCAGTCAGGCGGCGGATGTGGCTGTTGGTGCCTGTTTCCGTATCTTCCTTATATACTTTATAATGAGTGATGCCGCGTGCTGCAATCTGGGGCAGGTGGGTGATGCTGATGACCTGACGGTTTTGTTTTCCCATCTCCTGCATGATGAGCGCCATTTTCTCGGCGATGGAACCGGAAACTCCGGTGTCTATTTCATCAAAGATGATAGTAGGCAGTTTCACAGCTCCGGCTATCATGGCTTTCAGCGAAAGCATGACACGGGCAATCTCACCACCCGATGCTACGGAAGCTACATTTTGTAATGTTCCATTCTTGTTGGCCGAAAACAGGAATGTCACACTGTCCATCCCTTTACTGTCCGGTTCCTTGCGCGGATTCAGTTCCACCACAAAGCGCACATTGGGCATACCGAGAGGAACCAGCAGGCTTTGCATCTGTCTTTCAATGTGCTTGCCCGATTGGGAACGGAGTTTTGTCAACACAGCAGCTTGCTTTATCACTTTGTCATATAGCGTTTCTTTTTGGGCGGTAAGTTCTGCTATACGGTCATCAAAAGAAGTGATGGCGTTCAGCTTCTCATGATAGTCGGTTTGCACGGCTATCAATTCCTCTATTGTTTGTACGTGATGCTTCTGTTGCAAAGAGTAGATTAAGTTCAGGCGTTCATTTACATAATCCAGACGGGTGGGGTTGAACTCCACTTCCTCCTGTGCGCCTGCTATTTCATGCGACAGATCTTTCAGTTCTATGTAACAACTGTCTAAACGCCCTATCCATTCCTGGGCACGTGTGTACACTCTCGCTATGTTATGCAGGGTTTGCATACATTCTTTGGTAGCGGATAACAGGCTGGCATCTTCCGAAGCCATTATTTGGTCCACTTTGTACAAACCCGCTTTTATCTCTTCGGCATGATTCAAGGTTTCGGCTTCCTGTTCCAGTTCGGTTTGTTCTCCTTCCTGAAGGTTTGCATCATCCAGCTGTTCCAGTTGGAACCGGATGTAATCTTCATCCTTCCGGCTTTGCTCGGCTTGCGTTATGAAGTCGGCCAGCTGTTTGCATACGTTTCTGTACTCGGTATAAATATCCTTGTATGCTGAAAGTTCGTTGTCATCTTGTGCCAGGATATCCAATACATTCAATTGGAATCCCTCACTGTTGAGCAACAGGTTTTGATGCTGGCTATGTACATCTATCAGTTTCTCGCCCAGTTCCTTCATCTGCGCCAATGAGGCCGGAGTATCGTTTATGAATGCGCGGCTTTTACCTGATGCATATAACTCGCGGCGGATAATACATTCATCCGGATCATATTCCAAATCTCTTTGGGTAAAGAAAGGCTCCATCTGATAGGCGGAGATGTTGAAACGTGCTTCTACAATACATTTATTGGCGCCTTTCTTGATCGCTTTGATATCGGCCCGTTGTCCCAGTAACAAGCCGATAGCGCCTAGAATAATCGATTTACCGGCGCCGGTCTCTCCGGTGATGACAGAGAAGCCGGGGGTGAAACTGATATCCAATGTATCAATCAATGCATAATTCTGTATATAGATAGATTGCAGCATATTCTTGCTCCTTTTTAATAATTTGCTGATTTGTCAATTTGCTAATTTGCTGCGCTGTTGTATTCCGCATGGTAATTAGCGCATTAGCACATTGGCAACGTGGCAAATTAAGAAATTATTTATTATTTACCAGTCTGTCAATAATATCCCTTGCTACTTCCTGTTTGCTTTTCAGCGGATAAGGAGTTGCTCCCTGACGGTCTATAATCGTTATTTTGTTGGTGTCACAACGAAACCCGGCTCCTTGGTCGTTCAATGAGTTCAGTACAATGAAATCAAGGTTCTTACGTTCCAGTTTTCTTTGTGCATTTTTTGTTTCATCATTTGTTTCCAAGGCAAATCCCACTAATGTCTGTCCGTCTTTTTTCCGGTTTCCCAGTGCGGCGGCAATGTCTTGTGTGGGTTTCAGTTGCAGTGTTAAATTATCTTTCTCTCTTTTGATTTTATGACCGGCTACGGTTTCCGGGGTAAAGTCGGCCACTGCCGCACACAGGATGCCGGCCGAAGCTGTAGGAAACTCGCGGATGGCGGCTTCGTACATTTCTCCGGCACTTTCCACATCTATGCGGCGGATGTTAGGGTGATGGGCCTGAATCGTTACCGGTCCGCTGATTAGCGATACTTCCGCTCCACGTGAAGCGCATTCCTCGGCAAGTGCGAATCCCATTTTTCCTGAAGAATAATTGCCGATAAAGCGTACCGGATCTATTTTCTCGTAGGTTGGACCGGCGGTAATGACTACTTTCTTTCCGGCCATGTCTTGTTGTTTGGCAAAGAAAGCTTCCAGAATTTCCACTATTTTTTCCGGTTCTTCCATTCTGCCTTTTCCTACCAGATGGCTTGCCAGTTCCCCTTCTGCCGGTTCTATAATATGATTTCCGTAAGAACGGAGCGTGTCCAGATTCTTCCGGGTGGAAGGGTGTGCGAACATATCCAGATCCATTGCCGGAGCTACGAATACGGGAGCTTTCATTGACAGATAAGTCGTGATCAGCATATTGTCCGCTATTCCGTTGGCCATTTTACCAATAGTGGATGCGGTAGCCGGAGCGATAATCATGGCATCCGCCCATAGTCCCAAATCAACGTGGCTGTTCCATGTCCCGTCACGCTGGGCAAAAAACTCGCTGATAACAGGTTTGCTTGTTAATGCAGACAAAGTGATAGGTGTGATGAATTCTTTGCCTGCGGGGGTAATCACGACTTGTACTTCCGCTCCCTTCTTAATAAGTCCGCGAATGAGTATAGCCGCTTTATAGGCGGCTATACTTCCGGTTATACCTAGTACGATTTTTTTTCCTTTCATACTCATTTCATCATTCCCGATTCACGTAGTCTGATTTTTGTCAGTACGTTTTTCGTGTTCAGCGTAAAGTCACCGTTCAGTATCCAGCTGTAGTAGCCCGGATCTTTTTGTAATACTTCGCTGACCGACATTCCTTTGTATTTCCCAAAATTAAAGACTTCCACGCCTTTGTCATCATAAACAATGCGTCCGGCGAAATCTACGTTCTTGTTGAAACTTGAATATTCGGCTAGAAATGCCATATCGTTTTGCAATTCTTCCGGATAGCGGTCCAATTGGGATTTCAGTACTTCGTATGTGGCACGTGTGTCGGCTTCGGCTGTATGGGCATCTTCCAGATTCTTTCCGCAATAGAATTTATAGGCGGCAGACAGGGTGCGCTGTTCCAGTTTGTGATAAATCACCTGCACGTCAATGAATTTTCGTTTCATCATGTCAATGTCTACTCCTGCGCGCAGGAACTCCTCGGCCAAAACCGGAATGTCAAAACGATTGGAATTGAAACCGGCAAGGTCACATCCCTCAATGTCCCGGGCTATCTCTTTTGCCACTTCCTTGAAAGTAGGGCAGTCCGCCACATCTGCGTCATAAATACCGTGGATGGCAGAAGATTGTTCGGGAATATGCATTTCCGGATTGATACGCATGGTCTTCGTTTCTTCGTTGCCGTTTGGGTACACCTTCAGATAGCATATTTCCACTATTCTGTCTGTGTTTATATTTGTTCCCGTTGTTTCCAAATCGAAAAAAACAATAGGATTCTTCAAGTTCAATTTCATTTTCAGCTTGTATTATATATTGTTTTTCCGCCACATGGTGGCGTGTCGTTTTTAGTCGTTCAGCATCATAGGCATCAGCAGCATCAGCAGGTCTTCTTTTTCTTCCTGTTCTACAGGAACAATAACACCCGCACGTGAAGGATCAGCCAGTTCGAAAAGTATTTCCTGTGCCGAGATATTGTTTAAAATATCGATCAGGAATGTTGATTTAAAGCCGATGCTCATGGGGCTTCCTGTATATTGGCAAGTCAGTGTTTCTTCTGCTGAGGTGGAGAAATCTATGTCTTGTGCGGAGATCTGGATCTGATTTTCACTGAGGCGGAGTTTTATCAAACTGCTTGCTTGTGATGAGAATACAGATACACGGCGGAGCGCACTGATCAGCATCATGCGGTCAATGGTGGCCTTGTGCGGATTATCCTGCGGAATTACTGAATTATAATTGGGATAGCGTCCTTCGATAAGACGGCATATCATGCTGTAGTTTTCTAATGTAAACGTAGCGTTACGGTCGTCAAAATCAATTTGCACATCTCCTTGTTCTTTCGGCAACAGGTTCTTCAGCAGGGTTGCCGGTTTCTTGGGCAGAATGAAAGCGGCTTTTTCATCGCCGTGTGCCACAAATGTTTTATTGCGTACTAATTTGTGCCCGTCTGAGGCTACGAAAGTGATGTCTTCGGTAGTGATATCAAAATAAATACCATTCATTACCGGACGTAACTCGTCATCGGCAGTAGCGAACAAAGAACGGTTGATACCTGCCAGCATCACCGGAGCGCCCATTGTTACGTGTACCGCATTTGCGCCTAATGCGGGAGCCTGCGGATATTCGTCGGCATTTTGTCCCATCAGGCTGTATTTACCATTCTGATATTGTACGGTGATTTCCAGATTCTCTGTATTTACCAGGAAAGTCAGTGGTTGTTCGGGTATTTCTTTCAGGGCTTCGAGTATGGTTTTTGAAGAAACGGCAAAGCGTCCGTCACCGTCACTTTCATTTACTTCCAAAGAAGTGGACAGGGTCGTTTCGCTGTCAGAGGCAGTGAGCGACAACGTTCCGTCAGTCAGTTCCATTAAGAAACAATCAAGAATAGGTAACGAATTTTTGGAGTTGATTACTCGGCTAATAGCTTGTAAATGACTGAATAATCCAGTACTTGAAACGATGAACTTCATAGTTTTATATTATTATATTTATATTCTATATCTCTACATTCATTTAACTGCCAAAGTTACGAAAAGATTATGGTTCAAGCGCAAAAAATGGCGAAAAAATTAGTTTACTCGCAAGGAAAAGTGTACTTTCGTGGCGAATTTAAATAACGTAATATGGAATTAGCAGGAAAAGTAATAGCAGTCCTCGAACCGAGAGGAGGAGTTTCAAAGACAGGAAATGAATGGAAAGTACAAGAATACGTAATTGAAACGCATGATCAATATCCTAAAAAAATGTGTTTTGACGTATTTGGAGCAGATAAGATAGCGCAATTTAATATTCAGGCAGGTGAAGAGTTGAATGTGTTTTTTGATGTGGATGCCCGCGAGTGGAATGGGCGTTGGTTCAACAGTATCCGTGCGTGGAAAGTAGAGCGTGTGGGTGCCCAGGGGCCTGTTGCGCCGGATGCTCCGTTTCCTCCCATGAATGCTGCTCCCGCTGCGCCGGTAGACTTTGCCGCGACAGACGAGAAGGATGATTTGCCTTTCTAGAGAATAGGAGATTCTCATAAACATAAATAAGCCGGTAGGGTCCGTGAAAGGGAGATATTCAGTAAATGTCCCTGTAAAATACAATGGCATATGAAGATGATAGAGTATAATCACTTCATATGCCATTTTTATTGTCATTTTTCTCTATATTCTAATATACTCTTATCGGGCAAGCTATGAAGTTCCGGAAGAAGTTTGATGACCTCTTCTGATTCTTTCAGTAAACTCATATCATGCTGCTTTCACCGTTCTGTTCCTGATCTTTTCAATCATCAGTATGGCATTTGCCGTATGTATTCCGAAGAAAATCCACAGGATTTCCGTCTTCCTGTTCCGTGCCTTTATCCTTGCGAGCAAGTAATGTTGCTTTTGAGTACCGAAGCTCCCTTCAAGCCGGGTGGCCCTTTCTTTTGAGAGTTCACTTCTAAGCACCTTCCTCAAAGGCTCATTTTTTGCCGCTCTTCCCTTGCGCACAAAGGATGTGGATATTCCATATTTTGTACAGAACTTCCTGTTGGCATTATTGGCGTATATGGAATCGGTAGCCACACACCTTACCCTTACATTCATCAACTTCTGATGTATACGGATACAATCTTTTAGACGTATGCCCTCATTGAATGCCTTGAAAGAGATGTCTCAATAAACGAGATTCCGTCTATCTGTATATTATTAACCTTTGCACCGAACTCGACAGATTTTGTCTCCTTGCCCCTTACGATAGGGCGTACGTAATAACGGTCAATACAGACAATACGGTCACTGATTTTCCTACCTTCAAAGAGTTCCTTTTCCTGTACAAGAACCTTTCTGATTATGGAAAGCCGTTTCTGATAATCCTGTGTATATGTGAGTGAAGAGCCGTATTCTCTGTGAATGTCATCCCGTTGTATGATGAGTTTTTCCAGGAGTCTAATCATGCGACATTTCAGCATCCTTGTCCTTGAGACCTTCCTCTTTCTTTTCTTGCAATAGGACAGATAGGATACCGCAATATCCGTATATTTGTTACGGGGACGTCTTATACCAAGATCTCTACAATGCTGGCAGATATGCCGATAGAGCCATTCGATCCTTTCCCAAAGGAGCTTCATGTCCGTAGGAAAACGCATATGACTTTCATAACATGTGATATCGGTCATACACACGTGAAGATTCTCAAGATAAGGCTTCCAGTGTGAGGCAAGGATTCCCTGAAGGAAGTCAATGTCAAGACGGGATGCAATCTCATTACGGACAGCACTGATTATCTTGTAGTTCGTTATAGGGCAGGACGGGGCTATCATGATACCACAGAACAACTGATAGTGTATGTTTCCGTTAAGATGTTCTACCAGTAACCTATCAGAGAATCCGGTGTAAGCTAAGCCTTCAGTACCATAAGGGCTATCTTTGCGGAAGGACTGAAACTGTTCCTCCACCCCAAGTGAGATTGTGAAAGGCCTATCTCTTTAGCTATGCTCTCAAACGGAAACACCGAATGAAGGCTGCCAAGTTTACTCTCATGAAAACTCTTACGATATTTTTCCAGAATATCGAATTCTGTAAAACCCAAAGTAGGATGAATTTCTGAAATCTTTTGTATCTTCGCCATATCTTAATTGGGATATTTCCCCCCCCCGTCTTGGCCGTCAAACCGTATTTTTGGGGGAATATTTAAAGATACAAAAAAGCCAACTAATTCGCAATACTGTAAGTATGAATTAGTTGGCTAATTTTATATGATTTACTGAATATTCCTAATAATTCATATATTAATTATGGTTTTATTTTCTTTCCTTTTTGCGTTTTTAGTGCTTCAATAGCCTATTTTGACGGAAGAAACATTGTCATTAAGACCATAATCTCCTAAATTAGGAACATCTTTAGTATAGGTGTTATTCCATCCGGGACCGTCTGCTATTAAGAATGCATATGTACGCCCACCATAATTTTTGTCTGCATATAATCTTACTGTTACTGCTGAGGTTGGAAAACCGGGACTGGTTGTTGATGCTTTGAAAGAACTAATACAATTATCAAAGCTATAGCTATTTAAATCAGGATAATTACCTGCGCCTATTTTTAATTCAGCTCCGTTGTAATTTGTATCTTTATAAAATGTAGCTTCGGCTGCAAGTCTACTTGCTCTTGTTGTTTTTGTGTTAATGTTTAGTGTTTTGTTAAATTCACTTTCGTTATCATAGTAAGTAATTATTCCGGCATTGAAAAATGTAACAAGGATAGGGTTTTGATCAAGTTTTTCTGCCGTTTTTTGAACTTCTTTGTCTATGTAAACAATAGAAGAATCATTTGTGTAATTGAATTCCGAGGTGTAATTTTTTCCTTGGTAATTAAATGTGGTAGATCGGGCTAAATTTTTAAGTGGTGTGACTTGTTGTCTAACTTCCACTAAATCATCATTGTTGCTACATGCACTAAAGCATATGAGCATCACGCTTAATAAAAAGCTTGCTAAATTTTTCATAACTATTATTTTTTATTGGTTAATAAATAAGCACTTTCAAATATATGGATTTTATTGTAGAAAATAAAATAATTTTGATTCTTTTTTTGTGAAAAACAAGCTTCCTTTTGGAGAAGACAAAATAATAAGATTTATATGTGTTGTCTTGATGAGATGGAACTTTCCGAAAATTGTATATGTTTGAAGAGTAAATGCCATTATTTGCGAAAATAATGGCATTTACTCTTATTGTTAATTATAATGTTTTCATTCTTAAAATGTTGTATAGAAAATTTGCATCTTTAATTTGTTTTTTTCGTTTGTGCCTCCTTTTAGTGCCGCACTTTCCATGTCTAAACTATTGGATATAGCAACCACTTCGTTGTTTGAGTTACTTTCTACTTTAACAGGAATTAATACAACTTTATTCCAATCTGGATTCTCGGACTCCCATTTCTTCCAGTCTTCCTCTTTATTAGGATTTCCTCCTGATGCTATTATCTCTCTTTTCCGCTCTTCAATACAATAAGTAATTAAAGGGGCAATGTTAGTAAAAGTGTATGTATTATTACTACTGCTATATTGACTTAAAAAAGATGTTTTGTTATCAGTGATCTTGTTTTCCTCAAAAAATGAGAACATATCCTGTTTTCTAACCATCAATACATATTGAGGTATATTCATTGGATATTTGGACTCCTCTTCGTTATAACGGGTAAATGATACATTCACACCGTTTAGAGTGTCATTTTTGTGCTCGCTGTAAATTTCTGCAATGGGGAAAATTGCTTCGGTGAAAATACCTGCAGGGCTTTTTATATAAGTACGATTGGGATTTTCAACTAAGTCATTAAGTCTGTTGTCATTCTTAAAGTGGTTGGCTTGTATTACTTCCTTGGTTGCGGCAAAATCATAAAATCTAGAGGATAGGGAATCTTTTTTTCCTGAAGAACTTTCCAGCATGAGGTCATAATATAGGCGAAGCGTTATATTGTTTATATACAAAATAGTACCATCTCCATGAGTGGATTGTACGTAAATACCTTTTAATACATTTTTGATAAAAGCACTAGCGTCTTTATAATAATTTTTGTCTTCTTTGTACTTGTTATACATGAATTCTCCTAATTCTTTAGGTAATTTGACGGCTTGGGTTATTACCCTAGTGCCAGAGTAAGTGTCGTCCATTGCAGAAGGACCAACGGCAGAATATGCTTTTAAGGCGATAGGTTTAGCTTGTTTATTATAATAATCCGAAGGATTTACACTTGTATAAAAAGTGTTTATGTCTTTTTCTGCAATAACCTTGTTTAGCGTATCAACTTGTAAACGCATACCGTTTAAAGAATCACCGAAAAAAGTAGAATATTGTAAAAATAGACTAAGACCTGTGATATCTGTTATATTTTCTTCAAATTTGAAGTTGTCCATACAGGTGAACTGTGCTATAAAATCGGCAGTAAATTCTCCAAATTGCTCATCGGTATATCGTCCTAAATATGCAGTACTGGTACGTGCATAAACAGAGTCGGCCAACAGAGATTTGGTGGTAAACTCATAACTGTCTGTATTTGCCGGAATCTTATCTCCACCGGGGATAAGATCGGTCCCGATGCCGGTTGTTGAATCATCGCAACTATAAATAAGTGCAGCCAACAACAATGCGCATAAGTATTTGATTTTCATCTTTATTATTCTTAGTGAGTTATTTCTTTTCAAACTCCCATACTTTGTCATAGAACTCATTGAAAGCATCTACATAGGTATCGGCAGGCTGATAGTCGAGCACAGGCACACCCGATTCACGGGCGAACTTCATGACATTCTCATTCACTTTCTCGCTGTTTTGTATCACACCATCAGAGTAGGCAATGGCCAGTTTGCACAGTTCCTCGTAATTTGCCGGAGATTTGACGATGCTTTCCACATCATTCTTTTCAATGCCTTTCAGCATGAGTTTTTCAGTCAGATTACCTTCGCAGTTCGATTTGAATTCATCCTCAAACACCGAAAATACTACTTTTGAGTCTCTGAATGACGGCTCATCTTGATAAGCCTTCTTAATATAAAGGGGCACAAATGCACTCATCCATCCTTGACAATGGATAATGTCCGGACACCAGCGTAATTTCTTTACCGTTTCCAATACGCCGCGTGCATAAAAAATAGCACGTTCGTCATTGTCTTTGTATTCTACACCATTTTCGTCAGCTACCATTTGGCGGTGCTGGAAATAGTCGTCATTGTCAATGAAGTAAACCTGCATACGTGCAGCTTGGATAGATGCTACCTTGATAATCAGCGGGTGGTCCGTATCGTCTATGATTAAATTCATGCCGGACAGGCGGATGACTTCGTGTAATTGGTTTCTGCGCTCATTGACATTGCCCCATTTTGGCATAAAAGTTCTGATTTCTCTGCCTTTTTCCTGAATAGCCTGAGGAAGAAATCTTCCCATGTTTGCCATTTCGGATTCGGGAACGTAAGGGGTAATCTCTTGTGTAATAAATAAAACTTTATTTGCCTTCATCTTAACTTTTTGTTGCTCATAATCATTTTGCAAAGATATAAAAAAAATAGATGAGAGTGGCAAGAAACGAGGAATAATAATTCCTTATGATATGTTAAGTGGCTGGTAATTAGTGGTTAGTGATTGGCGGTTAATGGTCAATGCCTTGCGGAATTAGGTGAAAAATGGGAAAGAACAAGTGGCTGGCCGGTAGCTGAAGAGGGCTTATTGCGTCATATCTGCAAGGTATTAACCACTTATTACTAACCACTCATCATTAATTAAAATTCTTTTTTTCTTCGTTATCTCCCAAATAATGGTTTACTTTGCAGCCGTTTTAAATGAAACTACTCAAACAAAAGAGATAAAAAGATGAAGTTAGTTCAAACAATCAAAGAGCTTCAGTCAGAGCTGGATGCCCTGCGCAGTGAGGGAAAGACAATAGGTCTGGTGCCTACAATGGGTGCACTCCATGCCGGACACGCTTCGTTGGTGAAACGTGCTGTTGCAGAAAATGATGTAGTGGTGGTAAGTGATTTTGTAAATCCTACCCAGTTTAACGACAAAAATGACTTGGCAAAATATCCGCGTACATTGGATGCCGATTGTGAATTGTTGGAAAAAGTAGGAGCGGCTTTTGTTTTTGCTCCGTCTGTAGAAGAGATTTATCCTGAGCCTGATACCCGGCAGTTCAGTTATGCGCCGCTGGACACAGTGATGGAAGGCCGTTTCCGTCCAGGACATTTTAATGGAGTATGCCAGATAGTGAGCAAGCTGTTTATGATTGTAAACCCTACCCGTGCTTATTTCGGCGAGAAAGACTTCCAGCAATTGGCTATTATTCGTGAAATGGTGAAACAGATAGGGTTCAACGGACTGGAAATTGTAGGTTGTCCTATTGTGCGTGAGGAAGACGGGCTGGCATTGAGCAGCCGCAATGCACGGCTTTCTGCGGTGGAGAGAGAGTATGCGCTGAATATTTCGCAGACTTTATTTAAGAGTTGTACTTTTGCAAAATCTCATCCGGTCGCTGAGACTCAGAAGTTTGTAGAAGATGCGATTGCTGCCGCTCCGGGTTTGCGTCTGGAATATTTTGAAATAGTAGACGGCACTACGCTTCAGAAAATAACGGATTGGGAAGATACGGATTATGCAGTAGGTTGCATTACGGTATTTTGCGGAGAAGTACGTTTGATAGATAATATAAAATATAAGGGATAGTGATCGTTAACCATTAGAATTATGATGATTGAGGTATTAAAGTCGAAACTGCATTGTGTCCGTGTAACGGAAGCCAATTTGAATTACATGGGTAGTATTACGATTGACGAGGACTTGATGGATGCCGCCAACATGATTGCCGGCGAGAAAGTGCACATTGTGGATAATAATAACGGCGAGAGGTTTGAAACTTATATTATTAAGGGTGAGCGCGGTTCGGGATGTATTTGTCTGAATGGGGCTGCTGCCCGGAAAGTACAGGTGGGTGACATTGTGATTATCATGTCATACGCCATGATGGATTTTGAGGAAGCTAAATCGTTCAAGCCGACGGTGGTTTTCCCCGATTCGGCGATGAACAAGATTGTATAACGATATTTTTGTTCGGTAATCCAAAAGCCCGGTAGACGTGAGTCTGATACGGGCTTTATTTTTTTATCCGCAATCATAGGGCAATAAACTTTCATTTATTATCCGGTAGTATGATTGCGGATAATCTGTTTATATGGATTTCTCCTTGATAAGTCCTGTCCGGTAAGCCACCAGCAATTTCTTTAAATCGTTAATCTGTGTCACCAGTTCCCGTCCTTTGTCAGTGTCCTTTACCATCATGCGTTGGGTGCTCATTTCTACTATCTGGGTGCTCGATTTGATATCCTGCCCTTCTTCAATGGCTTTTTGCATTGAGGTGAACGGTTCGTGCTGTACCAGTTGGAATCCGCGCGAATGGTATACCAGTGTATATCCGGCAATTCCGGTTTCCGAATGATACGCTTTAGAGAATCCTCCGTCTATGACCATCATCTTGCCGTTTGCTTTTATCGGATTCTCACCTTGGATGGTTTTTACGGGTACATGTCCGTTGATGATATGGCGGTGTGTTCCTATCACTCCGAACTCGTCCAGCAGCATATCACATACTTTTTCTTCATTGCGCAGGCTGTAATAGTGACCTTTCACTTCCTTGTGCAACTCTTTCTCTTTTAAAAAGTAACGTTCAAAAGTAGCCATTTTGTCTTTGTCGAAAGCAGGGGAGTCTTTGCCACACCACAAGTACCATACATAGTCTACGGCAAAGGGTCTGTCCTCGTTGTCTTCCTCAGCGAAGAAGGCGGTACGGATCAAGTGCCCTACCTTTTCCAGCAAGGCTTTTCCTTTGTACATTTTTCCGGCTATGGACACATCTTTCAGCGTACCGTCGGCATTCAAGGGAATGGAGGCGTGGAACAGCAGATTTGAGTTGCTCACCGTGTACATGCATCCGTAACGGAACAGGCAGCGGATATGTTTTTTCAATTTCTCACTGCTGACAAATGAACGATGGAGTTTGTTCATAATTTCCCGTTCTTCGTCTGTCAGCTTATAAGGATCGGCAGGATCTACCGTAGGAAGAAAACTGTCTTTCAGCTCATATTCTTTTCCATTGGGCATTGTGATGGTCTTACGCTCGAAGTCTATACGGTGTAGCAGCATACGGTCGTCCATCTCGAAATCGGGGCGGCGCCTGATAATCTCCGCTTCCAGCTTGAACTGGATAACACTGATTGCTTTGTGCATCTGGCCTATCATGCGCAGCGTCTTGGCATTGTACGTACAGTCTTCTTTCTCTACTTTCGGTCCGAACAGGGTGCAGGGATCATCAGCGTATGTTTCCATGGCAAAGGTGGCCAGGGGCAGAAGGTTGATGCCATATCCGTCCTCCAGAGCGGCAAGGTTGCCATAACGCATGGCCAGGCGTAGCACGTTTGCCATACAGCAGTCGTTGCCGGCTGCGGCTCCCATCCATAAAATGTCATGGTTTCCCCATTGTACGTCGAAATTATGATAATCGCATAATATGTCCATAATGCGGTGGGGGGCAGGGCCACGGTCGAATATATCACCCAGCACATGCAGTGTGTCTATGGTGAGCCGTTGGATGAGGTTGCATAGGGCAATGATAAAGTCATCGGCGCGGCGGGTAGAAATGATGGTGCTGATGATGACATTAATATACGCCTGTTTGTTGGGAACCATTGAGTTTTCGTGCAACAACTCCTGAATGATATACGAGAATTCTTTGGGAAGCGACTTCCGCACTTTGGAACGGGTATATTTGGAGGATACATTCTGGCATACACGTACCAGTTGGTTCAACGTGATGACATACCAGTCGTCCAAATCCGTTTCCACTGCTTTTACCAGATCCAGTTTTTGTTCCGGATAATAAATCAGCGTACATAGTTCTTTTTTTTCATTCTCGCGCAGGGTATTGCCGAATATTTCATTTACTTTTCTTTTGATGGCCCCGGAAGCATTCCGCAATACATGCTGGAATGCCTCGTACTCTCCGTGCAGGTCGGCAAGGAAATGTTCTGTACCTTTAGGCAGGTTCAGAATAGCTTCCAGGTTGATTATTTCCGTACTGGCATCGGCTATAGTGGGGAAACTATGCGACAGCAGTTGCAGGTATCGCATATCTTCCTGTATGGTTTCCGGTGTGATAGAATTATAAGCGTTCATAGCTGGAAATTATATAAAAAACATAAGTATTAATTGGGCTATAATGACCCGGCTGAACATGGACAGCGGATATACGGTGGCATAACTCACTGCCGGATTATCACCGGGTAACGTGTCATTGGCATAGTTCAATGCCATAGGGTTTGCCATGCTTCCACACAGCATGCCACAGGTGCTTCCGAAGTCGAGGTGGCTTATGCGGAGGGCCACTAATGCCATAATGACTACCGGAATAAAGGTGATGGCGAAGCCTACAGCTATCCAGATGGCTCCTTCGGGGCGCATCACTGTCTCGAAGAAATGTGCGCCTGCATCCAGTCCCAGGCAAGCCAGATAGAGGGATAACCCGATACCGCGCAGCATCAGGTTGGCACTCCGGGTGGTATAAGTGATGAGGTGGAAACGGGGGCCAAAGCATCCGATAAGAATTCCTACTACGATAGGTCCGCCTGCCAGGCCTAATTTAACGGGAGTGCTGATGCCGGGGATGGCGATAGGGATGGAGCCTAGTATCAATCCCAGTACAATACCTATAAAAATGGCGGCAAGATTAGGGTCCTTCAACGTTTTAACCGCATTGCCCAATACTTTTTCCACATTCTCTATGGCTTTGGCTTCTCCCACTACGGTCAGCCGGTCGCCCAGTTGGAGGATCAGCCCCGGTGTGGCAAGCAGTTGTACCCCGCTGCGCATCACACGGCTGATGTTGATGCCATAGCTGTTGCGCAGACGTAAAGAGCCTAGTTTTTTCCCGTTTATTTCGGGGCGGCTGATAACGATATGTTTGGAAATCAATTGGCTGTCTATGGCATTCCAGTCGATGTCTTCTTTATTCCAATCCTGGTTTTCCTGTTCGCCGAAAAGAATCGTGAGCGAGGGAGCGTCCTTTTCGGTGGTGATAACCAGCAGGCGGTCATTCTCTTTCAGTATTTTTTCTGAAGTGGGGATGCTTACCGTGCCTTCCCGCCATAAACGGGAGATAACAAATTTAGGATAGCTTAATAAAGCTACTTCTTTTATGCTTTTATTGAAAATGGCGGGATTGTGCACTTTGAAGGTGGCAATGAACGTTTGATTGGTGTCCTCGTGCTCGTGAATGTCGATATCTGAGGGACGGACAAATAATTTGCGTACCAGCAGCATGGCCAGAATAACACCTACCACTCCCAGCGGATAGGTTACGGCGCAACTTAACGCAGCGCCACTGGCGGGTTCCCCCATTTGTTTCAATGTCTGTTGGGCGGCCCCCAAAGCGGGAGTATTGGTGGTGGCTCCACAAAGGATGCCTACCATATCGCTCATCGGTATGCCTCCCAGTTTGCTGAAAAGCACCGTCATGACCGTACCTGCCAGAATAACGCCTATGCCCAGCATATTGAGCTGTACGCCGCCTTTACGGAATGAACTGAAAAAGCCGGGACCTACCTGCAAGCCCAGTTCGTATACAAAAAGCACAAGACCGAAACTCTCGGCGTAATTCAGCATATTCGGGTCGATTGAGAATCCCAGGTGTCCGGCCAGAATACCGGCAAAAAAGACGAAGGTAACTCCCAATGAAATGCCAAACAGGTGGATTTTACCTAAACCGAGCCCCACGGCAATGATAATCGAGAGGATTACAACCGCCTGTAAAGGCGTGTGTTCAAAAAATAAGCTATTTAACCATTCCATATTGCAAAGATAGTACATTTTTAAGTTCTGCAAGCGATAAATAGGTATTTATGGATGGAACATGACTCATCTCGTTCTATAAATGATCCTTTTCCTCCAGCCACGCATCAATCAGTTTTCTTGCCAGGCTCAGCTTTTTGGGTATCTCCGGCAAGTTGTCTTTGGTATAGAAAGCGCCGGCATTCAGTTCTTCTTGTTGTAGTTTGATGTTTCCGCTTTCATAATCGGCGGTGAAGCCTATCATGATTCCGCTGGGATAAGGCCACGGCTGGCTGCCGAAATATTTCAGGTTTTTGATATGGAGTCCTGTTTCTTCCAGTACCTCGCGGTGCACACATTCCTCCAAAGTTTCGCCCGGTTCAAGAAAACCGGCTACCAAACCGTTGAAGGTTCCCCGGAAGTTGCGGGCGTGGACCAGCAGTATGCTGTCTTCCCGGCGTATCAATACAATGATGGCAGGAGAGATGCGCGGATAAATTTCCTGACGACATTGGGGGCATTTTTTAGCAATAGGAGAAATCTGTACGGTAGGTACGCCGCACATGGGGCAATAGCGGCTGTTCTTGTCCCAATTCAGTATCTGGAAGGCTTTTCCACCCACATTGTACTCTTCCCAAGGCAATACGTCGTATGAACTCCGGAGATCCATCATCAGGTGGCGGTCATTTTCGCTGCCGGGCACCGGGGCATGTACGGAGAAAGTCTTGGCAGTGCGTCCCTCTATCTCTCCGATGGTGTGGATAGTGCTTCCCACCGGAACAGGCATGGGAGGCTCTGTTCCGAAAGGTATGGTGTACATTCCGTTCTTTTTCTCTATCAGCAGCTGATCCTTATAAAAAACGAACCAGCCGCAGGTTTCTATATCTTCTTCCATATTCTTTTTTACCTTGTTGCAATTATTGATTCAATCCTTTCATAGTGAGCTGGATGCGCTTGCGCTCTAGGTCTATGCTCATCACTTTCACCCGTACATGCTGATGGATGCTGACTACGGTGGTGGGGTCGCTCACAAATTTGTCGGCCAGTTGTGATACGTGCACCAGACCCTTCTCTTTGATTCCTATATCTACAAAGCAACCGAAGTTGGTAATATTGTTCACAATGCCGGGCAGTTCCATTCCTTCAGTCAAATCCTCTATGGTCTTTACATTCTTGTCAAATTCAAAAACTTGGATTTGTTGCCGTGGGTCGCGTCCCGGCTTGTCCAATTCCTGCATGATGTCTGTCAAGGTGGGAAGCCCCACTGTCGGGGTGACATACTTCTTGATATCAATCCGGCTGCGCAGTTCTTTGCTTTTTATCAGTTCGTCTACGGTGCAGTTCAGGTCTTTGGCTATCTGCTCCACTATGGGATAGCTTTCGGGATGCACGGCCGAGTTGTCCAGCGGATTCTTCGCTTGTGGGATACGCAGGAACCCTGCGCATTGCTCAAACGCTTTCGCTCCCATCCGGGGTACTTTCAATAATTCCTTGCGTGAACTGAAAGGCCCGTTCTCGGTGCGGTAATCCACAATGTTTTGAGCCAAGGCAGGACCTAGTCCCGATATATAAGTCAGCAGATGGCGGCTGGCGGTATTGAGGTTCACACCTACCAGGTTCACACAACTTTCCACTGTCTGGTCCAATGACTTCTTCAATAAAGTCTGGTCCACATCATGCTGGTATTGTCCCACTCCGATAGATTTGGCATCTATTTTCACCAGTTCGGCCAGCGGGTCCATCAACCGGCGGCCTATGGATACGGCTCCACGCACGGTCACGTCGTATTCAGGGAACTCGTCTCGGGCGGTTTTCGAGGCCGAGTAAATGGATGCTCCGTCCTCGCTTACTACAAATACTTGCAATTCACGGTCATAGCGTTGTGAAGTGATGAATTGTTCTGTCTCACGGCTGGCGGTGCCATTGCCTATGGCGATTGCCTCTATCTGATATTGTTCTACCAATTTCACGATGCTGCGGGCTGCCTGTGAGTATTCATTCTTAGGCGGATGCGGATAAATGGTTTCATTGTGCAGCAAAGAGCCTTGGGCGTCCAGACAGACTATTTTACATCCGGTACGGTAGCCGGGATCAACTCCCATGACCCGTTTCTGTCCCAAAGGAGGAGCCAGCAGAAGCTGTCTCAGGTTTCCGGCGAAGACGCGGATTGCCTCCTCGTCGGCTTTCTCCTTGCTCAAGGCTGAAAATTCGGTTTCGATGGAAGGCTTCAGAAGCCGCTTGTACGCATCACGCACTGCCTCGCCTACCTGGCGGCTGCATTCATTGTTGCCACGGACATACATTTGTTCCAGCCGTCCGGCGCACTCTTCGTCATCAGGACTTATACTTACTTTCAACAGGCCTTCCGACTCTCCCCGGCGGATAGCCAGCAGACGGTGGGAGGAACAGCGTTTCAAAGGTTCGCTGAAATCGAAATAATCGCGGTATTTGGCGGCTTCTTCCTCTTTGCCTTTCACCACTTTGGAGGTGATGACAGCTTGTCGGGAAAATTGGTTGCGCAGTTGGTTGCGGGCGCGCTCGTCTTCGCTCACTTGTTCGGCTATGATGTCGCGCGCGCCTTTCAGCGCATCCTCTTCGTCTTTCACATCTCCTTTCACAAAAGCGGGGAGACGGCTGTCCAGATGGTTTTCGCGTTGCAATAACAGTAAGGTGGCAAGCGGTTCCAGTCCTTTTTGCTGTGCCGCTTCGGCGCGGGTTTTACGTTTCGGCTTATAGGGCAGATATATGTCTTCCACTTCGGTGGCATCCCAACTCTGTTCAATGCGTTTGCGCAATTCTTCTGTCAGTTTGCCCTGTTCTTCTATGGTAGAAAGAATAGTTTCTTTTCGCTTGGCCAGTTCACACAACTTGTCATTTCTGTCTTTAATTTCGCCTATTTGTACTTCGTCCAGTCCTCCGGTTGCCTCTTTCCGGTATCGGCTTATGAAAGGGATGGTAGCTCCCCCGCCCAGTAGAGATAATGTATTGTCTACTTGATGTACGGAAACCTTCAGGGCTGCGGCAATCATTTTATTGAATAGTTCCATGTCTGTTGTTTTCTTTTGGGGGCAAAGGTATAAAAAAGGTATGGGTTTTTCCGTATAATTTGAGGTTGAAAACAGTGTATCTTATCCGTTCGCTCGGTATTCTCTTGATTTTAAAATGACTGCATCGATCCAGGAAGTCATGGAGACATTGTGTTTATTGGATGACAACTTATCATGGGAAAAGAAAATAACTTGGTCGAATTTATAGAAATGCTAAAAGAAAAGACCGGTTGTAAGATAACATTATGACCAACAGCAGAAAAGAGGTTTCTCAATGAGAAAATAGTCCATAATGGGTATAACTAATAATATTGTAAGAATTTGATGTACAATCGAATAAAAAGCGTAACTTTGTGGAAATGTCAAAGAAGATTATGACTAAAAATACAGATAAACAAGCAATTGATAACTTGGCAGATAATTTCAATGGTTATGCGGCACTGCTTCGTAAAATCAAGCAGCGGGTATTGGTTGCCCAACAACGAGCGATTTATGCCGCCAACGAAGAAATGCTCCGAATGTATTGGGATATTGGAGGTATGTTGCAGCAAAGTCAAGATGCAGATGGTTGGGGCAAGAAAACCTTGCAACGCTTGTCCGTGGACTTGAAGAACGATTATTCCGAAATAAAGGGTTTTTCTGTGCGCAACATGCAGTGTATGATACAGTTCTTCAACGAATACAATCAAGAACTTACGATGGTGAAAGGTGCTGATTCGCCTAATTGCGCAATCAATGATTGCGCAATTAGGCGAATATAATTTTTCCTTCCCTATCAAACATCTAGGCTGGACTCATAACCTGATACTCTTACAACAAGTCAAGGATATTCGCGCACGGTATTGGTATATGGTGCAAAGTATTACATCGCATTGGAATACACGCTATCTGCAAGAAGCTATCAAACTTGATGACTATGGCAAGCATGGTGCGTTGGCAAACAATTTCACTGAAACCCTGCCTGTTCCCGAAGCAAACGATGTGAAATCAATGCTCAAAGACCCGTATATATTCGATATGCTAACCTTTACCGACCAATACAATGAGCGTGATGTAGAAATCGGTTTGGTGAAACATGTAGAGAAATTCCTTGTGGAAATGTTATGTAAAGGTTTGCATAAAAGTTCTTATGCCAACAAATTTATTATGCAAAGTGACTTAAACTAAATCACAGCT